>ERZ1370068.5335-contig-436_pt1 | contig 50347 bp, 50 predicted proteins | sample MGYA00561227_ERZ1370068 | MGnify/ENA primary metagenome ERZ1370068 (study PRJEB38410, sample SAMEA6850437) | metagenome | study: Metagenomic assessment of the ecological functions of the soil: analysis of the soil microbiota associated with the... | reverse complement strand
AGCCGCCCGTTCAGTTACCACATGTGCTGGCCGCGGACGAGAGGTCAGCTCGAGCTGCTGCGGCGGCGCCGCCCATCAGAGGCCGATGATGCCGCGCTGGGACAAGCTTCGGCCGTTCGCTCACCGAAATGTTTTCGCGGCGCTTCTGGCCTGCGGCAGCTACCATCGGCCCGTGACGTTCGCGAGCGCCGTGTTCGGCAACGAAAGGAAGCCGCTGCCGGCTGTCGCTCTGATCCGGCGCGGCGAGCATCTGTGCACCAGTCGCGGACTATGCGGTGATCCTGCAGCCGCCGCGTCGCGGCGTTCGCCACCCACATCGGCATTCGCCAGGGCGATCCCTCGCGCTGCTTCCGCTCCGATCTGCGCGCGACCACGCGCTCGGCGCGGCGGGTATCGTCACGCTGTGATTCACGCGGGTAAATATTTGCGCACCACCGCCGCGTCACCTGGATCTGCGTGCGGCGATTTAAAATTCGCGAGGCGGCGGCGCTCGCCGCCGCCATGGGTCTGCGGTGTGGCGGCGTGGTTCGCGCGCGGCGGCCTGCTCACGCGGCTCTGTCTCGCCTGCTGGGGCTGCGCTATCGCCGATGCAGGCAGCTACTTCTCTTCATTCTGGCAGCGCCAACGCGGAATGCCAGCCGCCAGCGCGATCCTGTTCGATCAGGCCCCACGCTTATCACCGACTGCTGGAGAACTTGATCGAATCGCCGTAATGCGCGGCAGCTGACCCGCACCGCGAACGCCGAAAAAGAACCCGCAAAAGGGCGCAGGCGCACCCCGATCGTCGTTCACTCCCGAATACGCGAGGCGGCAAGGATTCGACGAGCGAGGCCTGCAACATCCGCAGTGCTGTGCTGAAAGCTCTTCGGCTCTGGCCGGACAGCCAAGCACTCAGGCCCCGGATCCCGCCATGGTCTCTCGGTCGTACGTGCATCACCGCCAGTGTACCGTCCCTTCACCCGGCGATGCCAAAGCGGGTGACCGCTGGCGAAGCGGAACGAGCTGGAAATGGGCGTGCAGCCGCCGCGCGCGCCCGCCGGGCCGAGTCTACCCGCTGCGACAGGCTCGAGAATCACGCCGTGATCGGCACTCGCCGCCTCCCCGAGGCGCGGAGCAAGGAAGACGCTGGGTCTCTCACGTCGGTCGGTCGATGTGGTCGAGACGGCACGCGAGACGGCTACGCGACGGCGCCGCCCTGCAGGTTTACCACCCCACCGCAGTCCGATCGCGCGCGGCTACCACGCCGCCGTCTGCCGGAGCCGACTCGAGCCGGGCGGATCCCGGGCACGCCCCTACCGCCCCCGCGGCTAACGCCGGTTTGGAGCAAGCAGCGCCGTGATCATCCTGCACGGCGCGCTGCTGGACGACGCGCTCTTCCTGTGGGGAGTCGCCGGCCGATGGCGCGTCGAGACGGGTCCGCCGCCGGGCGGATCGCCCGTCGCCCCTACCCTACGACGCCGGAGCCGAGGCGCGTGACGCGCCGCGCGCGAGCTCGCCGATCGCGTTCCGGCCGCACCGCGCGCCGCAAGGCCGAAGCCACCGCGTGGCTGCCGACGCGCGGCAGATCACCCGCTGCCTTCGAGCGCGCTGATCGGCGAGGCGCCCGAATCCGAGCGAGCCGCTCGAGACGCGCGCCCTGGGTGGTGGAGGGATTTCGCTGAGCGCGGGCGAGGCACTCGACCTCGCTCGGGCTGCTGGCCAGCGCGCCGGCATGCTGCACGGCGTGGTGGGCGGCCCGACCTGCGCTTCTGGATCCGCGCGGTGCGGCTCGCGGGCTCACTGGTCGCACGCCAGCGCTACCTGCCGGGCACGGAGTTCGACGCCGAGGGCAAGCTCACCGCGCGCTGGCGGCCTGTCTGGATCACCGAGGACCTGCGCTACCTCGACGACCTCGCGCGCGCGATGCCCGCAGCCGCGCGCGCGATCGTGACCAACGGCGTGCGGCGCCGCAGCGGCGCGTCCGTGAAGGTGGTGAAGCGCTTCGTCGAGCAGCTGGTGGACCACATCGTGCGCACGCACCGCGAGCCCGAGGCCGAGGACGGGATCGTCTCGGTCTCCGCGAGCCTGTTCGCGGGCGAGGATCGCCCGACTCCAACGTGCACGACCGCTGGCTCGCCGCGCTGCGCGCCGAGCAGCCGCGCTGCGCGGCAAGAGAACGAGCTCGAGGATTTCGAGGAGCAGATCCGCGACTGGCGCAAGCCACTCGACGTCGCGATCTGCGCGCCGTTCCGGCTCTGCTTCCGGCTCGAGGAACCCGCGCCGCCGCGCAGGAGCCGCGCGCAGCAAGCAGCGCTTCGGCAAGCCGCAACGGCAAGGCGCGCGGGCGCGAGGCGCTGCGCCCGGGACAGCGCCGCTGGTACGTGCGCTACCTGCTGCAGGGCACCGACGATCCGTCGCTGCTCGTGCCGACCGCCGACGCGTGGATCCTGCGCGGCCGCAAGGCCGCCGCGCTGCAGCGCTCGGGCAGCGACGTGCACCAGACGCTGCTGCTCTCGCTCGCGCAGGCGGCGCGTGTGTGTCCGAGGATCGAGATGAGCCTGCGATCGCGCAAGCCGTCGGGTTATTCGCTGGACGCCCGCGGCGCGCACGAGTTCCTGACCCAGACCGCGCCCGCGCTCGGGCAGGCGGGCTTCGGCACGATCCTGCCCGAGTGGTGGACCGGCGGCAGCACGCGCCACCGCCTTCGGTGCGCGCGCGCGTGCGCACGCCGGAGCAGAACCGAGCTCGACTACGAGCCGCGGCTCGACGAGACGGTCTCGTTCGATTGGGAGGTCTGCCTCGCCGGGCAGCCGCTCTCGGGCCGCGACCTCGAGGACCTCGCGCGCCTGAAGGAGCCGCTCCAGCGCGTGCGCGGGCACTGGGTGCAGACGAGCGTCGAGGAGATCCACGCCGCGCTCGAGTTCTGCAAGAACCGCCGCGGCGGCGAGGTGACCGCGCGCAGATCGTGCGCATGGCGCTCGGCGCCGCCGACACGTCGGCGGGCATCCACTTCGAGGGCGTGCGCGCCACGGGCTGGCTCGGCGCGATGCTCGAGCGGCTCTCGGACAAGAACGCGATCGAGCCGCTCTCGACACCGCCCGGCTTCACGGGCGCGCTGCGGCCCTATCAGGAGAAGGGCTTCGCCTGGCTCGAGTTCCTGCGCCGCTGGGAGCTCGGCGCCTGCCTCGCCGACGACATGGGCCTCGGCAAGACGATCCAGACGCTCGCGCTGATCGAGCGCGAGCGGAACCACGGCGAGGACCGCCCGCGTGCTGCTCGTGTGCCCGACGTCGGTGCTCGCGAACTGGGAGCGCGAGGCGGCGCGCTTCACGCCGAACCTGCGCACCGCGATCCACCACGGGCCGCAGCGCAAGAAGGGCTACGAGTTCGTCGCCGACGCGCAGGACCACGCGCTCAGTGCTCACGAGCTATGCGCCTCGTCCACCGCGACCTCGAAGACCTGCGCTCGATGCGCTGGGCGGGCGTGATCCTCGACGAGGCGCAGAACATCAAGAACCCGGACACTAAGCAGTCGATGGCGGTGCGCGCGGTGATGGCGCGACTACCGCGCTGCGCTCACCGGCACGCCGGTCGAGAACCACGTCGGCGACCTCTGGTCGATCATGGACTTCCTGAACCCGGACTTCCTCGGCTGCGCAGGAGCGAGTTCCGCCGCGACTTCCTGGTGCCGATCCAGGCCCACCGCGACCCCGACGCGGTCGAGAAGCTCGCGCACATCACCAAGCCGTTCATCCTGCGCCGCCTCGAAGACCGACCGCGCGATCATCTCCGACCTGCCCGACAAGCTCGAGATGAAGGTGTTCTGCACGCTGACGCGGCGAGCAGGGCGCGCTCTACCAGCAGGTCGTCGACGAGGCGCGAGCGCAAGCTCGAGGACGCCGAGGGCATCGAGCGGCGCGGCGTGATCCTCGCCACGCTCGTGAAGCTGAAGCAGGTGTGCAACCACCCCGCGCACTTCCTCGGCGACGGCTCGTCGCTGCCGAAGCGCTCGGGCAAGCTCACGCGCCTGACCGGATGCTCGAGGAGGTGACGCTCGCGGGCGACCGCACGCTCGTGTTCACGCAGTTCGCCGAGATGGGCAAGCTGCTCCAGGACGCACCTGCAGGACGAGCTCGGCCGCGAGATCTACTTCCTGCACGGCGGCACGCCGAAGAAGCGCCGCGATCAGATGGTCGAGCGCTTCCAGGCGGGCGGACCGACGCCCCGCCGGTGTTCGTGCTCTCGCTGAAGGCCGGCGGCCTCGGCCTGAACCTCACCGGCGCCAACCACGTGTTCCACTTCGACCGCTGGTGGAACCCGGCGGTCGAGAACCAGGCCACCGACCGCGCGTTCCGCGATCGGCCAGACGCGCAACGTGCAGGTGCACAAGTTCGTGTGCGTGGGCACGCTCGAGGAGCGGATCGACGAGATGATCGAGCGCAAGAGAGTCGATCGCCGAGGACATCGTCGGCACCGGCGAGCAGTGGATCACCGAGCTCGTCCAACGCCGAGCTGCACGAGGTGTTCTCGCTGCGCACCGACGCGGTGCGGGACTGACGGCATGAGCGAAGACGAAGTCACCGGCGGCGGAGTCGGCGGATCAGGACCGGCAGGGCCCGGACCGGCGGACCGGTCGGCAGGCGAGGGCCGCCGTCGGCGGCGGCCGGCCGCGGCGCCAGCCGCGCGGCCGCGCGGTCCGGGCGGGCCCGTTCGACGGCGACGGAAACGGGGGCCGAACGCGCCGTGGCGGTCGCAGGCGAAGGAGCCGAGAACGGATCGCCGCGCGAGCCCGGCGGAGACTTCGGCGCGAGCGCAGACTCCGAGTCGCCCGGCGCGAGCGGCGAGAGCTATGCCGGAAACGGCGAGCCGCGCGCCGAAGAGTCCGCGCGGGAGAGCGAGCGCAGATCCGACGCGGAGAATTTCGCCCAGCGCGGCGGAGGCGAGCGCAGAAACGAAAACCGGGCGGCGGCGCAGAGTTTCGCGCAGCGAGTGACGCCGAGCGAAGATCAGAAAGGCTGGCAGAACCGCGGCCGCAACGGGCGGCCGCAGCGCGGCGCGGCCGCGGTCACAACCGCCCGCAGCGCAACGACAATCAACGCCGCGGCGGCGCGGCGCAGCGGCGAGAACTGGTGGGCGCGGCGCTGGGTGGAGGTGCTCGAGCGGTTCGCGGTCGGGCGCCGGCTCGGACGCGGCCGCAACTACGCGCGCCAGGGCCACATCGTCGACATCGAGATCGGCAAGGGCTTCGTCACCGCGCACGTGCAGGGATCGCGCGATGCACCGTATCTCGTGCGCATGCACTTCTCGATGCTGTCGAGCACCGACTGGAAGAAGCTCACGCGCGCGCTCGCGCAGCGCCCGACATCGCGCGTCGAGCTCGGCATGGGACAGATCCCCGAGAGCATCGAGCAGGTGTTCGAGGAGCAACGCCTGTCGCTGTTCCCGAATGCGAGCGGCGGACCTCAAGGCCGCGTGCTCGTGCCCGGACAACGCGAATCCGTGCAAGCACGTCGCCGCGGTGTACTACCTGCTCGGCGAGGAGTTCGACCGCGATCCGTTCCTGATCTTCCAGCTGCGCGGCATGGAGCGCGGCGAGCTGCTCGCGGCGCTAGGTCCCGCGGCGATCCCGCGGCCGTCCTGCCGCCGCCGGCCGATCCGGCCTACGGCGCCGACGGAGAGCGCTTGGACGGCGACGAGGGCGAGCCGTTCGCGCCGCTCCCGTGGCCGTGATCGAGCCGCCGCCCGAGCGCAGTGATCCCCGACGAGCCGCTGCCGGAGGACCCCGAGGTGTTCTGGGGCGGCGCGCACGCAGCCGCGACGAGGCGATCGAGGTGCGCATCCCGCGCAAGCCCGGCGCGATCGTGGCGCGGCTCGGTGGCTTCCCGTTCTGGCGCGGGCAGTCGAACTGCGAGGCCGCGATGGCTCGCACCTACCGCAACGCCTCGATCACCGGTCTCGACGTCTATCTCGGCGCCGGCGCGGTGAACGAAGACGACGAGGACTGACGAATGCCGATCGACCCCCTCCACTGGATCGGCCAGCTGAACCTGCCCGGCACACAGCGCTGTCGCCTGCCGCGCGACCTCGACGAAGTGCTCGACGTAGGCGCCGAGGATCCGGGTGGCTCCGACGTGCCCGGCCCACGCCGTCGAACGCGTGTGGGACGCGGCGCGCGCGCTCTACGCCACGGGCGTGCATCCGGCGATCTCGCTGTGCGTGCGGCGCCACGGCGTCGTGGTGCTGAACCGCGCGATCGGCCACGCGCGCGGCAACGCGCCGCAGGATCCGCCCGACGCGCCGAAGCTCTCGGTCAGCACCGAGACGCCGTTCGACATCTTCTCGGCGAGCAAGGCGATCACCGCGATGGTGATCCACAAGCTCGACGAGCAGCACGTGCTCCACCTCGAGGACCGCGTCTGCGATTTCATCCCCGAGTTCGCCAAGCACGGCAAGCACCGCATCACGCTGCGCCACCTGCTCGCGCACAAGGCCGGCATCCCGAACCTGCCGCCGGACGCGATGGACCTCGACCTGCTCGGCCAGCCCGAGAAGGTGGTCGAGATCCATGTGCGACGCGGAGCTGCGCTCGCGGCCCGGCCGCGTGCTCGCCTATCACGCGGTGTCCGGCGGCTTCGTGCTCGCCGAGGTGGTGCGGCGCGTCACCGGCAACGACATCCGCAGCGTGCTCGAGCGCGAGCTGATCGCGCCGCTCGGCTACCGCTGGATGCGCTACGGCGTGCGCGAACGAGGACCTGCCGCTCGTCGCGCGCGACGCGCGTCACCGGCGCCGCGTGCCGTGGCCGGGCTCGGCGATCCTGCGCAACGCACTCGGCGCCGACGATCGAGCGGGTGATCGAGCTCGCCAACGACCCGCGCTACCTGACCGGGATCGTGCCGTCGGCGAACATCGTCACCACGGCGAGCGAGCTGTGCGCGCTTCTACCAGTGCCTGCTCGACGGCGGCGTGCAGAACGGCGTGCGCGTGCTCGAGCCGCAGACGATCCGCCACGCCACGGGCGAGTCGGCGTGGTGGGAGGTCGACTTCACGCTCGGGCTGCCGATCCGCTACGGGCTCGGCTTCATGCTCGGCAGCCCCGGCGTCTCGCTGTTCGGCACCGACAACGAGAACGCGTTCGGGCACGTCGGCTTCTCGAACATCTTCGCGTGGGCCGACCCCGAGCGCGCGCTCTCGGTGGCGCTGTGCGCGAGCGGCAAGCCCGTGCTTCGCTGCACGCGGTGCGCCTCGTTGCAGTGGCTGATGGCGATCGGGCGCGCGTTCCCGAAGCTGAGCGCATCGCGACTAGCGGCGAGGTCCGCATGCCCGCCGATCTCGCGGTTCGTTGCGCGTGCGGCGCGCTGCGCGGTGTCGTGCGCGATGTCTCGCCCGGCCGCGGCAGCCGCGTGGTGTGCTACTGACGACTGTCAGACGTTCGCTCACTTTCTCGAGCGCGCGGAAGGGGTGCTCGACGCGCATGGCGGTACCGAAATCTTCCAGACGTCTGCCGCGCGGCTCGCGAGATCTGGACGGCACGGACCGCCTCGCGTGCATGCGCCTCACGCCGCGCGGCCTCGCTGCGCTGGTACGCCGCGTGCTGCCGCACGCCGATCAGGAACACGCTCGCCACGCGCCAGGTGCCGTTCGTGGGCCTCGTGGTCGGAGTGCATCGATGACGCCGCGTCGCGGCGATGCTGCTCAGACCGGTCCGCGCGCGCGGGCACGCGCGCGCTTCGCGAAAGGCAACCCGGCGGATGCGCACCCGAGCTTCCCGCACCGGTGATCGCGCGCGTGTTCTGGATCGCCGCCGCCGCGCGCGCTGCGCGGGACCACCGCCGCTCGCCGTTCTTCGACGCCGGGACGGGCGCGCCGGTCGCGCCGCCGCGTCTGCTCACGCCGGACGAGCTCGCAGCGGTGCGCGCGAGGCGGGCTCGGGCTGGTATCGCGCGAGCCCTGAGGATCCCGATGACCTTCGACCTCTCGACGATCGACGTCGCCTCGCCGAGCACTACGAGCGAAACGGCTACCCGCACCGCGAGTGGGCGTACCTGCGCAAGCACGCGCCGGTGCTTCTGGTACGAGCGGCCGAACTTCGATCCGTTCTGGGTCGTCACCAAGCACGCCGACATCGTCGTGGCTCGGCAAGCACCCGCAGCTGCTGCTGAACGCGCCGCGCCTCGCGGTGTTCGGCAACTGACGTGCCGCCGCCCGACCGCGAGGACAGTCGCGCCACCTGCTCAACATGGACCCGCCCGACCACGCGAAGTACCGCCAGGTGGCGAGCAAGCGCTTCACGCCGCGCGCGGTGCAGGGCTGGAGCGCGAAGGTGCGGCGCATCACGCGCGCAGGTGATCGACGCGGCGGCGCAGCGCGAGCGAGTCGACTTCGTGCAGCGACGTGTCGGCGCCGATCACGATCGCGGTGATCGCGCGTGATGCTCGGCGTGCCCGAGCAGGACTGGCCGCTGCTGTTCCGCTGGACCAACGAGATCATCGCGCCCGAGGATCCCGAGTTCCAGCGCGACGGCGACACGCAGGAGACGCTCGAGCGGCGCGCGCCTCGAGGTGTTCGCCTACTTCAACGAGATCGGCCGAGCGCCGCCGCGCGCGACACCCGGCGACGACATCGTGAGCGAGGTCGCGAACGGCAGCGTCGACGGCGCGCGCGCTGCCGCCCGTCGAGCTGCTCTCGTACCTGTTCCTGCTCGTGGTGGCCGGCAACGAGACCACGCGCAACGCGATGACCGGCGGCATGCTCGCGTTCATCGAGAACCCGGGCGAGTGGAAGCGGCTGCAGGCGAACGCGGCGCTCGTCGACCCCGCGGTCGAGGAGATCGTGCGCTGGACGACGCCCGTGATCCAGTTCTGCCGCACCGCGACCGCGGACCTCGCGCTGCGCGGCCAGACGATCCGCGCCGGGCCAGATCGCTGTGCCTGTTCTATCCGTCGGCGAACCGCGACGAGGAGATCTTCCCCGACGGCGACGTCGTTCCGCGATCGACCGCCAGTCCGAACGACCACATCGGCTTCGGCGTCGGCGAGCACGTCTGCCTCGGCGCGCACCTCGCGCGGCTCGAGATCCGCGCGCGTGTTCGAAGAGCTGCGCACGCGGCTCGTGCACGCCGAGCTCGCCGGCCCGGTCGACCGCGTGCGCTCGTCGTTCGTCGGCGGCATCAAGCGCGCGCCGCTGCGCTGGGAGGTCGCCCGGCGCGCTAGGTCTCGTGGGTGCCAGGGCGGTCTCGCTGAGTGCGCTGGATCAGTAATCCCGCGACGCCGCCGAGCGCGTGCTCACGCCGCGCGAGCTGCGACAGCACGTAGATGCCCAGGAACGTGAGCAGCAGCGCGAGCGACCAGATCGCCGCGTCTTCGCCGTCGCGCGGGCCGGGCTGGCCGAACAGGATCAGTCGCCATCGCGACCGGCACGAACAAGCTGCGCGGTGACCATGCACGGCGACCACGGTGTTGGCGCGGTAGCGCTGGAAGGCGTTCTGCGCCGCGACGAATCCCTGGAGCCCGAACGAACAGCGAGACACGAGCGCCGCGCACAGCACCCAGGTCGGCGGGATCCAGCCGTGCGGCGCGAACCAGGCGCCCGCGAGGCGGTTCATCGCGTCGCTCATGCCCTGCCCGACGCCCGCGGCGGTGCCGATCAGCGCCGCGCCCACGCCCGTCGACGCGACGCGCCGCATGCCGCCCGAAGCACCAGCAGCAGCGCCGCGAGCGCCGCCGCGCTCGCGACCGCGTACGCGAAGTCGTCCGCGTCGAGCGGCGCGAGCACGGCGGGGCCCTGGATCCGGATCGCGAGCAGGCTCACGCCCGACACCGCGAGCAGCATCCCGAGCAAGCTCGCGCGGCGACGGGCGCTCGCGCAGGATCAGCGCCGCGAACAGCACGAGGAACGACGATCCCGCTCGCGATGATCGGCTGCACGATCGTGACCGGCGCCTCGGTCAGCGCGAAGCGCGTGGAACACGAGCCCGAGCACCTGCAGCGCGACGCCGAGCAGCCAGAGCGGCCGCGCCATCAGCGAGCCGAGGATCGCCACGCCCGATCTCCGCGACGCGCTCGGCCTGCGACTTCTGCACGACGACGGCGAGGTTGTAGAGGCATCCCGCAACGACCGCCGCCGCAACGCCGTCAGCCTTCCGCGGTCAAACTCGACGCCTCACGCCGACCAGGTCGCCCATCTTGCGCAGCATCGCGACCGTCTTCTCGGGCAGCACCGGCGGCTCTGCCCACCGCATAGCAGCCGAGGATCAGCTGCGCGGAGCGCTCGACGATCTCCACCATGTCGGCCGCGCGGCGCAGGCTGCGGCCCGCAACCACGAGCCCGTGGTTCACCATCAACACGGCCCAGTTGTCCTTCATCGCATCGGAGACTGCCTCGGCGAGCGCGTCGGTGCCCGGCATGATGAACGGCACCCGCGGGATGTCGCCGAAGAACGCCGCCTCGGTGCTGATCGGCAGGAACGGCAGGCCCGCGTTCGCGAGCGTGGTGGCGAACGGCGCGTGGGCGTGGATCACCGCCTTCGCCTCGGGCTTCTTCTTCAGGATCTGCGTGTGCATGCTCCACTCGGACGACGGCGAGCGCGCGCCCTCGTCGAGCGACTTGCCGTCGAGGTCGATCCGCACCAGCACCTCGGGGCGCAGATCGCCCTTGAACAGCTGGCTCGGCGTGATCCACACCTCGTTCGGCGTGCCCGGGATCCGCGCGCACACGTTGCCGCCGGTCGCGGTGATCACCTGCGATCTCGTAGAGCTCCTTCGTCGTCGCGACGATGTCGACGCGGATGTCGTTCGCGGCGACCGGCTTCGCCGCCGCGGCGCCGCTGCGCCCGGCGCCGCCGCGGCCGCCCGGCTGCGGGATCGCGCGAGATCGCCCGGATCGCCCACCTGCTCGCGCGCCGCGGTGTAGAGCCGGCGCATGTCGCCCTGCAGCTGCTGGATCGCCATCGCCTTGCCGGCGTCGCCCGTGAACGCGACCTCGCCCTGCATCGCGGCTTCCATCGCGTTCACCTTGCCGGTGAACATCCCGTCGAGGATCGCCGCGCGCATGCGCAGCTGCACCACCGAGCCGCCCTCGGGCTTGCCGAGCCCGCCCGACACCGCGCCCTCGCGCAGCGCGATGGTGCAGGTCGAGCCCGATGTCGGGCAGCACGAAGTAGAGCGCGACGTCCTTGTCGGCGCTGAACTCGCGCACGCGCTCGTCCTTCGCCATCGCGCTACGTGAACGCCTCGAGCAGCTGCTTCGTCTTCGCGATCGATCTCCGCGGGCGCCGCGCTCGGTCGAGCTGCTCCGCCTGCGCCTCGGCCTCGCGATCGCGCTGCAGGTCGGACACTGCCGGGCCCGCGCGCTCGCCGCGAGCGCGGCGAGCTCGTCGGCGGTCGGCACGCGGCGCGGACCAGTCCACGAGAAGCCGCGAGCGCCTCGGGATTCAGGACGCAGCGCGGCGACTCGCCGCGCACGCAGCTGCTCGAGCGCGTCGGTGATGATCCGGCCCTGGTGCGCGGCGACCTCGTTCGTGTTGCCGCCGACGTGCGGCGTGTGGATCACGCTGCCGTGCTTTGACGAGCGGATGGTCGGCGCCGGGCGGCTCGACCGCGAACGTGTCGAGCGCCGCGCCCGCGAGGTGACCGGAGTCGAGCGCGGCGATGAGCGCAGCCTCGTCGAGTCAGCGCCGCGCGCGCGGTGTTGATCAGATAGGCGCCCGGCTTCATCGCCGGCGAGCTCCCTCGCGCCGATCAGGCCGCGCGTCGCATCGGTGACCGCCGCGTGCAGGCTCACGAAGTCGCTCTCGCGCAGGAGCTCGTCGAGCTCGACCTTGCTCGCGCGCCCGCGAGCACCGCCTCGTCTGCGGTGACGAACGGATCGGCGACGAGCAATCGCGACGCCGAAGCCCGGCAGACGCCGCGCCACCGCGCGCCCGACCGAGCCGAGCCCGACCAGGCCGACCGTCTTCGACCACAGCTCGTAGCCCCTGCAGGCCGCGGAACGCCTTGCCCATCGCGGCGAGGTTGCCCGCCGGTGACGCGCGGGATCGGCGAGGAACTGCGTGGCCGCGGGCAGCCGCCGCGCGAGGTTGAGCAGGAACGCGACGGTGAGATCGGCGACCGCGTCGGCGTTGCGGCCGGGCGCGAACAGCACCGGGATGCCGAACGCGCTGCACGCGGCGACGTCCGACGTTCACCGCGTCGCCGCGGCACGCCGCCGACGCGCAGATGTCGGCAGCTGCTCGAGCGCCTTCGCGTCGACGACGTCCACCTCGGTGATCAGCACGTCGCGGCTTTCGAGCGCCTTGACGAGGCTCGGGCCGGTCGAGCAGCTGCATGCGGTCGCGGAAGCTCGCGTACTCGACGTCGGCGAAGCTGCGCAGCTTCGCGATCGACGCGTCGTCGAACGCGGCCGTGACGAGCGCGTTCGGCCGGTGCGCGCGCCGCGCGCGGCCTCGTGCGCTGCGACGGCCGCGAGCGCCGCCGGCACCGTGTGGCGCATCGCGATCGGAGCGGTCGCTCTGCTCGCCCGCGGCGCGCAGCTCGCTCCAGCCCTGATAGAGCTGCTCGTAGGCGGCCGCCTCGCCGGCGACCGGCTCGACGCCTGCCCCGCCGCGCGCACGCCCTGGCGCGCGGCCTCGAGCATCGCGCCGATACACGCCCGCGCCGACGCCCGCGCACAGCGCCGCGCCGAGCCCGGTGGCCTCGGGCGCCGCCGCGCACCGACCTCGGCAGCCCGTGACGCCGGCGAGGATCCGCGCGAACAGCGCGCTGCGCGAGAGCCCGCCCGCGAGATGCACGCGCTCAGCGCCGCGGCCGGAGACGCGCGCGAGCTGCTCGAGGTTCGCGCGCACCGCGCACGCCATGCCCTCGAGCGCCGAGCGCGCGAGGCTCGCGCGCGCGGCGCGGCCCTGCGTGCCGGTCATGTGCGAGAGCGAGAACGAGCCGACCGGGAAGGCGGGTTGCGCGATCGTTGGCGACCAGCGCACCGACGTTCGCGAGCATCGCGGCCGAGCCCAGCGCGGCGGTCGGCGCCTCGGCGGTGAAGCGCTCCTCGGGCCGCGCCTCGTCGGGATGCAGCAGGCGCGCGAGCCACGCGAAGCCCTCGCCGATCGGGCCGACGTTCGCCTCGAGCACATAGCGGCCCGGCACCGCGTGGTGTCCGCTGCGCAGGCGGCCCTCGGCGTCGATCATGCGGCTCGGTCGAGCACGCGCTCGAGCGGCGCGCGTGGTGCCCGCGACGAGGCCGACGTCGCCGTCGGCGACCGCGCCCGCGCCGAGCAGGCCGCAGCGCGTGTCGCCGCCGCCGAGCGCCACCGGCGTTGCCGGCCGCGAGGCCGAGGTGCTGCGCGGCGCGCGTCGCCGAAGCTCGCCGATCCGCTCACCCGACGGCCGCGCCTCGGGAAGATCGCGCGCGGCAGATCCGAACGCGTCGATCAGATCGGCGCTCCACTCGCGCCGCCGCAGGTCGAACACGCCCGTGCAGCCAGCCTGCGAGTAGTCGGTGACGCGGCGCCCGCGACAGCCGGAAGTTCAGCCAGTCGGAGAGCGAGAGCACGCGCGGCGGCGCGCTCGAACAGCCTCGGGCCGCGCGCTGCGCAGCCAGGCGAGCGCGCGGCGCAGCGTGGATCGGCAGCGGCCACATCCCGGTCGCGGCGAGCACCGCGTCGCCGCGCTCGGCGCGCGATCCGGTGCGTCTCGCCGACCGAGCGCGCGTCGCGGTTCGGCACCGCGAACAGCACCTCGCCCGCGGCGTCGAGCAGCACGGTCGCGAAGCGCATCGCCGTCACCGACACGCCGGCCACCGTCCTCGCGCCGGCGGCGCTCGCGCGCGCGAGCGCGCGCGCGCGACGCCCGGCCCGCGCGCGTCCACAGCTCGTCGGTGGCGAGGTCGTAGCCGAGCCCGCTCGTGCCCTCGGCCGCGTGCGCAGCCGATCGCGAGCGCCGACTCGCGTGCGCGCGCCCGTCTCGGCGTCGAGCAGCACGCAGCGGACGCTGCCGCCCCGAGATCGATTCCGATGGTCGGGAAGCGTCGGTTGAATGCCACGGCACGAGCTCCACGCCACGACTTCTCCGCCAGCCGCGCCTGGTGATCGAGCGCACCTGCCGAACACGCACGCAATGCGGGTGGATCCGCGCGCAGGATCTGATCGCGAGCAGGCCGAACGTGCCTGCGCCGTACCTGGCGCACGGTGCCGCCGGGCAACGGCAGCGTGCACAGGATCGCGTCACAGCGGCTTACCGAACAGGTCGGCGACACCACGCGGCGTCGTCCGCTCACCTCGTCGAGGATCAGGATCCACCACCGATTCATTGCGCGGGCTTTGCGCAGGTATCACCAGGGCGTCGCGCGGATGGATGCACCGGGCGCCGCGTAGCCGCTGCCAGTTCAGGCACTGCGCGAGGGTCGCCCTCCTCGCGCGATCTCGCCTGGCGACCAGGCCGCGTGGCGCACGAAGGCCACGGGTTCAGCTGTTTGCTGGCCGATCGCGCGCTGCGTCACGCCGGGGCCGACCTCGTCGATCACGCCGACCACCTCGTGCCCGACACCTGGGGCCCCGCAGGTCATCGCGGTCATCAGGTTGTCGAACCTTTCGTTCGCTGAACACCTGCTTCGCTGGTCGCGCCCGCACAGCCCGCACAGGCGCGTGCGCGCGATGGCCCAATCCGGCGCGGGCAGTGCGGGGGGCGAGATCGCGCAGCCGGATCGCGCAGAGCAGGTGCCGACGAACGCGCGCGGCGAGACCGCCGAAAGCAAGCTTGGTGGCGGCGAGCGCCACGGGTCGTCGCCGAACACGAGCGCGCGCATGCGGTCTCCGGATTCGCTGGGGGTTCCTGATCGGGATTCGCCAAATTGCGCGTTGACGTCCGCAGTCGGCGCGGTGTTTTACTGTACACGTGGCCAATAAGAAATCGCCAGCCGCGCGCGCCGCGCGCCGCCGGCGGCCGCTCGTCGGAAGAGGCGGAGCGCACGCGCGCCGGATCCTCGACCGCGCCGAGCAGCCTGTTCGCGCGCCGCGGCTACCTGCGGCGTGCTCGGTGCGCAGCTGTCGCGCGCGTGCGGCGTGCGCCCGTTCACGATCCAACACCACTTCGGCTCCGAAGCCCGGCCTCTACCAGGCGTGGTGCTCTCGCGCTGGGACGACGAGATCCTCGCGCGCGTCGGCGCGCGTGGTCGCAGCGCAGAGCGATCTCGCCACGATCGTCGAGAAGGTGGTCGAGCGAGCTGTTCGACTTCTTCCTCGAGAAGCGCGGCTGGTGGCGATCTCGGTGCGCGCGCGCGCTCGGCGAGGGCTCGCGAAGGGCGTCTCGCTCAGGAGCAGAGCTGGGTGCAGTTCATGGACCAGTCGATCGCCGACGGGAACGGCTCGGCGCGCGATGAAGCACGACCTCGGGCTCCTGCTAGATCACCGTGGAGGGCATCCTGCACCACCACATCCTGTCCACCGCGCACTGCCAAGAAGCTGTTTCGGCGAGGATCTCTCCGACCCGCGGATCCGCGAGCGCACCAAGCAGCCATCTCCAGCACGCGTGATCCTCGCTGCGTCGAGAGCGGGCGATGACGGAGCTGCGCTCAGCTACCGCGGCGTGCGCGCGCTCGTGACGCGGCGCGTCGAGCGGGATCGGCCGATCGCTCGCGCTGCGGCGTCGCGCGCAATCGGTGCGCGCGTGGCGCTCGTGCGCGCGGCGCGCGGACGAGCTCGAGACAGCTCGCCGCCGAGATCCGCGCCGCCGGCGGGCGAGGCCGCCGGCGCTGCCGTGCGCACGTCGCCGACGCCGAACAGGTGGCCAGACGGCCGCACCGCGCGCGCGACGCGTGGGGCGGCATCGATCTGCTCGTGAACAACGCGGGCCTAGCGGGCATCACCGCACCTTCGCTCGAGTGGTCGCTCCGACGGACATCGGAGCGCGTGATGCGCGTCAGACTATCTGCGGCTCCGCTCTACTTCACGAAGGCGCTGCTTGCCCGCAGATGGTCGAGCAGCGCCGCGGTTGGATCGTGTTCGTCGCGTCGGTGGCGCGGGCAAGATCGCGCCGCCCGAGGAGTCGGCGTACGCGGCGTCGAAGTTCGCGATGGTCGGGCTCGCCGCGTCGCTCTCGCTCGAGGTCGAGGACGCGGGCGTGCGTGCTGACCACTGTGCCCCGGCGTGATCCGCACGCCGTTCTTCGACGACGTGAGGCGCTCGTCGCGCATGCCGCGCGCCGCGAAGAAGGGCATGGTGGAGGTCGGACGCGCTCGTCGACGCGATCCTCGACGCGCTCGCCGAGGACAAGCACGAGATCACGTTACCCGCGCGGGATCGCGCCAGCCTGCGCGATCCAGGCGGTCGCGCCCGGAGTTCATGCCGTGCCGGTGCGGCGCAGCACGATCGACGCGCGGCGCTGAGCAGCCGACGCGATGGGCCTGAAGCTGCGCGACGCGTACGAGGCGGAGCTGCAGCACCGCCGAGCGCTGCGCGCGCGCGGGTGATCTCGACGGCGCGTTCCACCACCTCGAGCGCGCGCACATCCTGGGCCAGCAGTACGTCGCGCCCACGTGCGCACCCGCATGCGCGATGCTGCGGATCGGCCGTCGAGCGCCGCGACCTGCGCGAGATCGTCGGGCAGATCGTCGTGTGCCTGCGGCCGCGATCGGCTCGGCGCTCGGTGTACCGCCCGGCGGCAACACCGGCGGCGCGAACATAGGCTTCTTCGCGCGCATGGAGTCCCGCCGGACCTGAAGGCGCTGCTCGACGCGCACTGAGGCGAGCAGAGCTAGCGTTCGCGCGCGCGCCATGCCGCCGCGCGTGCTCGCCGTCGCCGTGCTCGCCCAGGTGCTCGGCGGCCTCACGCCGGTCTGGACGAAGCTCGCGCTCGTAGGGCTGCCGCCGTGGACGCTCGTGTTCTCGCGTCAGACGATCGGCCTGCGTCCTGTTCGCGCTCGGCGCGCGCCGGGCGGCGCGCGGCGCCGCGTCGCGGCGCCCTGGACGCGCGCGCGACGTCGGGCCCCTGCTGCTGATCTCGTGGGGTGGCTTCGCGCTGCCGCAGCTCCTGCTCGCCAGCGGCGCGCCGCGCGTTCGACCGCTGTGGCGCTACGCGCTGCTCACGCCGCCTCGAGCCGATCGGGATCTGTGCTCGGCAGCGCGTCTTGCTCGCCGAGGGTCTCCGCGCGCGCGCGCGCGATCGCGGTCGCGCTCGGCACGCTCGGCGCCTCGCTCGTCGTGCCCAGGACGGCCTGCGCCCCGATCTCGGCGATCGCGTTCGGCGACGTGCGCTGATGGCGGCCGGGCCACCTCGCGTGGGCGATCCTACACGCTCGGCGCGAAGTCGCTGCTCGAGCGCCACGACGAGGGCCGCGTCTCGCTCTACGCGGTCGCGCTCACGCTGCCGCCGCTCGCGCTGCTCGCGCAGCAGCGAGTCGATCGATCCGGCGCGCGCGGTCCCCGCGCTGTTCTGGGTGTTCGTGCTCGCGGCGACCTCGACCGCGCTCGTCACATGGCTGTGGAACTGGGCGCTGCACCGCACGCGCGCGGGCACGATGGGGTGCTGATCTTCGTGCAGCCGCTCGTCGGCCTCTCACCGCGAGCACGCTCGGGCTCGGCGAGCGCACCGGTGCTCGCGCTGGATCGGCGCCGCGGCGATCCTGTGCGGCGTCGCGCTCGAGGTGCCGGCAGCCGTGCGCTGGCGGGTCACGCCCGCGCGCGAGCCGGCAGCGACCGCTCTCGCGCGTCACGGACTCGTGCGTGGCCCGCTTCGGGTGGGGAGAGGGCTGAATGGCGACGCGGGCGCGTCCGCATGGGTTTGCTCCGCCGGCCGACCTTCCGTGGCTGCGGCCGCCATCGCGATGCGATCGATTCGCATCCTGGTCATCGCGCCGCGGGAATTCGCCGCAGCGCGCTGCTACAGAGCCGATGAAGACGGTCGCACGGCACCTGGACGCCCGGATTTCGAGTGGGTGCGCGAGGCGTTCGCCGAGAACCTCGCCGACGGCGAGGTCGGCGCGGCGTGCTGCGTCTACTCGAGCGGCGAGCCGTCGTCGACGTCTGGGGCGGGCTCGCCGACCGCGACGCCGGGCGGCCCTGGCAGCGCGACACCGCCGCGCTCGTGTTCTCGTCGACGAAGGGCGTCACGGCGGCGCTGCATCCACCTGCTCGCGCAGCGCGACCAGCTCGAGCTCGACGCGCCGGTCGCGCGCTACTGGCCCGAGTTCGCCGCGGACGGCAAGGCAGTCGATCACGGTGCGCCACGTGCTCTCGCACCAGCGCGGGGCTGCCCGCGGTCGAGGGCGACGCTCACGCTCGACGACGTCTACGCGTGGCACCCGGTGTGCGCCGCGATCGCGGCGCAGAAGCCGATCTGGGAGCCCGGCACCGCGCACGGCTATCACGCGCGCACGTTCGGCTGGATCCTCGGCGAGGTCGTGCGGCGCGTGACCGGGCGGACGCTCGGCCAGCTGCTCGCGAAGGAGGTCGCCGGGCCGCTCGGCCTCGAGCTCTGGATCGGCCTGCCCGAGGAGATCGAGCCGCGCGTCGCCACGCAGCTTACCCGCGCCCGAGCCCGCCGATCCCGCAGTCAGCGCGCGCTGCGCGCGAAGTTCATGGGGCCCGACACGCTGCTCGGCCGCGCGCTCGAGGTCCGTCGGGCGTGCTGCCCGTACGGCCCGATCTGGAACACGCGCGCTGCACGCCGCGGAGCTGCCGTCGTCGAACGGCATCGCCACCGCGCGCGGGCTCGCGCGCTTCTACGCCGCGCTGATCGGCGACGTCGACGGCAGCCGCCGCCTGCTCTCGCGCGCCGATCGTCGCCGCGGCGGCCGCGTCGCCAGGTGAACGGGCCCGACGCAGGTGATCCTGATGCCGACGCGCTTCGCGAGCGGCTTCGCGCTGCCGCCGATGCTCTGCGCTCGACGCGCCCGACACCGCATTCGGTCACCCGGGCGCGGGCGGCTCGCTCGGCTTCGCCGATCCCGACGTCGGGCCTCGCGTTCGGCTACGTGATGAACCAGATGCAGCTCGGCATCGCGGGCGACCCGCGCGCCGAGCGGCTGTCTTGTCGGCGGCCTACGCGTGCATCGCGTCGGCCACTACGGCTCGATGATCACCTTCCCCGGCGACGCCGGCGTCGCGCGCGGTGTCGAGCGCCTCTTCGAAGCGCGCGAGCGGGAAGCGGTGCGTGATCGCGGGCGACGAGGTCGACCTCGCCGAAGCATGCGCCACCATCGCGGTGTAGTCGTCGGGATAGGCCATCGAGCCCGTGAGCGTGATCTCGCGCGCCATCAGCGAGAGGAAGTCGACCGGCTCCGGGCTGGCGGTGCAGCGCCACCACCGAGACGCGCGCGCGCGGTCGCGCGCGTGCGCGATGATCTCGCCGGATCACCGACGGCGCGCCCGACGCCTCGATGTGAGCCGTGCGTGCCCGCGCACGGCACCATGCCGAGCCACTTCTCGGTGCCAGTGCAGCTCGTGCAGCGCGCCACACGTCGTCCGTGCCCGCGTTCAGCGCCGAGCGTCGCGCCGAAGCTCGCGCGCGATCACGACCGCTTCTCCGAGAGGTCGACGATCGCGACGTCGTCGAAGCCGCGCCAGCGCAGCACCGCGAGCGACATCAGGCCGATCGGACCCGCGCCGAAGATCGCCACCTTCTCACCCGCGCGCGAGCTGCAGCGCGCTCGACCGCGTGCATGCCGACGCCGAGCGGCTCCGGCGAGCGCGGCGCGATCGAAGGGCAGATCGTCGGGGATCGGGAACAGCATCCCGCCCGCGTCGACGTCGCGCACGACGATCTCCGGGGCCGAACGCGCCGACCTCGCCGCGCGTTGCCGATGTTGCCGGCCGCGAGCGGATTCACCACCACGCGCGCGCCGGCGCGATAGCGCTTCACCTCGCTGCCGACGCGCTCGATCGACCGCAGCGAACTCGTGGCCGATCGGCGTCGGCTCGGGCCGCGGCCCCGCCACGCCGCCGGTAGCGTGATGTAGCCGAGATCGCTGCCGCAGATGCCGCACGCCTGCACGCGCAGGAACGCGTCGCGCGGAGCCGAGCGCGGCATCGGCACGTCGTCGAGGCTCACCTTGTTCGGGCCGTGGATCCGCACCTGGAGCATGGCGTTCCCTCCGTGCGCGCATTCTACTTCGGCTGGCTTCGCGGCGGAGCGATTGTAGAAATGCCCGCGAATTCGTGGCGTCGCTCTCGCCCATACACGCTCTTGCGACCGCTCCGGCGGCTTGGCACGGCTCCTGCTTCACCTCGCGCCGGAGGAACATGCCATGACGACGCGCAAGCGTGATCCTCAGTGCTCTCCTGGTTCCCGCGATCCTCGGGTTGCTCAGCCTCCCGGCGGTCGCAAGCGCCGACACCCGCTCACAAGGCGGGACGCGGTCTCGCCGGGCTTACCACACCGTTCCTCGAGATTCCGGGCAACATCGTCGAGACGACTCACCACGAGGGCGCGGTCGCCGGGCTGGACCAACGGTCCGCGAAGGCCTCGGCATATCCATCCTGCGCCCGCCGGGCGGTCAGCCTCTACGAGCTGGTCACCGCGCCATTCCCCGCACCCGAGGGTTACAGCCGATCCTCGAGCCCGAGTATCCGTGGAGCTATCGGTCCGGGCGAACACAAGGTCGCGCACCGCGAGTCCGCACGCCAGGGCGAAAGACGCGCGAGTCGCGCGCCACTAGCATCGGGCGCGACCGCGCGCCTAGGCTCTCCGGCATGGTCGGCTTCCTGCTCCGGATGGCGATCAGCGCGTTCGCGCTCTGGGTGGCGAGCGCGATCGTTGCCGGGCATGACGATCGTCAGCACCGCCGACGCCTCGCGGCCGCGCTGCTGCTGGATCTCGTGACGCTGCGGTGGTGCGTCGCTCGCGCTGCTGCTGGCGCTGCCGTTCACGGTCGTCACGCTCGGCCTGTTCGTGCTCGTCGTGAACGCGGCGATGCTCGGCCTGCGTCGCCGCGCTGCTCGACGGCTTCACGCTCTCCGGCTTCGGCTGCGGCGCTGCTGCGGCTCGCTCGTCGTGAGCATCGTCGGCTCGGCCGTGTCGTGGACGATCGGCCCGAGCGGACGCTACGAGATGCTTTCGTGATCCGCGCGGCGCCGAGGTCACCGGCGCCGCCTCGCGCCGGTCAGGACCGCCGCCAGCACGAGGCCCCCGCTCGTTACGCGCCAGGCATGTCGCGTACCGCGCTGGACCACGCAGTCGCCCGGCTTCACCGATTCCCCGCTGCCGCAGTCCGAGCTCCGAGGTCCGCGCGTACCCGAGGATGAACACGTAATCCGATCGTATCGGTCGTATGCATCTCGGGGTCATTCGGGTCGAAGTGCGCGCGGATCTCGTCGGGGAGCGACATCGCACTCGCGCCCACCGCGGCGCGCGCGTCGGGGCCGGGTTTACGCTGACGATCCCTCCAGGCGGTTTCCCCGTCTTTCGGGAAGTAGCCGATCTGCGCGGGAGCCTGGGGATCCGCCGCGTCGGGCACCGCGATCCCATCCTTTCGTCGACCACAGCTCGTAGCTCCCCAGCGGGCTCGTCTGGCGCGAAGCGTACCCGCGAAGTGGAACACCGAGCCACCCTGCGCATCGCGTCCCGTGACGACCAGCTCTCGTCCGAGGGCTCCCTCGAACTCGTCGATCAGGTCCCTCCAGTGCTCGGTGCCGATCGAGATGCGCACGAGCGCGTCGCGCTGATGCCGGCCGCGTGCGAGCTCCTCGTCGGAGAGCTCGCTGTGCGTGGTCGTCTTCGGATGGCACGCGAGCGTCTCGATGCCGCCGAGGCTCACGGCGTTGCGCGCGATCTTGAGCCGGCGCAGGAACTCGAACGCGCCGCGCTTGCCGCCCTCGACCTCGATCGAGAACACCGAGCCCGGGAAGTCGCACTGCGCGTCGCGGATCCGCTGCTGCTCCGGGTCCGTCGAACAGCGACGGGTAGTGCACGCGCCGACGCGCGGGTGCGCGGCGAGCCGCTCGGCGATCCGCTGCGCGTTCTTGCTCTGGCGGTTCATGCGCAGCGTGACGGTCGCGAGCCGCGAGTCGAGGATCCACGCCTCGTCGGCCTGCAGGATGTTGCCGAACAGCGCGCGCAGGCCCGCGCAGCTGCTGCACGAGCTCCTCGTCGTTCGCGAGCGCGACGCCGCCGAGGATGTCGCTCTGCCCGCCCAGGAACTTGGTCGCCGAGTAGATCGCGAGATCGGCGCCGATCTCGAGCGGGTGCTGGAAGGTCGGCCCGAGGAAGGTGTTGTCGACGGCGACGATCGGCTTCGCCGGGATGCGACGTGCGCCACGTCGACCGCGTGCGCGAGGTCGGTCATGCGCAGCGTCGGGTTGGCGGGCGTCTCGACGAAGCACGAGCTTCGAGGTTCGGTAGCGCGCGCTGGCAGCGCGCGAGCGCGTGCGCGATCGCCCGCCGGCAACGCCGACCGCCGTGAAGCCGAGCGGCTCGAGCAGCTGGTGCACGAGGTGCTGCGTGCCGCCGTAGAGCGGCTGCGTGTGCAGCAGCGCCGACGCCGCGCGGCAGGAACGCGAAGCAGCAGGTCGCGATCGCCGCCATGCCCGAGTTGAACACCGCAGAGCACTTCGCGCCGCGCTCGAGCGGCACGAGCTGATCCTCGAGGATCTCCGCGTTCGGGTGCGAGAGCCGCGCGTAGATCAGGTCGACGTCCTCGTTCTCGGTCGGCGAGATCTTGCCGAGCGCGATCGCGAACGCGCGCTCGGCCGCCTCGGGGCTCGAGAACACGAACGTCGAGGTGCGGTAGACCGGGCGGCCGCGCCGCGCCGACCGGAGAGGTGGGGATCGAAGCCGCGCGTGAGGATCGCGGTCTCGGGGTCGCACGCGGTAGTGGGCTTGGCCATGGGCGCGATTCTCCCCGTGTCGACATCCTCTGTACAGTACCGTGGTCGTGGGGGTGATCAGCGGAGGCGACGAGTGGATGGCACATGAACCTCGGATCCTCGAGCCGCAGTGCGAGTGGACCGCCGGCCGACGTCGCCGACGAGGACGTCTGGACCGAGGCGCTTCGACGCGTCCGAGCAGGCCGAGCTCGACGCCGCGCTCGCGCCACGCGCTGGCGAAGTCGGACGACGTGCTCGACGATCGAGCGCGACGACTTCCCGCTGCCCGACGCTGGCGGCGCGGCTCGCGCGCATCGAGCGCGAGCTGATCGACGGGCGCGGCTTCGTGCGGCTGCGCGGCGTCGACCGCGGCGCCTACACGCAGGCCGAGATGGAGATCCTCTACTGGGGCATCGGCATGCACCTCGGCTCGCCGTGGGCGCAGAACAAGCACGGCCACGTGCTCGGCGACGTCACCGACCAGAGCAAGGCCGTCGAACGACCCGACGGCGCGCGGCAACGAGCTCGGCGGGATCGCGCTGCCGTTCCACTGCGACGGCTCCGATCTCGTCGGCCTCATGTGCCTCGAGAACGGCATCGGCGGGCGGCCTGTCGGCGGTGGCCAACTCGGTCACGATCCACAACCGAGCTCGTGCGCGAGCGGCCCGACCTCGCGGCCGCGCTGTACGAGCCGAGTTCCCGTACGACTTCCGCGGCGAGCAGGCCGACCGGCGCAGCGCCGCTACTACTCGCTGCCGGTGTTCACCGAATGGGACGGCCGGCTCTTCGTGCGCTGCATCCCGCCGTACATCCTGGCGTCGCAGCGGCATGCCGACGCGCCGCGCCTCACGAGCTGCAGCGAGGAGGCGCTCGCCGCGCGTGGTCGGCGCATGGCGGACGACCCGACAACCACGTGCTGATGGAGCTCCGCCCGGCGACATGCAGTTCATCAACAACTACCACGTGCTGCACGGCCGCACGGCCTACGAGGACGACCGCGCCGCCGGCCGCGTCCGCCACCTGAAGCGGCTGTGGCTCGAGACCGTCCGTGCTCGCGAGCCGGCCGCCCTACTTCGCGCAACCGCGACAGCCACTGGTCGGCGCGGCGCACGGCGCAGCCGGCTGCGGGTGAATTGAAACGGCGCAGCGCGACCGGATCACGCGGCGCTGGCGGAGACCTCGGACACGGCGACCTGCGTGGTGGTTCGATAGCCCACCCAGAGCCCGATCGGGACCGCGAAGACCCACTTGTTCCGCGCCCACGAGAATTGCGCGGCGAGCGGCCTGGAGCACCGCGATCACCGCGATCCCCGCCACGTCCACCCAACCGAACGACCATGGGTTGGCCTGCAACCCGTGCCGCAGCGACACTGCCAGGGGCCGGGTCTGCTCCTGGACATAACGCAGCTTCCCGAACATCCCCAATCCGTGCTGGCGCTGCTCGCGCAGACTGCGCATGAACCGCTCCGCAAAGGTGCTGTGCGCGAGGCTTGGGCCGGTTGAATGCGGTGTAGGCGAAGCCGCAGCGCGGACATTCGTTGGGACGCCTGGCTTCCACGAGCGCTCCGTTCCGAAGGGTCGCTGACGGTCAGCTCGTCATCGACTCGCGCGGAATCGGGCTTGAGCTACGGTGGCACCGTGCCCCTCGCGCATCCGTTCGATCTGTCCGGCAAAGTCACCCTGATCACCGGCGCCAACTCGGGGCTGGGGCTCGGCTTCGCCGAAGGGATCGCGCGCGCGGGCGGCGACGTGGTGATCTGGGGTCGGCGCGAAGACCGCAACGCGGCGGCCGCCGAGCGGCTGCGCGCGCACGGCGTGCGCGTCGAGACCGACGATGGTCGGACGTGCGCCGACGAGGCGGCGCAGCAGCTCGGCTTCGCGCGCGCGCTCGACAACGATGGGCCGGCTCGACGGCGTGATCGCGAACGCGGGCTTCGTCACGCATCGCGCCGATCATCGACATGACGCTGAAGCAGTACGACGAGCTGCAGCGCGTCGCGCAGTACGGCGCGTTCATCACGCTGCGCGAGGGCGCGCGCCACATGGTGGAGCGCGCGAAGGCGGGCGACCGCGGCGGCTCGCTGATCGCGACCGGCAGCCTCACCAACTTCACCGCGACGCCCGGGATCGGTCATTATGCGGCGGCGAAGCGCGCGGTGGCCGGCGCTCATGCGCACGCTCGCGCTCGAGCTCGGCGCTGCACGGGATCCGCGCGAACATGGTATGCGCGGGACTCACCAAGACCGAGATGGTGCCGTTCGACGACGAGCACCCGCTCGGCAGAGTCGGCGATCGCAAAGATTCCTGCTCGGCCGGATGGCGGACCCCGAGGAGATCGCGGGCGTCGTCAGTCTATCTGTTGAGCAACGCCGCGCGCTACCACACCGGCGACCTGATCACCGGTCGACGGCGGCCGGATGGTCACGGCGTCTGACGGAGGACCGCGATGCGTCGCGTCTCGCTCGTGTTGCTGATCTCGCTCGCCGCGCTGCTCGCCGGCTGCGGCTACAACCGGCTCCAGAGCCGCCGACGAGGGCGTGAAGGCCGCGCTGGGCCGAGGTGCTCAACCAGTACCAGCGCCGCAACGACCTGGTGCCCGAACCTCGTCAACACGGTGAAGGGCTATCGCGGCGCACGAGCAGCGAGGTGCTCACGCAGGTCGACCGAGGCGCGCGCGCGGGTCGGCAGCATCCAGGCGACGCCCGCAGATGCTCGACGACCCGGCGGCGTTCGCGAAGTTCCAGGCCGCGCAGAACGAGATGACGCCGGCGCTGTCGCGCCTGCTCGTGGTCGCCGAGAACTATCCGCAGCTCAAGGCCGACGCGAGCTTCCGCGACCTGCAGGCGCAGCTCGAGGGCACCGAGAACCGCATCGCGGTGGCGCGCAACCGCTACATCGAAGTCGGTGCGCGAGTACAACGTGCACGGTGCGCTCAGTTCCCGATCAACCTCACCGCGATGATGTTCGGCTTCACGACCAAGCCCGAGCTTCGCGGTCGAGGACGAGAAGGCGATCGCGAAAGCCGCCCACGGTGGACTTCGGCCGCCGGCGCTCCGGCGCCACGCCGACGCAGTTCAGCTCGCTGGCTCGCGCGCGCTGGCTCTCGCGCTGCTCGTCGCGCCGGCGGCGCGGCCGCGCGAGGTCGGCGGTGCCCGTCGCTGCACGCGCGCGTCACCGACCTCACGGGCACGCTCGACGCGGGCCAGCGCGCTGCGCTCGAGGCGCGACTCGCGGCGTTCGAGCGCGCGAAGGGCAGCCAGGTCGTCGGTGCTGATCGTGCCCGACCACGCAGCCCGAGACGATCGAGCAGTACGGGATCCGCGTCGCCGACGCGTGGAAGATCGGCCGCGGCGCAAGATCGACGACGGCGTGATCCTGATCGTCGCGAAGCGACGACCGCGCGCGTGCGGATCGAGGTGGGCCGCGGGCTCGAGGGCGTGCTGCCCGACGCGATCGCGAAGCGGATCACCGACGACGATGATCGTGCCCGCGCTTCCGCGCCGGCGACTACTACGGCGGGCGTCTCCGACGGCGTCGAGCGGATCATCGGCGTGATCGAGGGCGAGCCGCTGCCGCCGCCGCGCAGCGCTGCGGCGACGCTGCCCAGCGCGGACGCGCTCGTGGATCTGATCGTCCGCTGCCGATCGTGCTCGGCGGACTCGTGCGGCTCGGCGCACAACCGCGCAGCGGCGCGCTGGTGGCTGGCGCGCTCGCGGTCGGCCTCGGCATGGTGGCTGATCGGCGCGCTCGTCACGTCGGCGCTGCTGATCGCGCTCTCTGCGCCGGTTGGTCGTGCTCGCGCGCCGGACGCGGCGGCGGACGCGGCTGGTCGAGCGGAGGTTGTTCGGGCGGCGGCTTCGGCGGCGGCGGCTTCGGCGGAGGCGGGTTCGGCGGTGGCGGCGGTTTCTCGGGTGGCGGCGGCTTCGGCGGCGGCGGCGCCTCGGGGCGATGGTGATGAACGCGGCTCGCCTGCTGCGCCACCTCGCGACCGGCCGGCATCTCGTGCGCCGGCGCTTCCCGCGTCGGCGCTCGCGCGCGATCGAGGCCGCGATCGCCGCAGGCGAGCAGCGCCACGAGCCGGAGATCCGCTTCGCGGTCGGAGGCTGCGCTCGCATCCGCGCGCGCTGCTGCGCGGCGTCACGCCGCGCGAGCGCGCGATCGCGCTGTTCGGCGAGCTGCGCGTCTGGGACACCGAGCACAACACGGGCGTGCTGATCTATCTCCTGCTCGCGGACCGCGACGTCGAGATCGTCGCCGACCGCGGCGTCGCGCCGCGCGCGTCGCGCCGGTCGAGTGGCAGGCGATCTGCCGCGAGATCGAGGCGAGAGCTGCGCGCGAGGCCGCTACGAAGTCGGGCGCGCTCGCGGGGATCCGCGCGGTGAGCGATCTGCTCGCGCGCCACTTCCCGGCGAGCGGAGCCGCCGCGCCGCGAGCAGCCGGATCGCCCGGTCGTGCTGTGAGACCGTTGACCCGATAGAAACATTTCTTGTACAATGTCAAATTACCGGGGGCCCTCCCGATGACCTACGACCTCGTGATCCGCGGCGGCAACCGTCGTCGACGGCACCGGCCTGCCGGCTACACCGCCGACGTCGCCGTGTCGCGACGGGCGGATCGCGGCGATCGGCCGCATCGACGGCGCGGCGAAGCGCGTCGTCGACGCCGACGGCCTCGTCGTCACGCCCGGCTTCATCGACGTGCACACGCACTACGACGTGCAGCTCGACTGGGATCCGACTCGCGTCGCCCGCGATCGTGGCACGGCGTCACGACCGTGCTCACGGGCAACTGCGGCTTCACGCTCGCGCCGGCGAAGCCCGACGACGTCGACTGGCTCGCCGGCATGCTCACGCGCGTCGAAGGGCATGTCGCGCGACGGCGCTGCGCGAGGGCTTCCGCTGGCGCGGCGGCGGCTTCGGCGACTACTGGCGCCGGCTCGACGGGCAAGCTCGGCGCTGAACGTCGGCGGCTACGTCGGCCACTCGCGCGGTGCGGCGTTATGTGATGGGCGACGCCGCTCCGAGCGCGCGGCGACGCGCCGACGAGATCGAGGCGATGAAGGAGCTCGTGCGCGCAGGCGATGCGCGAGGGCGCGGTCGGCTTCTCGACCTCGCAGCTCGACATCCACGTCGGCGCACGACGGCCGCGAGGTGCCGTCGAACCTCGCGGCGCCCGAGGAGATCGTCGCGCTGTGCTCGGTGCTCGCGGAGTTCCCGTACGGCGCGATCGAGATCATCCCGCGCACGCTACGCGCAGGGTCACGACGAGCGCCGACCGCGCGCTGCTCTACGCGATCGCGCGCGTCGGGCAAGCCGGTCGAGATCGGACCGCTCGGCCCGACGCCCGACGAGCCTGATGGCCTGGCAGCGCACGCTCGGCGTTCATGCGCAGAGGCGCGCGCGCAGGGCGTGCGGATCCACCCGCAGTTCACCACGCAGCGAGCTCGGCGCTGCACCTGCGGCTCGCCGACACGTTCACTCTTCGACGAGCTGCCGTCGTGGCGTCGCGGCGCTCACAGGGCCCGATCGCGGAGCGCTGCCGCAGCTGCGCCGACCGCGCGGTGCGCGACCGGCTGCGCCACGAGCTCGACGCGCCTGCAGCGCGCGCGCGCCGTTCTCCGATCGAGATCCTCGAGGTCGAGCACGTGCGCGACGCGAAGAACCAGGGCGTGGTCGGCCGCTCGCGTCACGCGAGCTCGCCGCCGAGCGCGGCGGCGACGCGCTCGATGCGTTCCTCGATCTGTCGATCGCGGAAGACCTCGACGACCGGCTGGCGCACGCGCTCGATGCCGGCCGCGCAGGAGTTCATCGCGAACGTCGTGCGCGCGTCGGTGCTCGAGCCGCATCGTGATGGCGGGCTCGAGCGACGGCGGCGCGCACCTCGCGAGCTTCACCGGCGCCGACTACACGACGCTCCTGCTGACCGACTGGGTGCCCGACACGATCTCGCTCGAGCACGCGATCTGGCGGCTCGCGGGCATGCCCGCCGACGGTGCACGGGCTCGACGGGCCGCGGCGTGATCCGCGACCGGCGCGCGCGGCCGACCTCGCTGCTGATCGACCTGCCCGAGCCTCGGCCGCCGAGCGAGCACACCGTGGTGCGCGACTTCCCGGCCGGCACCGAGCGCTACGTACGTCGACGCGCAGGGCTACGAGATGGTGATCGTGAACGGCGTACCGGCGATGGAGCACGGCAAGCCGACCGGCGCGCTGCCGGGCGCAAAGTGCTGCGCGGAGCATAACAAGCGTCCGACAGGGCGCGCGCAGCGGGCGGGCGGCGAAGACCATTAAGGCAAGCCGAGCGAGGACGTCAAGATGAAGATCGGGCTCTGGATCTTCGGACCGTGCTGGCGACGTCGCCGCGATGGTGCGCGTCGCGCGCGCGCGCGGAGGAGTGCCGGCCTCGAGTCGCTCTGGACCGGCGAGCACGTCGTGCTGCCCGATCCGCAGGCGCCGCCCTCGCCGGCCGCGCCGCGCATCGCCATTCCTCGATCCGTCGGTCGCGCTCGCGCACGTCGCCGCGCCACCACGCGGATCCTGCTCGGCACCGGATCATCATCCTGCCGCAGCGCAATCCCGTGGAGCTCGCGAAGGAGCTCGCGCAGCGTCGACGTCGTGTCGAACGGCCGGCTGATCTTCGGGCTCGGCGCGGGCTACCTCGAGCCGGAGTTCCGCGCGCTCGGCGCGAACTACGAAGAGCGCGGCGCGGTCGACCGACGAGGCGATCGACGCGCTGCGCGCGCTCTGGACCCAGGAGAAGCCCGAGTTCTCAGGCTGCTTTACCGCTTCGCGGGCATCGACGCCGCATCCGCGGCCCGTGCAGTGCCGCACCCGCCGATCGTGATCGGCGGCGCATGGGCCAGCACCGCCGCGCGGCTGCGCCGCGCGCGGCGATGGCTGGTGCGGCTTCTTCACCAACCCAGAGCTCACCGCGCGTCGCTCGCTACGGCTCCGTCGCGGCGGTCGCCGCGGGCGAGCGCGGCCCGCGCGGCCTCGCCGACCTCGAGAGCTCAGCGTGGACGCCGCCGCCGCCGATCACGCCCGATGTCGGTCGAGCGGTACGCCGAGCTCGGCGTTACCGGCTCCGTCGCCCTCGCGCCGCCGCGCCGGGCTGGGCAGCTCGGCCGACGTCGACGGCCATGCTGCGCTTCGTCGACGAGCTGGCCGAGCTCGCCCGGCGCTCGCAGGGTCGGCGACGTGGCCGCTCCCGACGCGCCGCGCGTCGACGCGCGCGCAGCGCCGAGTCGCTCGCGCGCTGGGATCGCGTCCACGACGTCGTCGATCGTCGGGCACGGCGGCGCGGCGCGTGCGCGGCGATCGAGCCGCGCGCGCGGGCGCACCGACGCGCACGCTCGTGCTCGGCGGATGGGGCGCGGCGGCGGCACCACGGCGCGCTCGACCGGCGTGCTCTACTTCGGCGGCGGCGCGCGCATCCAGAAGGCGTGCGGCTTCTGACGACTCGCTCGACGGAGAGCGACACTGCGCTTACGTCGCGCATGGCCGCGGGCGTGCGCGCCGACGAGGAGAAGGTGCGCTGCGTTCTGCAGAGCAGAGCCTCGAAGCACCGCATGGATCTTCCTCGCACGGCGTCGAGTTCCGCGAGAAGGAACTACGTCGCGGAGAGACGGCCTGGCACATCGCCCGGCGACGAGCGGCCCGTTCCGCCAGCGGCAACGAGGAGGTCTGCCGCCGTTCGCGCAGCACGCGGTGCCAGCGCCCGCGCGGGCCACAAGCCTGCGCGCGCGAAGGCGAGGACAGGCGGCTACCTGATGGAGCGTCTGCTGCGCGCGAGCGACGCGGCCGGTGCCTCCGTGCTGAACGACTCGCGCAGGCGCTGCGGCTCGCAGCGCGAGGACGGACGCGTCGTGTGGGCGTGATCGCGAAGCACGCGGGCGCCGAGCTCGATCGGTCAGGCGGCGCAGCGGCGTGATCCCGTGCGCGGGCCTGGCTTCGTCCATGAATCCGGCGATGGTCGCGGAGCATGCGCCCCGAGACTCCTGCAGTGCGACTGGAAGGCCGCGTCGCCCGGGCGACGACGGCTCGGCGGGATCCGGATCGGCCTCGGCGCGGAGCGCGGCGGTCGCGAACATGCATCGAGGCCTCATGTAGCTTGGGCGCCACTACTATCCGCCCGCGAGGCCATCTCGGAGGGCGTGCTCGTGAACGCGCAGGGGCCAGCGCTTCATCAACGAGGACGCCTATCTCGGCCGCACGAGCGACGCGATGGTCTACCGCTGCGGCGGGCGCGCCTATCTGATCGTGACGACGCGATCTACGCGCGCACCCAGGCAGTGCACAAGATCGCCGCGGTCGAAGAGACGTTCCCCGCGCTCGAGCGCGCGCTCGGCATGCCCCAGGCGAGCTCGTCCACACGCTCGAACGCTGACAACCGCCGAGGCCGCGCGCGGCGGCGACCCGCTCTTCCGCCAGGCGCCGCGCACCTCCGCCCGCTCACGGCTGCGCCGTTCGCTGCGCGCTCGACTGCAGCACCCGCAACTCGTTCTTCGGCGTGTTCACGCTCGGCGGGCTCGCGATCCGCGCGGCGCGGACGGTGCTCACGAACGAGGCGAGGTGATCCCGGGCCTCCGATTGGCGGCCGGACGCAACACTGCGGGCTGTGTGCTCGAGGCCGCATGGCCCGAGCGGGCTCTCGATCGGCGAGGCGACGTTCTTCGGGCGCATCGCGGGGCGCAACGCGGCCGCGCTCGCGCCAGTGGGTGCCCGCATGAAGCTCTTCGAACCGATCCGGATCGGCGCGATGACAGTCAAGAACCGGATCGTGATGTCGCCGATGACGACCGGCTACGCCGGCCTCGACCAGCTGCCGACGAAGCGGCTGGTCGACTACCTCACCGCGCGCGCAAAGCGGCGGCGTCGGCCTGATCACGCTCGAGGCGTGCGTGGTCGACCGCCGGCACCGCGAGGTGCCGCGATCGATGCTTCGCGTCGGACGACGTGATCGATCGCCACCAGCGCGATCGTCGACGCGCAGTCCACGCCACGGCGCGCAGGTCCAGCCGCGAGATCGTGCCACGCGGGCCCGACGCCCTGCTCGCCGCGCAGATGGAGAAGATCCGAGCCTCGGGCCGTCGGTTGATCGCGTCGCATCTGACCGGGTCGCCGTCGCGCGAGCTCGCCGGCCGACGGAGCTACCCGCGATCGTCGACCAGTACGCGTACGGCGGTGCGGCGTGCTGCGCGGGGCAGGCTACGACGGCATCGAGCTGCACGCCGCGCATGGCTACATGCTGCTCGGGTCGTTTCTTTCGCCGTGGCGCAACAAGCGCACCGACGACGACGCCGAGGCGCAAGCGCGACGGACGGATGCGCTTCCTGCTCGAGGTGCTCGGCGCGATCCGCCGCGAGGTGGGCGACGACTTCCCGATCGGCTGCCGCGCATCTCGGGCTGGCGAGCGTGCAGGTGCGAGCCGCGACGATCGATCTGATTATCACCGCGCGGATCGCGCCGCGCCTGGCCCTCGCAGTGGCGCCGACGCGTTCCACGCAGCCGGGCGGCGTGATCCGACCGGCTCACCTCGATGATCATCACGGGGTCCGCACTGGGGCGACGCGCGCACAACCTCGGCGGTAAGCGCAGCGCAGGTGAAGAATCGCCGCGTCGGCGATTGCCGGCGATGACGGTCGGCGCATCCACCGCCCCGAGCTCGCCGGAGAGATCTCGGCAGCTGCGGCGACGCCGACCTGATCGTGATACGGAACCCGCTGCTCGCCGATCCCCGGAGCGGCCGCGAAGCTGCGCACAGCGCGCCGCGCGCCGATGCTGCCGCGCATCTTCCCGCGAGAACTGCATCGACTCGATGGAGAGCGCGAACGGGCTTAGCTGCGCGGTGAACGCGGCCAGCTCGGGCCGCGCGGGCGAGCTTCCGTCTCGCGCCCACCGCGACAGCGCGAAGCGCCGTCATCGTCGTGGGCGCTGGGCCCGGGCGAGCCTTCGAGACGGCGCGGCTCGCCGCGCTGCGCGGCCACCGCGTCACGCTCGTGCGGCGCGGTCGCCGCCTCGGCGGCTCGCTCTCGTGATGGCGGCGATGGCGCACGCCGACGAACGCACGCTGTCCTGCAGCTTCCTGCTGCACTGAAGTGGCGCCGACCGCCGATCGACCGTGCGGCGCGGCCGCGCGACTCCGCGCCGCAGCGATGCGCGCTCGCTCGCCGCCGACGTCGCCGTGGTGGCGGCGACGGGCGGCCGCGTCGTCGGTGCCGAAGATCCCCGGCGACGAGCAGCGCCGCGTGGCCCTCGGACCGCGGCTGCGCCAGCTCGTGCAGCTCCGCGGCGCGCTGGCTCACGCTCGAAAGCAGCTGCGCGCGCGACGGCGCGTCTGGATGCCGCTCGGCAAGCGCGCGGTGATGGTCGGCGCCGACCACTGGCGCTCAGAGCTCGCCGAGCTGCTCGCGCTGCGCGGGCGCCGCGTCACGATCGTCGAGCGCGGCGAGCGGCTCGCGCCCGGAGGTGGGCACCAAGCGGCTCACCGGCGCTACTACGGACGCGCTCGACCGGCTCGGCGTCGCCGTGAACACGGGCGTCAGCGTACGAGAGAGATCACGCCGCGCGGCATCGCGATCCGGCGCGCGCGGCGCGCTGCCACGAGCTGGCCGCCGACACGGTCGTCCTCGCGGGCGAGCTCGAGGCGGATACGTCGCTCTACGACGCGATCAAAGGAGAGGTGCCGGAGGCGTACACGGTCGGCGACTGCACGGGCTGGCTTGATCTGCAAGGCCACCGAAGAAGCGACGCGAGCGTCGCGGCGGCGCTGTGAAGCTCGACGTCGTGGTGTGGCGGCCGGGTCTCTCTCCGTCGAATGGCTCGCGGGTACCTCTGAGAAGCATCCGTCTTTGCCCGCTGCGCTGAGTTCGACTGGGGAACTGGCCGCCCGCGACGCGAGTCGTCTAGACCTCGGCGCGGCATCAAGGCGAGATGAAACAGGAGCGCGAAGTCCACCTGGTGATGCTGGCCGCGGGCACAACCTCGTGCAGGCGGCTGCGCGACGAGTGGCTCGGCCCTGATGGCCGAAGACGCGATGATCGAGGATCCGATCGGCGTCGGCCCGACCAACCCGACTGGCAAGGGTTTCAGCGGCAAGCGCGAGGCCGAGCAGTTCTGGGGACAACCATCTCGCGCCGACCGAGAGCGGCCACAGATCACCGCGCACGAGTCGCTCGCGGTGCAATACGAGTCGGCGCACGTACCACGCCTCACCACGAAGCTTCATAACGGGATCAAGATGAGCGTGACGGCATCTTCAATTCTACACGGTGAACGACGACGGCCGCACTGGTGCGCTGCGCGGCTACTGGTCGCTCGGCGACGCCAAGATCGAGAAGCCCGAGACGCTTCAGCTCACCGGCCTGCTTGCCGAGCGCGGTTACTGGCCGCGTGCCCGTGTACTCGCAGAACGCGCCCGGGATCACGACCTCGAACTTCACGTTGGAAGCCCGCGCCGCGCATCGCGGCGACGATCGTCTCGGGCGGCACGCACTTCTCGACCGTGTCCCAGTAGTAGTCCATCAAGAGCTTCGCCTCGCGGCTGCCCGTGGAGACGAGCGTCATGCCCGGATCAGCTTCGCCCACACGAAGCGCGTCAGGCTGTGGCCGAGCCGCGACTTCGGCACGTGGCCCTCGAGGATCCACACGCGGCCGCCCGGCTTCAGCACGCGCAGATACTCTCGAACGTGCGCGCGAGGCTCGACACGTGGCGCAGCGCGATGCCCATCGTCACGAAGTCGAACAGCTCGCTCTTGAACGGCAGCGAGTCGCCGACGCCGTGCGCGAGCGGACCGGAGAACACCTTCTTCGCCTGCGCGAGCATGCCCGGCGACGGATCGCAGCCGAACACGCGGCCGGTAGGACCCGACGATCCGCGCCGCGCCGCGCGCCACCGCGCCGGTGCCAGTCGCCATGTCGAGCACCTTCATGCCCGGCTTCATGCCCGCGCGCTTCATCCCGAAGCGGCGATACCAGAGCCCGCCCTTCAGGAACAGGCTCTCGATCGTGTCGTAGTGCTGCGCGGTGCGGTTGAACAGATCGACGACGTAGTCCCGCAGGTCAAGCGCTCGTAGTACTCGGTGAGCGGCGAGTGGGGCGGGACTTCCAGCGGATCGCGCCGCGTGCTCGGGGCAGTCTGCATCGAATCCTCCGTCGGGAAGCATGCTACTCGATCACGCGCTGGATCCGCGCGACGATCTCGGGCGGCGTCTCGAGCCGCAGCCGGCCGTCGCGCGTCGAGCGTGGCGATCGCCGTGTGGCCGTGGGCGGCGCGCCGGCCGTGCGTGAGGTTGCGCACGTCGTAGCGGATCACGAGGCGCCGCGCGTAGTCGGAGATCCACGCCGTCACCGCGACGCGGTCGGCATAGCGCAGCGGAAACGCCGTGCCGGCACGCCGTCTCGATCACGACGAGCCGGTAGCGCTCGCCGATCAGGTCGCCGCCGTCGAGCGCGAGCTTGCGCAAGAGCGCCATGCCCGCCGCCTCGAAGTACTTCGGATAGTGACCGTGCCAGACGATGCCGAGCGCGTCGACGTGGTGGAACGGCACGTCGAGCTCGACGCGCGTCTCGTGGAGCCGCAGCCCGCCGGGTCGCGCCGCGCGGCCGCCGCCACCGCTCGCGTGGCCATGCCTAGCCGAGCGACGCGTCGATGCGCAGCTCGCCCGCGCGGTAGAGCGCGAGCACGCGCTCGATGTCGAGGTCCTGGCGGCGGTCGGCGACGAGCGGCGGCACCGTCGCGGCGCACCGTCTCGCGTAGCTCGCGCGCGCGACCCGCGGCCGCGTCGCCGCGCAGCTCGACGCGCCTGGCAGTCGGCGAGCAGCACGATCGCCGCGACCGTCTCCGAGAGCTCGAGGATCCGGCGGCAGTCGCGCGCGGCGATCGTGCCCATGCTCACCTTGTCCTGGTTGTGCGACTCGGTGCTGCGCGAGAACGACGCCGCGGGCAGCGTGAGCTTGAGCGCCTCGGCGGTGAGCGCGGAGGTCGAGATCCCCATCGCCTTGAAGCCGTGGTTGCCGCCGCCGTTCGGCGTCGAGGTTCTCGGGCAGGCCGCCGCTCGTCGCGGGCGCGCACAGGAGCTGCATCTGGCGGTCGAGCAGATCGGCGACGCTCGCCACCGCGCTCTTGAGCCCGTCCATCGCGAACGCCGACGTGGCCGCCGTAGAAGTTGCCGCCGTGCAGCACCGCGCCCGTCTCGGGATCGACGATCGGATTGTCGTTCACGCTGTTGAGCTCGATCTCGACCATCTGGGCCGGCGAACGCGAGCGCGTCGAGCAGCACGCCGATCACGTGCGGCGCGCAGCGCACCGAGTAGACGTCCTGCAGCGCGCACGGGCGCGCGCGCGCCGCGATCGGGCTCGAGGTCCTCGCGGATCCAGCGCGGCCGCGCGCCGCGTGCCCGGGTGCGGCTTCAGCTCGAAGATCGCGCGCGTCGAAGTGGCGCCGGGTTGCCGCGCGATCGCGCGCACCGTCATCGCGGTGAGCGTGCACGCCCAGCGCGCGAGGCGCGCCGCGCGCTCGACCGCGAGGCAGGCGAGCGCCGTCATCACGCTCGTGCCGTTCATCAGCGCGAGGCTCTCCTTCGGCTCGAGCTCGAGCGGCGGGAGGCCGGCGCGCGCGAGCGCGTCGGCGGCCGCCAGCACCTCGCCGCCGACGAGCGCCTCGCGCTCGCCGACGAGCAGCGCCGCGACGTACGGAGAGCGGCGTGAGATCGCCGCTCGCGCCGACCGATCCCTCCTCGGGAATCCGCGGCAGGATGCGGCGATTCAGCCAGCTCGCACAGCCGCTCGAGCACGGCGGGCCGCACGCCCGAATAGCCGCGCGCGAGCGAGGCGAGCCGCGCCACCACGACCGCGGCCGACTCCTCGCCGTCGAGGATCCGGCCCGTGCCGCAGCCGTGGAAGCGCAGCAGGTTCTGCGTGACGAGCTTGCGCTCGGACTCGGGCACGCTGCGCTGCCTGCGGACGCGCCCACGCCCGGTGGTGACGCCGTACACCGCCGCGCCCTTGCGCAGCGCCGACTCGAGCGCGCGACGCCCGGCCTCGAGCCGCGCGCGATAGGCCGGATCGCGCTCGAGCTCGAGGCGCGCGCCGTCGCGCGCGACGGCCACGACGTCGGCCACGGAGAGCGACGCGAGACCCGATCGAGATCGCCTCTCGGGACGCGTCTTCCCCTGCCGTGGGTGGGCTGCGCGGTCATCGGGGTGGACCGAGCTCAGCTGCCGTCTTCGGTCGGGTCGTAGTCGACGCGCAACCACCTTCATGTTGCCTCCCACTTCGGAACGGCGAACACGACGCGGCCCTGACCCTTGTACTTGTACTCGACGCGGTTCCCGCTGTCGTTCCCGAAGTTGTACGGGTTGAACGTCTTGCCGGTGGGATAGCTCGCCTGGCCGTTCGGCGATCCCATGATCTCCTGCACCTGCTCGGGCGTCATGTCCGTTGCTCACCTTCGAGAGCTTGCTGCTCGCGGGCGCGCGCCGCGCCCTTCGTCGGCGCGGGCTTCGCGGCGCGGCTTCCGCCGGCGCGGCCTGTCGCTCGCGGCCTCGTCCGACTTGCAGCCCGTGAGCACGCGCCCGAGCTGAGCGCGAGGCCGCGACCGCCGCGATACCGGTCAGCGAACGCAGTTCGTGAATCGAATCACCAGTCTCCTCCTCTCCCCCAGGATTGACCGTTCATCACTCGTGCGGCGCCGGGCGCCGGCCGAGTCGCAGCGTATCCCATCGCGGGCGCCAGCGCATCGCGGCGAAGCGGGCCCCGCGCTAATCGGGCGGCGCTCGAGACCGGCGGCATCTGCTCGCCCGAGCACGAGGCTCCGGCGGTGCGCAGCGCCCGACCGCACGACGCCCGCGACGCCGCCGCCCGGCGCGCGTCCAGTGGCCGGCGAGGTAGAGCCCCGCGAGCGGGCGTGCGTTGTTGTCGAGCCGGCCCGGGCCGACCTGCGCGGGCGTGACGTCGAAGCCGTAGATCGCGCCGTCGCGGTTGCGCGTGTAGCGCTCCATCGTGCGCGGCGTGGCGGCCTCGGCGAGGCGCAGCGAGTCGCGCAGACCGGGCAGTCGGCGCTCGGCGCGCGGCGCAGCAGCGCCTCGGTGCGCGGCGCCTTGAGCTCGCGCCACGACGCGCCCGCGTGCGCACCGACGAGCGTCGTGAGCACGAGCAGGTGCTGGCCCGGCGGGCGCGAGCGAGGATCGACGAGCGTCGGGACGGTGATCGAGAACCAGTTGGGCTCGCCGCGCGACGCCGCTCGCGTGCGCGGCCTCGTGGTCGGGGCCCGGGTAGAGGAAGGTCTCGTGCGCGAGGTCGGCGGCGCCGAGATCGAGCGCGGTGGCGGCGTAGACGACGAACGCCGAGATCGAGCGCGACGCCGCGTGCAGCCGCGCGACATAGCGCGCCGGGAAGTGCTCCGCGCCGCACAGCTCGTCGACCGTCTGGCGCGCGTCGGCGTTCGAGATCACCACCGGCGCGCGCACGCGCTGGCCGTTCTCGAGCAGCACGCCGACCGCGCGCCCCTGCTCCACGAGGATCCGCCGCACCGGCGCGCGCAGCAGCAGCTCGCCGCCCGCATCCGACCGCGGCGGCGACCAGCGCGTCGGCGAACGCCTGGAACGAGCCGCGGCAGTAGTAGGCGCCGTCGGCGACGTAGCTCGTGAGCATCGTCGCGAAGTAGAGGAACGACACGCGCGACGGCGGCAGCCCGAGGTAGGGCCACAGCGCGGCGAGCGCGGCGCGCGCGGCCGGATCCTCGACGCGCGCCTCGAGCACCTGCGCGAGCGTGGCGCGCCGGTAGCGCAGCAGCAGCGGGAAGCGCTCCGGGCGCGCGCGAGCGGACCGCGCCCGCCTGCTCCTCGGCGCGGCTCGCCTCGCCGCGGATCGTGAGGCAGTCCTCGAGGAAGCCGCGGATCCCCTTCGCCTCGCGCGGGAAGCGCTCCGCGTGCGCCTCGGCGAAGCGGTCGAGCTCGCACGGCGCGTCGAGCGTCATGCCCGGGCCACTCGACGCGGTAGCACGGGTCGACGCGCGACGAAGTCGCAGCGCTCGCGCACGCCGAGCTCGGAGAGCAGGTCGTGCAGCACGCCGCCGCCCTCGAACGGCACCGGCTCGCAGCCCGAGACGAGGTGCACCGCCGAGTCGAAGCGATAGCCGCGGCGGCGGAACGCGTGCGCATAGCCGCCCGGGCGGTCGTGGCGCTCGACGATCAGCACGCTGCTTGCCCGCGCGCGCGAGCAGCGCCGCGCTGGTGAGACCCGCCGAGCCCGCTGCCGATCACGATCGCGTCGTAGCGGTCGTGCGCGGCCTCCTCGTGGAATCTCATCCCGCGTCCTAGCGCACCGCCGCGCTCGCGCGGATCGAGGGTCCCACAGCGCGTACTTCACCATGAAGTCGAGCAGGCCCATGCTGTAGGCGTGGAGTGGTCGCCTCGCCGTGACGACGCGCGGCAAGTGGCGGCGGAAGTGGAAGTCGGTCATGCGGCCGAGCCAGCGCTCGCTCATCTCCTCGCCGATCTTGAACAGCGTGAACAGGCGGCCGTCGTAGAAGTAGCTGCACGATGCGCTGCCAGTTCTCGAGCTGCGTGCAGGTTGCGCGCCTCGAAGCTGGCGCAGCTTGCGCGTCCGCTGCTCGCGACGAGCGCCTGCGCGAGGTTCCACGCGCCGTCGAGCGCGATCAGCAGGCCGCTCGAGAACACCGGATCGATGAAGCCGAACGCGTCGCCGACGAGCGCCCAGTTCGGCCCGAGCGCCGCGCGTGTGGCGCAGCTGGTAGTTCGTGTACTTCACCACCGGCGAGATGCGCTTCGCGGTGACGCCCCAGTCGGAGAGCTGCGGGTCGTGGCGCAGGTACTTGTCGTACTGCTCCTCGGCGTCGCGCGCCGAACTCGCGCAGCGCACGCGCGGAGTCCATCACGAGGCCCGACCGACACGCGCCGGGCAGCGGGATCCGCCACGACCAGCCGTGCTCGAGCCGGTCGGTGTGGACGTCGCCCGGATTGATCAGCGTCACGCCCTCGAGGTGCGCGTGCAGCGCGGTGTCGCGCCGGTCGCCCGTGCACGAGCGGGAGATCGAGCAGCCGCGCGAGCTGGCGGCTGCGACCGCCCGCGTCGACGATGAAGTCGGGCTGCCGTCGCGGGCCCGCCGCGGCGAGGCTCGCCTGCGGCGAGCCGCACGCGCTCGCCCGAGCCGTCGCGCTCGAGCGCGCGTGCTGCGGCACGCAGGCGCGCGCCCGCGGCGGAGCGCGCGCGTCGCGCACCGACGCGTCGAAGCGGTCGCGCGGCACGTTGTAGGAGTAGGTGGTGCGCGCGCCGCGCACCTCGTCGAAGCGGAACATCAGCACGTCTTCGAGGCCGAAGCGGAAGGTCGCGCCGGGCTTGAAGGTGCGAGTAGGACGCGACCTCCTCCTCGATCCCGAGCTCGCTGCAGGAACGGCACCACCGCGGGCACGAGCGATTCGCCGACGACGATCGGCGGTCGCGTTCCGCCGTCGAAGAGCGTGACCTCGAACTCGGCGGCGCCGCTGCGCGCGCGGTGGCGCGCGAGATAGGCCGCGAGCGAGGCGCCTGCAGGGCCCGCCCCCAGGATCGCCACGTGTCGGGGCACGATCGTCGCAGCATACGCTGCATCGAACGCTGCACCTATGGACTCGCTCGGCGTCTGATGGCCTTCGCTCGCCGCAGCTCGCTGCGAAGCTGCGCTCGCTGCACGCAGGACCGCTTGCAGTACATTGCGCGACATGAGCATGGGCCTGAACGGCTGGACGCGCGAGCGCCTCACGGATCTGATCCATCGGATCCTGCGCGACGATCTGCTCGCGCGCAGAAGGCGACTTCTCGCCGCCAGTCGAACCTGATCGAGTCGGGGCTCGACTCGCTCGCGGTCACCCAGCTGATGCTCGCGATCGAGGAGGCGACCGGCGTCTGGACTGACGAGAGCCTGCTGACTCCCGAGAACCTCGAGACGGCCGAGACGCTGGCCGCGTCGATCTACGAGTATGTCGCGCACGCCTGATCGCTCCCGCTCACCGGGCGCCGACGCCTTCCTGCTCGCGTTCGACGCCGAGACGCGGCGCCGCAACCGCGCCAGCCATCTCTGCGCAGATCGTGCTGCGCCTCGGCCCCGGCTTCTCGCCCGACGAGCTCGCGCGCGTGCTGCGCGAGGTGGTCGACGCGAACCCGATCCTGCGCGCGCCGATCCGGCGCGCGCGGTGTGGTCGGCCAGGCGGAATACCGGCTCGACCTCGCGCCGCGCGCGCTGGGTCCGCTTTCGAGCTGCACGAGACGACGCGCGGCCGCCGCCGGGCGACTGGGACGCGCCGGTCGCGCTGCCGGAGCTGTTCGCGGAGCGGCTGAACGAGCTGCACCCGGACGGACGCGCGGGCCTCTTGCGCGTCGACGCGGTGCGCTATGCCGACGGCCGCACCGATCTCGCGCTCACGTGGCTGCACATGCTCTTCGACGGCTGGGGCAGCGAGCGCTTCGTCGAGTTCCTCGGAGTGCGCGCTCGGGCGCGCGCACGCCCGACGCGGTGCCCGCGGCCGACCGGCCCGGCGCGCCGCCCGACGTCCTGCTGCCGGCGAACTCGAGCGAGGCGCGGCAACATGGCGATGGAGTGGCAGCGCTGGATGAGACGGGCTCGGCGGCTGCCCGTCGCGCTCGCTCGCGGGACCCGAGCGCGGCGCGCGCCAGGACCTCGAGATCGCGCGCGTGCACATGCGCCGCGACGACAGCGCGCGGGATCCTGCGCGCGCGCAGCGCGCTGCGGGCTTCCTCACGCCGATGATCTTCTACCTCGGCGTCGCGATCCGCGCGCGCACCACGCCGTGATGACGCGCGCGCGGCGCGGTGCCGGCAGAGCTACGTCGTGCCGCTGCCGGTGAACCTGCGGCCGAAGGGCGGCGACGGCGGGATCTTCCGCACGCGCGTGTCGCTGCTCTGGTTCCAGGTGCCGGCGGGCTGCGTGGAAGACTCGGCGCGCTGCTCGGCGCGCTCGAAGGCAGCGGCGTCAGCGCGATCCGCAGCGGCCAGATCGAGAACGGCGCCGCCGCGATGGACTTCGCGCGCTATGCGCCGAGCCGGCTCTACGGCAGCCTCGCGCGCCGCCCGCTCGGCGGCGAGCTGTGCTCGTTCTTCTTCGCGTACACGGGCGAGTTCTGCCCCGGGCTCGAGACGCTTCTTCGGCGCGCGCGATCGAAGACGGCTTCGGCGTGCCGTCGGTGCCGGCTTCGCCCGGCAGCGGGCTCGTGCTCGCGCTGCACGCAGGACGCGTCGGCTACACGCACGTGCGCCAGCGCGACGCGTGGCAACCGGGCGAGCTCGAGGTGTTTCCGCGCAGCAGCTCGCCGCGGATCTGCTCGGTTGACGCACGCAGCGCACTGCGACGTAGCGGTGGTGGGCGGCGGGCCCGCCGGGATCGCCGCCGCGCTCGCGGCGACGGCGTCGGGCGCGCGCGACGGTGCTCGTCGAGCGCGACGCCGCGCTCGGCGGCAACGCCACGCACGCGCTTCGTGCACACGATCTGCGGTCTCTACCTCCAGGACACCGACTATCCGCAGCTCGGTGCACCCGGGCCTGCCGACGCGACTCGCCGCAAGTCGCTCGCGCAGCGGCGGCGCGGGCGACCCCGAGTGGCGGGCCGCGTGCGCTATCTGCCGATCCGCCCGCCGCGCGTTCGCGGAGCGTCGCGGCGCAGGCGTGCGCGAAGGCGGCGAGCGCTCGTCGTGCGCACGCGCGCCGCGCTGGTCGGCCGCGACGCTCGGGCGCGGCGCGCGCGATCCGTCGCAGCTCGATCGCTGCGCGCGGCCGCGCGGCAGCGAGCGACTCGAGGCGCGCGTCGTGATCGACACGAGCGGCGAGGCGCGCCGCGGCCGCGCTCGGCGGCGCCGACACCGAGATGGCGGAAGCGCGATCCTCCAGCGCCCGTCGTTCATCTTCCGGCTCGAGGGCGTCGCGGCGAGGCGTTCGCCGGCTTCGAGCGGCTGCGGCTGTCGTCGTCGGTGGCGCACGCGCGCGCGCAGCGGCGGTCTGCCGCGCCGAGTGCGAGTCGCTGGTCGTGCGCGGCGACGGCCGGCCCGGCTCGCTCTACGCCACGCTCACGCTGCCGCCGCTCGCGGGCCGCGCGTTCGCGCCGCTCGACCCCGACTATCTCGCGGCGCTGCGCGTGCGCGCCTTCGACTGGGCGCGCTCAGGTGGTGGCGTTCCTGCGCGCGACGCGCCCAGGCTTCGCGCGGCGCGCGCGTCGCCGACTGGCCCGCGCGCGTCGGGATCCACGAGACGCGCCGCGCGCTCGGCCGCGATCGAGCTCACGCGCGAGGACGTGCTCGAGGGCCGGCGCCACCGCGACGAGGTGGCGCTCTCGATCGTGGCCGATCGAGCTCTGGGAGGACCACCGCCGCGCCGCGTTTCGAGTATCCGCGCGGCCCGTGCTCGATCCCGCTCGGCGCGCTCGTCGCGCGCAGCGCACGCCGATGCTCGGGATGGCGGGCCGCTGCCTCGTCGGCGACGCACGAGGCGCTCGGCGCGCTGCGCGTGATCGGCACCGCGCTCGCGACCGGCGAGGCGATCGGCGTGGCCGCGGCGTTCGCCGCGCGATGCGGACGCCGCTCGCGATCGGTCGACGCCGAGCGCGTGCGCGAGCGGATTGCCGCGCATGACCGACGGCTACCCGCTGCCGTGACCGCGGCTCGACGGGTGTGCTCGACGCGATCCGCGCCTTCGCGCGCGCGCGCCGACGCCGCCGCGCTATGTGCGGACCGCGGGCGGCGAGTCGCGAGCGGATCTCGCTACGCGCAGCTGGTCGCGCGCTTCGACGCGGGCGCCGAGCGCCTGCGCGCGCTCGGGCCTCGCGCGCGGCGAGCGCTGCGGCCTGGTCGCCGCGCCAGGGCGCGGGCTTCGTCGAGCACGCGCTCGCGATCCTCGCCAGCGGGCGGCTGCCTGGTGCCGATTCCCGACGACGCGGCCGGACCCGTGCGCGACGCGCTTCGCCGACGCGGCGGCGCTCGCCACCTGGTCGTCGGAGGAGGCGGGCTTCGCGTGCCAGCGCTGGCGCGGCTCGCTGCGCCGGGACGTCTGCGTTCCGAGCGCTCGACCCCGCCTATCTGCGCTTCACCTCGGGCACCACGAGCGAGCGCAAGGGCGTCGTGCTCTCGCACGCGCGCGATCGCGGAGCGGCTCGCCGCGGCGAACCAGGCGCTCGCGATCGGGCCGGGCGATCGGATCCTGTGGCTCCTGCCGATGGCGCATCACTTCGTGGTGTCGATCCTGCTCTACCTGCCGCGTACGGCGCGGCGATCCTGCTGCCCGGCGAGCTCGCTCGCGCGGCCGGTGCTCGAGTTCGCCGCGCGCGAGCGCGCGACCGTCTCTACGCGTCGCCGTTCCACTATCATCGCTGCTCGCGAAGGACGCATCGGGGATCGCGCCTCGACCTGCGGCTCGCGATCTCCGACCGCCGAGGGCCTGCGCGCCGAGATCGCGGCGAGCTTCCGCGCGCGCTTCGGCGCGCGCGCTCGCGCAGGCGCTCGGCATCATCGAGGTCGGCCTGCCGGTGCTGAACCGCGGCCGAGGCGGAGGCGAAGCCCGACCGCGCTCGGCCGGCCGCTGCCCGGCTACGACGTTTGGCTGCGCGGCGACGACGGCAAGCCGGTGCTCGGTCCCGGCTCGCCCGAGCGCACCGGCGAGATCTGCATCCGCGGGCCGGGCCTGTTCGACGCCTATCTCGTCGCCGTGGACGCCTTCAGCGCGCGCGTGCTCGAGCCCGACGGCTTCCGCACCGGCGACCAGGGCTATTTCGACGCCGACGGCACGCTCTTCCCTCGTCGGCCGCCGCCACAACCGGATCAACATGGCGGGCATGAAGTTCTTCAGCGAAGAGGTCGAGGAGGTGCTCGCGCGGCACCCGGCGTGCGCGAGTGCCGCGTGTTCGCGCGCGAGCACGCGCAGCTCGGCGAGATCCCGGTCGCCGAGATCGTGCCCGTCGACCTCGACCACGCGCCCGCGCGCGGCGGCTCGTCGCCGCGCTGCCGCGCGGCGCTGCGCCAGCTACAAGATCCCGCGCGAGTTCAAGATCGTCGCCGCGCTCGCGCGCACCGCGACGGGAAAGCTCCAGCGCTAGGCGGCGATCAGGCGTCGGATCGCCGCCACCGCGCGAAGGCCGATCAAGCCCGCGAGCAGCAGCGCGCCCGGTGGCGGGCTCGGGAACGCGCGAGGCGGAAGCCCAGGTCGAACTGCTGGGTTGGTCGGGTCGGCGGAAAGCCTCCGAGCCGCGCCGACGTCCAACGAGGCGTCGAGATAGTTCCCGCCACGGATCCCGCGCCGGGACGGCGCCAGTGATCTCCTCGATCCACTCCATCACGTTGCCGCCCTGGTCGAACGTGCCGTACGGGCTGGGCGAGCCCGGGTAGCTGCCCACGCTCGTGAGCCGCCTCCGGCGCCCTGGCAGTTCGCGCTGTTCGCGTTCGCAGTCGGTGCGGAGCAGGTCGGCGGGAAGTTGCCCGTCGCGTAATCCCGATATCCGGCGCGTTGTAATAGGCGGCCTCTGTACCACTCGTCTTCGCTGGTGAGGACGATCGACGCACCGGCGTTGCGCTGCACGATCGAGCCGTTGCTCGGCTCCGGGAAACCACCCTTCAGCGTGTAGCCGCCCGTCTCGGTGTCGCCGTTGCCCTGCCCGTTGTTCATCCAGTTGGCGAAGCGCAGTGCGTCGAAGAACGAGACGTAGCTCACCGGCTCGTCGGCTCCGTTGCCGATCACGCTGTAGCTGTAGCTGCCGGGGCTGCCCGAACGCGCGATGCCCGAGTCGACCCCGAACATGTCCACGTCGTACAGGCCGAGTGGATCGGAGGCCGCCGCCTTCGTTCAGGAACTCCACGTACTGCACGTTCTGTGATCTCGTACGCGGAGATCTCGTACTCGTACGCGACCGCCCCGAAGCAATCCGACCCCTTGCCCTGTGGATCGCACGCATTCCCGGGGTTGCCGATCGGAACAGTCGATCGTCACGGCGGAGACCGGGCCGGCCAGCGAAGCGATCAGCGCAGCTACGGAAACCAACGGGTGGTGAACCGCACCGCTCCATTCTGCACGACCGACTCGCGCATTGGCAAGCGGCGCTAGGCTGGGCGAAATGAGCTCCGTCGCGCGCGCGCTGATCTGGATCGGAGTGATCTTCGTGGCGGTCGGGCTGCTGCTGGCGGCCGTGCCGTCGCTGCCGCTCGGACGGCTGCCCGGCGACTTGCGCATCGAACGCCCGGGGTTGCGCGTCTATCTGCCGATCACGAGCAGCCGCTCGTGAGCGTCGCGTGCTCTCCGCCGCCGTCTGGCTCTTCGCTGAAGTTGCGTTAGTCGAATCGCCTACTCGACGAGCTCCACCGGGTCGCCGATCGCGACGTCGGCCTGGCCGAGCAGGCGCGCGTAGATGCCGATCGATCTGCGTTCGCGTCGCGCACGACCGCGCGCATGATCGCCGGATCCTTCGGCAGATCGCGCGAAGCCGTGCGTGATCATCACGCAGCGCGGGCAGGCGATCGTGCACTCGATCTCGAGCGCGCCCACGCGGAGCTTGCGACCTCCAGTCCGCTCGACGCATCCGTCGAAGCGGGGATCGATCTCGACCACGCAGGTTCGGCCGGAAGCGCCGAACGTCGATCTGTGACGCCGGTGCACGCGCGCGCGAGCCGACGCGAGCGAAGCGGTCGTGAGCACGTAGCAGCGGGGACCGCGTCGAAGTAGGTGCCGGGCGGAGACTCGAACTGGAACAGCTCGGCCGGGAACGCGGCGAAGTCAGGCAGCGGCTCGTCCGGCGTGCCGGCCGAACATCGCGCGCAGCTCTGGTCTCCACGTCGGCGTGGTCGGGCGCACCGCGCCGATAGTGATCGAGTTGCGTCGGCGGGCAGCAGCGGCCACAGCGTCACCTCGGTGCCGACCGCGGCGCGACACGCGCGCCGCGGCATCGGGTGCGTCCGCGAGCAGACGCGATCCGTCGGGCAAGGGCGATCTCGGGAGCGCCTTGGTCGCTCGCGCGTCGGCTGCGTCGGGGAAGCGGGCGTGGCAGCGCATCAAGTCGGGCGATCTTCTTCGGCGCCGCGAATCCCGCCGCGTCTCTCGTCGCGTGGCCCACGAGCGGTCGCCGGGCAGCCCGCTCCGATCGATCGCGCTCCGCGCTCGAGGCGTTCGCCCGCCATCGACTTCACCGGATAGCGCCAGATCTCGCGGATGCCGCCGGCGAATCTCACCGCGAGAGCCCGATCTCCACGAAGCCTCGCGCAGCTGAGGCGCGAACGACTCGAGGTCCATCTTGTCGTAGCCGCCCGAGAGCAGCACGACGAGGCGCTCGCGCAGCCCATGGCGAGGTCGCGCGAGCGGCGGATCATGTCGTCGAGCGCCAGGCCGGTCGAGCGACGCGTACCAGTGCCGGATCAGCTCGAAGACGTCGGTCCATCCGGCGGGCGGATCCGCGCCTCGTAGGGCGCGAGGCTCGCCGCGCCGAAGTCGCGGCGCTGGAACGCGTCGAGGATCGTGTCCGGCCGCGTAGATCCCGCCGCGCACCCCAGAGCGTTACGCCGGCCGAGAAGATCGGGTCGACGAACATCGACGCGTCGCCGACCAGCGCAAAGCCGTTCCCCGCGAACGACTCGTTGATGTACGAGATCCCGAGATCGTCTGCACCGGCATCGTGCGGCGTGCGCCGACCAGCTGCTCGCGCACGCGCGGACACGCGGCGAGCGCGGCCTCGAACACCGCCTCGGGCTCGCCAGCGATCCGGCCCGCGCGGTGCGCGTCGAGCACCGCGCCGACGCTCAAGATGTCGCCCGCGCGGCGGGATCACTACCAGAGCCAGCCGCCGCGTCGATCGTGTGCGCGTCGGTCGTGGCGGGGCCACGGCGACCTGCGCGCGTCGCGAACTGCGTGTAGTGCGCGACCTTGTTCAGCGCACGGATCAGGGGCGGCGCCAGCCCATCCGGCGCGCGAGCAGGCAGTCGCGGCCAGTCGCATCGATCACCACGTCGGCGGCGATCGCGCGCGGCGGCTCGCCGTTCGGTCAGCGAGCACGCCCCTTCACCCGGTCGCCGGACGTCCAGACGTCGGTACGCCGACCAGCCCTCGCGCACGTCGGGCACCCTTGCGGCGCGCGTTGTCGAGCAGCAGCGCGTCGAAGCGCGCGCGATCGACGTGATGGAGTGTAGGAGCGCGGGAAGTACTCGGGTACTCCGCGGTGAGCAGCACGACGTCGTCGGGATCGTCGCGGCGCGCGAACCGGATCCCCTGCTTCTCGACGAAGCCCGCGGCCTCGATCTGCTCGGACACGCCGAGGGCCGATCCCAGAGCTCCCAGAGCGCGGGCAAGAGCGACTCGCCCGACGTGGTAGCGCGGGAACGGCTCGCGCTCGAGCACGATCACCGAGCGCCCGTTCTCGGCGAGGATCGCCGCGGCGCTCGCGCCCGCCGGGCCGCCGCCGATCACCACGACGTCGGCGCGCGCGGGCTCCCCGCCGCCCGCGGGCGCTCGGACGCGCACCCAGCGCGCGTGTACGCGCGACCGGTGCGCGCGCAGACGCCGGCCGCGCGGTGTCGCGCTCGACCTCGCCGTCGAGAGGCCGAGCTCGCGCAGGATGCGCTGCTTCAGCGCGACGAGCGGCGCTCGACCACGCGCGCGGAGTGCGGCGCGTCGACGTCGAGCACGCACTCGATCACGCCTGGGCTGCGCCGACATCACCATCGACGCGGTCCGACGCGGGTGGAGCGCCTCCTCGACGTCGTGCGGTGACGAGCAGGCAGGTGTGGCGGTAACGCGCGACAGGATCCGCCGCGGCCTCGACCGCGCATCCGCACGCGCGTCAGCGCGTCGAAGGCGCGCCGAACGCGCTCGTCCATGTAGAGCCACGTCCGGGCCGCGCCATCAGCGCACGCGCCGCCCTCGACGCGCTGGAGCATCCCGCCCGACGCTGCGCCGGGAAAGGCGTTCCTCGAACCCCGCGGGGCCTGACCAGCTCGATGTGGCGGCGCACCATCGCCTCAAGGCGCTGCCTCGCGCAGAGTCTGCACCGCCGCCGGAACAGCAGGTTCCGCCGCATCGGTCATCCACGGGAACGACCGACCCGCGCTGCGCGGTCAGCACCGCGCGCGGGCGCACCGGCGCCGCTCCACCGCGCGGCCGTCCATCTCGATCGCGCCGCGGTCGGGCCGCTCGAAGCCCGGCGAGCATGTGCAGCAGCGTCGACTTGCCTGCAGCCCGACCCGGCCCGACGATCGCGACGAACTGTCGCCGTCGGCGATCTCGAGGCTCTCACGCCCTCGAGCGCGGACCAGGCGCCCTCGCGCTCTGACCGGATACGACTTCGTAGACGTCGCGGACCGCGACCTTCACGGGCATGCGCTGGGCGCAGCGTAGGCGATCTCGCGCCGGTTCAGCCGCGGAACACCACGGTGCCGGACCGCGCGCGATCGCGGCGCCCTCGGCGTCGGTGGCGCGGCCCGTGCCGTCGACCTCGACGCTTGCGCAGCGGCCCCGAGGAGACCGGCGGGCGCAGCACGACGCCGCCCGGCGGCGCGATCGCGCTCGTCGCACTTCGATCGCCACACTTCCGTCACTGGGCGCCGCATCCGATAGGCGAGCGGTCCGTACGCCCTTCGTTTCCTTCCCGCAGAGCCAAACCGCGTCACGCCCTGCTCAGCTCCACCACCAGCTCGCGCGGCGCGCGCCGGGCATGCCGACGCGAGCGCGCGCGATCTCGGCGCCACCGCCCAGGCGATACGGGTTCACCTCGCCGCTCGAACGCGAGCGGACGGCGTCTGACGCGAGGGCAGTCGGGCCGTGGCCCCGCGCGCCGACCAGTACACGAGCACCGAGCGGGGTGCCGTTCACGTCGATCCGCGCGCGCAGGCCGTCGAGCGCGCGCGGCAGCACCGGATCGATCACGAGCCGCGTGCGCGAGCGGCGCACGCCGAGCAGACATTCGTGCACGAGGCGCAGGTAGATGCCGGGGCCGCTCGATGAACGCGCCAGCCGCCTCGACCGGCGCGCGGCCGTCCATCCTCGGCATAACGCGCTGCCGCCTCGTAGCGGTCGGCGAAGTCCGGCGTCGACGCTCGTCGTGTAGCTGAACGCCTGCCGCAGCCGCGCCAGGCGGAACCCGCGCGGATCGTCGGGTTCGCCTGCTGGGAGCGCGGTGAACAGCGCCTCGCCGTCGCCGCGGCGCGCCATCGCCTCGGCGCCCAAGCGCAGGTGCAGTGGGTGTAGAGCAGCGCTTGATCTCGCGCAGAACGCCGCGCTGCTCTCCGCGCGCTGGAACAGGTGCTCGGGGCCACCGCGATGGTGGATCGGTGCGTCAGACAGGCGCGCGCCGTCAGGTGCGAGCAGGTGCTCGCGCAGGAGCGCGCGGTGCGACGCGACCCTGCTCGGGCGTGAACAGCCCGTCGCGATCGCCTGCAGGATCGGATCAGGCTCACGCGGATCCGGTGGATCCGATCGCTCGGGTGCGTCAATGCTCGACGCGCCCCGTCGCCGTGGAAGCGCGCGAAGCCCGCGAGCGCGCCGTCGGCCTGGCGAGCAAGCGCTGGAAGTCGGCGCGGATCCGACCGCTGCACTCAGACAGCAATGCGTAA
>ERZ1370068.6982-contig-5929_pt1 | contig 50348 bp, 83 predicted proteins | sample MGYA00561227_ERZ1370068 | MGnify/ENA primary metagenome ERZ1370068 (study PRJEB38410, sample SAMEA6850437) | metagenome | study: Metagenomic assessment of the ecological functions of the soil: analysis of the soil microbiota associated with the... | reverse complement strand
GTTACAACACGTATTGCTCATGGTTGCGGTGATGTCCTCTTCGACGACGACTTCATCAGCTTATGGCTCTGGCGTCAACTATACTCTCTGACGACAACCATTTCTCCTTGCTGGCCCGAAGGATCTAATTGACGCCGAACAGGCCGACGACTGGAGCGCAAGTTATTCAACACCGATCGGCGCTTGTAATAATAGCCCGTTTTGGCATTTCGGCTCGCGAAAACCGCGTGGAACAAATGGAATACTGGATGGACTGACCGCCGGAACTCGATGAGCCTCTGTCGTTCGCCAGCCACGGATCCGAGGGGTTTCGCGAACGGTAAAACACCTCAGTTATTTGGACCGAGGACTCCGCAGGCTGCGACTTCTCGCCGTCGCAGAACACTCTGGACGCTTCGCTAACTGCGAAGCGCTCGCTCATTATCGTGTTTTTGTTGAGCTATTTGACCTCCAGAGCAGCCGCTCGGTGCGCACTCCCGTCCAAGCTCACGCGGGCATTGACCACCATGCGGACCCTTGCTTACCACGAGAAACTCTATGGGGCGAACATCTGCTTCTACGGCCGAATCCGAACGTCCGGACGATCCTCCGAGGACGGAGTTCGAGGCCCTTCACATCAATCGTGAAACAAAGCTCGGTTGCTGCCCTGGATCCCCGCTTCATCGATCACGTCTTTGTGCATCCGCCGCACGGATCGACTGAGCGCCAAGACGCTCACTGGAGAATCAACGATATGCACTTCCTGGTTCTCGAGGTCCACAGCTGCTTGCCGGGTGTTTGATGTTTCCTTCAGTGCTGCTGATCGGCCATGCGGAGCCTTGAGGATCAAAACATCGCCGTGTCCCTGGTTTGCCGCGAGACCTTTGAGGCCGAAAGCCGCGCATAGAAGAGCGGGTAGAAGATCGGTGGAGGCTTTCAGTCCATGGCGCCGGGGAGCCTGCAAAGAGGCAAACGTCAGCCGGCGGATTGGGCCGCCGGGCGTGGTGTCCGCCGATCACGCAGTCCTGAGGAAAAATGTAGGCTTTAGCCAGGGAGCCACCGAACGCGGACAGCCCTTCACACGGAAATCTCGTCTTGGTGCTGCTCATCGACATCTCTTTGGTCGTGCTCGGGCGTATGAGAAAGTCGACGAAAGGCGTAGGGCCACCCGCTGGAGCGTCTCGGAGAGAGACATGTCTGTCACTTCCTGCAGAGGACGGATCTAATGGGTCGACCCATGAGGGTCCTCCAGGTGGTGTGCCTCCAGTGCGGTCGGATGCGTGATAGCAGCAACTCTTCCTTCAGCATCGATCAGCACCATGACTGGAACACTTTCAAAGCCATACGCCTTGTGCAGAGCATTCTTGCGCGCCATTGACCGCTCAACCCACCCGCTGATCGGCCGTTTCTTGAGGAAACCTTCCACCGTGGGGCAGTTCTTCGTCGGTGATGGAAAGGAACTGAATCGGTTTGTCACGAAACTGCTCTGGCCAACTGGCTGAGGTGGGGAATGGCAAAAGTAACAGGGCCACACCAAGTAGCTCTGCATTCCAGAACCACCGCCTTCCGCAGGGCGGTGAGCCTCGCGTTCGCGACCGACTGGTTCGGAAGGAGTGCGTCCAGCTTAATGGCGCTCGCGGGTTCGCCGACTTTCACGCCAGAAAATGCCTGGGAGCTGGCAAGAAGAAGGATCGGGAAGAAAGGCATATGTCGAGACATCTGGGACTCCTTAGTGATTCGAAAGTAGTTGTTCCAGCCGTGGCGCTGCCGAACGCTCAAGCTCGACTCGCAGCTCGAAAGATGGGTCGCAGTGCATCGCATATAGATTCCACGTCCGGCCGTTGCCGAGAATGGTGGTAGCACTCTTAACTCGGTACTGATCGTTTCCCCCGAATCGAAATCGATACCAGATTGTCTCCGGATTGTTCCGCCTTAGTATGGAAGCCTTGGCTCCGACGGGGCACGATCGAGAGAATGAATCTGGCCTTTGCCGGAAAATAGAACCACAATGAGACTCGCCGTGTCACAGCCGCTTCTTCTCCGGCGCGGATATACGGCAAAGCCGTCTTGCGGACCTCACAACGCGTCGAGATGCGCATCCCTTACATCGCCGAGTGGAGGCTGGTACATCCTGAGCAACCCCGGATTGGCGAACACCGATCCTGGACTCCCTTTTGCAGGACACAACGATATGAATTCGACGACTTTTAAGCCTCATACTCCGCTGATCAGTAGCTCAAGCAATGCGACAGTCCCAAACGTCGCTCGCCATCCTTCTTGACCGGGGCACTTCTCGGCAGGAATTACAAAGCGCGATAGGGAGGCATCGACTCTGAATAGGTTTTGGCTGGTCGCGGCGGAGGCAGCTTGCGGTAGCGCTGCGCAGACTGGCTGCCGGGAATTGTCACCCGAAACGGATGTCGCAACGGCAAAACTGCGAAACCCGGCATCTGCAGAGTACCGCCGCCACAGGCTCGGCGTAGAGGTCGTAGCCAGCGTAGGTGTGATTAGCCGTGTCGATCTAGCTGGAGCGATGCAACACGCCAGCTTCCGACGGTGTGCCTGATTCGAGAGTTTCAGCGGCTTCAGTCGCCTGCGGCGGTTCGCGCCCTCGTCACAATGCGTGAAGTACCAACGCCGTTGGCTCCGCGACCGGCGACGCCGGAGCCCAGCCTCTCCAGGTTGTGCATAAAGTCGAAGCGGGCCGAGCTGGCAGCCACACACCCAGAGGCAGAGTAATGGCAACCTGCTTCTCATGCTTGATCTCCGAACGATTCTGGGACGAAGTTGGGCTGCATGGGTTGCAGGCCGTACAGGTTCAGGACGGGGCGATCTCGATCGACTACATTGCTCTCGCCGTCTTCGTCCTTGTCCCGGTATGCGCTTGGCGCTTCATTCTCGCCAGCGACTCGCCTTAGCTTAAGAATGGCCAAACACCACGCCCACAAGAATCAGGACAGTCGATTGTCACATAATACCAATCGGAATCGGAATGCGAATTGAAGCCGTGGAGCAGCCGGTAACGACAGCCGGATGGGCGCAGCTCTGACTGCTTCTGGTGCAGGCCTTCATCACTCTTGATCGCGGAACCCCGCCGGACGGCTTGGGTGGGCGCCAGCCTTCGCCTGGTGGAGTGCTGAATTCACCTCGTCATCATTCAGAAAATCCCGACGATGGTACTCCTTCTGCCCCGGAATGTGTTTCTCCTTAATACGTGCTCAAGCGCCCGTCGGTGGCGACGCCCGCGAGCAACGGTGCAGCTGGATTATCAACCGTACTCCATCGTCTGAACTGACCGCCGCGGCCACTTCTTCTAATGACAGCTCTTCGAACTCCGACAGAGAACGACGGCGCTCTTACGTTGCAAGATCGCGGGGGCAGCATAGCCACCGCGGCTGGAACGGCCCTGCCGCACGATCTCCTAGCCACGACATCAGCGTCGCGGACCGCGGCGATACGTCCGGGCATGGCGGATCATCGTCCCGGTCTTCGCCCGACCAGACGTCCCTGCCGCCGCCCTCGATCCCCAGAACTGCAACACAGAGATTCCGACCATTCCGTAAAAAACTGCGCGATGAGCGACCCGCGCGTGGATTTAAAGCGGCCTCTGATTCTTGGCAGAACCCGCGGTGAAACAATCCGGCGGAGAGTCTTCGGCTATCGCCTCCCTGCTTGTGAGGCGATACGCCACACGGAAAACAGCCTCGTGATGCATTTCCTAAACAACAGTCTGGAAGGCTCCCCGCATCCCCGACGCACGCACGCTCGAGAAGGATCAATTCGCTCTGGTGCCTGGTCACTGGCCTTCGAACTTATTTGAGTGTTCGCCTACAGCACGGGAAAGATATGGCCGGTCGTCTTTTTCTCTTCTGATAGCGGCCCAGGCGCGTCAACGTGGGGAGCCGTGGCGAAGGACGCGGAGTCGCCAGCAGGCAGTGAGTGCCAACCTCGAGCCCGGCGGAGGTAACCCGCGCCAGCCGATGACGTGAACGGTACCTCCCGGAAGCGCTCGGGATCGACGGTTTTCATCAGTGCCTCGCTGCTGATGAGGTTCTTCAGGGGAACCCGTGGACCGGAGGTTCGGGGACTGAGCCGTTGCTCCGGAAGCGATAGCGCGACTTATGGCGTCCAATTCGCTGGAGTTGGTCGATCAAGCTGCATAGCCGCGGCAGCAGCTTGACCGACGTGACTCCTTCACTGCTCGCGCGAGCCGGACGAGCGAGCGCGCCCGGTCGTCTCTCTGAAAGTCATCCTCTGCCATCGGCGATCCAGCAACGCGCTGAAACTTCGCTGGATTGCATAAGACTGGCGTCGGCAGGGCCGCTCTGCGTGCCTTCGATGCCGCGTTGTTAAAAGCGCGCATTGTCCCTTCCGAGCGGCTGCTCCGCGTGCCCACCCGGAGTGACAATTGTAAGAGCGGCTCAAGTGGCGAGTGGGGCTTGCCGTCATTGACTCGGAAATGGCCGGACCCCAGCGGCCCAGTGCCCCGTTCGCCGTTCAGCTGGTAGTCCAATCGAGATATCCTATGATCGAAGTTCGTAAACGGAGTCCCATTTCTCCATAGGATAATAACAGTGTCAAGGTGCAGCATTCTTGCTTCGCAGAGGTTTATGATGGCGGGCACAGCGGCTTGTTGCGGTTACGGTGCCTGCTGGTATGACCGAGCGTAAATTCCCGCATTGCAACCAGCGGATAATTATCCCAGCGCCGGTGCCGCCCTCTCTACGCCAAGAATAAGTGCCTCGTTTGAAAGGCAAGCCGCGTGGTACCGTAGTCGACGCGCGCTCAAAAAGATGCTATGCCGGTCTGGCTGACGGCATGGGGCGAGGCACCGTACCAGACTGGCACCCTTCGGAAGGCGCGAAAAGTAGTGCAGCGCGCTTGCGGAACCGCAACCGCGAGATCGTCCCCGGAGTGACCCACGGATCAACCTGGACATTTCCCTCAGCAGGCTAGTCTGAAGCGCGGGGACAGCATCTCACTGCGCTGTACATATCCGGCGAGGATTCTCTCAGGTGGACTGACGGTCGCCGCGAGGGGATTCGATATCTCTGTTCACGAAATGGCCCGACTGGGTAGCGCGGGATGCGGCGGCGCTACACTGGCGCGAGCATCAGGCGCGCGGACTCGGGAAGAAGGTATTGCGTGGCCGAACTTAAGCTGAAGTCCGGCGTGACCGTGTGGGTCAATCATGGAAAACGCCTCCTTCGACGGCGTGGACTCTGCTGGCGGAGCGTGGAAGTCGCTCAAGCGCGCCTTTCTTACGGGAATTACCTTCGCATCTCGCTCGCCGCCGAAGCGGCGAGCGTCCGGTTGTGGGAAGCCAAGTGCCAGAGAGTCGATGGCGTGCATGGCTTGAGTTGCTTCTGGAAGTTCGGCCACGCAAGCGCTTGAGCAGTCGTCGGATCCGAGCTTTCGGCTTGCGCGATCACAAATAGCGTCCCATTTGCCCGGCATGCGTTGCCATCCTGTGGTCGCCATCGCCCGTAATGCTCTGCCACGGGCGACCGCATAACTCTTGGCTTCGAGTTGACAGTCGACCGAACCGCATTCTTCGAGGCGTCGTAAACAAGCTTCGCACGCCTCGAATCAACTCTGAGGGGCCGGAATTGTTTTGGGGAGTTGCTCTCCGGCTGATGTTGACGCCAGTCGATGAAAGACGAGTAGCCGCCAGCCACTGTAACGTACGCGCAGATGCTTCGGCGGCGAGGTCCCACAAGAGTGAGCAGAGGGCCAACGCGCAGGGATGAAGCAACCAGCAACGGAGCGCACTCTTCCAGCTTCGACACCGCGGAAAGTGATACTGTCGCTGCTGGCGGTGGAAACGCACAAGCCGCCCGCAGCACGCGTCGAGGAACTCGCTTCGGCCCACGCTGGCGAGTTGTCGCGGCGGCTCCCCTTTGTGCCGCAAAGCGATGCCCGGACGCCAGCCGTCGTGTGAGATCTACCCTTCGTTACGCGAACATCAATATTGCAGAACCGCTGATCCCGAAAATGAGCGCAGCGTGTTTTAAAACCGACGCGCCCAGGTTCGGTCTGACGCCTGAACGTGCACGATCGTTTCGGCGATCTCCCAGCTTCTGAAGCCTCCTGAGTCGTCGGTGAAGTCCGACAGATGCCGGAGCAACAGCAAACGTCCCGGTCAGCTTTTTCTGCCAACGGCCGGATGGTTTCGCTTGCTCAAATGGCGGCGCGTGGATAATCGCCGGGCAATCTCGGCGCAAGCTTTCATCATCTAATGCGTTGAAGACGCCAGTCCTTCTTCAGCGCCAATCCCCGTATGCCCGCCCTCCGGACAGATACGCGGGTACTTCACCACGGGCCGCTGATGAACGTGCATTCTATCCCAGCGCACAGCATCCGCTTCTGTTCGATCGGAAAACGCAGTGGCTCGCGCGCGGCAGCCTGAACGACCCGGAGCAGGAGGGCAGGCCACCGCCCCGAACGCATCCGGCCAGTACCACCGTTGGTTTTCATATCATCGCTTCCCCGGTCTAGCGGCATCTCAGGGTCCTTTATCGCCCGATAGTGCGGGATGGCAAAGATGGCGAGAGCTGGGGTACGGGGACATGTGTGAAATCTCTCGGATGGCCAGCGAGAAACCAGGCAAGATCACGACCGGGAGCGGCGTGCAATTGCACGAGGCCTCCGGCAAAGGTGGTCCCGCCCTCGATCTCTGCGGAGGCTCCCCGGGAAGGTCTCCTTCAAATGCGGAAGGCTTGCCAGCTTTCCAGCGCGTCTCGCGCGACAAGAGCAAATTGATTCCCCGGCGGCTCACAAAAGCACCGAGAGGGTCTCCGAGTCGCCTCGAAATTCGATTCCACCCACGATATGCGCAAAGTCCCTCTGCAGGAACGGTCGTAGTAGGCGTACCTATAGCCGGCTGACCAAAATTCCGGGGACCTTTTCTTCTGCCGACTTGCCCAACGGGCAGAATCATAGAAATAAGTCACAGTCGGCATGGTCGCCTCGACGCTTGCGGCGGGCCGGCAAAGTCCAATGGGTGGCGTTGTTCCGTAATGGCTGGTCCGGATTCCTCGGAACCGGGAACGCGTGCTGCTGATATGTGGCCGGGGATACTGGCCTCTGGTTCTGCGGTGCCGTTGCGCGCTCAAGTGCGTGCGGCTATCAAGAAGCTCGACAACTTGCCTCTCGAGAAGGTCCGAGGAGAAGCGAACGTAAATCACGCCACGAGATGCGGACTGGAAGCAAAACCTTTTTCGGGAGCAACGTGAGCCAAACCTTCAGGCGGATCTGAAATTGCGGAAGTTGGCTTTTTCTGTCCTTCAACTGGCCCAGTCTGTAATCGAACTGGAACAACCCGGAATACCGGTCCTCCGTGTAGATTCGGAGGGATCTGTAGATGCTCCAGTGGTGGATCACGGTTTCCGGGCTTCCCGCGCGAAACAGCTTCTGACTGGGATCGACGGCGACCTCGCGGGACGTCCACGGATCGAAAGCATCAGCCTCTACGCCGTCTTCCGGGCGGATGACGCGTGGGAGAAATCGACGCGCGTTAGTACGGCTAAACCCACTCGAAGGGAACATAGCTCAAGACAGGACCCGTGATGGGTCTTTGGTCTGGTGGCCCCGACCAACTGTTCCTGCCGAGATTTGAGCGCCGAGAGTACTGCAACTACTTCGACCGCCCGACCGATGGATCTGGTTCATCCGGAAGTCGCTCCTGAAAGAGGCGGTACCGCACTCGCCAAACTGCGACTGGTGAGGCTTTATGCGGTTGCGGTGAGCTACAATCCCCTTGATGCGGGACGGGGGCTTGTCGGTTAGAGCTGATGATTCCTTCGCTGACTGACAAAGCCAACCGCGCGGTCCTGGAATAATCTTGCTAGGGTGGGTCGGAAGGCGTGGCTCAGATGGTATCGTGCGTGGAGCGGCCTGCTTGCATCGCACGGCGGACGCTGCGCTCGGGGTATTTTTGGCAGACTGCCTTCGAACCCGCAACATCGGATTGATTTAGCTCTGGTCTGATTTCAACGAAGGCAGTCCAGCGGCTTGTAGAGGTCGATCTGGGACCTGACAAATGATTTATTCGGCCGATCAAGAGTGTACCGAACTCGCTCATGACCGCGCTTGCGCCCTGAAGTTACGGCGTAATTTCGGTAATAGGTCCAAGTTTTGCCTTTGGAATGATCCCGAAGTCTCCCAGTTCCAGCCCGGTGGCGGTGCTGGACCTACTGGTGGACGGTGCTTGCCGCAACGTTCGTTGACAAACATCGATCTGGACATGCAGGAGTTCAGCGCCAGTGGGACCATCATGGCACCGCAAGCCTGGCTGACTTATTCTCTGATCGCGAGGCGCTGGAACGTGCCACTGGCCTTCCGGACGAGGCGGATACGCGGCGAGTCCTTCTAATCACCCGGGTAAGGATGACCGTGTGTGCGGGATCTCCGATAATACGGCCCAGAGGTGTGGATCGTGGATCGCGCGCGAAGCTTCGGCCGTTCAGACTTCTTTTGGTAAACATCTCCTACGAGGGGAGCATGGACATAATGATCCGTGTGAACCGTACCGACCGACCACACATGGTCAGTCGCGCTCCAGCGAGGAGGCACGATGCGATGGACCACGCAACGAGCGGTGAGCGCAAGATCTTCGTGGCAGAAAGATCCCTAGCGTTCTTGGGCATAAATCCTAGAGGACATCGGGTGTGCGTCCGTGGACCTGATCGGCCACAGCCGGACATATCTGGGAATTCTATGCTAAGTCGCCTGCGTCTGGAGCTCTGAGGATAGTCGGCTTAATTCGCAGACGGCTTCTCGCAGCATGATCGACCACGCCGTGCTCGCCACCGAGTCTCCTTTCGCGCTTCGCAGTTTCAGCAACCCGGCGCATGTTAGCGGAGCGTGAAAATGCTTCAGGTCCGGACGAACCCGGCACAACTTCATCGCCGTTGCTCGACTGCTCCGAGCAGTGAATGGCTTCTTGAAAGTCATTTTGAAGTTCATAGTTTCCCCTGGCGGCCGGTGCCGTCTGCCACAAGTTTGCGGGAGAAATGTACCTGACCCCGCGGTGAGCGGCAGGCATCGGTGGGGCCGCTGGGCCTGAGATTTCCACGGTCCGCTCCGCACCGGTCTTCGAAGCTGGGGTGGCTTTGCATCCACTCGGTCCATCGGCTCACCTCCCGCCGGGGATGCCGGCAATCATGCGCCGCCGCGACCGCCACGACCCGCACTACCCAACGCGCTGAACCGCGTCAGGGAAACTCTGAAAGAGCGAGGTAGATCGGAGCGATGCTTGGACGACGTTGATGAGGTCATAGACTCGACGGACCCCGTTCGCCGTGGTAACCGGTGTAGGCGCTCTGGAATCTGGCACATGGAGGCCCCTCCCGACACCCAGCGCCCGGTGACGGTCTTGATGTCGTGGTCGTTCCCAGGTGGTGCCCGTGGGAATGGTGGACGCCGTCCGCACCCCAGCGTGCGGAGACTCCGTCGACTACCTGAATTCCCAAATCATCCACAGTGACCACTGCGTCTCCGCCGCCACCGGACATACTGCGTGGCCTGCTCCTTTGTTGCCCAATTGAAGTGATATCTGCGGCGAGCGATTGCTGGTGCCTGCCGCGCGAGTTCTTGGTGGCATTGTCGGTGACTTAAAAGATGGCTTCAGATCAGTGGCTTCCTGAATAGGAACTTCATCGTCAGCAGCGCTGAGTTGAGAGCCTCCAGGGGGCACTCTTTAGATCGATGTTAGCCCGAACTGATAGGTGCCTACCCGATCCGACAGCACGCTGGATGCCGGCTCAGCTTGGCCGCGGTCCTTGAACAGCACTTTTGCCGCCGACAGCGAAAGTTTGAAACTGAGATGAGCGGCATTTTGCCGCTGAAGAATCGCGTTGAGCGGCTGCGCCACTGCCACCCGCTTTAGGTTGCCTGGTTTCGTCTGAAGACCATAGGTGATCCTGCCACTGGATCGGACAGATTGAAACGATCTTGCCGTTGTTAGCCTCCCAGTCAGTGAGCGGCCTGCCTTTGCTGCAGCGCGGTTTCGATTCCGATCATCCTGATCGTGCGTCTTATCCGTAATAATCGACTGTCTGGTCGATCGCAATAATATGGTTTCCGCTGATCGAGCCACCGCCCGCCATCGGTAATCCCCGATCCGCGGTTCCTGGAGCGGCCATTGAATTAAGTCTTCCGGACGTCATCGTCCGGACCGGCTGGCTCAAACATGATAGCTGAAAGCGCGAAACTGGCGACAACCAAACCTCGCCTTCATCTTTAACTTCACCAGATTCGCCGGAAAACCAGCCGCACTGCATGAGTACTTCGCCATCATCGCTGGACCAGCATTCAAGACACCACGATAATCATGCCGCTAACTGCCGCAGAACGTGAGATCCGGCGTTGATCAACTCAGGCCACCGGTGCGTTCATGCGGGAAGCACCGCGCCGGTCTCCATAGAATTGAGCGGCGGGACAATTCGAACAGGTAATGAACGGTGTTTCACCCGTCCAGACGACGCAGAACTCGGTGCGCCGTACGACGCGCGGTCTCACCGTTGCGTGGGCATATCGCTTCATGAAAGAAGGCCGCAACGATCATCATAAGCGGCACTTCACAGCCAGACTGACCTTCGCGCGCCATCCTGCAGAACCATTACAGCAGAAACCAGATCCGGAGGCAGTAAGTACATGCGGACCCGCCTTTTCCAACCCACAGTGCTGGAACCGCCATTCCCAGAATCGCGACTCCAGTCTGGTAATCCCCGTCAATTCCATAAACCGTACTCTTCTTTATTTAGGGGCGCGAAAGTGGTGATATAACATTCTCCTCGCCCGATGCAGCTGAGACTTCACCGCGGCTAGCCTGGCACCGGTCGCGCGTGCGATCTCTTCTAAGCGATAACTCATACTCTTGCAGAATCACGCAGCCTCCTGCCGCGCGGCGGTAAAGATCGTCGCCCACTGTTGTTACAAATTTGTTTCAGCCAGAACCAATTGACCCAAACCGAATCCTGCTGCCCCTCCAGTTCTTTGTACGCCGTCCCGCCAGTTCTACAACTGACCCGCGCAACTTCAGTGAATGCCCTGGTTACTGCCGCGTCGGACGGTGGCGGTTGTCTGCCACAGCGCGAGTGAGCCTTCTTGCATACAGCACGGTCTTCGCGACAGGGCGCGATCCAGTCATCCGGTAGCAACCAGTAAAGGACAACCTGTTCTGGGTGGAAGTCCAAAATTTTGATCGGCTGCCAATGCTAAAGCTCATTTAGCAGGCAAAGGATTCGCCTTCAAAAGCCGGGGAGAACCCAGAACCGGTCGTCCTGGAGCCGATCCAGCTGCCAGCCAGATGCGGGTGTGCCCGCCAGCACCTCAAGTGTTGGAAGTCCTCACCAGGGAAGATGTTGCCGGAGAAGATAACCCCGTTTTTGATGATGAATATCGCCTTCCGGTACTGTGCTTGCTAATCGCCCGCAACGCTGGTCAATTGAATCACAAATTTCGCCGACGAGGTGGCAGTTAAAGCGTGGAGTCCGGATGCGGGAGCACCATTTGATTGCGTGACGCGGCCTATTGACCGAAACGGTACGACTTCGGAAGCTGGCAAGAGCGACCGGTGCGCCAATAATACAATTCTGAGAACCGGATTAGGAATGAATGATCGGGTGGTGGCATTTATGATTTCAACATTCTCGAGCAGGAAACCCAGACCAATCCCGCCAAACGGTTAGCTTCATCCCCAACACGGAGTACCACGGTTCAAGTACTCTTGCAGTGTCACACTGGTTTCAGCAGCAGAATGGTCTTTTCGCGTGAGGCCGGGCCATTGAAGATCGCCACTTTTAACATCAACAACATCAACAAGCGTCTGCATAATCTCACGGCGTGGCTCGCAAGGGCGCAGCCCGACGTCGTTTGCCTCCAGGAGCTCAAGGTAGAGCAGCGAGCATTTCCGGCAAGTGCCCTTCGTGACCTCGGCTATCGCGGAGTCTGGCTAGGCGAACGTTCCTGGAACGGCGTAGCGATCCTGGCGCGGGAGTGCGATCCGGTGCTGACGCGATCCAGCTTGCCTGGGAATCCTGAGGATCGCCAGGCACGCTATATCGAGGCGGCGGTAAATGGTGTGCTGATCACTTCCATCTACCTGCCGAACGGAAATCCTCAACCCGGTCCGAAGTTCGATTACAAATTGGCTTGGTTCGAACGTTTAATCGAGCACGGCGCGGAACTCATGAAGGCCGGCGTGCCTGTCGTCCTGGCCGGCGATTACAACGTCGTACCGACTGTGCAGGACATCTATCCCACGCGATCTCTCGATAACAACGCATTGATTCAACCTCAGAGTCGCCAGGCGTATGCTCGGCTGCTAGCTCAGGGCTGGACGGACGCTCTGCGAAAACTGCAACCCGAGGGGCCGCTCTGGACGTTCTGGGACTACGAGCGCAATCGGTGGCCTTTAGACAAGGGGATGCGGCTGGATCATTTCCTTCTCTCTCCCACAGTGTGCGATCGACTCGTGCACGGGGGTGTAGACCGATGGGTTCGCGGTGAGGAGAACGCGAGCGACCACGCCCCGCTTGGATAGTGCTCGATCGTTGACTCAGCTTTTTTTTCGGCCGCAGTCCCTTCCAATCAATCCCCTGCCGGAAAGCTTGGGCAAACCAGCGCGTCACTCGTCCGCGGGGATAACTTCCTTGAGCTGGCGCCGCAATCCGGGAGGAATTATATGCCCTTCAGCCGGTTAGAGGCGACTGCACTGACTCTATCGGACGCGGCCTCTTGCGCAGGTATCCATCGAGTTCGATCACGAATCTTCAAGACGGCACAGCTACGGCTTCCGCAAACTGCAACTGGGAGCGTGTGTCTGGCTAGTAGCGACTGAGCCACTCTGCGTGAAAACATCGAGGGCGGCATCCACCCCGACGGGGAGTTATTCTCCATCGCTCGCCCCTGTCCTTCGGGCCAATGCGACTCTGACGGCTGCATTGAATACAGGTCTCCTTCCAGGTCGTCGACAACTTTGGCGTAGTTCTGACGGTACGGTATCCGTGGTCGCCCATACCCAGACGCCTAGGCTCTTCGGCCAAAAGTATGGCCCGCAGCCACTCCAGCGCGAGTGTTTGCGCGTTCAGCAGACGAGCAGTGCGGCGTCCGGCCTGACGACAAAGGTCCAGGGCGCACCCCTTTCGGAGTACTTCTTGAAGTAGCCGTACGGACGCTCGGTCCCGTTGATGTTGTCGCCGCCATTTGCAATGATCAATTGCGGGCGGCTCATCGCTTGATCCGACAGTTCGATGGTGTCCATCTCCGAGGGGCTCGTATTGGCCCGGTGCATAGGCGATTCCAGCAACGTAACGCTCAGGCCTGTAACCAGCAAGCCGCCCGACCAGCGAGCCAGCGCCCGACCACCCCATAGCAATGATGCCGATGGTTTTCAGCTCCGGCCGACCCTCAGAGTCAGCGAACTGGCCGAGCGCCGAAAATAGCGCTTCGCCCAACGCCCTTCTCGGGCAGAACAATCATGTCCTCGCGCTCCTTGGAACGGCACTGCATGGCACAGCACCAATGCCAGATGGTGTTCGCTTGAGAAGGCTCGGACTCGCCGGTCGCGGAACCACTGAAGATAGTCCGGCCCCTGTCGAAGATCACCCAGGCTGCTCGGATAGGGTTCGTGGTCTCAGGTAGGACCATTTGATACTGGCACGGTCGAAGTGATCTCCTCATCCGGCAACGGATTGACGATCGTCTGCTTCTCCTGGGGAGTTTGACCATAGGCGCAAAAGACACCAGACGGCGACAGTTGGAACTTTAAGCCAGGCAAAAAGAATGCATTATGTTGTATAGACGAGGCCTTCACGGCGAATCGTTGATTGAACCTGAAGGATGGCGACCTTCTCTTCATGGCGTGCAATGCTTCGGTTGATTCTTCATGCGTGCGCTCTTTATCAAACGGTGGAACTCGATTCCGGTTAACGACGATCCATCCGCGACCAGAAAGAGTAATCTCGCCCGTGACCCAAATCCAAGCCAGTTTTTCCGCAATCGCTTCTGGTTTTTGCGAGAATGTGCAGTATGCGTCCTGCTGGGGATTGTGTTGATGACTCTGCCAATGACCCGACTCTCTCGGGTGCTCGTGCATCAGTCCTTGTGGTGCACCGGGCGCCTGCAGCGGGAAGTTCGGCGGCGGTGGGTTCCGCCTGGCACGGTGCTCGACATCGCCGAACCAGCCCGCCCTCTTCCGGTTCAGATTACGGGCTCGGTGCCCGGCTTAACAGAGCGTGCTGGTTGATTCCCGGAGCTCGTGCCACGTGGCTCCAACGGATGGTGCGCATACAGGTCGGGACGTCTTGCGGGCGGCATCGGGCTCGGGCAACGCTCGATCGAGATCCTTACCGGTATGGGGTGGCGGCGATTGCCGTACGCCTTCTTCGGGTGGGAGTCGATTATGGCTGTCGATGCCGGCGAGTAGCCGCGGAAGGCCGTCTGCAGACCGGCATCTGCTCGCTGCACCCGTCCCGCAGATCTGAGGCGGCTTCGAGGATGCCGGCATGGCATCCGCGCTGGCTAATGCTCCGGGAAACCGGCAGAGATCCACGTCCGCACTGGCGTCGGCACCACTCCTGGCAAAACCAGGAGTGCCGATCACCGCTGAACAGGAGGGATCAGCGTTACCAGCGACGCTGACGGACGCGCAGCGGCGCGGAGCGCCGTGTTCGCGGTCTGAGCAAACAGCTTACGCACAATGCACGCGGCGCGGGGGCGGCGATCAGCCGGATGATCCCCTTCGTACAGTTATCGCCGACGGGAAAGCTTGGCCGTAACCTGAGCTTCGAGTCTCTGCGTGATCAACGGTCGCGATGATTTGTGCGAAACTTGACGAACCGGCACCAGAGGCAGAATCGAGGAGTACAAGCTCGGTCTACGGAGGGACGCTGCCGTGGAGAGCGCAACTACGGGCCCGGATGGCGAGCTAAACCAACTGGCGTCATCGTAGCAGGCAGGCCAAAAAGTATCTGGGGTATTTAATTCGGTGAATCACACACCAGACGCGCGAGACTCCACATACCCACGTTGAGACTACCCTCGGCAACTGATTAGATCCTGGGCAAAGCGGCGACGAAGATCGTTCTTTTGGGGCGTCCAGAAGGCCCCGTAGGGACACGCTGCACTGCACGCTCCCCGGACCTGTGCCAGTCGGAATCGCGCCATCGACGGCATCGCGCCGAGGGCTGATTCTGGGCCAGCCCCACTGCCACGAAACTGCAGTGGCTCGCGCCTCGACGCCGTGACAACTATCGCCGCACATCATTGCGAGCGTTCGCAGATCAAAGTGAGAAGCGATTCGCGCCGCTAGGTACGTCGCTGGAACATCGCATCGGCTGCTGGCGGTACGGCCGGGAAAGACACCAGAGGTGGTGATGCCGTCCCCGCCCTTCCAATGCGCGATAGGGCCATCTGATACCGCCAGAACCGCTAAGCCTCGCGTTTAGACTCTGACACAGCCGGGAAACTCGCTTCGGATCGATCTGCAGCATCGGCGCCGCGCGTCCGGGATCATCCTGATAACCGCGCGATTCGTCCGGCGACGTCAGCTGCGGCATAATCTCTGGTGCCGCCGCCGGATAGTCGTTAGATCGATCAGTACGCCGACTTCCACGGCGGATCCGAGTTCAGATCAGCAGGCCGTGGCGGAGCTGCCACCGATCTTGCGGTGCGAAACCGGATGCGCGCTGTTCTGAGGACGCAACCACATGCTTGGAGCGGATATGGCATCGTCACACCATGCGTCGGAATCCCCCGGGCTCAGTCTATAACGTCTCGCGTAGGATGCCCACCACGCTCTCAGCGCACGTCATAAAGACGACCGCCGAGGCTGCTGTCGCGCAATGGTGCCTTTCTGGCCGTGGTGAAGCTCTCTCATTGGGCTCTACACTGTAACCTCTGTCGAATGAAGGTTCTCGTCGTCCAGCGACGCCAGCGCAGCGGTGCTGATGTAATCGTCTGGCTGCGGCGGCCAAACTGGTTTTCATGGTGAAGTGGATCGATCTCAGCCCACCACGGCCCGCGGTCTTCGAAAAACCTTCGGGCTCTCGCGCGCTCTATTTGGAGCACGGTCCGCTACTTTGATCCGAGGCGATTCTCTCCATACGCTGCCGCGTAGTCTCGGAGCAACTCGGCGATCCAGCTCTGTCCGTACCGTCGAGGAGAGCGCGCGCAACGCCTCCGAGCTTGCCTTCCGCTTGACGTTGTCGGCATGCAGACGCGCCCGACTCTTGCCGCCGGCGGCGTAGCCCTAGCGGGATGCAATGCTCACCGTCACTGGCACTCTCAAACCCGCCCGTGACCTTATCGAGTGGCGCTCACTCGCGGTGTGCCGCGACTAGGCGGAAAACAGCCCGCATCAGCAGTGAGCGCGTGACTCGGCTGGCCAGAGTGAGACCCCGCCGAAGTCGTGGAATTTGTTGCGCGCCGTGATCCTGCCGCGGCTGGAGTAAGCTGCCCGGTCCCCTGGCTCGCTCTGCACACCGAAAAGTCCGGTGTCTTCTGTTTGATTCCGGCTGTCGGCAATGACTGCGGGGTCCGGCGACAATCGGACAATTCGTCTGGCGGCAGTGGATTACCGCCTGAACGTGGATGCAGCACTTCCTCACTCCATATTTCGATGTGGTCCAGTCGGATTGGCCGCAGGCGCTGACCAGCTGCCTGACATCCGGCGGCGGACCGATCAAGAACGCCAAGGCGTGCCCTGTCCACGCGTTGAGACGCAAGGATGGCCGCGCTAGCACGATGGACAACGCGACGGGTGACCGACTGGCGCGGTGGATCGGCCAGCTGTGGCCAGCCCGGTGGGTTGGGATTGGGTGGAGCAACGGTTGCGATCACTGATGTTTCGTGCGCGTGGCCAGCCGATTGATCGGGGCGATGTAGTGGTAGCCATCGGCGGCAAACCAGTGAATGAAGCATTGCAGACCGCCAAAGCGGAAATCTCGTCCGCGACTCCGCAATGGCGGCTAGCGCGAGCCCTGGGAACAGGACTTCATTATGACCAAGCACTTGGCGCCATCGGTGAGGTCCCAAACTGAGCTGTTGATTTTGGAACTGGAGCCCTTTCGGTACCCTGAGACGCGACGCACGGTCAGATTGATCGGCAACCTGGGCGCCTCGCTGTAAACCGAGACCGGAGCCGATCGCAGAACTGCAGTCGGAATCTGTGCACGACCTCACGCGCGGTTACCGACGACGACTGGAAGGCCTCCCTGGCTAAACTGGAAGCCGCAAAGGGGCTGATCTTAGGGTTGCAGGGATATCCCAATAGTGAGCTGGGTGGACTTCTGCGAAATCTCAGCGAAACACCGATGAGGAGCGCTCCGATGCTCGTCCCTATAGTCACGCGGCCCGACCACCGCGAGGCTGGGGCTTCGACGTCTCGGCGGCTGGATCGCTCCAGCCGCTCAAACCGTACCTGAAGGCGAAGAAAGTGTTTCTGACCAACGGTAGGGCAATCAGCTTTTCAGAAACGATCATGGCTATCGTGGGCACTACCACGTCGGCGGGGATTGTCGGCGGTCCCACCGCGGGAACCAACGGCAACATCAATCCCTTCACAGTGCCCGGAGGATATCGCTTACTGGACCGGCATGAAGTACTGAAGCACGACGGGCTCGCAGCACCATGGCATTGGCATCGCGCCGACACATCCTGCTTCGAGAACCCAGAAAGCAGTTGCGGAGGGCAGGGATGAAGCGCTGGATCGCGCTAGGCTGTTGGAGGAGTCGAGGTAGCTACGATGGCCCCGAAAAGTGCTTTTCGAGGTTCCGGCGGCGCGCGATGCGCCCGGACGTCAGCCGTGTGTCGTGGGGTCTACCCTCTCGTTGCGCAAGCAACAGTCATTGAACCGGATTCGAAGTGAGCGCAGCGTGTTCTTCCAAAACCGGCGCGCCATAGTTCGTCGAGCCTCCGAACGTACGCGATCGTTTCGGCGACTCCTGCTTAAGGCTCTCCGGTCGGTGAAGAGTCCGACAGATGCCGGCGCGCAACAACAAACGTCCTGCGTCGGGTTCTTCGCCAACGGCTGGATGGTTTCGGCTTTTCAAACTAGCAGCGGGATAATCGCCGGCGAATTCGGCGTTTTCTTCATCATCTAATGCGTTGACGCCTAACCCTCCGCGCAAATCGACCTCCGTGCGCCGCCCTCCGACATGCTGGTATTTCCTGCTTCAAGTTGCCCGCCTGAATGCGTTCATCTCGCGCACAACATCCGCTTCGCTCGATCCGGAAAACGCTAGTGGTCCGCGCGCGGCAGTCGAACGACCCGAGCAGAGTGGCAGGCCCGCCTCAAACGCATCCGCCAGTACACCGTTGGTTTTCATATCGCTTTCCTCGGCTTTGGCAAGCATCTCAGGGTCGCTTTATCGCCCGGATAGTGCGGGATGGCAAAGATGGCGAGAATGGGAACGGGGATATGTGTACTTCTGACGGCCAGCGAAAACTGCAAGATCACGACTCCGGGAGCGGCGGCACTCACGAGGCCCTCCGGCAAAGGTGGTTCCGCCCCGAGTCTTGCGGAGCTCCCTCTGAAGGTCTTTTTCAAATGCGGGAAGGTCGCTTTCCAGTGTCGCGCGATAAGAGCAACTGATTCCCGGCGGCTACAACAAAACTGCTTCGTCTGATTGGCGTCTTTCCTCTTTAATCTTCGGCAATGACGGATCACAGGGCATGGACGGGCCGCATCGCCAGCTCAGTGCGACGACTCTCCCGCAGCCGGGCGGGATTGCCACTACAAATGGTGAACACATTACAAGTGCCTGCTTCCCCGGGTGCGTTGCCGCTCAATCGGCCCCAGCCAAGATGCGCGCTGGCGAGACAGACTTTTGCCAAAAACAGCGGGGGTGTCCCTTACAACGTACCTACGGCGCTGGTTCGGCATAAATGCGATTACGAGGTCCCGGGCGCGCCCCGACGCTCAGAATGACCTCCAGAAACGAGATGTGATGTTACCCTCCCCCGCTCTGTTTCAAATAATCCGCCACTTCGGCCAGGCCGATGATGTATTTGACCGCCTAGCCCGATGCGGCAGATCGCCTTCCGGCCGCTAAGGGACTAAGTGACATTCTCCTGGCCATCAGTCCCGTAAGACTTTATACGCGCAACTACGTGACCCGAGGAATGATTCCATATTTCAAAATCGAGTCGAACGTGCGCTTTCGAGCTCGCGAAGTGGCGGCGTGGCTTCGGCGGCATTCAAGTCGACCAGGGTCTTGTCGATGGCAGCCGCCACTACACCACCCGGAGATGAAGGTCCAAGCTGGTGCAATTCCAAGAGCTCGAACAATACGGGACTGGCGCGCTGGGAGCCTCGCGGCGATTCTCCGCCGTCCGACGAGTCAGGAACCTCAGGGGTTCACATGGACACTGCGCCAGTGAGTCCGAACATTGCGAGAAATGCTTGAGTCTCGACAAAGCCGTGGAGGTGGAATGGGGATTTGTTGCCGATCAAGACGCTGTTGAACCAGCCTGCTTTGCGCGATTCCTCGCGTTTGCGACACCAGCCGAGGCTCTACGCGTTGAACGAGCCTTGGAAGCGCTTCGTTGGAATCTCCAAAACAAAGATGGCAGTTGGCCAGCGTTTCTCGGCGACGAGGCCAGAAGGATACTGGACCACGGCGCTCGTCGGTTCTAAGCTTGATGACGGTCCGGCACAACCCGAGGCGTGTGCGTGTCGCGGAATACAGTGGCGCGATTTGGAGGGCGCGAGGGCCGGGAAGCGGCGCTGGTTGTGGCGCTGGAAACTCCGCGCGGTCGACAACAGGTTCAGTTCGATCCAGCCAAGTTCGGCTGGAGCTGGGTTTCGGGAACAACGAGCTGGGTGATCCCGACCGCCTTCAGCACTCATTTCGCTTCGACAAGCGCGACAGCACGGCTTTAACAGAACGGCTGAACTGGCTGAGCGAGTCGACGATCGGCTCCAACATGCTCTTCGACCGAATGTGCCCGGGCGGCGGATGGAATTCGGGCAATGGAATCGCATTTGGTATCGCCGGTGGCACCGCACATTGACGCCACCTCAATCGCGCTGCTCGCTCTGACGGGACCATGAAAGCGGATCAGACGTGTTCAGAGCTCGCTTCACTGGCTCCTGAATCGTCTCCCAGGATGTCCGTCTCCATACAGCCTCGCATGGGGTGTGCTTGCCCTTGCGGCACACCGAACGCATTAGTCCGGAAGCTAGAGAGAGCCTACCAGGACATTGGCGGAAGCAACTGACGCGGCTGACAGAGAATTCTGCGGGCATCGGGGATAACTGCACGCTCGCGGTGAGTGCCTTGGCGCTCGAAGCGATCAATGGAGAGAACGTTTTCGAGGTGCGAACGTGATGACATCTGATCGTCGGCGCCTGATAATCAGTGCTGGCAGGGTTAGCCGTTGGAGGAATGGCGAGTGTGCGTCTCCTCCCTGAAGAAATGCTGCTACGCGACAGGCGGGCACCGCGTTCGCGGGTGGCGGTTCTTTCCGCGGAACAGTACTCGGAACGTCTCGATGGAGCTTCTGGTCGTCCGGCCTTCGGAGAATTCCACCTCGACCTGCGCGCGAAGTCAGTGCTCCTCAAACCCAACCTCGTTGAATACATCGCCGGCGTCGAAGTGAATACGAATCCTCTGCTTGTGGGTGCAGCGGCCGAGGCATTTCTCAAGCTGGGCGCCGAAGCGCGTCGTGGTCGGTGAGGGTCCTGGCCACCAGCGAGACACCTATCTCGTGCTCGCTGAGAGCGGACTGGAGGCTCAACTGCGCAGCCAGAGGATCAGCTTCGTTGATCTCAACCGCGATGAACTGTGCAAAGTGCCAACGAGGGCTACCTACACTGGCCTTGATCATCTGTGGCTGCCCCGCACCGTGCTGGCGTCCGACTTTGTCGTGTCGATGCCAAAGATCAAGACCCACCACTGGGCTGGCGTCACCCTGAGCATGAAGAACATGTTCGGCATCGTGCCGGGCATGAAAGTACGGCTGGCCCAAGAACGTTCTGCACTGGAAGGGCATCCATCGGAGCATTCTCGATATCTGTGCGACGGCACCAGTGCACTTCGTCATCGCTGACGGTGTCATTGCCATGGAAGGAAACGGGCCGCTGCACGGAACTCATCGGCACCTCGGAAAGATCGTTCTCGCCGACGATCCCGTAGCCGCGGATTTCACTGTGTGCGCGCCTGATGGGTCTCGATCCACATCGTGTCTGGCATCTCGCTCGGGCGGCGCATTTTCTCGGTAATGGACTCTCATGACCGAATCGATCTGATCGCAGAAGGGTTGCCAGCGAGGACGGTTCCCTTTGATGTGCTGCCGGAATTCGCGAGTCTTCAAATGCGATCGTAAATAGAGCTTGAGGCGACGGAGCATCTAGCCGCTCTGCAATGTCCCCAGCATTCCAGGCGTCACCGGCGATTCCGGATAGCTTCAAGAATATTTTTCAGGTTGCCAGGATTCGACCGGGGCGCCTGGCGTGTAGCCCCAGATAGGTCTAGGAACATTCTTCCGGTTGGCATCGTCGCGGAGCCAACAAGTGATCGACCCCCGAATAGGTCCAAGAACATTCTTCCGGTTGGCAAGTTCGGCAGCGGAGGGTGGCGCCGCGAAAGGTCCAGGAACATTTTTCGGGAAGGCGGCGGAGCGCCAAGAGGGGCTGAACCCAGATAGCTCTAGGAACATTTTTCAGGCTCACAGAATGCGCGGCAGTATGCGAAGTGAGGCTCGGATAGGTCCAAGAACGTTTTTCGGGCTGGCAGAATCTGGCTGTGAATCAGATCAGCAAAGCATTTCGACGCGATCCCGGCGATGACACAAGTATGGACCGAAGCGCGGTTCCCAATAGAATCGGGCCAGAGGAAAATCGTGTTCTCGTCAATCGAAGATCTCGGCCAGCGATTGGGAACGAAGCGAAGTACGTAATCGACGAGGTTACCCTTCAAGTCGTCTACCTCGCAGCCCGGATGCAGAAGCCGGTGATCGTGGAAGGACCGCCTGGCTGCGGCAAGACCGCTCTGGCCCAAGCAATCGCGGCGGCCGGGAACACCGTCATTGAGCGGCTGCAGTGCTATGAGGGCATCAATGAAGAGAAGGCAATCGGGAAGTTCGACGGTGCTCTTCAGAAGCTGTTCCTTGAAACGCAGGGAGATCGTCTTCAGAAGGACTGGGACGCGATCCGCAGCAATCTGCACACCCTGGATTTCTTCGTCCAGGGGCCTCTGCTGAGATCGCTGTTGTACGAGAAGCCGTGCGTACTGCTGATCGACGAAGTCGACAAGGTGGATGAAGGCTTCGAAGCTTTGCTGCTCGAAATCCTTTCGGAATGGCAGATCTCGGTACCCAAGCTGGGGACGATTAAACACAAAGGCGATTCCCTTCGTGATCCTCACCTCGAACGAGGTCAGGCGGCTGGGCGACCCGTTGCGGCGCCGCAGTTTCTATCTGCGGGTGGAGTTCCCGACTGTCGATCGGCGAGGCCGAGATCCTGCGGGTTCGCAGTACGACCACAAATCCCCAGCTACGGACGGATCATCGCCGGTTTGGCTCATGCACTACGCGGCTGGCAGATGGAGAAGCCGGTTTCGATTGCCGAGATGCTCGAACTGGCGCAGGCGCTGGAGATCCTCGGGCTCGAGGACATCACGCCGGAGATGCGGGACATTCTCGCTGCCCCTGCGTGGCAAAGACCGAGTCGGATCGGAAACGGCTCTTGCTACGGGATGGCTTCGCGTCGCTCGTGCACGATTCGCACCAATATGCAGCAGAAGTCCCGCAGGATTCACTGGAGACAGGAGCTGTCGGAGGTGACGGCGGCTCGCAGTAGGTGGACCAATTCTATGGCGATGAGAGAGCGGTGAGCCTGATTTATCTGTTCGCGGCCGGTGCCGCTGTGTGTGCGGCTCAACAGGATCAGCGCACAGCGGCCATGCAATGGGCGGATCACTACGCGGCTGCTTATCAGGTACCTCGCGAACTGGTCCAATTCGATCATCGAGGTCGAGTCTGGCCTGGCATCCGCGACGCGGTTTCGAACTAAAGGGCGCGGTGGGGCTGATGCAGCTGATGCCCGCCACGGCGGCTGACGTTTGGGGTCACGAACCGCTTCGAGATCGAGCAGAACATTCGAGGAGGAGTGGCGTATCTGGCCCGGCTTCTGAAGTTGTTCAACGGGGACCTGCGTTTGGTTGCGGCGGCGTACCTGACTGGCGAGAGCGCAGATTCTGCGCGGCCGGCCTGATGTACTCAAACGCTGAGGTTTACAGGTATGTGAGTCAAGGTGGCGCGATTGTACTGGGAGAAGCGCTTGAAACGCCTCAGACTGAGGTCCTCGCGCGCAGACACGTTAGCAAGGAGGTAATCAGCTGTGACGGTCATGAAGTGGGTGTTCTGGATTGTCCCCATCGTCGAATTCGTGGGACGAGCACATGGACAACAAATCAGTGCAGATTCAGGTGCAACCGCAGGTCGTCGGCCGGTCCATTCGAGACGGCCAGGTGACGACACAGTGTTTTTGGCGCCGCGCTACGTAACGGCGATCCGGATGCCGGAGCCGATCAACTCGGTGGTAGTGGGCGACCCGTCTTCGTTTTCCGCGGAGCATTCGGATCGTGAACCGAACCTGGTGTTCGTAAAACCAATCACGCCGAAGGCGGCGCAGACCAACCTGCTCATATCGTCGACTCGTGGCCTGCAGACAAGCCTTCTCCTGGTCAGCCGAGGCGAACTGAAGGAGGAAGGGCAACCTTCGGTGGATTTTCTGATGCGGTATAAGCCGGCGGGACCGTTTCTGATCCAACCCGCCGACTCCTCCATCGGCGGTGATCCCGCAAACGGTAACTGTCGGCAGCACGGCAAGAGTACCGTTTCGGCGCGTGCACTGCCAGGCCCGGTTGCACCCGCCTCGTTGACCAATCACGGCGTCTCGAAGGAGCGATCGGCTTCGCACTCGCCGGTGGCCGCCAATTCCACGACGGTGGACCGAACTGCTCTCGACGATCTACTAGACCGTCAACGACGTCGCGCCATTGCCGGCCCTTTACGGCCAGAAGCCCGGTATCTCGCCACCGGGAAAGGAACTGGTGAAGACCGGCGTCAGCGAAGTGATCGATCAAGGCAGCGCGGTGGTGGTCTTGTTCTCAGCCGTAAACGTTCAGGACCATGCCGTCGAATTGATGCCCCCGCAGATTCAGTTGGGCGGCATGAAGAAGAGCGGGACGATCATTCGCAAGTCACGCTGGTCGACGTCCGAGCAGTTGCCCGTCACGGACTTCCGGATGAGCCGCCGCCGCCTCGGCCCAGGTGAGCGGGCAGATGGCGTGGTGGTCTTCCAGCGTCCGTCGTTCAAACAGTCGACCGAGACGCTGTTTCTTCAGATGGCTGAGTCGGGTGCGGTGGATCGCCCGGCTTTGGCTCCGATTGGTTTTGGAATTAGCAGTTTTCGAGAGGTGATCTATGATGCCCGATAACCACATTCGCGATGAGAGACCGGAGCGAGAGATGAGTGACGCAGGACGATCCCACGCCGACGACGCGCGTCGGCAGACCTGACATGGCAGCTACAGAGGAGGAAGCGAAGCCAGCGGAGACCAACCCTGCAGGAGCCCCGGCCGCTACCGGCGGAATCGTGCAGCAGATCTGGCGGCGAATCAAGGAAGAACGGAACCGGCCCAAGCGGGTTGAGATCAATACTCGTGGTCAGAACAACATGGACCGGAGCAAGGCGTTTCTGGTTCTCGGAACGGCCGTCGTGTTGTGCGGCTTTCGCGTTTCTCGCCTTGTTCTCCACCTCCAGCGCGGAAAAGCGGGCGCAGGACCGGCGAACGAAGCCCAGTTTGGGAGACCGGAGGCGCGGCGCAACAGACGGGGCGTCCGGGATCCACAATTCCGCTCTCAGTGCCGACCAAGGCGCCGGTGATCAGAACAGCGAGCAACTGAGTCCAGACGACATCCTGAGCGACTTCGCGTCGCGCACAGACGGGAAGCCAGCAGCAGCCAGATCAGCAGCCGCCCGACGAGCATGCGCTGAACCAAGTGCCTCCCGTCAATGATCCGGCCCTTGAAGCGTACCGGCGGCAGAACAACTACGCCTATGCCTCCACCCCGCCTCCACCCGCAACCGCTGCGGTCGCACCGGTCGCACAACCAAGTAACGAGTCGGAAGGGCTGAAGAAATCCTCCCTGGTGTTCGTGCGAAACACGACTTCGGCGACGGTGACGAACGCCAGCCAATCGACGAGCTCAGCCTGCCTACATTGAGCGGAAGGGGTCTCGACGTTGCTGCCGACCGGCAGCCGGCTGGTGGCACGACTACAGACCGCCGTCAGTAGCGCCGTGAAGACGCCGGCCATTGCGGTGATCGAGTACAACTACGAACAGGGACGGCGAGATTCGTCATTCCGGCGGGCACGAAGGCAATCGGGCAGTTGGCGCAGGCCAGTCAGAGTGGCCAGGTGGGCCTTCGCTTTACGGACTTGAAATGCCCGATGGCAGTACTGAGAGCATTGATGGCAGCGGCGTCGGATCTCGACTACGGTCCGCTGAAAGGAACCGTGAACGGACGGAATGGAGTGAAGCGCGCCTGGTTCGGCTCGATGACTGGCATAGGGTCGATGGCGGCGTACCTGGTCGGTGGCGGTGGTTACGGTGGGCTGACGGGTCCGATCAATCAGAGTGTTTTGCTGCGGGAACGGATCGCATCGAACGTCGGACTCGCGGGTGAGCAGGAGTTGATGGCGATGGCGGTATTCCCAAAACGTGGTCGTCACGCTTGCTGGCAACACGCGGTTCTACATCGTCCTTCAGGAAGCGGCCACGACGCCCAATCAGAACTGATCTCGCCCCAACTGCAGCACCCGGCGCTCGGACGAACCTCGTTAGCGCAGACCAACAAGCCTTGCCGACGGCGGCGGAGCTTCGAGAACTGGTGGCGCTGAAGAACGAACTCAACCGGATGTATCGAGAAGTGGCGGCGACGCGGACATCAGGAGCCACCGTCGCCTCAGCAGTGACGCGGCCATGAAAGCCAACTGGAAACCACTCGAAGCGAAACTCGGCGCAGCACGGTGCGCCGGGTTCATGTTCATGGGTCGTTTGAACGGGATCAACCACTACAAACACGGCCTCAGCCGGCGCGCTACTTGTTCCTCGATGACGTAGGCCGGGCCTACGAATCCGCGGGGCGCAACGAGTTTCGAGAGATTCCTTTCGACGAAGCTTTGGCACGGGTCGAAGAGCCGCTGAAGGAGTTGGGCGAGACGCTCGAAACCGCGTACGACGACGCTTACATCAGTCGCAAAGAGAGCGGCGTCTGACGAGCGGCGGGATTTGAGGTGCTCCGGCTTCGGATTGTGCCGGAGGACAGGGTCGGTATAGGCGCACTCGCGGCCAGCGAGTGGCGGGCGGACTTTGGATGCGGTAAATTAAGCCCCAAGGAGTCGGGTTTTGCGCCCCGAACAGCCAGCAACGAGTCCGCTCCTCTGGGTGGCTACTCAGCTCGGGCGGTTCCTTGGCGACGGCTATCGGGAGATCCGCGCACTCATCGCCTCGAATACCCCACACAGTCTCAAGAAGGTCTTCACGAGCAGCTTGGCTGCACTCGTCCTGGCCCTGCTGGCGGTAGTTGTGATTGCATCCCAACTCCATCCGGCTGCGGTCATTCTTTCGGTTGCCTGCGTGCTGCTGATCGTCTACGGAAGAACTCTATTCCGAAGGCTGGCCCTGTTCGCCGGCTACTTCCTGTGTGGCTTTCGTGCTTTTCATTGGCGTCGGCCTGATCACTACGGTCCCGCTCGAAAAAGGGTATCCGCTTCTGGCCAAAGCTGATCGCGGTGGTCTTGTTTGTGGTGCTGTGCTTGGTCATTCCGGCCTTGCTGTCGATGAGACCGAGGCAGGAGATCGCTCGCAGGCGGTGGGAATCTGGGCTTCGGGACGACGTCCAATCCAAGGCACCGACCCTCGCCTTTGCCGACGTCGGTGGCTTGGAAGAGGCCAAGAAGCAGATCCGAGACCTAGTCCAGGCGAACCTGAACGCGAAAGAGTTCGGTCAGTACGGAGTGCTCTCGGAACGGCATCCTGCTCCATGGCCCGCGGGGAACGGGAAAAACGTTCCTGGCGGAGGCGGTTGCTGGAGAGTTTAAGCTCAAATACTGTTGCGTGTCGGCCGCCGGCCTTCACCATAAGTATGTCGGCGAAACGGAACGTCATATTGAGATGCTGTTCCGAGAAGCGCATCAGCCAGCAGTCCGGCGGTCTTGTTCATTGACGAGATTGACGCCGTGGGCACCAAAGCGACAGCAACTCGGAGACGGTGACGACACTGGTGGGGCGGCGCGAGGCATACAACTCGGCGACCACCCGGTTGATGGCGTGTATCGACGATGCTCGAAGACATCCCGGTCTAATCCTCATCGCCGCCACGAACTTCTACGATGGTTTGGATCGGCCTCTGATCCGGGAAGGTCGATTCGATCTACATATTCGGCTCGATCTGCCCAACGAGGAAGAGAGGACTCGGATCTTTGAGGCCCAACTGGCGAAGCGGCCATCGAAGCACTTTGACTCTCCAGCCGTTCGCGAAGAGAACACCCGGATGGAGCGCGGCCAAAATCGGCACGCTCGTGGACCGCGCTGCTTTCTTTGCCGCCGAAGAACAGAGAAAGATCGAAGAACGCGACCTGGCGCGAGCTTTAGCGGGAGACGGGCGGGAAGGACCGAGCCGCATTCAAAGAGGTGGACTGGGCGGATGTCGTTCTGTCGCCCGATACAGAGGCAGATCTCCGGAACCTGGTGTCGCCTGATGGACCCCGCGTACGGAGAACGGCTCAAGTTGGCCATGCCCACCGGCCTGCTGCTGATCGGGCCCCTGGAACCGGCAAGACGATGATTGCGCGGTTGATTGCGACGCAGACCAAAGCGGAGCTTCTACCCGATCACAGCCGCCGACATCCTGGGTGGCGCAACGGGCGCATCGGTCAAGAAACTCACGGAACTATTTGCCAGGGCGAAAGAGAACAGTCCGTCGATCATTTTCATAGACGAGATGGATGGCCTGTTGCCCCGCAACAACGGTTTTCAGTCGCAGCACGACATCCAGTTGGTAGAGCAGGCGCGAAGCTTGATTAGTGAGCTGGAGCCGCAACACAACGTCTTTCTGATCGGAACCACCAACGACCTCGGCAGCATTGACGCGGCCATCCTTCGCGGAGGGCGTTTCTCGGAGAAGATCGAGCTCGGCACGCCGCGACGAAAGCGGCTATCGGCAGTTTGCTCGAGCAAGCACTTGGACGGCATCCGGCTTGTCGAGGGGCTCTCTGTGGAACTTCTGGCCGAGCGGCTAAAAGGCATTTCGCCGGCCGATCTGGAAGCCATCTGCAATAGCGCCAAGCGAATGGCGATGAGGCGGATGGCCGACAGATGCAGAAGAGCTGCCTCCGCTCGTCTGGAATGACTTCACCGAGGCGATGAAACGGGTCCAAGTCCAGTTCTAAGTTAGAGGCCGCTCGCTCGCCCATCTTCCCTTCCCACCTGGTTTCCTCACCGTTTCGAACTCGTCCCCTGCGCCGATTTGGAGACTTTTGAAAAAGCCGGGCGGGTTGCCTTATTCTGCCTTCCACGCTCCGGTAGCCGCGTTCAGATCCGGCTTTTGCAGCCGGGTCCGAGGGCGGCGACCAGGGCGGAATGACAATCGCATGGAGGTTAACCGCACATGAATCAATTCGCAAAACGGGTTATCGTTGCGCTCGCACTCTGCCTGGTCGTCGTGCAAACCGTGGCGATCGCACAGAACCTTGGAGCCGCCCCGCAGGTGAACGTCGCCGTGCAGGGCCAAACGGGAGCGCAACCGGAAGGCGCGTTCCTCAACTTCGTCAACTGGATCGGCAACGTGATCGCTCCGGTCGGCGCGGGCGTCGCGGTGCTGGGCGCTGTCGGTAGCTATGCCACCGGAAGAGGTACATTCCGATGGCTGGTGACCGCGTGCCGGACTACTCGCCATCTCGGGTGTCACCCGGTTGATCGAGTTCTGGATCGCCCAGGGTGGCGGCGGCATTTCGTGAAGCCCGGCCGCCACGGTACAGCAACCAAGTAGGCAGGCCGGTTTCGCTGGGAACCGGCCCGCCCAGCTTCCAAACAGGAGGTAACGAATGGCAGTTCCACAACTCGTACTCGACGCAATCCGATTTCTGCTGGCGCTGGCTGCTCCAGCCTCTCTCGTGGCGCTCGTCCTGGCTGGTATTGCGCTGCGACGCGAGGGAACGACTTCGTTTTCGGTGGGCGGAGGTGGATTCTCGAAGTGGATGTTCTGGGCCATCGTGATGATCACTCTTCCACAGGTATTCGGATGGTTCGCCTTTTGGGGCGTCGGCGCGCCGCTTCCCGGCGGAGGCATTGGCAACGGATGGATGTCAGGGTTCGCGAATGACGCCGTGATCTTCGTGAACACTTTCGTGATTGGCCGTCTGGTGCCGGTGCTGGCGGCCTGGATGGTTCTTCGGTCGGTGATCGATTGGAGTGAGGGCTACACTCCGTTGGCTTCGATCCTTGGGGCCATGTTCCTGTTGGCAATCCCCGCGAGCGCAGCGCTTCTCCAAGGTTGGAATGACGGGACGCGCTTTGGGACCGCCGCGGTCCTCGAAGGCGCTTGGACGTACACCGCCAGCCGGATCATGCCGATCGCGGCGGGACTGGCTGTCATCGGGGCGGTTGTGAACTTCGCTTTTGGACGGCCGGCCATCCGGCTCGATCGGCTCCGCCGCCGCGTTCCTGACGGTCTCCGCGCTCTGGCGTCTGGTCGTTTCGATGATGTAGCACTCGAGGCAACATGAACTTCCTTACTGGCATTACGAACCTGACGAGTTGGATGGGCAACGTCATCATGCCAACGCTCGCCGCGTTGTTCTTCGCGCTCGGCGTCCTCCGCTACGCGCACGGGCAGGCGCACACCTACGCACCGTGGGCGGGCTTTCTCTGCCTGATGGTCTCGGGCGTCTTGCGCGGCATCGAGAAATTCGCGGCCCAGGCTGCATGGAACAACCCGGATTTGGTCTGGATCACGATGCGGGGAATGGTGAATTGGACCTGCAATGTCTTCCTGCCCGTGTACGCAGTACTGCAACTGTTGCACGGATTCATGCTGTACGCGGGCATCGGTCATCGTATGTACGCCGGCGGCGCCTGGATGCGGCATTTCAGCGCCGCCGCACTGTGCCTGGCATTGTCCGGCTTGCTGCGGTTGGCGGAATGGTTCATCGCGCAAGGGCTTGGCGGCATTAGCTGAATGAGGAAGGACAAGAAACGTCATGGCACTGAATATCAGCCCGGTTCACCGCAATCTGCACACGCGGGTGAGCTTCTTGTACCTGGAGTTCGAAGACTGGTTCGTCGTGATCGGGTCTGGCGGCGCTCACCAACATCTTCGGCCGGTGGGTCGATCGTCAGCATGTTCGGGATACCGATGAACGTGTTTTTGCAGTATATCGTTCCAGTGCTGAGCATCCCGTTTCTGATGCTGTTCAAGTACGGAAAACCCGGCGGCTATCTGAAAGATTTTCTGGCATGGCACACCAAGCCCCGGATCTATTGCGGACTCGAACCGGATTCGGGAATGAAGCTCGACTACTTCAAAGAGGAGGAGATCGATGCCAACGACTATCGAACAGCATAAGGCATCGCTGCACCAGCCCGCATTCTCCGAGTTGCTGCCGGTGCGCGACATCTTGAACGACGTGATCATCCGGACCACGGGCGCTCTGGTCGCGGGCTACGAACTCAGCGGCATCAACTCGTACTACCACAACGACGATGGCCGGAACCGGACGAAACTGGCGCTCGAAGCGCTGATCCGTTCACTGCCCGAGCGGTCCATGCGAATGCAAGTGCGGTTCGAGATCGCCGAAGGGCTCGGCGATCTGCGGGAGCGGTACCAGCAACAACTCCGGAATCAGAATCCTACGCTCTTGGCGCTTGATCGCGTAAGGATGGACGCTTGGAGGAAGAAGGAGCAGGAAGGCTACTATCTGCGGCCGCTTCTGCATGCCTACTTCCACTGGAATCCTACGGTTCATCACGAACTTCCCGGCGCCGCCTTCGGCAAGGCGGTAACGAAGCGCTTCAACCTCGATAGCCTTGAGCCTGTCGGCGAATAGATGCATCCAACGAACAGCGCGGGAACACGATGATGTTCTGTCTGAGTTCGGGTCCATCCTCTCTGGTGTCGAGCAGACGCTGAGAGCGACAGGAATGGGAGTGCGGCGGCTGACAGACGCGGAGATCTTCCTCGAGGTGAAGCGTTCTCTGAATCCGTTGATGTTCGACCGAATCCCCCTTCGCCGGCCGGAGTCCTCGCTCCAACATCGCAGCACACGGGAGCAGATTGTCAATACAAACATCGAGCACGAGGAAGAGACGTACATCCGAGTCGGCGGCCTTTTGTACTCGTTCATCACCTTGAAGGATCTGCCCGATGCCACTTTTCCGGGGATACTGCGCGATCTTGTGGGCCTCGACTTTCCGATCACGGTCAACACCGACGTCATGATTCCGGACCAGGCGGCGATGATCAAGCAGTACAAGGGACGCCTCAAGAAGATGCAGGCCGCGCAACGGGACTCGCATGGCGGGTTCCGCATCGACGTCGATGCGCAGGTGGCTCCAGCGCCAGTTGATCGAGACACTCGAGAACCTGATCTCAAGCTCGCTCAAAACGTGTCGCACGAGTATGGTGATCGGTGTCCGCACGTCGCAACCCGTGCAGAGCCACCGTGACCTCGCCGAACAGGAGCGGGTGCTTGTCGGACCGGCGCCAGAAGGTTCTGTACACCGTCATGCAGATGAATGGAAGCCGGGGGCTGCCCGAGGACTCTGGCCAAGCGGCGGTTGTTCATCGGGGGTCTTCCCGGTATGAGTGAAGAGAATCAGCGGGAGAATGATTGCCTCACGGTCCATGCGGCCGACCTGCTGCCAATGGAGACATCCTGGCGCGGCACACCGCAATCGCCGCTGATTCTGCTCGACACGCCTCATCGCCAGCTAGTGCCGTTCTCTCCGTGGGATTCGTCGCTCGCCGACGCGAACATGCTGATCATGGCGGCCTCAGGCGGCGGCAAAACCTTCATGGCGATGCTGTTCCTGCTGATGATGGCCAGGCTGAAGCCGCTGATCTCGATTCTGGAACGCGGTGACTCGTACCGTCCGCTGGTGGAGTTGATGGGTGGGCGGTGCATCGACGTGGATCTCGAAGGAAGCATAACCCTCAATCCGTGGGACCTGGCTCCGGGAGCGACGACGCCCGGCAAGGACAAGATCGCCTTCCTCAAGAACCTGACCCGCCACATGATCGGGGACAGTCCGAATTCGGACACGGCCCTGCTCGACAACCTGCTCAGTGAGGCGATCAGCCGCACCTATAAGCGCTGCGCGATCCGGCATAGCAACCCGACCCCGACATTCAATGATCTGCGAGAGGAACTCCAACAATGGCGTGATGAAGAGCGAATCGAGAGGACCGTCGAAGAAGCAAAGCTGGCGGCTCTTAAACTCCGCGAGTGGACTGGTGAGAGGGGTGTTTACTCGAGGTTGTTCGACCAGCACACCACGTTGAAGACGGACGCCGACTGGCTGTTCTTCAACGTGGAAAGGCTGAGCGACGATCCGAAGCTCGAAACTCGCCATGAGCATGATGATTGCCCATGCGATGCAGGAGCGGGCCTCCGGCAGAACCGGCCAGCACAGCATCACGGTTCTCGACGAGTGCTGGTCACTGCTCGACTCCAATGTCCTGGCTCCCGAAGTGGTGCAGTTGTTCCGGACGGCACGCAAACGCGGCGGAAGCGTGTGGGGCATTTCGCAAACGCTCGAAGACTTCGTCGGAACCGACACGCAGCCGCGCATCCACGGTCCCGGCATTGTGCGCAACGTTTCGACGAAGATCATCGGCCGGCAGCCCGGGAGACGTGAGTCCGCTAGCGACTCATCTGGCACTCAATCAAGTGGCTTTGGACGAGATCAAGCACTTCGGAGCGCCGCGGAAGGGACGGAGCGCAGAGGTGCTGCTGGTCATTGGCGAGAAGGCGGAGACCACGCAGACGATTCGTCTCGTGCCGACACCAGTCGAGTACTGGGTCTGTACGACCTTCCCGCGAGAACGCGATTTATCGAAACCTATTGCTTCGCCGAGAATCCAGCCAAGCCTCCGCTGGAAGTGTATGAGGAACTGGCTCAGAGATTCCCGAACGGACTCGCGGATGTGCCGCCGCTTCCCGAAGAGTTGTCGGGTGCGGTGACTGGCGCGATCGCGCGGAGGTAAGGAGAAACGACCCTATGAAGCCGTTCTATCGACTCTTCTTTACAAGCCTGCTGGCGTTCTTCCTGGTGACGTCGAGTGCGCCGGGTCGTAGCTCTGACCCTCGTCGGAGCGATCGCACTTTACTGTGGTCGCTCCGCCGGTGCAAAGGCTCAACTCGGCATCCCGGCCATAATAGCAGCGGCGAGCTGCTGGTCGTAAACCCGATCAACAACGTGATCGGAGCGCTTGCTTAACGCAGTTCGGGGCACGATTGGTGCGATCAACGGAGTGCTCTATCGCAGTTTCGACAACCTCTGGGAACAGGTTGTCTACCCACTTCAGTTGATCAATCGGGCGCGCTCGCTCAGTCAGCTTCGCTGATCGCCCAGTACCGCGGCCTCCTGACCGCGCTGATGCGGGTCAACGTTTCGAGCGCCCAACTTCCGAATCCGGTATCGCTCGAAAGTATCATGCGCAATCGAAGGCACCGGCAGACTTCGCCCAACTGACCAACTGCCTTCGGCCAAACCTACCGCGCGATTCCCCAACCGGACGGACGCGCATCCGATCGAGCGCGATCTGGTCGGACATCGACGACGCGATGGCCCTGGCAAATCTCAAGACGCTCGAAGGCGTCCGGACGCAATGGTGGATCAGATGATGGCGGCTGCAAACGCGATCGAAGACGAGGGCGTAAACATGGCTCCCGGCGCAGGCGCCATACCTGGCGGCGGCAGGGATCACCGCCTCCGTGAAGAGTCAGGCCATGATGCAGCGAATGATCGCGGCAGCCATTCGCCAGGAGGCGGCGCGCGTGGCACACGACAACACCGTGCGGAAGCGGAACGCGATGTTCGGCGCACAGTTTCGAACGATGTGCAGACGATCTTCAAGAAGTAGAGGAGAGAAACGCAATGCCTGAACTTCTTCTAGTTGTGAAAGCGTATTATCGAGCTGGATCTGGCACGCAGCGCACCAAGATTCATGGTGCTGATCCTGGTGATGACGTCTTGCTCGCGCCGCAGCCTGCCAAGGGTCAATTCTTTATCGATGGGTGCCGCATCGTTGTGGCGATCGGCGCGATCAGGACACCGCGATCACGCAATGTCATCGGCAGCCGGATTGCGAGACATCAGCGGTGCGCTGAATGCGGTCAACGGCGTCTTGAACGCCATTCAGAGTTTCTTCCAGAAACCACGATCTACCCGCTAGACGGCGATCAACCGGGCGCGGCGGCGTGGTCGGCGCGGTCCAGGGTTTCTACAACGCGATCCGGGGTCTCGTCAATCTGAATGTGGCTAGCGCAACCTCTGGCGAATCCCGCGCCAACTCGAAGCCGTGCTTCTGTCGCGAAATGCGGGAAACATCGGGCAGGTGTCCAGATCGGTTCACCGACCGTGTATCAGGCGATACCTCCACCGACTGACGCTCCAGCGCCGGTGCGGGATTTGATCGACATGACGGACGCGACCGCGCAGGCGGCGTTCAAGAAGGCGATCGCCATCGACGCCGCCGCGGACCAGTTGATGGATGCTTCCGATCAACTGGCGGCTGAACTCGCCGTGGCGGCGCCGGGAACGGCTCCGATGATTGAGGGCTCAGTCGGCGGCCATGTTGGTGAAGGCGCACGCGCTGACCCAGTCTGCGACGGCGGAATTGTTCCGCATTCGAGCGATCGACATGGCGAACACACGGAGCGAGTCCTGAAGTTCAACGCGAATCACGCGAGCGATACGCGGCGTGATGTCACGAACATGTTCAAGAAGTAAGGGGGAAATCGATGTTCTTCTTCGAGCAGACATTCCAAACTGTGCTGAACGGCATCGACGGCGTCGGCGGCCCAATGGGGGCAATTACCAACATCGCCAACGCGATTCTCTGCTGCTCTGTGCGCATTTTTCGCCGTCTACGAGGCGTACGCCCGAGGCGGAGACGCCGCGCATGATCGGTATCGCCGCGGCGAAATTCCTCATCCTGGGCTTGATCGTCTCCAACTACAGCACGATCTTTCGCAACGTCAACGGCGCGTTCAATCAGGTTGCGGCGACGATCTCTCCCAATGATTGGGCCGAACAACTGGATGCTTCAGGTCAATCAGTACTTCAACGGGCTCGGGAATGCGAATTGGTTCAATCTGGTTGTCAGCAGTATCGTGGCTCTGGTCAGCGTGCTGGTGCAGTTGGTCGCCGCCGTCGTCTTCCCGATCGCGCTGCTGATCTTCACAATTCTGTACTGCTTGTACAGGGGCCGTATTGTACGCCGTTGGGCCGATGGTGCTCGCACTCTACCCGGCCTTTGGTGTCGGTCAACTGGCACGCAGTTACCTGGTAAACGTGTTCGTGTTTCACGCCTGGGGCATCGTGTATGCCTTGTTCAGCGTGCTTCTGACGGCTAATCAATGCTCAGAGCCTAGGCGCCATGCTGGCCGCAAACAGTTTGGGGGATGGTTCCAAGGGGCGAGCTGGAGCTCTGCTGATGTCGCTGGCGAGCATTCTGTTCGCGGTCATGGTGGCGCTGATCCCGTTTCTGGCGCGGCGCATCGTGACCGGGGAAATCGGCAGCTCGATGATGACGGTAGTTCACACGGTTAGCGCCGCGCTTGGCGTCGGTTCAAGGGCATCCCAAGTCCAGCAGACGAAGTGCCATGAAGGTGTGGCGCAGTAATAACGCAGAGGAGCTAAACGGAGATGTTCAGACGCAAGGGAGAAACGAGCGGTGATCCAGCTAGTACCGGAGAGAGCGCGGTACACGAAGTACTACGAGCACGATGGCCAACTGCGAGCATACGCCAATCGGTCGATGTTGATGGCCGGGCTCTTCGGTGTAATCGCTTTGGTCTCGCTCGGTTTTGCGATCTATGTCCGGTTGCAGCCGCCGACCGTCATTCGCGTCTCCGCTGACGGGGAAGCGACGGTGGTCGGCGGAAGGCCGACCGGCTCCGCTCCGGCGGTGACGCAGAGCCGGTCTGCTGAGCTTCCTGGCGGCACCTACCGGCGAAGCGGCGCCCACGGACATTGAAGGCCGCGCCGTCGTCAGGAAGTTCCTCGAGAGTTACATGCGGTACACGCCCACGTCGGTCGACAAGAATCTGGCGGACGCGCTCAACATGATGACCGCCGAACCTGCGCATGTACAGTCTCAACCTGCTCCGGGACCAGGACTTGATTGGCAAGATCAACGAGGAACAGATCACCTCATCGTTCAAGATCCGGTCGATCGATCCGCTTCCCGGTCAGCCGTGGACCTACCAGGCGTTTGGCGGTGAAGGAAGTTCACCGGGTTCGCAACAAGAGCGAGTTGACGGACCGGATTGTCGGCAAATATCAAGTGCGTTTGATTCAAGACCGGCGAACGGAGCGCGTGCCGAGCGGCCTCCTAGTCGCCGAGTACAGAGAAGAGCAGATGGTGGGTGAAAAAGATATCGGTCTCTTGCAGGAGTCAACCCTGCTGGGGAACCGGTGATGGGTTCCGCCGGCTACTGTTCTTCTGAGAATGGCCTTCTCCGGAACGGGCGCCGATCGAACCTGCCAGCGTTGATCTGGCAATCCTGCGTCCGAAAGATGACGCGACGCGGCCTGCAGCCTCTTGGGAGGGCAGGCCGCGAGTTTTGGCCAAGGAGTAATGCGATGGCAACAGCGACGACAGGAAGCGGCAGCGAGCAGCATCGCGGAACCGAAAGCTACAGCCGGAAAAAGGGCCAGACTTCCAGGCGCCGGCGCGGCACGAGGACGGCCGAACCGTCCGCCGCTCGATTCTTTCTGATCAAAACGTCGGGCAACGGAACTGTGGAGCTTGGCCAGGAAGTCGCTTCAGAAAACGAGGCGATGGTTGAGTCTTTTCGCGTCGGCGGCAGCTTCGCAGTGGTTACGGAGTGGAAGGCCCAAGTCGATCTCGCAACGGGTGTACCCGTCATCAAGAAGGAGGCAGTCAAATCCGAGAAGAAAGCAGCGCATTCATAACCTGCAGCACGGCTTTATGCACGTAAGTGTTGAAGCGACCTGTAGCTCTGATACAGGAAAGTGCTGGTCGGGTTTCCATGCGAATCCCGGCCAGAGTTCTTTAGCAACCCTGGCCACGGATAGCAAAAGAGACCCATTCCAGCGGTCTCCTTGCTGTTCTGGCAAACCAGACAGAAAAGGAGAGTATCCATGTTGAGAAGCAAGATGGCAACACTGCTCACAATCGTTTCCGCAATGCTCATCAGCGCCGGCATGACCTGGCAACAGCGTCTGCTGTTCATTGGCGGCATTGCGTTCGGTGTAGTGGTGGAAGCGCTCCCGAGTCTTGTAGATGAACTCAAGGAACGCGTCGCGGAATGGCGGCGTCTCCGACAGTTCAGCGTAAAGACCAAGGCAGCGTAACAGTACAACAACCCGGTGACGGCTCTCCGAGCCTGGCACCGAGAACTTGATTCAAGTTCACGGCAACAGGCAGAGAGGGCACCGGAGACGGCGCTCCTATCTGTCTGTTGTCCATTCAACACAAACAGATAAGGAGAAGGCCAATGAAAACGATAGTTAAGTCCCAATTGCCAGTGCTGGCGTTGGAAATCGATGAGGAAGGAACGGTGGCTCAGAAGTCGATGCAAATGACCCGGCAAGGACAGCTCGAAAACACGCTCCTGGACGCGCTGTATCCGGGAATCCGTGTGGCCACTGTCGCAATCCCGGGCGCAGAACTCGACGACTACGGGCGTGCCAAGGTGGAACAGGCTCTGGCGACAGTTTCGAGTTGGTGGGGTGGAGTATCGCCCTCATCGGCGCCTCGGGCTCGGCGAAGAACGGCAGAGTACTACGCCGTCAACAAGGAGTTCGAGAAGCCAATCGCTGAGCGTTTCCAGCAATGGCCCGAAGCGGCGATCACCTACTTCGGCATCTTGATCTCACCCTGCAAGGTGCGGATCGAGGAGCCGGACATGTCGGGTGCTCGTCGTGGATGACCACACCCTTGGTACCAATGACTGCCGCGGTTGGATCCGGCGCTCGCTGTTTGAAAGCTGGATCTGCCCGCTCGTCACTTCTACCAGTTCCGTCTCGCATTCAACCGGACTCAGGCCAAGGGCAGCTTTTAAGGTGATGGAGAATGACGTCGCTGAGCAAATCGGCGCCGACATCATCCTGCCCAAGAGCTCCATGAAGCCTGCATTACCGGAGAAGTCAGCGTTAGTGAAGCTTTGTTTCGGCGACGCGCAGTTGTTCCGGGGCCCAGTCGTGTTGGGAATCCGGGAGATCTCGCGGGAACTGGAATACGAGTCGAGCTACACGCTATTGACTCACGCTCCCGAAGACTCGATCGACCTGGAAGTTCTTGCCGCATGCGCTCGAGCAAGTGCGGAAGCTGAAGACCACCGTCGATGAGAACAACTTCGAAGAACTATTCCGGCTCCTGGGAACCTCGAACACGTCACGCCCAGTACACGGAGATCGGGGATGCCACGGAAGACGGCGAGTACACGTCCGCGGAGCGAACTGTGGTGGAGGCGGCGCTGAAGGCTGACGGCAGTGGTCAGCTCTGTGAAGTTCCCCTTCATCAACAACCAACTCCAGCGGATCTTGTGCCGGTGGGCGTACAAGCTGTGTACGGCTGGTGGCTTCCGGCTGCCTGCCTTCGCACTGGCTGATGACGGCTACCTGGCGCTTCACAACGGACGGGTCTACAGCGGTTCGAACTGGATGCCTGAGGATCACGCCATCACGAGTCTCGGCTCGCGGCGCCTCCTCGAAGTTCGGTATCCCATTCGGGCCAAGGACGACCTGCTCCCGCTGAAGAACCTTCACTGGTCCAGATACGGTAGCGCGGTTGATGAACGACCTGAGGCGGCAAGGCAGCTCGATGTCTGAGCCAGAGGCCGTCCAGGAGATCGTCATCGGGCAACTCCGTCTGGAACATACCATCACCCTGCACTCGAAAACGGCGGCGAAGAACGGAGGCGACTACGACTTCGACGTTGTTTGCGTGGTGGAGGAGCAGCGCTTTCCACGGTGGGTCGAGGACCGCTTCAGTCACCGCGAAACCTTCTCGAACGAGAAGGACAAACGGAAGAAGAGGCGCTCGGCCTGGTGGAACCTGCCCCAGGTTGCGGTTTCGGCGAAAGGCAACGGAATCGGGGTCATCACCGACCTGATGACGTCTTGCATGGCTGCCGGACGCCCTGACCTTGCGGAATCGCTGGCGAAAGAACTCCAGGCGGCACTCGATGCTCTGAAACATGGCACGATGCCGAACCAGGACGTGATCATCAGTGTCCGCAAGCAGGTCATCACCGCTCCGTGGTTGCGGTTGAAGGACGAGAAACGCGCTGGAGACTTGCCGCTGCACTTGACCGTGAGCCCCACGGACAAGATCGGCAGGTTGTACAACGTACTTCGGAAAGAACTGGACGACTTCTTCAGCGACGTCCGGCCTCTGGCGGACTTTCGCGGTCTGATCGTCAACGGGCGATTCGATCGTGAAATGTACAAGGAGGCAGGGCAGATCGCCACGGTCTACGGAGTCAACATTTCGCTGATCTTGAAGAAGCGCGACAAGTACCAGCAGGAAGTGACCGATGCCCAAGCGGAGCTGAACGCGTGCGATATGAACGACGCGGCGGCAAGGCGGAAGGCATTCAAGCGTCGCAACACGGCCAAGGCAGCGTTGCATTGGTATGAGGAACGCTCCCGCCAGGAGATGCGCAACATGATCCACCTGGTGCGGAAGTGGGCCGAACGGAAGTCGAAGAACGCCTACGACTGGTTGGCGGCTCTCTACGCGATCACGTGCAAGGGGAGCAAGAGTACCGGGAGTATCGTGTTCTACGCCTTTCCGCAGGAACTCGTCAACATGATCGCGGAGCGCACTGGAGGCCGTCCGGTCACCGTTGCGATTCCTGATCTGGTTGACGGGGACGTATACATCGACGAAGACGGCAACGTTTACCTCGTCGATCAGGTCGGCGACGGCCAGGAGACAGATCATCGAGAGGAAACCTTCCTCATGCAAGTGACGAGGAGAGGGGACTTGATCTACGATCACGGCCGAACTCAGCGGATTCATCCCGTGGAGTTCGAGTCCGGGCGGGCGGAAGTGAGGGACGGAAGCTTGAACTTCATGGTTCCAAGCAGAAGCCCAAGGTTCTGAAGCCAAAGCTGGAGGACGACAAGTAGTGCGCCTTTCGGGGAGGTCTGGGTAACCGGGCCTCCCTGTAGGCTTCTCTGAGACGTAGAGAGCATTGACTGAAGGAGTAAAGCCCATGAAACGCACTTTGATGCTCATCGCAATCGCGACTCTGACCGCGTTCGGCCAGAAGATCGAGACACAGAAGCCGGACCGCAATAAGATCACGCGGCTGGGTACCACGCAAAACCATCTCAGCGTGATTGAACTCGGCGAGCCCGTCACGCAAGTGGCCGCCGGCAGTTCATCGTTCAAGATCGAGTGGCGCGAAAACAAGGTCTTCATCCAGCCGCTCGAACCCGACGCCACCACCAACCTGTTCATCTGGACCGCCTCCGGCCGTCTCAGTTACGAGTTGGTGCCCGCGGGCTCGGTGGAACAGATGCACTTCGCGATCGACCAGGACCCGACCACCGTTCAGGCCAAGAAGGACGGAACCGGTCGAACATGCGCCGGTCGTCGAACAACCCAAGATACCTGCGGCCATGCTGATGGAGAGTCACGCCCGTCAAGGTGGTTGGATCTTCAAGAAACCACCAGAAAGTGGAGATCGTGCTGCAGGACGTTTACCAGAAGGATGGCCGCGTCTACCTTCGGTATGCCATCGTCAACGGAGGCCGGACGGTCTACTCTGCCAGCGGCTCCGGAGGTGTTCACTCTGAACTCGCCGCGCGCGCCGCAGTCGCTGATCCCACTGGCCAACAGCCAGCTTGCTGGCGACTACCAGCTCAAGTGGAAAGGCGAGGCACGGGTTCCCGTCGTCCACACCGAGTTGCAGGCTCCCGTCGTTCGGCCTGGTCAAACCGCCCACGGCGTGATCGCGTTCGATCTGCCGACCGCCAGCGAGCCGGGAGTCCGAACGGTTGTCAAACTGGCATTCCCGGCGGACGCGGCCGGCAAAGTGAGTGCGGTTCTGGTGCTGTAGCCATGGCTGATGACAGGCAAGTCACGACCGAGGATGTTCTGGAAGCAGTCCGGAGACGGCGGCCGCTCTGCGTGATGAGGTGGCAGTGGATGATCCGGTGACAGCCGACGAGGTCCTCGCTGCGTTCGAAGCCAGGATGGAACAACGGCTGGACCTCGGAGTGGTGAACCGGGCGCTGAATGTCTTCCTCGAACCTCAGGAACCCTTTCGAGCCCGAACGAACGCGCAAGCCGAAGATGGAAGCCGTCATATTCGGAATGCTCTTTGCCGTCGTGGTGGCGGCATTCCTGTTCTTCAATCTCGCCGCGCCGCGGCTGCAGGTGTACCCATGAGCAACACTGGAAAGCGCGCCTCGACGGAGCACTGCGCGGAGGGAGGTTGCTGGGCTGTACTTCACCACCGCGCTGCTCATCGTCGTCGAGTTCTGCTTTGTGTGCTGGCTGAATCGAATCCCGATTCCAGACGTACCGAACGCGGGATCCGGGTTCATCGTTCTGCCGCCGTGGTATCGGAAGCCGCGCTTCGAAGTGACGCTGCTGCTCACGATCCTGGCGGGTCTGTTGTTTTCAGGTCTGCTGGGGGCTCTGGGATCTGTGGCAAAAGAGAACCGACGACGGGATCGTGGGAGAAGGCCATTCAGTCGGTCAAACAACGCGTCAAGACGACAACATCCGTGGCCGCGCTGACAGGCGTTTGAGCTGGCACTGGTCACCTGGCTCCGTTAGTGAAGCTCAACTACAGGCATCCCAGCAAGTTCCCGAAAGCCGCCCGATTGGAGGTGAAAAACCATGATTCGAGATTCCTACCCGGATACTCCCAACCGCGATCGGCCGTCGCTGTCGGCGTCTCCGATCTTTGTGTGCACCGCACTGGCGGGACTGATTCTGTTCACGCTCTGGTTCCTCGGCACCAGAGCCTACCATTTCACCGATCTTCAGATGGCTGAGTTCTTCGTCTACTTCCTGCTTGGGATCGGCGTGCCGGGCATTACGATCTGGGTCTTAATGAAGCGACGAGAGTGGAAGGAAAACCAGAGACGGTATCCACCCTTGGTGATGAGCCCAGCCGCGGACGCCAAGCATGTCGAGAAGGCATGGAAGCAAAACGCCGTGGTGCTCGGTTACGACGTGCATGGAACGCCGTGGTTGTGGCCGGACAAGGTGCGGGTCATGCAAGGAATCGTCGTGGGCATGACGGGCAGCGGCAAGACGACGCTTCTGAGGAACATCATCACCCAGGACCTGAGCCGGAGAGTCGGACCTGCACAAGACCGGCACAAGGTCCCGATGGTCATCTTCGACGGAAAGGGCGACCTCGACTTCTTCTACGAGCTGCTGCCGCACATCAACCGGGCCGGCCGACTCGGCGATCTGCGTCTGATCAATCCCGCGCGCCCGGACCTCTCGTGCCTGTACAACCCTTTCACACGACCGACGAGAACTACATGGCGCAGGTGAACATGGTCTTCGGGTCGTTCAATCTGCACGATGAATTCTTCGCCAAGCACCAACTGAATTACCTCGCGGACATCGTCCGCATTCTTCACTACACGGGAGTAGCCTTCACATTTCTACGACGTCATCGTAATGGCGCTGGATGAGGAGGTCCTCCGCGAACAGATCGAGAAAGCACGCAGGCACATCAAGCCGACCGTGAAGTATCAATGCAGCGCGGGCTGAACTTCGAGATGTCCGTGCGGAACCTGCTCGAAGTCGTTTCATGACCGGGAGAGGGTGCCGAAGATTCAGGGTCTGCTCAACGAGTGCATGACGTTTCTGGACGACGAATTGTCGGTCATCACCGGGCCCTACGAGGATCTGCTGTCGATCGACGACGTGATCGACCAGGAGCTGATCCTGTTCGTGACGCTCAACATCAACAAGAACACCGAGCCGGTTCGAGCACTCGGAAAGATGCTGCTGCAGAACCTGCAGCTCGTCGTCGGCAAACGCTACGAAAGCGAGGAGGAGCGGAAACGGGATGAACCGCCCCATTCTGAGCGTGGTTCTGGATGAGTTTGCGCCGTTCGGGTACCGGAATTTCGCCCAGATCCTGCAGACGGCGCGCGGCACCAACACCGCGTTCCTGTTCTCGATGCAAAGCCTGCCGCAGCTCTTCAGGTTGGCAAGGGCTTCAAGGATGACGTTCACCAGCGCGCCCAACACGAAGATCGCGATGCGGACGCAGGACGAGGAGACGTCCAAGTTCTTCATCCGGGCGTCTGCCGAGCACACGGTAATGAAGCGGACCGTGTCGCTGGTGAGGGAGCAGGTGTTCGGTTGCGGAGCGATTTGAGAGAGGCACGAGCGGTTCGGAACGGGAGGAACGGGAATACCGCGCGGAGGACGAGAGGATCAAGAACCTGCCGAAAGGCCAGATGCAGATCCTCATGACCGACGACACGGAAGGGACTTTGCACCGGCACCTGCACGTACGCACGCCTCCCAGACGTGGGACTGCGCGGCTTTGAAATGGAGCTGGCGCCGCGATTGCGCCAGTCGAGACTGGACGTCCAGGGAGCGAACCTTCGGTTCAAAGACCCGGATTGGCGGCTTCGTTTGGCAGGCGAATGCAGGGAAGGAGGTAGCGCAAATGTTGGGAAGAGTCAGATGCATCCTTTATATGGGCGTCGTAACCGGCTTGATCGGGCTCACACCGGCGCAATGTCAGCAGCCGGCGGGATCAAAGGTAGTCAGTCAGCAGCAACCAGAAGCTGGACAGCCGGAGCGCTGTGCAGCAGCAACCAGTACCCAATGCGTATCCGTCCCGTTCCGCGCGGCCGGCGCCGGCGGCGCAGTACTCGCCGCTTGGCCGCCCAGGGCGGGCTACCGCGGCCAGAAAATGACCTGGTACGAGGCGCTGTTCCGTTCGTTGAATCCGAAGAACATCGACTGGGGGATGAGCTGGGAGCAGCGGCGCAGCATCTTCCTGGAGAACTCGATCGGCAACAAGTACTTCATGTACACGGCGGCGCTGTCACTGCTGCTGGTCTATTCCTTCGTGGTCATCGTCTGGCAGCGGTGGAACCATGCGGAGAGACTCAAGCAGTTGGCGCAGCGAGCGGCCGACGCCATGAACTACGCGCAGTACTGGAAGGCGGGAGCCGAAAAGGCCGCACTGAAAGCACAACACCCACATCGAGAAGTGCAATCGCGTGATCGAGGCCGGGGAAAGCGGGTTGCCGGCCGGTGACACAGCCGAAGCTGGCGCACTGCGACAGCAGGTCGAGAAGGAATGAGAATCAGAGGTGCTCAACCTGACCTCGGAGAACAAGCGGTTACGCCATGATCTGGAACAGAAGTCGACGGTGGTTGCGGACCTACTCGGTTCGCGTAGATGATGCCACGAAGAAAATGGGCAGTGGCAACGGACCTGGGAATGGCGCCAAGGGTGGCGAGAACTCGGTTCACGGTCGCCACCCTGGTGGACCGAATCAACCGTTTGGAAGAGACTCTGCGTGACCGTTCGGCAGGAAAACGAGCGCGCTCAAGGGAGCATAGGCTACGGTCATGCTGGATCTCGGTGTTGGGCTTTGGGAGTATTTGGACGCGCCGGCTCCGCGAGGGAAGCGCGAGGCCAGGAGCGGTTCGATCCTCGGGAGCTTGCCTCGCTACAACACAACAGGAGTCCAGGTCGTGCAGGCAAACCGCGCAATCGGCCGTCGCGCGTATGGCGTGGCCTCGCTTCAACGGCAATAGCGGATTCCGTCCTGGAATGTTGGCACCGCATGCTGTACCAAGGTGTTCGACTGCGAGCCGCCGTGCACGTGGAATGGACACAAGAAGGTCCTGTTCAAGACGCCGCTGCGCAGGCCAGAGACACCGGACGCGTACCTGGTGGTCGTGAAATCGGAACAGACCTGGGGCGTCAGTCAAGCGCGCAGATTGGCTGCATCGACGAAACGACCCTGATATCGTTCAGCGAATGTGGGCGCTGACCAGGAAGTCTTGGTTGTCATGCCGGCCCATGGCTGGGTGCGAGGCGTGCTCGGAACGTTCTTTCTGGAGCCGGCGGCAGCCAGGCCGTGGGAAGCGCGGCTCGTGCTATCGGCGGCTGAATGAGGACGGCGATGGGATACGCGGAAAGGGTCGATCGACCTCAGTTCCACGCAGGACGGACTACTCCTCGAACAGGTGCTGCGGTCGCGTCACGCCACGCACGACCAACTCTGGCAGTTCTTTCAACTGAAAGCGAGAGAGAATCCGGCGCCGCATCTTCAACTGGCGGATGCTTCCGGCTGGTCGCAGCACGGACTGATTACGCGATTAAATGTGAAGTACGCGAAGCGAGGATGGGTCTACGCGATCAGCGAATCAGGGCGCCGCTCATTTGGCCGGCAAGTGGCGATGGGGCGGCCTTTGTCGCGCGCAAAGGCGTTCAAGCAACTCGACGATCCAGTCGTGCTGCATTCGTTGGATCTCAATGATGTTCACCTGACGCTGATTCGCGCGGCGAATTGGTTCGATGGAAGTCGGAACTGGAAATCCTATGCCTCAATGAATTGACGGGCTTTGGCTACGCCAAGGACTACGATGCGGTGATCACGATCCATTCTGATGGGGAAGATTCCACGTTCGCTCTCGAGTACGAAAGACAGCCAAAGGCGGCCAATCGGTATCGGCAGGTGCGGCACGGCTATTGAAAAGGAGCGCCAAGTCAGGTGCTTTCTCTACTTGACGCCGTCGTATGAGCTCCTGAGTTACGTCGCTGGATTCTTTGACCGGTGCGCGAAGGCCGTGTACTTCGGCGTGCTGGAAGACTTCCGGCAGCACGGACTCGACGCGAAAGTGCTGGACAGTCGCCGCACGCTTTCGTTCCCTTTGCGAGCAGTGTTGAATGGAAACGGTGCCTGAATGTTGCACCACGACTGACGGCTTCCCGCGGCTTCACGCCTTCCTCCTGGTCGTTGAACTGCTGTGATGATTGGGTTTATTGATTGACTACCCGCTGGTGTGAGCGGTGAGCCGGTGTACAAAATGGAGTTGTTGGCCCGGTTTGCGGGAAAAAGAGGTGCATTGTCGGTCCAGCGATCGGTATGTTGGTGGGAATGCCAGTCGCTGGGCAGCGTTGGATGGGAGTCGAGGAAGGGAATTGATAGCAGGCAGCAGTCAGTTGGTATCAGGCGAATAAAGCCTGATTGGCACCAGGTGAGGAAGCTGATAACGATCTTTGGTGATGCCGCTGACGCCAGAGTTTAGGTTCGCCTCGTATGAATCCGAGGCAGAGGCAAACGATCAGGTCTGGGAAGGCTGGTTCTGACGGATCTTACGGCGATTTTGGCTGCGCGTAACGATAGTAGTTTGACGATAGGCACTGAATATACTTGCTGATGAGAACTGGCAGGATATCAGCTGCGCCTGCGGCATTCCCGCAGGGGTAATCCGACGCGTTCTGCCTGCATCGCACAGCGGTACGAGAGCAGGTGAATGGCGATATCTTGGAGGCTAATTCGCTGTTTTGAGCCTGCGCCGGAGTGCAAGGTTTATTCGTACCTTCCGTAGGTTCGGCTGCAGCAATACGCGCGCAATCTGGACCGAAGTACTGCACGCGCGTGCCAACCAGATTGCAAGAGAGTTGTTGCGATGCCTGGTCGCCATTACAGGACCACAGCGCTGTCCGGCGTAACTGGCGCGCAATGCAGAGGATAGCACCGCCGCTGACGCCCTGGTTAAGTGGCACTGCTTTCTTCGTCTACGTAACTGCATCGTTATGGTCGAACTCCACAAGCGAGGTAGGATCTATCCGCGGCCCCCATCATAAAGGTCGTTTTGTGGCGGGTTGGTCGCCGGCGGGAACGATCTCACGTGAATCTTTTTCCGGCGATAATTGATCTCGATTGCTTGTAAGGACGCCGGATATCCCATGACGAAATAGAAATTGCAACATCCATAGCCGTAGATCTTTTGTCGCCGATATCATCCAGAAATCAGGTATTCATGATAACAGATGAAGTCATGGATGGTGCCACACTTCGATGTCGATGTCGCTCACCCTCGCCGGTCGTAAGCCTCGCTTGAGAACAGAGTGGCATACGGAAGAGGCTCGGGCTTATGCGTCGAAGCCGCCCAGAGACGTAGCGCGCTGCGCGTCCTTTGATGATGCCCAGCGTAAACGCACAGTGTCGCCCATCGAGGCGGACGCTACGATCCGCGTGAACGGCCTTCCCATCTCGTCAGCGATGAAGATGGGGAGCACCGTGCGCGTTAGTCCTTCCGCGATAGTCATGCTGGGCGCTTTCCTTCGTCGCGGAACCTTCCTGCAAGAGTGCATCGATATCCACAGATCCGCATGCCAAGTCCGTAGCTCGACGATGGCTAGGCAGATCCATGAAGTGGCGAAGCCGCGAATGCGTGGTTCAGGGCGGGCGCCTGAGCGTCCATCGTCGGTGCTGTTCGTACCCGTGTGGTTGCAGCTGGTGATGGTTTGACCTGAGGCTGAACTGGACTGCCACCTCGACGCTATGACGCCTGATGGCTATGGCTGGAGTGATTTGCGCGCTGAGTGAGGTCCGAATCGCGTCAACCACCCGGCGTCGATAATTAGCGATAAGAGTTATGCCGGCGGACGGGAGAGCCCGGCCCCCTCGGAAAGGCAGCGCAGAATGACTGCCTGTATGGTAATCAGCGTCGCTCACGAGGCTGTTCAGGCTCGGCGGCGTGACGCCGTCGCGGACCTTTCGAAGGTGCGCTTGCCGCTGAACATCTCGTGGAGAATCAGCTCCAGCGAATGGACACTGGTACAGGAATCGGAACCTCGCGGCCGCCCAGCTGCTCGGGCTGTTTAAATCGGTCGGCGCACATCGGCGGTAGATACGACGCGAACGCTTCATTTATTCAATATGTCATAGATAGCTGGATCGGCGGAAGGTCAGCCAGTTATTTCAGGCAGCGATCCTCCCCTGCTGCGGCCCAGATATCCGGGAACGTCCCCGGCTTCGCCATCGTCCACCAAGGGGAAAATGCTGGAGTGACGGCTGCCCAGGCCAACTGCATCCACAGCGGCTCTTGTGAAGCAATTTTCGCGCCGTATCGTTGAAGCACAACCGTGACCTGATGGCGTTCAGGTGCCTGAGAAGGTCCGCTCCGTCAGTGGAAAGAGTGGCACAGGGCGGTTCCAATCCCGGCCAATATCGCCGTCGGCAATTAGAATTACGTCGCAGCCGTCCCAGACGCTCAAAAGGAAAATCTGAATTCAATCGCCCAACCCCCGATAGGCTGAAATGACGACATCGTCGCGTTTGCCAATTGCCTGCTGGATGAATCATGTTTAGGCAGGGTAACCCAGCGCCCTTCGTATCTGAATTCCTGGTTGTTTAGATTGAGCTGCCGGCCCGGAAATCGGTCGTTTCGCTTGCGCCGCCAAGCGAACGCGCTGGCGCTGACCTTCGAGGATGCAGTCTGCTGCCAGGGCTGCCATGCCTTCCGGAGTCTTTCCGGATCTGGAGTACATGTTGCTGATGAGTTGTGCTCTCGTCGATTGTTGCGGCTATTGCTGCGGTTACCGTCCTGACGACCCGAAAGCTTAGCGGTTATCCAGTGCGAGACCGCGTACCTGCTGCAGTTTGTTCCACACCGCGCTCCCAGGCATCTCTGCCGATCCGTCGAGGGCCGCGCACGGGAAGTCCACCTCGCCAGCTGCAGAGCTGGATTGTCGATATTTTAGTTGAGGCGGCGCTCGATCGTGGGCCGATGCCCACGCTGACCAGGTTCGTTCGACAACGATCAGCACAGATCGATCTTCACGCCAACCACAGAACATCGTACCTGCATAAATCCGTAAGAGGAAAGCAGCGTTCTTGGATTCTTGATCCACGCAAGAGCTGCGACGCCACAGTGGCGGCGATACTGCCGTCCAAAAGCTCCCCGTAGCGCACAGCTGAAATGATTGCAATCAGGCGTCGGGATCAGCGCCGATCCGGCGATCATCTTTCATGCAGCTGGGAGCTCACCGGCAGGAGTCAATCCGCAGAAGACGTTACACTCCGCGCCCTCGCCTCTGATATCGTTGGAGACTGATTAGGCGGAACGTCATCGGCGAGTCCAGCTTCACAGTGCCCAACGAGGATCAACAACTCAGCGGTAACCATGGAATGGTGCAGCTATTGTCGCCTGCCCATTGAATTGCTGAGAAATCGACGGTTTGGAACTGATGGTCAACTTTCAGCAAGCCACTGGCGGTACCAGAGAGATATCCGGAAGACGTTTCTCTTCCAGAGAGTATGGCTCGATACACGCGGAGTGAAAGTCCAAATCATCTCGCACTGGTGGCTCAGAGCTGGGTTGATTTCAATTTCTGCCTCGGCGACAGGTTAAGCCGATGTTCCTCTTCCCACGCGATCACCTGGGGGTCAGGAGTGGTCGTTCACGGAAAGAACTCCTCGAACGCAAAAGTGTTTCCCGGGGCATACATTCGCGGCAGAGGCGATGAATCGGTTTTGATCAGGCCCGCGGTTACCGGACGTGAGAGCAGCGAGACGCAGCACAGTACGTAAGGATCAAAGTGGTGACCGGTCGCCCCTGTTTGGCCAATTGGCTCAGAACGCTACGCACGACCACCTCGCCGTGGTCACGGTAATGATGGCATCTGAGAGGTCTTTGATAAAGCTGTTTTGAAGGTCAAATATACGTGCATCCTCCATCGCAATCAGAGCCCCGATCAGCGGCTGCGGCGAGATAACTGAATCCCAAGCCGCTGGTATCGCAGCCATCAAGACAACTGGCATAGAAGGTCCACTGCGCATGATTTACCAGGCCCGGTCGAGATAGGATCATTCCGAGTAGCGAGGGCCAAGGGCTTCGGTTCGAGTTCGCGAAGGCGTTCGTAGTTGCGTGATGGTGGTCGGCGTAGCGAGTGCCGCCAGCGATAGCCAGGGCTCGATGGCGCAGGTGGCAGTCCACTAAAGTTCCCACGGCAGAGAGCATCAGAAATATATGCGAGTCGTTTCTTTCAATGTGCCGGTTACCAAGTCCGGAATCAGCTCACTGTGCCGAGACGATCGATCAGTAATATGTAATTGAACGGTAACAC
>ERZ1370068.8487-contig-7336_pt1 | contig 50359 bp, 54 predicted proteins | sample MGYA00561227_ERZ1370068 | MGnify/ENA primary metagenome ERZ1370068 (study PRJEB38410, sample SAMEA6850437) | metagenome | study: Metagenomic assessment of the ecological functions of the soil: analysis of the soil microbiota associated with the... | reverse complement strand
GTGTACTCGTTCAGTTACGTATTGCTCACGATTGTTCGAAAAGTTGGATGCGGGTGTCCGGCGATTGATGACTCCATAGGACACCGTCCTCTCGGTATACTGACGTCGCTTATGAAGGCATTCATGGCAGTCGCCCGCGACTCCACTGTCATCGGCGGCGGCGCTGGTTGTCCCACGCCGCAGGCGGCCTGACCATCGATCAGCTCACATCGACATCCGGCATCCGTCGTCGCCGATGTGGTCGCCGGATGGCCGACGCGTCGAATGTTCGTGTGGGAGCGTGCCGGCGTCGCGAGCGATACACGTCGCTGATGCCGCCATAAGCGGCGCTGTGGCCGCGCCGCGGGGCTCTCAGTCGGCCGGCACTCCAGTTGAACGGTGCGTTCATGAGCACGATGGCCGCGCGCTCATGGTCGCGAAGAACGGCGATCTCTGGCGGGTGCCGATCGACGGCAGTGCGCGTCCGCCGTGGCGACGACTCCGGCGGCGGAGACCTCGGATCGTGCCATCGCCAGATGGATCGCGCTCGCCTCCATCCCGACAGACACGGCGAGCGTGGCCGATGAGTGCTCCCGCCGGCCGAGGCGGTGCGCGGTGGGGCGTGCGCGCCGCGCGGCGACTCAGTGGGCGCGACGCTGGCCGATGGACGCGAAACGCGCGTCGCCAGCGAATCGGGCGGGATCGGCGGCCTCAGCTGGTCGCCCGATGGCGCGCATCTCCTGTCTTTACCGTCGGCGCCAGGCCATCCGTCACTGAGCAGACTCCGGAGTATCCGGCTCGAAGGTCATCTACGTCACCGAAAACGTTCCCGGGCGCACGCATGCGTCGTGGCGTCGATCGGCGGCGCGCCCCGAACAACTGACGGCGGCGAGCGGCGCCAGGTCGGCGGACGGCGTTGGCTTGACCCGCGCCACTTCTGGTCGATCGAACATCTCCCGACTTCAAGCGGCGAACGACCACGCTCATCTGGACATCATGGGAGGGCCGGCAAGGACGATCAACGAACAGTCGAGGAGAAGTTCTGGAGCATCACCGGCGACGCCGGCGCGAACGCGCAGCCGTCTCCGGACGGCAAGTGGATCGCGTTCGTGCAGCGATCGCGACGGCTGGGATCACATCTACGTCGATGCCGGCGGCCGGCAGGCGCCGCCAGTGCAAATCACGAAGGGGAAGTTCGAGGCGTGGCGGCCGCAGTGGTCGCCCGACAGCACGCGAATCGCGTTCGATGCGAACGAGCCGAGATCGGCTACGGCAATCGCCAGCTCTACGTGGCGACGATCAACGGCGATCCGTCGACGCGCGACGATCGCGGCGATCACGCAGCGGCAGCGGCACGAACATCGCGCCGATCTGGTCGCCGGACGGCACGCGCCTCGCTCTATCAGCACACCGACCCGCACAACTCCGCCGATCTCTGTGGTCGTCGACGCCGACGCGCCGGCGCGAAGCCGCTGCGCAGTCTCCGACTCGATGCCGGCCGTCGATCGATCGGTCGCGCGTTCGTCGAGCCGGAGATGGTGCACTACGCCGGTCCGGACGGCCAGCAGGTGCCGGCGTGGCTGTTCGTGCCGAAGAACCTCGATCGCATCGAAGAAGCATCCGGCCATCGTCTGGATTCACGGCGACGGCGTGAACCAGAACTACGACGGCTGGCACGTGCAGCGGAACTACGCCGTCTACTACAGCTTCCATCAGTACCTGCTGCAGAAGGGCTACGTCGTGATCGCGCCGGACTACCGCGGCAGCATCGGCTACGGCACGGCGTGGCGCGAGGGCGTCTACATGGACGTCGGCGGCAAGGACGCGAAGGACGCGTGGATGGCGGCCGAACTACCTGAAGACGCTGCCGTATGTCGACATGCGATCGCGTCGGCGTCTGGGGGCTTGAGCTACGGCGGCTTCTTCACGCTGATCGCCGTCACCGATCAGCCGACGCTGTATCCGCGCCGCGGTCGACGTGGCCGGCGTCGCCGACTACGCGATGTACTACGAGGATCCGTATCACGGCGGCTGGACGGCCAGCCGGATCGGCACGCCGGAGCAGAACCCGACAGGTCTACGCGCAGGCGTCGCCGCTGTCGCACGTCGATCGGCTCGAGCGGCCGCTGCTCGTGCTGCACGGCACGTCCGACGTCAACGTGCCGTACCTGCATTCGGTCCGGCTCATTGACGAGCTGCTGAAGAAGGGAAAGGGCGACCTCGTGTCGTTCATGACCTATCCGGGCGAGTTCCACTACTTCACGCGCGAGCACGTGCTGCGCGACGCGTGGCACCGCGTCGACGATTTCTTCGGACGCGAACCTTCGAAGCTCGGTAGCTGGATCAGCAAGCCGGCTGATGCGCTCGTCGTACCCTCCGCTCATCGATGCGGCCTGCGATGACTGATCCTATGCGTGCGATCGCGTGCGCGCTCGTCGGCAGTGCCGCTGTCGGCACAAACGCGCAAGCCGCCGGTGCGCGCACCCGCCGCCGGCCGGCCGATGACGAAGGTCGAGCCCGGAGATGACCTGTCCGGCGCCGCTCGGCATCGGCGTCCGGACCAAGATCGCGTTCTGCGAGGTCATGCGCCGGCCGCGATCCCGCCGGCGGACGTGCTCATTCGCCTACCGCCGCACAAGGGTCCGGCGATGCTGACCTTCGATCTGCACAACCTGCATCTCTATTCGGAGGAACTGGTGCAAGGCGCAGCGCGCCTACGCGCGCTACACCGCCACGATCGGCGTGTTGACGATGGACAACACGCTGATTGAGCCGCGCGGTGGTGCAGAACGAGTTTCGAACGGCGGCCGACCTGGTCGATCGCGTGAGCGGCGGCGCGGGTCCAGGCGGCGTGAAGGCGGTCGCGCCGACCGGCGATCGAGATCGATCGTGATCGCCAGTTCCCGAAGGCGAGGATGCAGCGTGAGCCTGCTCGGGGAGAAGCTCGACGGTCGAACGAATGCGATGGCGCCGGCCACCTATTCGCAGGCCGGCCGGCCGATTGCCGTGGTCAGCAACGTCGATGCTCGAGTACGTCCCGGCCGCCTCCGAAGCCGGACGCGAGCAGCCGCACTCGGGTAAGGCGCAGGTCAGAAAGGTAAAGCAAGTCAGAGTTCAGCGTAGGCGCAGCCGCTTACCGGGCCTGCAGGGAGATGGCGATGCGCATGCTGCCTGTCGCTGACGTTCATGCTGCTGCCGGTCGATGGCGTTCGCGCAGGTGAAGCGCACCAACCCGCCGCCGCTGTCAAAGCCGACCGGCTACACGCACGTCGTCGAAGTCACCGGGCCCGGCGAAGATCGTGTTCATCGCCGGCCAGATCGCGCTCGACAAGGACGGCGAGCGTGGTCGGCGCCGGCGACATGAAGGCGCAGGCCGAGCAGGTGTTCAAGAACCTGCAGGCGGCGCTCGACGCCGCCGGCGCGAAGTTCTCCGGACGTCGTGAAGATGAACACCTACATCACCGACATGGACAAGGCGCCGGCCGTGCGCGAGGTCCGCGCGCGATACTTCGGCGAGACGACGCCGGCGAGCACGCTGGTGCAGGTCGCGTCGCTGGTGCGGCCCGAGTTCATGCTCGAGATCGAAGTGATCGCCGTCGTGCCGGGCCGCTGACACAAGCTATGATTACGGCTCGGCAGCGATCGCCAGGGGCGGGGGATCCATGGAGCACGCGTTCACCGTCGGCGTGGAGGAAGAGTTCCAGATCGTCGATCCCGGCACCTGGGAGCTGCGCTCGCACGTGCACGAGCTGCTCGCGTCGAGCGTGCCGGCCTTCGGCGATCAGGTCAAGCGCGAGATGCACCAGTCGATCGTCGAGGTCGGCACCGAAGATCTGCTCCGGACGTCGACGAGCTCGGCCGAGGAGATCATCCGCAACCGCCGCGATCTGGCCGATGCCGCGGAGCGCGTCGGGCTGCGCATCGCCGCGGCCGGCACGCACCCTTCTCGAACTGGATGGACCAGGTCATCTCGCCCGGCGAGCGCTACGAGAACATCGTCGAGGAGCTGCAGCAGCTGGCGCGGTCGCTGCTGATCTTCGGCCTGCACGTCCACGTCGCGGTGCCCGATCGATCGACGATGATCGATCTGATGAACGAGGCGCGCTACTTCCTGCCGCACCTGCTGGCGCTGTCGACGAGCTCGCCGTTCTGGATGGGCCGCGACACCGGGCTGAAGTCGTACCGCACGACCGTCTTCCGCCGCTTTCCGCGCACCGGCATCCCGGATCACTTGAGCTCGTGGACGCGAATACGAGAGCTACGTCGAACACGCTCGTCGAGCTGCACTGCATCGACAACGGCAAGAAGATCTGGTGGGACCTGCGGCCGCAGCCGACGTTCGGCACGCTCGAGTTCCGCGATCTGCGACGTGCCGACGGCGCCGCGCGCCGCGATCGCGATCGCCGCGCTCGCGCAGGCGATCATCGTCAAGCTGTATCGGCTGCGCGCGCGCAACCTCGGCTTCCGCCAGCTATCACCGCGCGCTGATCGAGGAGAACAAGTGGCGCGCCGCGCGCTGGGGCATCGACGGCAAGCTGATCGACTTCGGCAAGCGCCGACGAGGTGCCGATGCGCGAGCTCGCGCTCGAGCTGCTCGAGTTCGTCGACGACGTGGTGGACGAGCTGCGGCAGCCGGCGCGAGGTCGAGTACGTGCAGCACGATCCTGACGCGACGGGACCAGCGCCGAGCGGCAGCTGCAGGTCTACCAGGAGACCGGCGATCTGCGCGCGGTCGTGCGCTCGCTCGTCGACGAGACCCGCGGCGAGCGTCGAGCGACGGCGCAGCACAGCTATCACGTATGACGATGAAGGTCGGCCTGCTGTGCGGCCGGGAGTATTCGTTCCCGCCGGCGTTCCTCGATCGCGTCAACACGCTCGGCGCGCCGCACGGCATCACCGCGGAGTTCGTGAAGCTCACCGGCACGAAGATGGGCGAGCCGTCGGGCTACCGCGTCATCGTCGATCGCATCTCGCACGAGGTCGAGTGCATTTCCGCGCGCTACCTGAAGCACGCGGTGCTCGAGGGCACCTACGTCATCAACAACCCGTTCTGGTGGACGCGCCGACGACAAGTTCTTCAACTACTCGGTGGCGCGCAAGCTCGGCGTCGCCGTGCCCGAAGACCGTCGTGCTGCCGCAGAAGGCCTATCCGGCCGGACATCGACCTCGACCCCGGAGTCGCTGCACAACCTGGGCTATCCGATCGACTGGGACGGCCTGCTCGACTACGTCGGCCGTCCCGCGATCCTGAAGCCGTACTCCGGCGGCGGCTGGAAGCACGTCTACAAGGTCGAACGACCGCGCCGAGCTGCTCGAGGCCTACGACGGCACCGCGCCGTACTGCATGACGCTGCAGCAGTTCATCCACTTCGATCAGTACGTGCGCTGCTTCACGTTCGGCAAGAACGACATCGCGCCGGTCGCCTACGACCCGCACCAGCGCAAGTACCTCGTCGAGCACGACTATCTCTCGCGCCGAGCTCGGCGCGCGGATCGTCACGCGACGCGCAGACGCTGAACAACGCGCTCGGCTACGAGATGAACACCGATCGAGTTCGCGATCGAGGACGGCGTCCCGTACGCGATCGACTTCCTGAACCCGGCGCCCGACTTCGAGCGCGACCGCATCACGCCGTTCTACTTCGACATGGTCGTGCAGAAGATGGCGGACCTCGTGATCGACCGCGCGCTGCAACGGCGCGCCGCAGCAGACCTGGCCGCGCTGGGCGGAGATGACTCGGGCTCGGCGCGACGACGCCCGTCTGACGCGCAGACTCGAGCACCGATGCCCCGATCCGATCGGCACTGGCACGCGCTGCTTCGCGGCACGGGCGACCGCCGCGCGCTGTGCGGCCACGTCGACGGCAGGCATGCGCGCGCGGCGTCTCCGCTTCGGCGGATCGCGTGCTCTGTCCCGTTCCTGCGCCCGTTCTTTCTCGACGCCGGCCGACGAAGCGCGGGTCAAGCGGGTCGCGGAAACGCTCTGGCGCTCGGCGAGCGGCGTCGCGCGGCGCCGCGATCGACTCGCCGGACATGCTGCGCCAGCTCGCGCTCAGCGAGCCGGAGATCCGCGCTGGCGCGGATCGATCCCGGCTACGCGACGACCAGCACCGCGGCGCGCGCCGACGCGTTCATCCTGCCGGACTCGCTGCAGTTCGCCGAATACAACGGCGAGTCGCCGGCCGGCGCGGCTACAGCCAGGGGCTGGCGGAGCTGTTCTCGACGACGAGCCGGTGATGGCGCGCTTCCGCGAGCGCGTTCGACGCCCGCTTCTACCGGCCGGTCGACGCGCTGCTCGAGGCGCTGGTGGCGAGCTACCGCGAGTGGGGCGGCACGGCGTCGCCGCCGCTGATAGCGATCGTCGACTGGCGCGAGGTGCCGACGTTCAGCGAATTCGAGATCCTGCGCGACGCGTTCACGGCGCTCGGCGTGCCCACGATCATCTGCGACCCGCGCGACCTCGAGTCGACGTCCGGCCGCACCTCGCCGGCCTCTACGCTCACGGCCGGCGTATCGATCTCGTCTACCGACGCGTCCTCATCAACGACATCGTCGCGCGCGAAGCCGAGTGCCGCGCGCTGGTCGACGCCTACGAGCAGCGCGCCGTCTGCGTGGCGAACTCGCTGCGCTGCAAGATCCCGCACAAGAAGGCGTTCTTCGCCGTGCTCACCGACGAGCGTCACGCCGACCTGTTCTCGGCCGACGAGCGGGAGCTGATTCGCCGGCACATTCCCTGGACGGCCGTGGTGGAAGAGCGGTCCGTCTCGCGCGACGGGACAGACGACAGACCTCATCGAGCTCCTGCGCGCAGCATCGCGATCGGTTCGTGCATCAAGCCGAACGACGAGTACGGCGGCACCGGAGTGACGCTCGGCATGGGAAACCAGCGAATCGGACTGGGACGCGGCGATTGCGCGGGCGCTCGCCGAGCGCGATCGCGGCTGGGTGGCCCAGGAACGCATCGCGGTGCGCCGCGAGGGTGTTCCCGTGTGCGACGGCGACGCGCCGCGCGGTGCGCGCACGCGCGACATGCTCGTCGACTTTGCACCCGTATCTCTTTCGCGGACGCCTCGCGGGGTTTCTGACGCGCCTGAGCGCGACCGGCCTCGCCAACGTGACGTCCGGCGGCGGACAGGTGCCCGCGTTTGTCGTAAGTCCGAAGTCGGAAGTCTGAAGTTTGAAGTCACCCACCCACCCGACCCCCTGACCCGCAGTAAAATAGTCCTGATGAGCCGATCGCTATTTGGACCCGCGTCGCCGGATCTCGAGGCCGGCGCGCGAAACGCCGTGGAGGTCTGCCTCGCCATCCAACCCGGCGAGCACGTGGCACTGATTGCCGACGAGGCCAGCAGCCAGGTGGCGGCCAGCATCGCGGCTGTTCTGGACGACGTCGGGGCCGCGGTGGGAAGGCGTGCTTCATCGAGCGCGTGGCGGCCCGTCCGCTGGCGGCGGCGCCCGTCGAGGTGCTCGACGCGCTGGAGCGCGGCGACGCCGGCATTCTGTGCGTCCAGCCGCAGCAGGGCGAGCTCGCGGCACGGATGGCGATTGTGTCGGTGGTGGAGCGCCGTCGCATCCGTTACGCCCACATGGTCGGCGTCACGCCGCAGATCATGCGGCAGGGCATGCGCGCGGACTACCGGCTGGTGGACGAGCTCAGTCAGCGGCTGTGCGAGCGCATGCCCGACGGCGACGCGCCTGCGCGTGGAAACGCCGGCCGGGACGGCCTTCACCGCCACGTTCGACCCGACGCTCGCGTGGGTCAAGACCAGCGGCCTCATCAACACGCGCTACTGGTCGAACCTGCCGGCCGGCGAGGTGTTCACGACGCCGGCCAGCGTCGACGGCGTCTTCGTCTGCAACGGCACCGCCGGCGACTACTTCGGGCCGAAGTACGGCGACCTGCGCGCCGACACCGCTCACGCTGGCGATTTCCGCCGGCCGGCTCGTGTCGGCGCGACTGCGCCCGCCAGCGATCTCGAGCACGAATTCTGGGACTACTGCCACACCGACGAGCACAGCGACCGCGTCGGCGAGCTCGCCGTTCGGCACCAACATCGCGCTCGAACGAGATGATTGGCGTGCTGCTGCAGGACGAAAAGATTCCCGGCGTGCACATCGCCTTCGGCGATCCGCATGGCAGCCAGACCGGCGCCCCGTGGAAGTCGCGCACGCACATCGACGTCCTCACCCGGGATTGCGATGTCTGGATTGACGACGAGCAGGTCATCGGGCAGGGGCCGGTATCTGATGGATCGAGTTCGGTCTCTGGCAGCCCTGAAGGGCTGCGCTACGAGTTCAGCTAGGCGCCACAGCGCCCTGGGCGGACGCTGTGGTGTTAAGCCAGAGTAATGAAAAAGTTAGGCGCGATGGTGCAGGTGCCGAGGTGCGTTTGGCCGCAGCGGATGGCACTCGGCACCGGGCGGCACCCACGCACCTAGCACCGGCACCTCAGCACCCCGGCTAACCACTTCAGAGCGTCAGCCCCTACTCGAGATACTCCCGCATCTGATGCTTCCAGTACGGCCAGTCGTGTCCGCCGAGCGGTCCCCAGTCGTCGAGATGGTGTGCGAATCCCGCGGCTCGCCAGGATGCCCGACAGCCGATACGCCTCGCCGCTGTGCTCGAACGGACCGGTTCCGGTGGCGAGGTGAATGTCGCACGTCGACAGATGGCCGAGCAGCCACGGATCCGAGACGTTGGCCAGGTAGTCGACCGGGTTGTTGAAGTAGAAGTTGTCGTCGTACGCGCCGTCCATGAAGCTTTTCATGTCGTAGACGCCGGAAAGCGCGTAGCAGCGTTTGACCACGTCCGGATACTTGAACAGGGTGTTGGCCGCATGAGTACGCGCCGAGCGACGCCCCCATCGTCCAGACCGCCGTGTCTTCCGACCGGCAATGGTCGCGAACGAACGGAATGACCTCCTGCCGGATATAGGCATCGTATTGGCGCTGCATCCAGCTGCGATGGAGCGGGTGCGCGCCTTGTTCGCGAACGAGTCGCCGTGATTGATGTTGACCGAGAACGTCTTGACGCGCCCGGCGTCGAGATGCTCGGCGATCGCGCCGATCAGGCTCTGGCGCTCGTATTCCCCTTCGTCTCCGCCGCTGGTCGGGAATAGGATCATCGGCGGGCCCCAGTGGCCGTGCACGACGATGCTCATGTGCCGGCCAAGCCGATCCGAGTGCCACCCGTGGATTTCGCGATTCATGGACGTCGAGCAGTATAGATGTTGACCATTCTCTGCATCGCCACCTATTTCAAGGGCGACGCCTTCTTGCGCGAATGCCGCCGGCAGGGATGCCGCGTGCTGCTCCTCACGTCGGATGCGCTGGCCGGCGCGGCGTGGCCGCGTGAGTCCATCGACGACGTGTTCAGCATCGCTCGCGAGGCGACCGAGGCCGAGATCCGGCGGCGCGTCGACGCGATCGCGCGCACCGACCGATCGATCGGATTGCCGCGCTCGACGACTTCGACGTCGAGCTGGCCGCGATGCTGCGCGAGCACCTGCAGCTGCCGGGGATGGGACGCACCGCCGCCAGCTATTTCCGCGACAAGCTGGCGATGCGGATCAAGGCGCGCGCTGGCGATTCCCGTTCCAGAGTTTTCTCCGGTCTTCAACGATCAGGCGCTCGACGACTGGACGCGCCGGGTGCCGCGCGCCATGGGTCCTCGAAGCCGCGGTCGTCGGCGGCCGCGATCGGCATCAAGAAGATCGCCGACCGCGACGAGCTCTGGCGCGCGCTCGACGCGGCGGGCGATCAGCGGTCCAACAGCGTGCTCGAACAGTTCGTGAGTGGCGACGTCTACCACGTCGACTCCATCATCTGGGACGGAAGGTGGTGTTTGCGATTCCGTTCCAGTACGGCCGGCCGCCGATGGAAATCGCCCACCAGGGTGGTCTGTTCATCACGCGACGTCTGCCCGACGATTCGCCGGAAGGCGCGGCGCTGCTCGCGCTGAACCGCCGGCTGCAGGAGGGCTCGGGCTTCGGCGCGGCGTTTCGCACAGCGAATTCATCGGCCCCGCCGGCAGATCAGGGGCGCCTGTCTTCCTCGAAACGTCCGCGCGAGTCGGCGGCGCGTTCATCGTCGATACGATCGAGGCCGCGACCGGGCTCAACCTGTGGGAAGAGTGGGCGAAGATCGAAACCGTCGGCCAGTCGGTCGAGTACACCGTGCCGCCCCATCGCGACGATTACGCCGGCATCGTCCCAGTCGCTGGCGCGGCAGGAGCATCCGGACATGTCGGCCTATACGGACGCCGAGATCGTGACGCGGCTCGAGAAGGCGCACCATGCGGGGCTGATCGTCCGGTCGCCCGATCGCGCCCGCATCGACGCGCTGATTGCCGACTACACGCCGCGCTTTTACCAGCGACTTCTTCGCCACCGCGCCGCCGTCGGACCGTCCGGTCGAATGACGCGGATCACGCGCACCTGGCGCGGCGTCTGGTCGCCGCAACTGAAGAACCGCCGCGACGTCGACGTCTACCTGCCCGATTCGTACCGCGGCGGCAGCGGGCACCATCCGGTCGTCTACGTGCAGGACGGTCAGAACCCGTCCGATCCCGGCAAAGCGTTTGCCGGCACCGTGGGAGATCGAGCGTGCGCTCGACGAGCTTGCGGCCCGCGATCTCGCAGCCGATTGTTGTCGGGATCCACCACGCCGGGCGGCGGCGGCTTCTCGAATACAGTCCGTATCCCGATCGGCGCCATGGCGGCGGCGACGCGGATCTGCATCTGGGCCTTCCTGGTCGACACGCTGAAACCGCGGGTCGACCGCTTTCTGCACGCGTCGGGAGCGCGACGCGACGGCGATTTTCGGCTCGTCGATGGGCGGACTTGCTCAGCCTGTACGGCTTCTTCCGCTATCCGTCCGTCTTCGGCCGCGCCGGCGTGATGAGCCCGTCGATCTGGCATGGCCAGGCGGCGATTCTCGACTTCATCGGCGAGGCGCAGACACCAACCGGGCGTCTGTACGTCGATGTCGGCACCGCCGAGGGAGCGGGGACGCTCCGCGACGCGCGTCGTCTCGGCCGTCTGCTGGTTCGCAAAGGGTTTACGCGGGAGCGGCGGGGACCTGGACGGCGCGCTCAACCGTCGCGGCGTCGCCGCCGATCGCGCCGTGCTGCGGTATCTGGAAGATCAGGGCGGCCATCACAGCGAGGCTGACTGGGCGCGACGGGTCGGACCGGCGCTCGAGTTTCTGCTCGCGTGAAACGAAGAAGGCGCGACCGGCTTCCGATCGCGCCGCTGAGCAAGTTTCAAGTTTCAAGTCTCAGACTCGGGACAGCGAGCCTTGAGACTTGAGCCTTGAAAGTTGAGAGTTACCTACCACCGGGCTTGTGCAGCACTTCCGCCGGCTCGGACGCCTTCTTCTTGCCGCCGAGCCCTTGAATCTGCAGCGTCGGCTGCTCCTTGAGCACGTGCTGCGCGTACAGCTTGGCCATCTCGGCGTTGTGTTGCGCTTCCTTGGCGGCTTCCTCCGGCGTCTTGTGCTTGCTGGCCGCCAGCTTCTCTTCGCGGGCGTTCTTCGCGATGCCCGAGGTCGTCGAGATCGGTCTGCGCGCCGGCGCGGACCGCGTCTTCGTTCAGCTTTCAGCGAGTGAGCGGTTGATCGGCAGATCCACCGTCTTGCCGCCGGCGAAGATCTCGTGGCGGCCGTGCTCCTCGTACCACTTGGTGAGCGTCGCCGTCATGTGCATCTTCTCGATGATGTTGCGCCAGCCGATGCCGGTGTTGTAGGCGCAGAAGGAGATTTCGCCCTGCTGCGTGGCATACGGGATGATGCACATCTCGGTGCGGCGGAAGTCGTAGTTGAACAGATCCTGGAACCACATGCCGGCGATGAACAGGAAGTTCCAGCGGTCGGCGCGCCGCTTGGCGATGTCGTCCATCGTCCGGTCGCCTTCGACCCTGCCGTATTTGCCCTTCTCGGCCGACTTGGTCGCGCCGAAGGTCTTGTCGAATTTCTTCAGCAGGTCGGTCAGCTTGAAGTGCGTCGGCGAGTTGAACGAGTCGTAGTTGCGGACGACGGCGAGCGCCATGCCGAAGTTCGACCAGAAGCGGCTGCGGCCGGCATCGGTCACCTGCTGCACGTCCTTCGCGAAGCGCTCCGCCTTGAGGAACTTCGTGACCGGCACGGCTTCCTTGGTTTCCTTGTCGATCATGATCGCCATGCCGACGCCGCAGTTCGGGTGGCAGCCGCAGGTCAGCTGCCCGAATTCCTTCTCGGCGCCGTGCGTCACGTCCGCCCAGTCGGTGAAGCTGCCCATGAACGAAATCGGGAACCAGTCGCGGACCGGCTCGCCGATGCCGGTCTGGTTCTTCACGTCGTGCGCGAGGTGCGACAGCGTGTAGCGCTGCGCCGCCCGGCGCTCCGGCGTCACTTCCTCGTCGCGGCCGGTGAACGACACCGGCTGGAACGACAGGAAGTTGATCTTCTTGGGATTGTCGAGGGCGAACTCGATGATGCGGCCGACCTGCTCGTTGTTGACGCCGTTGACGATCGTCACGACCGGCACGATGTCGACGCCGTTGCTGTAGAGGTTCTCGATCGCGCGCAGCTTGACGTCGAACAGGTTGCCGACGCGGCGGTGCGAGTTGGCGGCGTTGCCGATGCCGTCGAACTGCAGGTACGCGTAGCGGAGGCCGGCTTCGGCCGCTTTCTTCGCGAACTCAGGATCCTTGGCGAACTCGATGCCGTTGGTCGCCGCCTGCACGCTGTTGTAGCCGACCTTGCGGGCGTAGCGGACGGCGTCGAGGAAATACGGCGAAATCGTCGGCTCGCCGCCCGAGAACTGCACCGACATCTGGCGGCGCGGCTTGATGCGTGATGGCGTTGTCCAGCACCGTCTTGATGTCTTCCCACGACAGCTCGTGGACGAAGCCCGACCTGGTTCGCGTCCATGAAGCACGGGTCGCACATCATGTTGCAGCGGTTGGTCAGGTCGACGGTGAGCACCGACCCGCGGCCGTGCTGGATCGTGCTGCTGCCGTGGTTGTGGAGCTTCGCGTCGTTGTGCGCGCGGATGTCGCGGCCGGGAAACACGTCCTCGAGGTGCTTGAAGAAGTCGGTGTCGATCGCCATCACGTCCTCGAAGTGGCCGTGGATGGGGCAATCCTTCACCATCAGGATCTTGCCGTCGCGTTCGAGAATCGTCGCCTTGATCTCGCCGACCTTCTCGTTCAGCAGGACGCTGACGTCCTTCTTGCCGTCGAGAATCGCCTGCCGCGCCTCGCGCGTGCACGTCGGGCACAGCGAGTCGGTCTCGCGCGGCCAGCCGAGCGGCGGCTTCGTCTTTTCGTATGACTTGAGCAGCGGCTTGTCGGACCATTTCGGCGTGAACGACGGACGCTGATTGATCTTGTTCAGGTCCGTTGAAGACCACCCACGCGCCGTTGGCGGCGATGGACAGGCCCTTCTCGACGAATTTGATCGGCTTGTGCATACGTAAATCCTAGAGGACAAAAGCTTTAGGGAATTACGTTTTCAGTGAACGGGCTATAGCGGCATTGAACGGGCTCTGGCCGCTACTGGATGGTCAATACCCGACCCGTTCAGTCCGAGTCTCGAAAGCCTGTTGACGCACGTCGACGCCCTTGCCCGCGTCATTGGCCACGCCGCGCGCTGACCAATCAGGAGGATCGGAGTCAGATCCCCAAGCGGTCCTTCGGCTCGCGCACGCGGTCGCGCGCCACGCTGAGCTCGGTCTTCTGGTCGTCCTTCAGCCGCACGAGGACCCCGCCGTCGACGTCCGGGAAGAGCTCCTGACGAATGCCAGGTTCGCAACGGTCCCGCGATGGATGCGAACGAACCGCCGCGGATCCAGCCGCTCCTCGAGCTCGCTCAGCGTGTAGTCGATGACGTGCTCGCGTCCGCCAAGCACCGCGAACGTGAGCTTGTCCTTCGCCGAGAAGTGACTGATGCGCGCCACGTCGAGCACCGTCGTCCGCTCGCCGACGCTTCGACGCGATGCGCTCGAGTCGCCGGTTCGGCGAGAGCTGCACCGCCAGCTCCTTCGCCAGCGCCTTGATGTCGGGCCGCGGCTGTGGCGGAGAGCCGCTCGAGCTTGTCGAGCGCGCGATCGAGCCGCTCGGGATCGATCGGCTTCAGCAGGTAGTCGATCGAGTTCACGTCGAACGCCTCGAGGGCGTAGCGATCGTAGGCCGTCGTGAAGATGACCATCGGCTGCGGATCGAGCCGGCCGAGGAGCTCGAACCCCGTCAGACCCGGCATCTGGATGTCGAGGAACAGCACATCCACCGGGTGCGCCTGCAGGAACTCCAGCGCCGCCTGCGGATCGTTCGTGCTGCCGGCGATGTCGACGCGGCCGGTAGCGTCGAGCATGCGCGTCAGCCGCTTCACCGCCAGGGGTTCGTCGTCCACGAGGTAGGCGCGCATCATGGCTCCGGTGTGGCGGCCCGCGGGAGCCGGATTGCCACGCGGCTGTAACCGGGGCGGGAATCGATCAGCAGCGCGGCATCGGAGCCGAGCGTCATCGCCAGACGGTCGCGGACGAGCGCGAGTCCGTGTCCCGGACGCCGCCGCCGCCGCGTCGAAACCGGGGCCGTCATCCTCGATGGCAATTTCCACACGCCCGCTCCGGGCGTGCGCGCGCACCGCGATCGATCCGCCTTCGCGTCGCGGCGAGACGGCGCACTTCACGCTGTTCTCGACAATCGTCTGCACCGCCAGACGAGGCACCTGAACGGTCCGCACGGCTTCCGGCACGTCGATGGTATCGCAGCCGGCTGCCGAAGCGCACGCCCTCGATGGCCAGATAGGCGGCGACAACGCGAAGCTCTTCTTCCAGCGGCACGAGCGGCTTCGACGTGCTGTCGAGTGACGAGCGCATCAGCGCCGCCAGCTGCGTCGTCATCGCGCTCGGCGCCTGCGGGATCGTCGTGGACCAGCGCGGCAATGGAATTCAGCGTGTTGAAAAGAAAATGCGGCTGCACCTCGACTCGATCGACGCCAGCTGCGCTTCGGCGGCGAGTCGTCGCGCCTCACGCTTCATCCCGCTCCTTGGTGCGGAGCGCGAGCTTGGCCGCATCGAGCCTCGCTCGCAGCTGTCCGACGACGGTGAAGAACATGCCGGAAGAGCAGCGTGCTGATGACCGACATCTTCAGCGGTTCGCCCATCCACACGCGCAGAATGGCACGCGGCGGCATGAGGCCCATCATCGAGAAGATCCAGCATCGCGATGAGACTGCCAGCGGCGGCGAGAACGGCGAGCAGACCGGTGATGATGGCCCGAGCTGAACGGTGCGGCGAATCCCCGAGTATCTTCGGAGCCAGCCGCGGCAGCGCGACGATGCACAGCGCCGAGCAGCAGAGTGACAAGAGGAAACTGCCGAAGCTCTGCGACACGACGCGAAGCCAGGGTGTTTGCCAGCTTACGCCCCCGAACGCGATCTGGGCGAGCAGCGACGCGGCACCACAGACCGCGACGATGGCCGCCCAGAATCGAACGCCTCGGTTCATTTCCCGCCGTGGGGGACGTCGATGAGGCTCGGCCCCGTTATTTCCACAGGTCAGAGAGCACGCCGCATCTCGCCAGGCGTGGGTAGAGTTCCAGACGAAGGGCGTGGTTGGGCGGATAGAGCCCGCCTTGACGCCGATTAGCGGACGGCGATTGCCTCGTCGGTTCGCGGATGACCGGGCGCGGACACCACCGGTTCGAGGCTCGCCGGAGCGCCGTCGGCGCGAAGGCGGCTGGGCGACCACTCGACCAGGCGGCCGTCTTTCGGGATGTGCAGTGCGACCGGCCGCGAGTTGGCTGGCAGCGGCACTGCCTTGTGGGGGTTGGCATACACGGCATGTTTGCCGTGCTCTTGTGCACCAATCCGCCACTTTCGCGTTCTGGTACATGTTCTCGACGATCTGCCGCCAGCCGACGCCCGGTGTTGTAGGCGCAGAACGAGATCTCGCCCATCTGCGTGGCATACGGGATGATGCACATCTCGGTGCGGCGGAAGTCGTAGGTCCACAGGTCCTGGAACCACATCCCGGCGACGAACATCAGCAGCCATTCGTCGCTCTTTGCGGTTGCCGTTCGTCGCGCGCGCCGAGCCGGCCGCCGAGCTGGCCGCCGCTCTGCTTGTCGAACTTGTGCAGCAGGTCGATCGAGGCGGAAGCCGGCTCGGCGCCTTCGTCGGGTGAATAGTTCCTCAGCAGGCTCAGCGCCGGTCTGCACGACCGTGAGCGCGCGGCCGCGGGCGCTGTCGGCAATGACCGTCGCGTCCTTCAGCACTTGGTCGACGTTGACGAACGCCGACGAGCGGCGCCCACTGCTTCGTCTTCTTGCTGACCATGAAGCCCATGCCGACGCCGCAGTCGGGGTGGCAGCCGCAACTCGAGCGAGCCCCAGTCGGCGCCCGGACCCTTCATCAGGTCGGTCACGTCGCGACATCACGCTCGACGCCGACAGCGGGAACCAGTCGCGCAGCGGCTCGGTGACGCCGGTCTGGCGCTTCATGTCCTCGGCCAGGTGCGACAGCGTGTAGCGCTTGCGCGTGCCGCTCCTCGTCGCTGATCTCCTCGTCGCGGCCGGTGAACGACACCGGCTGGAACGAGACGAAGCTGATCTTGTCGCAGTTCTCCAGCGCGAACTTGACGATCGGCCCGACCTGGTCGTCGTTGACCGTGTTGACGATCGTCACGACCAGGCAGACGTCGATGCCGGCGGCGTAGAGGTTCTCGATCGCGCGCAGCTTGACGTCGAACAGGTTGCCGACCTTGCGGTGCGCGTTGGCGGCTTCGGTGACGCCGTCGAACTGCAGGTAGGCGATGCGCATGCCCGGCCTCGCGCGCCTGGCGCGCGAACTCGGCGTCCTGCGCGAAGCGGATGCCGTTGGTCGCCGCCTGCACGCTGAAATAGCCGACTTTGCGCGCGTAGCGGACCGCGTCGAGGAAGATCGGCGAGATCGTCGGCTCGCCGCCGGAAAACTGCACCGTCATCTGCCGCCGCGGCTTGATGCTGATCGCATCGTCGAGCAGCTTCTCGACTTCGTCGCAGCGTCAGCTCGTGGACGTAGCCGACCTGATTCGCATCCATGAAGCACGGGTCGCACATCATGTTGCAGCGGTTGGTCAGGTCGATCGTCAGCACCGCGCCGCGTCCGTACTTGATCGACGACGTGCCGTGATTGTGCAGCGTGTCGGTGACGGCGTGGAAGTCGCGGCCCGGGAACAGCGACTCGAGCGCTGCGGAGGAACGCCGGGTTGATCGCGAGCGTGTCGACGAAGGTGCCGTGCGCGGGACAGGTCTTCTCGATGACGACTTTGCCGTCGCGCTCGAAGATGTGTGCCTTGATTTCGCCGACGTGCTCGTTGACGAGCGACTCGACCGGCTGCTCGCCGGAGAGGATCCGCGCGCGTGTTTCCCGCACGCACGTCGGACACAGCGAGTCGGTCGTCCGAGGCCAGCCAAGCTGCGGCGACGTCCGCTCGTGGCTCTTGAGCAGTGGGGCGCCGGCCCATTTCGGTTGAAACGATTTCGACTCGATCCGCCGGTTAATCGCCTGGAACGCCGGCCACAGCAGTCTGGCTCCGCTCGTCAGAAAAAGCTCGAGCGGCTTCCATGGGCTCATTGGGGTCGGGAGTTTATCATAGCGCTACGCGCGAATTCTCGACCGAACCAGCTCGTCGAGCGCGGCTCGATCGGTTTTGCCGCGCACGGTCATCGGGATCGTGTCCAGAAAACGACGCTCTCGGGATCTTGTGCGGCGCGAGCCGCGCGGCGCAGAACTGCCGGACTGTCAGCGCCGTGACGCTCGCCCCTGTTGGTCACGACGCAGGCGACGATCTGCTGGCCGCGCTTCGCGTCCGGCGCGGCCACGACACGCACGTGTGTCGACAGCCCGGCATATCCCGCAGGACATGCTCGACTTCGTCGGGATGCACTTTCCGGCCGGCAACGTTCACGAACGACGAGACGCGCCCGCGCAGCGTCACGCCGACCGACGGCGTCCCACGCGCCGTAGTCGCCGGTCAGAAAGCCGCCGTCTCCGAAGCCGTCGCTCGCGGCATCGGTATATCCCGTCGCGACGGCGGCGCTGCGCACGTGAACGCGCTCCATGTCGCCGTCGGGACGAAGCGTGACCTCGACGCGCCGGCAACGGGCGGCCGATGACACCGCCGCTCATCCACGTCCGTCGCTGTCATCGAAGGCGATGCCGCCGGTCTCCGTCGCGCCGTAAAAGGAATGAAGTCTTCACGCCGAAAGCGCTCGTGGAAGCGCGCGGACCGTCGCAGGCAGCAGCGGTGCCCCCGCCGAAATCAACCGATCGCAGGCAGGGCGGCCAGCCGTCGGGCTGGCGGGTTCGCCAGGAAGCTTACTCGAACATGAATGGCACGCCGGGGAACACGCGCGCGCCGAAGCGCCGCGCGTCGGCGGGCAACTGATGCGGCACAAACGGATTCGCGCAGCACCAGCGCCGTGCCCGCATCAGCAGCGGCATGATCAGGCAGCCGAGGCCATAAGAGTGCGACAACGGGATGGCGGCGATCTGTGTGTCACCCGGCTGGATATGCATGGCCGCGATGATCTGGGACCCGTCGGCGACGATCTGCGCCTCGTTGGTGAGCGCCGCCTTTGCGGGACCGGTCGACCCTGACGTGAGCTTGAGGAGCGCGGCGTCGGCGTAGCGGCCGCTGCGCGTCTGCTGTTGCGGGGCACAGTCGCAGCCCCGGAGCGTAGGCTGACCCCGGGCAGCCCCTCGAGCCCCGGGCCGGCCTCGAGGATGGCGTTGGGAATCAGCAAGGCGGCCGCGCCGAATCGGTCCACAAGCGCGCCGATCTCGGACGGTGTCGTACCCGCATCGACCGGCATCATCGCGACGTCGAGCGCGCGGCAGGCGAGCAGAAAGGCGATGGCCGCCGATGCGTTGCCGGCGGCCGACACGACGAGCTGGCCTGCGCCCAGGCCCGACCGCGCCATGCAATCGGCATAGCGCAGGTGTAGCATCCCAGACGTCGTCGGCCGTCAGCGCGCCCCAGGCCGGGCAAGTGGATCATCAGGCGCGGCGGGTTGTCGCGGCGGAGGTCTGCGAACCGTGCCAGCAGGTCGCTCATGCCGCGCCGCTTCCACCGCCGCCTTGCGAATGAAGGCGCATGAAACCCGAAATATACTAAACGCGCGATGTCACTGGTCGATTGCCTGCCGCATCACCCGCCGATGCGTTTGATCGAGGAAGTGGTCGAGATCCAGCACGGCGAAAGCGCGACCGGCCGTCGCCGCACCAAGCCGGACGACTTCTACTTTCAGGGGCATTTTCCGAATCTGCCCGTCGTACCTGCGGTGATTCTCATCGAGCTGCTGGCTCAGACCGAGGGCATCGCCGCGGCGGCGCCGCCACCAGGCACGTCCGCCGAGCCAATGAGGCTGCGCGTCGCCGCGATCGGCCCGTTCAAGTTTCCGGCCGCCGCTGGATCGGGGGCGACGCTCGACGCGCGCGCGCGCGTCGCCGGACGCATGGGCGGGTTGATCAAGATCGAAGGAACGGTGACGGCCGATAGCGTGCTGGTCGCGTCGGGCAGCCTCACGCTCGCGCGCGAAGGCCGGTCTGGCGCCGTCGAGCCGGAGAGCGTGCCCACGTTGAACAGCGTGTAGCGGTCGAGCCCATCCCTGATGCGCGGCGTGTCGGCTCGCCTTCGACGACGGTTCCAGGGACTCCGAACTGAGGGTGCCGGCGTACGGCGCGAAACAGCGGCTGTGGCGCTCGGCGTTTTCATCGGGTGCCTGCCGCTCTACGGCCTGCATCTCACGATCTGCTGGTTGATCGGCTACGTCCTCGGCCTGAACCGCCTGAAAATGTACTTCGCGGCGAACATTTCCAACCCGTTCGTCGCGCCCTGGCTGGTCGTCGTGGAAGTTCAGGTTGGCGCCTGGTTGCGGCGCGGAACCTTCCACCAGGTGAACGCGTGAGTACATCGCATCGACCAGCGCGTGGGCGTTTGGCATCGACGTCCTCGTCGGCAGCCTCGTCGTTGGCGCGGTGCTCGCTGTGCTCGCCGCCGCGGCCACCTACAGCCTGGTGCGCGGTTCCGGCGAGGATCGCCGATTTGCCGATCTCGTGCGGCGGGCGTCCGATCGCTACGTCGGCATCAGCGTCACCAGCGTGGGAATTCGCCCGCGGCAAGCTGCGGATGGATCCGATCTACCGCGCCGCGTTGTCGCCCGACGTGCTCGTGTCGGGGGGCGCTCCTCGACGTCGGCTGCGGGCAGGGGTTGGCGCTGGCATTGCTCACCGAGGCGAAGTGCGCCATGGATGCGGGCACCTGGCCGGCGGATTGGCCGCCGCCGCCTCGCTTCGATCGGATGATCGGCATCGAACGGCGCCGGCGGGTCGCGAAGATCGCCCGGGCGGCTCTCGAGAGCGACGCGGAAGTGATCGTGGCTGACGTGCGCACCCTCTCGCTCGAGCCGTTCCGCGTGGTGCTGTTGTTTGACGTCCTGCAGCTGCTCGCGCCGGACGAGCAAGAGGCGTTGATGGCGGCGATGACCGCGCGGCTGGAGCCCGGCGGCGTCATCCTGGTGCGCGAGGCTGACGCGTCAGCCGGCTCGCGCTTCGATCTCGTGCGCCTCGGCAACCGGCTGAAGTTGTTCGTGTCTGGCTCCGTGGCGCCAGCCGTTTCATCCGCGTTCCGCGGTCGAGATGGTCCGCCTGCTTCGCGCGACACGGCCTGCGGAGCGACGCGAAGCCGATGGGTGCGCGGCTGTTCGCGAACATGATGTTCCGGCTCGTCAGGGAACCGGCCGCGTCTGGACAACCGCACCAATCTTCACAACCTGCGTGAGCACCCGGCCGTCAGGGCCGAACGTGCCGCCGGCCCAGACGCCGCAGCTGGTCGAGCCGTCGCCTGCTCGCCAGCAGTAGCGGAGGTCTGACCACAGCACCTCCGTGCGGCCGTCGCCGCTCCCGCTCTCGGATCGAGGCTGAACTCGTGGACACTGAGAAAATTGTGAACAGTACCGACGGCGATCGCGACGCCTTCACGAGCGGCGTGTCCGGGCTGATGGATTCCGATAGCCACACGACCGCCGGCCGGTCCCGGCTGTTCACCGCCCACGCGCGCACTGCCGTGGACGTGTGCTCGAAAATCGACCAGTTCGTCAACGATCCCCACTGCGCCTCGACGGCCGGAAACGATGTCGTCGCGAGCGGTGACATCCGAAGAGCGTGGTGGAGCAGCGCACCTTTTGAATGCCAGAAAGGCGGTGGCGGCGACGAGTATCGCCCGCGCCACTGTTCGCGAAGCGCGTGCCGCCAGGCCAGAACGCGAGCAGACCGGCGACGCAGATGCCGATCAGCCACGGGTCGGCCATGGCGACCAACGGCAGCGACACGCGCTGCTGAACGAACGGCCAGCCCACGCGAATGCGCGCGCCCGATACGAGGTCCAGCCCGAGGTGACTGATCGTCGCCGGCGAGCCGTGGCCGCGCGAGCAAGGCGTAGGGCGCTCCAATCCCCGGTCGCCGCGGCGGTTCAAGACCGCCTCGTCGCGTCGCGAACCGCACGCCGGCGGCCAGCGAGGCCCGCCGTCGCAAGGCGCCGGCTGGCGAGTGGGTTCCGACTTCGTGGACGCCGGAGGTAGCGGTCCCAGCCAAAGAGGGCCACACCAATGTCGATGTCGGGTGCGAGGGCGCCAAGGATCGCGGCGGCTGCGACGCCGCGCCGCGGGTCCGTCACCGTCGAACGCCGCGACGACGGCACGGCCGACGACGATGTGCGTCAACGGATCCATGCGTCTCGCTCAAAGCGGCTGATCGGGCGTGTCTGCCTGCGCATCCCAGTAGCGATAGAAGTGATACCAGTATTCGGGATGCTCGCGCACGCGCGCGCCCAGTTGATTCGCGAACTCCTGCGCCGCGGCCTGGATGGCTTCGTCGCGCGGACGATCGCGCCTGACTTCAATCGGCACCCCGCGCAGGCTTTGAACCGCCCCGGACCGACGCGCTCTAGAAAGCATGGCACAGCGGCGCCCGGTCATGAATGCCATCAGCGCCGGCGTCCTGAGAAACCATGTGCGCCGGCCGAGAAACTGGACGCTCACGCGGTCGCGGCCGATGTGGCGGTCCATCAGGATCGCCACGATGCTGTTCTCGGCGAGGCGCCGGCGGATCTGGAGCGCGGTATCCAGCGAGTGGCCGACCTCAATCGTGTCGGCACCGACCAGATCGCGAATTTCGCGCCGAAGCCGATTCACTGCGGGATCGGCCTCCGCCATCGTGACGATCGCAACCGGACGTTTGACGACGCGATGCAGAAAGACGCTCCGCCGGCCTCCCAGTTACCGTAGTGGCCGCCGACGAGGATGACACCGCGGCCCTGCCGCTCCAGATCGACGAAGAGCTGCGAGTCGGCGGGCGGCGTAATCGAAGAGCGTCTGTCCATCGGCGTCGGATCGGCGAAGCGAGCGGATGAAGTCGATCACGTCGTTGGCATACGCGCCCAGCGTCACGCGTGCCCGGCGCTCGAGCGCCGCGTCCGATTCGCCCGGCGCCAGCGCGCGGAGGTTATCGGCGATCGCCGTCCGCGTTTCGCGCATCAGACGCCATGCCAGCCAGGTGCCGGCGCGTCCGATCGCGTACGAGATCTGCGGCGGCAGCACGCCGACGCCGCGATAGGTGGCGTTGAAGATCGTTCCGTTGTTCAGCCCGTGGAGTGTCCACCGGCGCGGGATGTTGTCACGGCGGTCAGGCGCACTCAGCCGGCGCTGGGCCGCCGCTGGCTTCAGACGCGTTCGAGGAAACGATGAGTCACCGCCAGAAAACAGGTGCGCGTCGTGTCGGGCACCGGCCGCAGCTTGCTTGTTTGTCCGCCGTAGACCGCGGTCACGGGCACGGCAGCGAGGCGACCGCCACGACGCCGAACCTTCACCAGCATCTCGGTTTCGATCTCATAGCCGCGCGCCGTCAGCGCGCAGCGGTCGAAGGGCGTCGACGCGAAAGACGCGGAAGCCGCACTGCGTATCTCGCAGCGGGACACCGACGAACCACGACAGCACACGGCTCCCGATCCGATTGGCATGATAGCGTGCCGCCGGCATCCGATCGCGCTCGAATCGCCGCTCGCCGAGCACGGCCTCGGCGCCGGTTCAGGCCGCCTCGGCGAGGAGCGCCGCCGCTTCCGCCGGCAAATGCTGCATGTCGCCGTCCAGCAGCAGCACGTGCGTGAAGTCCTGCTCGAACACCCGCCGCAGCCCGCTGCGCACGGCGTGGCCCTTGCCGCGGTTCCCGTCGTGCACGATCACGTCCGCGCCGGCGGCACGCGCCCGCTCCGCCGTCCCGTCCCGCGACCCATCGTCGACCACGATCACGCGGTCGACGAACCCACGCACGCCCTCGACGACGGCGGCGATGGTGTTTCCTTCGTTGAAGGCCGGAATCACCGCCGCAGAACGCAGCGTCATCGTAAGCGCTCGCTGACCAGCATCGCGGGCAGCACCAGCACCGATGCCAGCGCCAGCGTGACGACGCTCACCGCGGACACCACGCCGATCGAGCGCAGCGGCGGATACGACGAGATTGACCAGCGTGCCGTATCCGAGCAGCGTGATGGCGGCGGCCACGAGAATGACCGGGGCGAGTTCGGCGGTCGCGCGCTCGGCATCGCCCCGCTCCTGATATCGGTGCACGAGGTGGATACCGTAGTCCACGCCGATGCCCACGAAGGTGACGACCGCGAAGACGGCAAACAGGTCGAGTTCGACGCCGCCGATCGCCAATGCGCCGGCGGCCCAAATCAGACCCGATGGCGGTCGGGGCCAGCGCATACAGTGACAGGCGCCAGTCTCTGGAACGCAGCCACGACGAGCGCGATGACGATCGCCGTGCCGATCGCGAGACCCTTGATGAACTGGGGGACGAAACTCCGCGCCAGTTCACGGTTCACCAGCGTCAGCCCTGTGAACGCCTGCGCCGGATCCACCGCGGCGACGATCGCTTGCACGCGGGCGGTCTGCTCGGCGCTGGACGGAAACACGTAGGTCGCCAGCGTCCAGCGGTCCGCGTCGCGGACGATGAAACGATCGAGCAGATCGCCCAGGCCGTGCGCGACGATAGCCGTCGTAGCTGAGGCGCTCGGATGGGTCGAACAGTCGCGACAAACGTTCGGCAAACGGATCGAACGCGCCGGGAGTGAAATCGCTGGCGACCCGCGCCCGCTCGAGCGACGCGCGCACCGTGTCCAGGACAAGCGCGTGCTGCGGATCTCCTGGATCGTCAGCGCTTGCGTCGCGGACGGCGGCAGCAGGCGCGATGGCGGCTGAAACGCGAGGCGTCGGTAGCTCTGTCGAGAGCCGGCGCGCAAGCCTCTCGTTCGTTTCGAGCAGCGGCTCGAGTGCGGGTCCCTCGGCGAGGACGACATAGACGTCGTTCGGCAGGCCGAAGGCCGGTCCGATCCTGGTTTCGAGACTGCGCCGCCGGGGTTACCGACCGCAGACGCTCGAGCGTTGGGTTGATGCGGATGCCGGCCGCTGCAACCCGAGCGCGCCCGTCACGACCACCCCGGCGGCGAGAATCGCGCGGCGCCAACGGACGATCCAGCGCGGCGAGCCGTGGCATCCACGAGTGCCGCCGCCCGCCGCGGTGGCCGCCGCGGGAGCAACGCAGGGACCATGACCAGCGTCAGCAACCCGCGAGATCACCATGCTGTGGCCGAGCAGCCGGCCGAGCTGCTGCAGCGTTGGAAAGTCGACGAACATCAATCCGTAAAACGTCGCCGCTGTGGTCCACATACCAAGCAGCATGCTGCTCGACGGCCCGAAATCGCCGCCTGCACGTCAGCACTGGCGTCGTCCGCAACCGCTAGACGCTGCGCGACGTAGCAGCAGCACGACGCCATCGATGCCGAGACCGAACAGCATGGCAGCCGCGCCGGTGGCCGCAGCCGATAGCTTCGCACCGGTGAACCCCAGCGCTCCGAGCACGACGAGGAGCGACAGCCCGGACGGCAGCGCCCCGACGGTGACCAGCCACAGGCTGCGAAAGATGATGAACAGCAGCGGCGGGATCGTGACGAGCGAGCCCACGGTGTTCCAGACGGTCTGACTCTTGACTTCAGCTTCGGTTTCCACCGCGATGCGATGGCCGTACGGCGAACTCCACGCGCATCGGCGGCTGCGAATCGTCGTGGTCGCCGCGCCATTCTGCCGCGGTGGTGGCGGCGCACCGAGGCGGCGATGGCGGTAAGACGGGCGTCGAGCGCGCGCGAGAACTCGGCGTCATGCAGGGGCGCTTCGGCCGCGCGATTACCAGCCGGCTGCGGCCGTCCGGCGTGACAGCCGTCGGCGCTGACGCCGACGGCACGGCCCTGCCTGCGCGCCGCCCATCGCCTCGCGCATCAGTTCGAAGAGGCCGGCCGGGTCCTGTCGCACGAGTTGCGCGACTTCGGCCGAGCGGCACCGTGAGGAGCTCCGCCGCGACGCAACCGCCTTCGGCAGTCCTTCCGGGCTCAGAGCGGCTCGAGCGCCTCGTGAAGATAGCGATCGTGGAGCACCAGCAGCTGGCGATCGGCCAGCCAGCCGAAATCGCGCGTGCGGTCGACGATCCCCGCGTCGACGCGCGCGATTTCGGAGCGCCGCGCACGCCATCGACCCACGCGGCGATCTGATCGTCGTATTCGGAAATCAGTGGCCGTCCGGCGCGGTGAACACGACATACAGCTGATCGAGGCTGCCGAAGCGCGCGAGGAAGGTCGCGGAACGACTGGCATGACACGGTTGTCCTGGGGGCAGCAGCGACAGCAACGTCGGTGTCGAAGGTCGAGTCGGCGCGCGCCGCTTCGAGCGAAACCAGCGCCAGCCCGAGCGACTCGCAGCGACGACGACGCACGCGGTGGCGATGCGACCAACTGACGATGGCGGACACGAGACGACCCACGAGTGAATCGTATGTTACAGTTCGCTCGGTCATCGATGAACGTTCTGCTGCTTGCGTCCCGTGCCCGCGAACGAGCGCTTCGGCCTCGGCCCGTTCTTCCGCATCGAGCCGCTCGGCATGGAATACATCGCCGCGGCGCTCGAGGCGCGCGGCCACCGCGTCACGCATCGCCGATCTCCGCTTCAGCCGTCCGCTCGACGCACTGCGTTGCGGCGCGCGCCCGGCGCTCGTCGGCATCGCCGCCATGCACGCGCTCGAGACCGACGAAGTGCTCGACGCTGTGCCGCGAGGTCGCGCGCTCTCGCCCGGCGTGCCGATCGTCGTCGGCGGGCACACCGCCGCGGCGTATCCGGAGCCGTTCCTCGTCGCGGGCGTCGACGCCGTCGTGCTCGACGATGGCGAGCGCGCGCTGCCGCGATCTGCGACGCGCTCGACCGCGGCGCGCCGCTGACGCACCGTGCCGGGACTGGCGCTGCCGACGGCGAGGGCGGCGACATGTCGCACCGGCGGCGACACCGGCACGCTCGGCGCTCGACGAGGTGCCGCTGCCGGCGCGCCATCACGTGGCGCCGTGGCGCCGCCAGTACGCGTGCCTGGCGCACCGGCCGGCGTGGCTCGATCGAGACGGCGCGCGGCTGCCCGTTCCGCTGCTCGTTCTGCTCGATCTGGCAGCTGCACGCGCGCGCGGTGCGCGAGCGATCGATCGACTCGGTCTGCCGCGACTTCGCGTCGGTCGGCGACCACGTCTTCGTCGCCGACGATCTGTTCTGGCATCACCCGTCGCGCAGCCTCGAGCTGGCGCGCGAGCTGCGGCGGCGCGGCATCCGCAAGCAGTGGATTCTCGTGCAGAGCCGCGTCGACCTGGTGGCGCGCCATCCGGAGCTGCTCGAGGCGTGGCGGCCGCTCGCGCAGCGACTTCGACATCTTCTTCGGCCTCGAGGCGGCGACCGACGAAGGGCTCGAACGGACTCGATGAAGGACGCGACCGTCGACCAGACCGCGCGGGGCATCGAGGTCGCGCGCGCGCTCGAGCTACGGCGTCACCGGCAACTTCGTGATCGATCCGGCGTGGCGCGAGGCGCGACTTCGAGCGGCTCTGGGCCTTCGTCGAGCGCCACCAGCTGTTCCAGGCGGGCTTCACGATCCTGACGCCGCTGCCCGGCACGGCGTATTTCGAGGAGATGCGGCCGACGGCTGCGCGCGCGCAGCTGGTCGCACTTCGACATGCACCATCTGCTGTGGGAGCCGGCGCTCGGCCCGCAGCGGTTCTTCGAGCTGTACTGCGAGACGTGGCGCCGCTCGGTGCTGAACCTGCGCGGCCGCAAGAGCGCTGCTGGCAGTGGATGCGCGAGGTGGATCCGCGCAACGCGCTCTTCCTGATTCAGGCGCTGCGGCGCACGCAGAAGCATGATGGACGCCGACGCACTACCTGGCGCGAGTACGATCTCGCGCCGCCGGCGAGCATGGCGCTGGCCGGCTGCCGCCGGCGGTGCCGACAGCTCGTCAACGCCTCGTCCGGGTGCGACCGGCACGTGCTACGGCGACGCTGAAGACCTCGCCCGACGCGATCGCCGGCGTTCGGCGTGACGTTTTCGAACGCCATCGTCTTGGTGTCGCCGCTTGCGAACGTCATCCGCATGGCGTCGAGCAGCAGCGACGTCGCGATCGACCCAGAGGTCGAGCCGCGTGAGCGTCTCGCGAATCTGCTTCCGCTTCGGCACCATCGTCACGTAGTAGCGTGCCGGGGCGATCGCTCGTGCCGTGATCGCTCGATGTCGAACTGCCGCCGCAGTTCGTCGGCGGTGCCGTCGACGAAATACTTCTGCACGCGCGCCTGTGCGCGGTGCCGATGTCGGTCACGCGCTGTCGGCGCCTGGCCACGGCCACGTCATCGTCATGCGTGTCGCCGTCGATCAGGACGACGCGCAGTTCCGGCTCGGTGTAGCGCAGCACGACCGCGCGACGGCCGCTCGACCGCGAGCGTGCCGCTGGCCACCAGCGGCCTGCGTCGAGCAGCGACGACGTCGTCGTCTCGGTGAAGCGCGCGGTGAGCGTCTTCAGCGCGGCGTTGGCCTGCTGTCCGCGGCGATAGCAGCTCGTCGAACGACGTCGTCGATGACGCGTCGGCGCCGTGAGTCTGTTGCGCGACAGCGCCGCGCGGCGGCCGACGAAAGCCGAGCGAGCAGCGTCAGCCGCGACTGCGACGCAGCGCCGTGCGCGCGCGTTGTGAACGGCTCACGGTCAGCAATGGTAACGTACGGCGCCGTGCAGCGACCCGGTCGGCGGTCTCCGGCATCGGCATCGTCTCCGTGTTCGGGACGACGCATGCCGCGTTTCGCGAGGCGCTGCTCGCCGGCCGCAGCGGCATCGTGCCGGTCTGCGGGTTCGACACCACCGGCTGCCGCTCGACGATCGCGGCGCGAGATCGCCGGCTTCGACCCGGCGCCGTGGGTGTCGCCGATGAAGCTGCGCCGGATGGATCGCACCGGCGTCTACGCGATCGCCGCGACGAAGCTGGCGCTGGACGACGCCGGGCGCGTCGATCGGCGCGAGACGGCGACGATCGATCGGCGTGGTGCTCGGCACCTGGACGGCCGGCGGACAGTTCGACGCAGCAGCTTCCTCGACGGCCTGTTTCGCGGCGGCCCGTCCGGCGCGCCGGCGCTCCTGTTCGACAGCACCGTCGCGAACTCCGCGCGCCAGCCTCGTCGGGCCTCGAGCTGCAGCTGCGCGGGCCCAAACGTGACCATCAGCCACAAGGAAGCGTCGGGCTTCGCCGCCGTCGCCAGCGCCGTCGATCTGCTGCGCGAAGGGCGCGCGCCGCGCCTGATCGCCGGCGGCGTCGACGCCATCTACGAGACGTTCTTCAAGGCGCATGATCGCTTCGCGGTGATGTCGCCCGAGCCGGCGTTCTCCAACCGGCGTCGCGCCGTTCGACTCGGAGCGCGGTCGGGCTTCGTCCTCGGCGAAGGCGGCGTTCGGTCTCTGGGTGGAGCGCGACGGCGGCGGCGACGCGCGGCGCACGGCGAGATTCTCGGGTGTCGGCGCGTCGAGCGCCGCCGTTGCCGTCAACGCGTGGCCCGACCGGCCTGCAGCCGCTGGTCGCGGACGATGCGGCTCGCGCTCGCGGACGCCGGGCTTGAGCCTGAGGCGACGTCGACGTCGTCTATGCGTCGGCGAATGCGACGCGCGACCTCGACGCGTCGGAGGCGGGCGCGCTGACCGACCGTCTTCGGCGGACGCCGCACGGTCGTCACGTCGGTGAAGGGCGCGCTCGGCGAATTCGGCGCCTCGGGCAGCGCCGCGTGCGCCGCGGCGCTGCTGTGCGGCGCGCGCCGGCCGCGTGCCACCGATTGCCGGCCTGGCGCGTGCCGGATCCGTCAGCCGCGTCGCTGCGGCTGGCGCGGGCAAGCGGTCGACGCGCCGGGGCCGATCGCGCTCGTCAACAGCTTCGCCAGCGGTGGCGCGCTCGTTCAGCGTCGTGCTTGCGCGTGGCGGCACGAACCGGTGCTCCGTCGTGACGCCAAACCGCGCCGACGATCCTGCGTATATGATCGTCGGCCCCTTGACCGATCACCAGGAAGCATCTGTCGAACCGTCCGGCCAGAGCTGAGGCTGACCGGCCGGGTCGCCGTCGTCACCGGCGGCTCCCGCGGCATCGGCCGCGCGCATCGCCGAAGCGCTGGCCGGCGCACGGCGCGGCCGTGGCGATCTGCTATCGCGAGCGCGAAGCGCCAGCGCGCGAAGTCGAAGCCGCGCGTGCGCGGCGCGCGGCGGCGCGCGCGTGGGCCGGCGCAGTGCGACGTCGCGCGACGAAGCGTCGGTGGCCGCATTCTTCGAGACGTGCGACGGCGCAGCTCGGACCGGTCGACATCCTCGTCAACAACGCCGGCATCGACGCGCGACGCGCACGTGGTGTTCCTCGACGCGCGCGCGGTGGGACGAGGTGCTGAGCGTCAACCTCGATGGCGCGCTATCACTGCGTGCGCGCGGTCGTGCGCGGCATGCTGCTGCGCCGCTGGGGCCGGATCATCAACGTGTCGTCGCCGAGCGCGCGGATGCCGCTGACCGGGCCAGATCGAGCTACGCCGCGTCGAAGGCCGGGCTCGAAGGGCTGACGCGCGCGCTGTCGCGCGATCTGGCCGCCAAAGGCGTGCTGGTCAACGCCGTGTCGCCCGGGCTGATCGAGACCGAGATGCTCGAGGCGATGCCGAGCCGGCACGCGCGCGAATACTCTGAAAGCCGTGCCGATCGGCCGCACCGGCACGCCCGCGCGAAGTCGCGGCGGTCGTCGCGTTTCTCGCGTCGGACGCGGCGAGCTACATCACCGGGCAGGTGATCGGCGTCGACGGCGGCCTGCGCTGAGAACTGCAGGTCCATTCCTATGACCACATCGATGGATAATCCTGAAGGCCGAGATCAAGCAGGCGATCGTCCGCAGCCTCCGGCTTCCGATTACGCCCGAAGAGATCGGCGACTCCACGTCCGTTGTTCGGCGAAGGGCTCGGACTCGACTCGATCGACGTGCTGGAGCTGGTGCTCGAACTCGAACGCAGTCTTCGGCGTCGACGATCGGCGACGAACAGACCGGCATGAAGGTGCTGCGCTCCGTCGACACGATCGCCGACTTCATCATCAGCGAGCGGGCGAAACAGCCCGGCGTGACGAGCCGGCTACGCGCAACGTCTTTACCGTCGATCTCGAAGAGTGGTTTCACATCTGTGGCGTCGGCGGCGCAGCTCGCGGCCTGAGCACTGGGATCGGCTGCCGTCGCGCGTCGAGCCGACCACGCGGGTCCTGCTCGATCTGCTCGATCGCGCTCAACGTGCGCGCGACCTTGTTCGTCGTCGGCTGGGTCGCGGAGCGCCATCCGCGGCTGATCGAGGCGTGCGGGCGGCCGGGCACGAAATCGGATCGCACGGCTATCGCCACGAGCGCGCCTACGATCTCGGGCCCGACGCCTTCCGCGCCGATCTTCGCGCGAGCGTCCGCGCCTGACGCCGCCGGCGTGCGCAGCCGTGTGACGATGTTCCGCGCGCCGGAATGGTCGATCAACGACCGCTCGCTGTGGGCGCTCGACACGCTGGCGGGGAAGGGATCACGCGTCGACGCCAGCATGGCGCCGGTGCGGATCGTCGGCGACGGTCACGTATCCGCGCTATCCTCATATGCGGCAACACCGGCGCCGGGCCGATCATCGAAGTGCCGCCGCTCGTCGCGGATCGGTTCCGGCCAAGTGATGCCGATGGGCTGGGGCTGGGGCTTGCGCATGAGCTCGCCGCGCCGGGTCCTTCGCGCGATCGAGGCGGTCAACCGGACGGGGCGTGCCCGCGGTCCTCACGCGTCCATCCCTGGGAGCTCGATCCCGATCCGCCGCGGGTGCGGCTTCCGGCTCGTTTGCATTTCGCCCACTACTTCCGGCTGAGCGGATTTCGACGATCGTCTGCGCGCGGTGCTCGAGGGTGCGACGTTCGGCCGCATAGGAGACATGGCAGCAGGTTTCAGCCACACCGTGATCAATCAGGTCCGCCTTCGCTCTTCTCTTTCGTCTGTCTCGCCGCGCCGATGCCGGCATCTGGGGCCGCAGCCGGCCGTGCGGCCGGCGCCGCGCGCTGGCCATCGACGACGAGCCGCGCGTGCGCGGCTGCGTGTGCTCGACGCGGCAGGCACGCTGCCGTTTCCTGTCGCGGTTCGCATCGCCGCGCCGGCCTTGCCCGCCGACGCTGCGCTCGACGGGCGGCTCGCGCGACACTCGCCGCGCGACAGGCGCCGGTCTGGCTGTCGCTGCCGGCGCCCGACGCGCGAGGCGGACGTCGAGCGCTGGCAGAGCGCGCTGCGCGGCTTGCTCGAGCGGCGCGGACCGGCGCTGCACGATTCTCGAGGTGACGGTGAATCGGCAGCCCGCGCGCGTCGCCGCGCTTCGCGATGCAGATCGCCGCCACCGAGGTGCGCGCGAGCCACGATGCGATCCGCGTGGCGCTCGGCGGCGCCGCCGCATGAGCGACGGCGCCGAGCGCGAGGAGATCTACCGGTCTGAGCCTGGCGCCGTATGTCGATCTGCTCGTGATACCGGAGGGCGAGCGAGGACGCCGGTCGCGCACGTGGCTCCATGCCGATCGATCCGACCGCGGCGATCGCGCTCACGGCAGATGCAGCGGTGCCGCCGGCGAGTCCGGCAACCCGCGTCGATCGACGGCGTGCTGCGCGATCTCGGCACCGACGTCGTGATGCATGGCGTGGCGTGCGCGCCGTGACGTCCGCGGCGTTGCGCGCGCTGGGCGGCGTCCCGGATCTGCTCGTCGGACGACATCTCGGTTCTCGATGCCGCGGCCGTCGGTCTGCACGCTGCCGTCGGCGCGGACGATGTGACGGCGACCGTGGCGGCATCGGGTGCTGTTCGACGGCACGCACGCTTCGCAACCTACCTGATCTACTGGGGCGCCGCGCGACCGGAGCCGCTGCGGATGTCGCTGATTCTGCCCGTCGAAGGCACACCCGGCGTCCACGATCTGATTGCGGGCGCGCGCAGCGGCGCCACCGGCTACAGCGCCGAGAGCAGGCCACCGGCCGCGTGGAGGCCGACGGCGCCGCTGACCGGCCGGCCGATGCTCGTCGACTTCAACGAGGGCGCCGCAGACGTGATGGCCGAGCGCAGCCGGCGTGTCGGCGGAGCGTGCAGCTTTCGATCGGCGAAATCATCGCGCGCCACCAGCAGCAGCAGCGCGCGCAGGACGCGCTCGTGCAGAACTACATCGCGCACGCGCGCATGCAGCAGCACTTTCCGGCCGACGGTCACCGATCCGGGCTACGACGTCGTGACCGAGAACACGCTACTTCGTGACCGGCGCCGACGTCGAGTGGGAAGAGCTGTCGTTTTCGGTGAACGGATCGAAGTGGGGCGCCGATCGCCCGGCCGTTTCCGCTGCTGCAGCCGGAGAAGGTGCTGTCGCTGCCGCTGCAGCTTCGCTTCGACGAGGGTATCGCTACCGGCTGGCCGGCACCGAGCGCGTCGACGACTTCGACTGCTACGTCGTGCGATTCGAGCCGGTGCGACGCGGACAGCGCGCTCTATCACGGGCACGGTGTGGATCGACAGGAAGACGTTCGCGCGCGTCCGCGTGCAGGCGGTCCAGGGCGGGCTCGCCGGCGCCGGTCGTCTCCAACGAGGAGACGCAGCGCTACGCGCCGGTCGGCGATCGGCAACCGCCCGGTGTTCCTGTTCAGCGGACTGACGTGCGCGGCAGATTCTGCTGATCGCCGGCCGCAACCTGCTGGTCGAGAAGACGGTCAGTTCACGCGACTTCCGCGTCAACGATGCGACGAGTTCGATCGCGAGCGCGCGTCGGCGCGCGAGAGCGATCGCGTGATGTACCGCGAAACCGATCGCGGACTGCGCTACTACGTCAAGGAGGGTGGCAGGCGCGTCGTCAGCGAACGCGCCGACCGAATCACGCGAAGGCGATGGCGATGGGCGTCACGATCGATCCGTCCTACGCCTTTCCGCTGCCGATGCTTCGGGATCGACTACCTGAACTTCGAGTTCGGATCGCCCGAACCAGCAGCTGGCGCTGCTGTTCGCCGGCGTGCTGGCCGCCGGCAACATCCAGCGGTCGAAGATCGGACGACCCACGCTCGACGCGAGCGTCGACTTCTTCGCCATCGCGCGCGCCCTCGAGCGATCGGCTCTACGACGCCGGCCGGCGAGGCGAGGGCGAGCGCGTGCTCACGTGGCCGATGTCGACCGGGCTCAACCTCGGCTGGCAGGCGACGCCGTTTCAGAAGGCGACGTTGCAGTATCAGGCTCAGGTTCGACGCCTACGTCAGCACGACCGCACCACGGCCGAGACCTTCGACGTGCCGTCAAGCACGCTCACCAAGGGTGTCGGCGGCGCGTGGGAGTATCGGCGTGGCGGCTACAGCCTGCTGCTGAACGGCACCTGGTTCGGCCGCGGCGTCTGGAAGCCATGGGGCTGCCGCCAGCCCGGCGAAGCGGCGGCGACGACGACCTCGCCGCGGACCTACGCACGAAGCTACGCCGCCGGCCTGTCGCGCGATTTCTACCTCAATGCGTTCCAGAAGATCCATTTGAATGCCGCGTGGTTCAGCGGCACCGATCTCGATCGGTTCTCGCAGTATCAGTTCGGCCTGTTCGACGACACGCGGATTCACGGCGTGCCGGCGTCGGGCGTCCGCTACGGCGAGCTGGCGATGGCTCGCGGCTCGTATTCGTTGAACGTCTTCGAGCAATATCGGCTCGATCTCTTCGTCGACCAGGCGTGGGGCCGCGACGACACCGGCGTCGCGGCGCTGGCAGCCGATTTCGGGCTTCGGACGTCGCCGTGAACCTGCGGGCGCCGTGGAATACGATCCTTCGCGCCGACGTCGGCAAGAGCCTGCTGCCCGGCGCGCTACGGCAGGCTCGGCTCGACGACGCTGCAGATTCTCTTGCTGAAGCCGCTCCGATGACGCCATACGCTTCGCGCCGACCTCCACGTTCACACGCTGCCATTCGAAGGTCAGCGGCACGCTGTCGTTTCTCGGCAGCCGCGACTGCTACTCGACGCCGGCGGATGTGCTATCGCGTCGCGAAGGCGCGCGGCATGGATCTGGTCGCCTTCACCGACCACGACTCGATCGGCGGCGCGCTCGAACTGCTCGACGCATCGCCCGGACGCTGCAGGACGTGATCGTCGGCGAGGAAGTGTCGTGCCGGCTGCCGGACGGCGACATCGACGTGCATCTCGGCGTCTACGGCATGACCGAGGCGCTGCATCGCGACCTGCAGCCGCTGCGCGCGCAACGTCTTCGACGTCACCGCGCGCCTGCGCGAGGCCGGGCGTCTTCTTCGCGCTGAATCATCTGCTGCATTTCTATCGCGGGCAGATCGCCGCTCGACGCGTACTCTGCGGCTGCTCGACGAGGTGCCGGCGCTCGAAGTCCGAAACGGCGCGATGCTGGCGGCGCACAACGCGCTGGTCGAGCAGCTGGCGCGCGAGTGGGTCAACGGCGCCGGCGCGGCCGTTCGCGATGGTGGCCGGCAGCGACGCGCACACGCTGCGCCGCGTCGGCACGACGTGGACCGACGGCGCCCGGCCGGACGCGCGACGAGTTCCTGGCGCAGCCTGCGCCAGGACTGGGCGCCGGCGGCCGCGACGGCACGCACGGCGCACGGTCGCGGCGCGACGCGCTACGGCGTCATCGCGGCGTACGTCGCCGTCGCTGGCGCGGCTTCGGGCCGCGCGGATCATGCCGCCGCTGCGCCGCGCGGCCTGTCTGGCGTTCGCCGCGGCGTCGCTGCCGTTCCAGTTCCTGCCGCTGCGTGATCGCGGCGCGACGGCAAGGCCGCGAGCGCGGAAGCGATCGCGCAGCCGACGGACGCTACCTCGGGCCGCCGGCGCTGCCGCCGCCGACGTCGAAGCGCAGGCGTCCAGCCAGGCGTCGTCGGGCGCATGAGCACGCCGCGTCGCCATCACCGGCATCGGCCTGGTCACGGCGCTTGGGCGCGACCCGCGAGGAGAGCGTGGCGCCGGATGCTGGCGGGCGAATGCGGCATCTGCGCGACGACCGTGTTCGACACCGAAGGCTACCGCAGCCGCGTCGCCGCCGAGGTGGACATCGACGCGGTCGATCGCAGGATCGACGCCGCTCGAGCGGCGGCGCCGATCGCGGCAGCGATCGGATCGGCGTGCGCGCGGCGGCCGAGGCGCTCGCGCGATGCCGGCCTGCTCGACAGCCCGATCGATCGCTCGCGCGTCGGCGTCTTCTTCGGCGCCGGCACCGCCGATCTGCTGCGCAACGAGGATTTCTACCGGACCTGGATCACCGCGCGGACTCGCAGCGCACGCGACCGTCGGACGCCTGGAATCATTTTCCCAGCACGCCGGTCGACGTCGATCGCCGAGCGGTTCGGCTTCGAGGGCCCGCGCGCCTGCGTCGTCGCCGGCATGCTCGTCGAGCACGATCGCGATCGGCGCGCGGCGTCGAAGCGATTCGCCGGCGGCCGCGCCGACGCGGTGCTGGCGGGCGGCACCGATGCGCTGTCGCGGCTGACGTTCAGCGGGTTCAACCTGCTGCGGCTGATGGATCCGGCGCCCTGCCGGCCCGTTCGATCGCAGCCGCGCCGGGCATGAACATCGGCGAAGGCGCCGGCATTCTCGTGCTCGAGGATCTCGAGCGCGCGCGCCGCCGCGGCGCGACGATCTACGCCGAGCTCGCCGGCCACGGCCTGGCGTGCGAGGCGTTCCACCCGACCGCGCCCGGAGCCGGAGGGCCGCGCCGATCGCCGCGGTCGTCGCAGCGCGCGCTGCGCGACGCCGGCGATCAACGCGGACGAGGTCGATCACATCAACGCGCACGGCACCGCGACGCCGCAGAACGACGCGGCGGAGGCGCGCGGGTTCCGGCGCGTGTTCGGCGACCGCATCGGCCGGCATTCCGGTCACCTCGATCAAGTCGATGATCGGCCACTGCCTCGGCGCCGCCGGCGCGGTCGAAGCGGCGGCCTCGGCGCTCACCATCGCGCGCGGCGTGATCCCGCCGACGATTCATCACGACGAGACCGACGCCGACTGCGACGTCGACGTCGTCGCCAATCAGGCGCGCGAAGCAGCGCGTGCGCTGCGCGGTGTCGACGTCGCTCGGGTTTCGGCGGCAACGACTCGGCGCTGGTCACTGCGCGTGCAGTCGTGATGTCTGGCAGCGACGAATGTCGAACAGCGACCGCGGCCGGGCGTCAGACATCGGCGCCTGACAGTCGAGCGAGTTCGCGCCGCGGTCGGCGCGGGCACGAAGCCGCGCGCAGCGCCGCGATGCCGCTCGGCGGCGCATCGCCTGCCACGTCCGCGCGAACTGCTCCGAGCAGCGCGAAGTTCGCGTCGAGCCGCGCGCGAAGCGCGTCGTCATCCATCATCGGGTCGCCGAGGCTGGCCTGCAGACGCCGCAGCAAGTCGACGTCGACGACGTTGGCCGCCGGCGTCGCAGTAGTCGCGCCGGCGTCGGCGCGATCCCACGCGCTGCAAGAACTGCTGCATGCGCGCGTGCAGCACGAAGAAGCGCCGCATCAGCGGATCGATCGACGCGATGAACTCCGGCCGGCGCAACCGCCGCTGGAAGAACAGCAGCGCCGTGATCGCCCAGTAGCAGGCGTTGTCCCAGCGCGACCTTCGCCGTCATCACCTGCGCGTTGCCCATGATCGGATACTGGCCGTCGTAGAGCCGGATGAACGCGTCGAACAGACGCAGATAGGTCGTGTTGAACGCCTCGGCGCGCGCCGCGATCGTCCTCGCCGCGCGCGTCGCGGACGATCAGGTCGGTGACGTAGTCGTTGCCCATCGCGATGAAGTCGGACCCGGGCGAGTAGAACGGATCGGTGAAGACGCCGGCTTCGCCGACCAGCGCCCAGCGGTCGGCGGAGAACACGCGCGCGCAGCCGTGCGCGAAGTGCTGCAGCGCGAGAAAGTCCTCGAGCTCGCCGGCGTGCGCCTCCACGACGTCGGCGCACTGCGGCTCGAACTCGCGCAGCCAGTCGAGCGCGCGCTCGAACCGGTTGATGCGCGATGAACGGGTGCAGGTCGCCGTCGGCGACGATGCCGAAGCTGTGTGCTGCCCGAGCCGAGCGGGATCAGCCAGACCCAGTAGCCGGCGCCCATCAGGTGGTTGGTGCTCTGCCAGCGCATGCCCGGACGGCACGCGCGCCTGCCACGCCGGGTCGTCCGACCAGTCGTCGATCTTCACGCGCGCGAGCTGACGCGCCACCACGCGGCGTTGGCGCCGTGCGTGCTCGGGCGCGACCGAGGCCGAGCTGGCGCTTGAGCAGGCCGGCCCGGCCGCTCGCATCGACGACCCATCGCGCGGTGACCTGCGTGTCGTGCCGTCGCCTGCGTCGACGAGCGACACCTGATGGACGCCGGTCTGCGCCGAGCGTCGATCGTCCCGGACGCGGCAGCCGTCGAGCACCGTCGGCGCCGAGCTCGGCGTTCAGTGCGCGAGCAGATAGTTCTCGAGTCGCCCGCGATCGAGCTGAAACGAGGGCACCGGTGGGAACGCCGGCGGGACCGAGCTCGACGCGCTGCGGCGAGATCGCGGTTGTCGCCGTGCGTGAAGAAGTAGCGCAGACCGAGCTTCTCGAGCTGCGCCGCTGCGCAGGTGCGGCTCGAGCCTCGAGCCGCTTCTGAAAATAGTGCGCGCCGATCTCGACGCTCGACTCGCCGACCTTGAACGCCGCCTCGGGAACCGGATGCTGGCGCTTCTCGGCGACCAGCGACGCGCAGCGCTGGCGCTTCCATCTGCAGCTGCCGGGCGAGGCACTCGCGCGGCAAGTCCGCCGCCCAGAATCGCGACGTCATAATGATCCTTGGCCCGCGCATCACTGCACAGGCGCGACATTGTAGACCAGCTCAGCGGCGTCAGCCTCGCGACGGTCATCTCGGCAACTGCAATCGCTCGATGAGGCCCGGCACCTTCATCGTCGATGGCGCGAATCGCCCGCCAGCTGCCAGACCACCCGGAGCGGCTGTACAGCCCGATCGCGATCTGCGAAACGGGAAGGGCTGTTGTTCCGCCGTAGGCGTGCGCTGGACATCGTGAGCGACGCAATGGCCATCACCGGACTTCCGCCGTCAGGCACGGCCGGCCATCGGGGTTCGCCGGCGAGCCCGGAGCAAAAATGCCTTCTGCAGCGATCGATGCGTGTCGCCGAGCAATTGCGGCGAGCGCCGCCTTCTTGTTCTCGAAAACCGAGAGCGAAGATCGCCTGTTTGCTTGCCGCTCAGCGCGTGCGCCGGGCTCGACGCCCAAAACGCCCGGCGCCGTGCCTTGAGCGCGCCCGCACTTCAGTGTCCGGGAACCCGGCTCCGGCCTGTCGGCGCGGTGCGCTGCCGCTCTGAGCCTGCTCTGCGAGAATCGCCGGACGAACACGAGTGCCGCCAGATTGACGCGCCTGCCGAGTTCGCGTAACTGATCTTGTTCATCGCTACCTGGAGCCGATTACGGAAGCGCGGCCGGCTAAACAGCTGCTGACGTAGTCGATGAGAGGCACGAATCGCGACGGAAGGAGGCCAGTGGCGGCCGAGCCCAGCGCGTGGTGGGCGGCTTTCAGTTCAACACGAGCGTGATCGGCGAGGCCCAGAATCCCGCCTCCAGCCCTACTGCGTCGTGATAACCCGCCCCCGTGCTCTGCCCATCAGCCACTGATCCATCCAGCCGACGATGTGCTGGAGGCGCTCGACCCGGTGCCACGGCTCGCCCGAGCGCGACAGCTCGTGCGTTCTCGCGCGGAAAGCGCACCATCACGGTCGGAATCTTCCGGTATTTCAGCGCGCGGAACATCATCTCGCCGCCGTCGGCCGGCGGCGTCCGGTAATCCTGCGTCGCCGAGCACGAGCATCAGCGGCGTCGTCACGTTCGCGACGTGCGTGATCGGCGACCGCGCGGCGAAGTCCTGCGGATCTTCCCACGGCGCCTTGCGGAACCAGGTCGGCTGGAACAGCGTGAAGTCGGCGGTGAACCAGAAGCCGTACCAGTCGGCGATGTCGCGCTGCGCGACCGCCGCCTTGAAGCGCTGGGTCTGCGTGATCGTCCAGTTCGTGAGCAGCCCGCCGCCGCTGCCGCCGGTGACGCCGAGCCGGTTCGCGTCGACGTAGCCGCGCTTCACGACCTCGTCGACGCCGGCCATCAGATCCTTGTAGTCGTCGCCCGGGTAGTGGTACTGGATGATGTTGCCGAACTCCTGCCCGTATGACGTGCTGCCGCGCGGATTCGTGAACAGCACGACGTAGCCCTTCGCCGCCATCCACTGGAACTCGTGCGTGTAGACGTTGCCGTAGGCCGCAGTGCGGTCCGCCGTGGATCTCGAGGATCAGCGGATACTTCTTCGACGGATCGAAGTCCGGCGGTTTGAGAATCCAGCCCTGAATGTTCCTGCCGTCGAAGCTCGTGTACCAGATCTCTTCCGGCCTCGCTCTGCTGGATGTCCTTGAAGAGGTCGTCGTTGACGTGCGTCAGCTGACGCTCGGCGCTGAGTCGCGCGTCTCGCGCCGGCGTGTCGTCGATGACGAAATGTCGCCGATGCTCGTCTGGGTCGAGAGCGTTGGCGGCGAAGCGTTGCGCCCTGCGGCGTCGCGCGTGTAGGCGCACGACGTCGTGCCTGCCGTGTCGGTGACCGGAGTCGACCTTGCCGGTCGCCGACGTTCGCACGCGCTTCAGGTTCGAGCTGCCGTGTCTCGGCCGAGACGACGAGCGCATGTCGCCGTCCGTCAGGCGACCAGACGATCGGCTTGCGATTCTGCGCCGCGCGGCGCGGACTGATCGCCGCCGATGCCGCCGGCGATGTCGAAGTCGTAGTCGGCGGTCAGGTTGCTGCGGCGTGCTGACCGGCGGTGCGGCGTCGGTCACCCAGCAGGTCGCGGCTGGCTGTAGGAGCGGATCGGCTTGCGCCGCGCAGCGTCGCCGACGAACGCGATCCGCTTGCCGTCGGGCGACACCGACAGGTCGCCGATCGCCGCCGTCGATCGCGCGCGATCTTGGCGATCGTGCCGCCGCCGGCCGGGACCGCAGTACGAGCTCGTCGCCCAGCCTCGTCGTAGTTACGGCTCCGGCCACCCGCGGTCGAGGCGAAGTAGATGCGTCGAGCCGTCGGGCGACCACTGCGGCGCCGCGCTCGTCGAACTCGCCGTCGGTCGATCTGCGTCGGCGCTGCAGTCGCCGTCTGCGGTGACTGCCCGGGACCGCGATCGTGAAGATGTGCGCATGGTGGTCGTTGTCGACGTAGCCGGATTGCCGTTCGCGCGATAGACGGCGCGCGTCACGACCTCGCACGTCGCTCTTTGTGATCGCGTCGCGTCCGGCTTCCTCGCGTCGTCCGGCTTCGTCGCGCTCGGTGAACGCGATCGTGCGGCCGTCGGCGACCACACCGGGCTGCTCGCGCCGCGCGGTCGTCGGTGATCGGCCCGCGCCTCGCCGCCGTCCATCGTGCAGCAGATAGATCTGCGCCGGCTGCGGTCTTGCCGTCCTTCTCGACCGCGCGCACGAAGCGCGAGCCGCTTGCCGTCCGGCGCCCAGCGCGGGCGCGGTGTCGCGTGATCCCCGACGTGTCAGCCGCCGCGGCGCGTCGCTGCCGCTCGCCGGCACCGGCGAAGAGCGACGTCTCGTAGCGGTTCTCCTTCTCGTTCACCGTCACGCGGACGAACGCGACCGTCGACGCCGTCGGGCGAGATCTGCGGATCGGCGATCCAGGTGAACTTGAGCAGATCTTTTTCCGGTGATGAACCGCTTGCCGCGGTGTGCGCGCCGCGCGAGGCGACGATCGCGACGATCGGACCGCGGCGAGCGCGATCGCAGAATCTTTTTCATAGGCCGCGATTATCTATCAACTCAACTATGGCTACCGGGACGTGATTCATCGTCGGCGCCGGGCCGTCGGGCCTGGCGGCGGCGATCGCTGCAAAGCAGCACGGGCTCGACTACCTAGTCCTCGAGCAAGGGCGTGCTGGTCAACTCGATCTATCGCTTTCCCCCGCAGATGGTCTTCTTCACCACGCCGGAGCTGCTCGAAATCGGCGGCCTTCCGTTCGTGTCGCCGTTCGACAAGCCGACGCGCGCCGAGGCGCTCACGCATATTACCGCAGGGTCGTCGACGGCCTTCGATCTTCCGATCGCGTTCGAGGAGCGGGTCCTGTCGTGCGGCGGATGCGCGACCGGCAGAGCAGGTGTTCGAGGTCGAGACGCGATCAGCGACGGCGGCATGGCGGGTCCGGCTATGCGCGCGCCGTGATCTTCGCGGTCGGCTACTACGATCATCCGGATCCGGCTCGGAATCGACCGGGGAAGACCTCCCGCACGTCGTCAGTCATTACTTTGCCGACCCGCACCCGCACTACCGTCAGCGCGTCGTGGTGGTGGTCGGCGGCAACCTGGCGGCCGAAGCCGGCGCTCGATGCTGTATCGAGCGCGGCGTGCACGTGACGACTCGTGCATCGCCGATCCGGCGCTGAAGTCGCACGATCAAATACTGGGTGCGGCCCGACATCGAGAAACCGGATCAAGCGAAGGATCGATTGCGTGCGCGGTTCAACACCTGCCGTGCCGCAATCCGGTCGGCGACGTCGGTTGTCGCGCAGGTGGCCACCAACGCCGCTGCCGACGACGAGGCGGCGCGGCAGCGGAGCTGCCGGCCGACGCCGATGCGTCGCACTGCGCCGGCTTCGACCGGTCGCCGCGGCGGCGCCGCAGGCCGCGATGGAGGAGATTCCCGCCGATGCCGTGTTCTATCTGACCGGCTATCGCGCGGACGCCGATCTGCTGTCGCCGCGCGGGCGTCAGGCTCAACGAGCGGCAGGCGCCCGGTGCACGATCCCGAGACCTTCGAGACCAACGTGCCGGGTCTCTTCGTCGCCGGCGGCGCGATCGCCGGCGTCGACACTGCCGGCACGATCTTCATCGAGAACGGCCGGCTTCACGGGCGCTACGCAAGATCGTCGAGGTGATTGCCGCGGCCGCCTTCAGCGTGCAATCCGCACTTCGCCGAGGCTTCGGCGGACAGGCTGAGACTGCGCTTCAGTGCGCGCTACGTGTCGACACGACCGGTGTCCGCGACCATCATGATCTTCATCTCGAGCAGCTCGACGAGCGACTCGCGCGCTGCGAGCGCAGTGCCAGCTTCGAGCAGCGCCTGCTTCTCGAGCGGCTCGAGGTCAGATACTGCGCGAGGGCATTGACCAGAGTCTTCGTCGGCCATCGCGGCGGGCATCCTGAGTCGGCCGTCGGCGAGCGTCCCGTCCGTTCGCACCGCCGGCGCGAGCAGCGACTCGAGCTTCGCACGCTGCGCTGCGGATGCGGCGCGGTCGTCGTCGTCGCAGCCGGCATCTCCAGACAGCGGCTCGACGTGCGCGCGCCGATAGCTCCGTCGTCCGGTCCTCTTCGAGGATGCGGAATCGTTCCAGCCCGCGCAGCACGATGTTGTAGCGGCCGTCCGGCCAGCCGCTCGACGTGCGTGATCACGCCGCTGCAGCCGATCGGATACACCGGCGGCCGTGCCCTCGTAGTCGCTGCTCCCAGCCCGGCCGCAGCAGGACCATGCCGATCATGCGGATCGCTGGCGAGCGCGTCGGCCACCATCTCGCGGTACCGCGGCTCGAAAGATGTGCAGCGGCAGAAACACGTTCGGGAAGCAGGACGACGTTCGGCAGCGGGAAAATCGGAGCAGGTCGAACGAGCTCGAGCACGATCAGCTTTAGTGAATCGTCTTGGTTTTCTTGTCCATGTAGTCCATCAGGACGTACTGGCCGAGCGTGTACGGCGTCGTGAAGTACGCCTTGCCCTTGCAGATTTCGGCGACGCGGCGGACGAAGCTGACGAGATCGTAATCGCGCGCGAGCATGAACGTGTTGATCATGATGCCGCTCTTGCGGCACGCGGCGACCTCGGCGCAGGTTTCGGCGACGATGAACGGATCGAGGCCGAAGGCGTTCTTGTAGATGCGGCCGTCCGGCTGCGTCAGCGCCGACGGCTTGCCGTCGGTGATCATGATGATCTGCCGCATGTCCTTGCGCTGGCGGTCGAGAATCCGGCGCGCGAGCCGCAGGCCCTTCGCGCGTGTTCGTGTAATACGGGCCGACGCGCACGCGCCCGAGCTCGGCCAGCGGAATCTCCTCGGCCGAGTCGTGGAACAGCACGACCTTGAGCGCGTCGCCGGGGCACTGAGTCTTGATCAGCTGCGCGAGCGCGAGCGCGACGCGTTTGGCCGGCGTGAAGCGATCCTCGCCGTAGAGGATCATGCTGTGGCTGCAGTCGAGCATCAGCACGGTGGCGCACGAGCTCTGAGTACTCGCCCTGCACGACCATCAGATCTTCGTGCGTGACGTTGATGCGGCGAGGGCGCGTCGCGTGCGTCGCGCGCTGGTCGTGTCTGCTCGCTTCACGCGCGACCGCGCTCAGCAGTGTCGCGGCGGCGTCGAGGTTCAGCGTGTCGCCGAACTCGTACGGTTTCGGCGCGCCGGTCGTCTCGACGCCGGTCGCCTGCTCGCGTGTGTCGTGGCGGCCGTAGCTGCTCTTGCCGAGCGATCCGAGCAGGTCGCGCAGCGCGCGATAGCCGAGAAAGTCGAGCGTCTTGTCGGTGACTTCGAACGTGACCGGCGGCTGGTCGGGCCCGTGGCCGCCGCCGCGCCTGCTCCGGCGCTCGCGCTCGGCGTCGAGATCCGGCGGCGTCGATGATGTAGCCCTGCTCGCGCCATCCGCTCGATGATCTGCTGGATCAGCTCCTCGAGCTTCGACCGCGCGTCGTCCTGGTCGCGCGTCGGCGGGATCGCCCAGCAGCTGCTCGATCGTCTCTTCCGGCAGCACGCCGCCGTTGAACAGCGCATCCAGAATCGCGTCGTGCAGCGCCTGCATCGTCCGCTCGTCGTCGTCCATGCGCCGCACGGGTTGCCGAACCCGCTTGCGAGCAGCAGGTCGGACAGCTTCGACACCAGATCCTCGAGATCGAGGTCGTCGAGCGCGTCGCCCGTGTATTTCGTGTAGCGGTATTTCATCTAGTTGTAATACTTCTTCTTGCCGCCGGGAATCCTGGAATCTCCTCGTCGATCGTCGGTTCTTCACGTCGCGTCGTGCGCCGTCGCGTTGCTGGTTCGGCGGCCGAGTAGCCGCGCTCGTCGCTGCGGCTGATCTTCTTCTGTGCGTAGAGGCCTTCGAGCACGAAGTCGATCGCCGAGGCGACCGACCGGCGCGGACGCGCCCTGCGAGCGAGCCCGGCCTGTTCGGCCAGCTCGCGCAGGCCCTGAACGCCACGGGATTGCGATGACGACCTCGTCTGCCGACGAGACGTCGCTCGAGGGGCAGCGAGCCGCCGAGGTCGAACCACTCGACGACCGTCCGCGTGTCGCTCGGCCGTCGAACATGCCGGTGAAGACGGCGCCGACAGCCGAACGAATCAGGTCGCGCGCGACCTGCTCGGCGCCGCGCAGCTCGCCCTCGTATTCGAGCTCGAACTTGCCGGTGATCGACGGCAGCGCCGCGGTAGACGATCCGTGACGCGCGGCACGACGAGCGCCTCGCCGTTGGCGAGCGCGCGCCGCTCGGCGTTCGACACGACGAGCTCGAGCGTCGTGATCGGCAGCCGCTGGCTGACGCCCGACCGCTTGTCGATCTTGCGATCGGCGCGCGCCTGGAAAGCGACTCTCCTCGACGACTTCGCGGACGTAGTCGGGATCTCCACCTTGAGCGCCGTCGGCGCGCTCGGTCCACGCCTCCTGCTCGGTGATCGCCATCGCGTTGTGGCGCGTGGCCGGGTAGTGCGTCCGGATCTCCGAGCCGATGCGATCCTTGAGCGGCGTGATGATCTTGCCGCGCGCCGTGTAGTCCTCCGGATTCGCGGTGAAGACCGAGCATCACGTCGAGCTTCAGGCGGATCGGGTAGCCCTTAATCTGGACGTCGCCTTCCTGCAGGATGTTGAACAGGCCCACCTGAATCTTGCCCGGCGAGATCGGGCAGCTCGTTGATCGGCGAAGATGCCGCGGTTGGCCCGCGGCAGCAGCCCGTAGTGCATCGTCAGCTCGTCGGAGAGGTTCAGGCCGGCCTGCGCCGCCTTGATCGGATCGATGTCGCCGACCATGTCGGCGATGGTCACGTCCGGCGTCGCGAGCTTCTCGACGTAGCGCGCGTCGCGCGGCAGCCAGCGCGATCGGCATGGCGATCGCCTTCGCGCGCGACGCGCGCGCGGCACGCCGCGCACAGCGGCGCCAGCGGGTCGTCGTGAATCTCGCAGCCGGGCACCACCGGAATCTGCTCGTCGAGCAGATCGACCAGGCCGCGCAGGATGCGGCTCTTCGCCTGGCCGCGCAGGCCGAGGAGGATGAAGTTGTGGCGCGACAGGATGGCGTTGACGAGCTGCGGAATGACCGTCTCGTCGTAGCCGATGATGCCGGGAACAGCGCCTCGCCGGCCTGCAGCTTGCGCACGAGGTTGTCGCGGACTTCCTGCTTGACCGGCCGCGAACGATAGCCGGATCGCGCGCAGTTCTCCGAGGGTCTCGATGGCCGCCATGGAAGCTGATTCTATCAGCAGGAGAGAGACGGAATGTCGCATCTGAAGGCGAGATGCCGCCGCGTCGACTGGAGTGCGTCAGGTGCGACCGCCGCATTATGTTATAGACTCGCTCTCGTCGTGCGCCACCCCTTCTTCGGTCTCTGCTGAGTCGCCCTCGCTGGTCTTTGCGCATCGCGGCGGCAGCGCCCTGGCGCCCGGAGGAACACCATGGCAGGCGTTCGACAACGGACTCTGGCCCACGGCGCCGACGGTCTCGGAAGTCTGACGCACCCGTCGCGCGACGGCGCGCGTCGTGGTTCACCACGACAGGACGCCCGACCTGCATCGACGCGTCTCCGCGGACCTGATCGCCGATCGCACGACGCGGACGAGCTTCGAACGGCGGCGCCGTGCCCGCGCTCGCCGAGGTGCTCGGCGCGCCACCGTGGCGGTGACGTGCGCGTCATCGTCGAGCTCTAAGGTCAACAGTGAGGATCTTGCCCGGGCGGCGGTTGGCTGTCGTGCGCCAGGCGGACGCCGTCGCATCGTCGTCTGGCTTCGATCGTTCTGGCTGCGCGTGTCCTGCGCTCCGTCCGGCGCGATTGAGCCGCGCGGCGATCGCAACGAGTGCGTGGCGCGCGCAGAGGTGCGATGGGCGGCTCTACTGATCATGCCAAGCCGCTGGCTCGGTGATGCAGGCATCGTCGCGCATGGAGGATATCGGGGTCCCGAGCTGGTGGCGCTGGCACGCGGCAATGTATTTGAGCGCTTTCGGTGCGACGCGTGCGCAAAACTGGGCGCCGATCCGCGGGTGGTGCAGGTGTGGACCGTGACACGGAAGGCGCCGCGTCGCCTGCTCTCGCCTGGGGAGTGCGGACGCGCTCATCAAACGACCGACCTGGAAGTAATCGTTCCGGTAGTGCTATCATCGCGCCGCCGTCGCGGCGTAGCTGATCATCGTGTCCAGCCTGGAGGATGTATGAGGCGTCTGGCTGACAGTTGGTCTGGCGCTGGCCCTGGGCGCGTCGGCGGCGGCAATCACCCTCCCACTGATCGCGTCTGGGGTGACAAAACTGAAGAACGGCCTGCGCGTGATCATCGCCGAGAGATCACGTCGCGCCCGGTATTCTCGATCGCCGTGGTCTACGACGTCGGCTCGCGCGACGAACGGCCGGGCGCACCGGTTTCGCCCACCTGTTCGAGCACATGATGTTCAAGGGCTCCGAGAACGTCGGCGCCGGCGAGCACTTCTACACCATCTTCAGCAACGGCGGCACGATGAACGGCACGACCAACAAGGAGCGGACGCTCTACTTCGAAACGATGCCGGCCAATCAGCTCGACGCGGCGCTGTTCCTCGAAGCCGACCGCATGCGATCGCTCGCCATCGCGAAGGACAACCTCGACAACCAGCGCAACGCGGTTCAGGAAGAGCGCCGGCTCCGGGTCGACAACCAGCCTTACGGTCGCGCCGACGAAGCGATCGAGGAGCATCGCGCTTCGACAACCTCGCCTACAAGCACTCGGTGATCGGCTCGATGGCCGATTTGAACGCGGCCTCCGTCGAGGACGTCGCGGCGTTCTTCAAGACCTACTACGCGCCCAACAACGCCATCATCGCCGTCGACTCGGCGACGTGACAACCTCGCGCGTGCTGGAGCTGGCTCGCAAGTATTTCGAGTCGATTCCGTCGCAGCCGGCCGCCGCCGGTGGACATCACGCAGCCGCCACAAGATCGCGGACGCCGGCTTCGCTCGACGACGCGCATCCGCTCGGTGCCGCGGCTCGACATCAGTTACCGCATCCTCCAACCTGCCGCCGGACGACGCACGCATCGAGGTGTCGCCGCCGGGATCTCGGTCCGGCCGCAGTTCGCGTTTCATGAATCGATCGTCCGGCAGCAAACAACTGGCGACCGGCGCAGCGGCGTCGCTTGCGCCCAACAGCCGCGGCCCGCGCCTGTTCCGCATCAGCGCCACGCCGATTCCTGGAAAGTCCCTCGAGGATCTGGAAGCGGCGATCTACGGAGAAATCGAGCGTGTGAAGAGCCGGACCGATCAGCGACTGGAGATCGAGAAGGCCCGCAACGCGACACGGCAGGCAGTTCGTCGGCGGGCTGCAGTCGTCGTTGAACAGCGACCGAACTCGCCGTAATCCGCGCTCATCTACAACAGCCCGGGCGAGAGGTCAACACGCGCTGGGCGCGGCTCGGCGAAGCTGACCGTCGCGGACGTCCAGCGCGTCGCGGAGCAGCATCTGACGCCCGAGACGCGCAGCGGTCGTCATCACCCGTCCCAAAAGCGGCGGGCGGCGGGAGGAGAGTAGCCGCCCGGCGATGCGCGGCCATCGCTCCGCCGCGGTCGTGCTCTCGACGATCGCCTTCAGTGCCGTATCCTTGCGGCGCAGGGCCCGGCGCCGCCCCGGGCAGGAGTCGCCGACCGGGCGGTCTTCAGCCGGAAGGGAAAGGTTCCGGTTTCGAGATGAGATCCCTGAAGACCAAGCTGCCCGCCCCGGCCGTGAGACCGAACCTCCCGAACGGCGCGCACGTGATGGTCCTCGAGGATCACCGGCCGTGCCCCAGGTCAACTTCCAGATCGCCGGTCCCTGGCGGCGGGTATTACGATCCGCCGGACAACGCGCGGGCTGGCTGTCATTCACGGCGTCGCTGATGCGCGAAGCGCACCGCGATGCAGACCTCGGATGCAGATCTTCTCAGCGGCTGGAAGTGATGCGCCGCCAGCCTCGGCAGTCGGGCGCTGGCGGGTCGGCGACCGAGGCCGCGGTCACCGGCGGCTGCCTCAGCGAGCATTTTTCCAGCGCTCATCGAGATGGCTGGCGTGATGCCGCGCTTCATCCGGCGTCTCCCGAGGAGGCGCAAGGTGCGCGCTTCAAGCAGCGGACGCGCGTCGCGCTGATGCAAACGCGCGCGAACTCGCCGCCTCGCGCAGGAGATGTTCCAGCGCGTCAGTCTGCGGCGATCATCCCGGCGTCGCGTTCATGCCGGCGAAACCATTCCGTCGCTCGACAAGACGACGCGCGACGGCAATCGTCCAACTTCACAAGACGCATTACGTTCCGGCCATGCGGCCATCAAGCCGTTGCCGTGCGACGTCTCGACGGCGGAGGTGCGCGCGCTGCATCCTCGACAAGTTTTCTCCGGTTGGGATAGAAGGCGGGCACGGCACCAGCGCGGCGGTCACCGACCCCGCGCCGATTGCCGGCTCGAAGATCTATTTTCGTCGCGCGCCCGAAATTCCGTCCAGACGTGAACCCTCATCGTCGGCGGGCCAGGCGATCGAGCGCACGAATCTCGGATTACGACGTGGCGCTGCAGGTGATGAACGAGGTTGTCCTCGGCGGTGGCCCCACAGGGCGGCTGGTTCAGTCCACCTCCCGTGGAGGGAAAAGGGCTAAGCACCTATGGCAAGTCGGCAGCTTCGGTCACCGCGCCCATCCACCGTGGCGCGTGAATGGGCGGCGTCGACGAGTCGCCCGCACAGAAGTGACCGACCCGGCGGGCTCCACGACCTGCTCGCAGAAATCGCACTCATGCGCGATCAGCCAGGGTTTCTGGATCAGGGAGCTGGCCGACGCGAAACGGGTTAGCGATGATTGCGAGGTCTTCGCGCTGTCGCTCGAGAACCCGGCGCAACTGCTCAACTACTACGTGACGCGCGTTGGCGCGTACGCACTTGCCGGCCGACTACCGGGGATCGCTACGCCGAGGCAGCGCGTCGGCGCGATCGGCGGCGACCGCGGCGTGACGTCATCGCGCGGGGAGTTACTCCCGCGGCGGATCGACTGGCAGATCGTCGCCGTCGGCGACCCGGAAGCGAAGGCTAGCCGACACGCGTCAGCGAAATCGTGGGACAGTGGAGACCTACGACGCCGACGGGAAGCGCAAGCCGGCGGCGCGCCAGTAGCACCCTGATCGTCCATCGGTCCACCGCAGCGAGCGCGGCCGATCGATTATGCGGCTCGCCGCGCGTAAGCTTCCCTGGCTCCGACCCCTCATGCGATGCTCACGCCGCCGCGCTCGCGTCTACCGCGTCGTGCGGCCGACTTTGCCGCTGCTGCGGCATCCGCTGCTGGCCGCCGAGACAGGGCTCGACATCCTCGTCAAACACGAAAACCACAACCCGACGTGCGCGTTCAAAGTTCGCGGTGGCTTGAATCTCATCGGCCAGCTTGACTGCCAGCGAGCGCACACGGGCGTGATTACCGCCACGAACCGGCAATCACGGACAATCGATCGCACCTCGCCTGCGAGCGCGACGGCGTGCCGTGCACGATCGTGACGCCGGTGGGGAACAACTCCTGAAAAAGAACGCGGCGGATGCGCCTTCGGCGCCACCGTCGTCGAATTCGGAAAGGACTTCGACGAGGCGCGCGAAAAGGTGGAGCAGCTGCAGGCGGAACAAGGCTGCGCTATATTCGGCAAACGAGCCGGAGCAATACGTAACTGAACGCACA
>ERZ1370068.4789-contig-3844_pt1 | contig 50390 bp, 82 predicted proteins | sample MGYA00561227_ERZ1370068 | MGnify/ENA primary metagenome ERZ1370068 (study PRJEB38410, sample SAMEA6850437) | metagenome | study: Metagenomic assessment of the ecological functions of the soil: analysis of the soil microbiota associated with the... | reverse complement strand
AGTGTACTTCGTTCAGTTACGTATTGCTGGCCGGTTGGCTTCAACGACGCCTGGGTCTTGTGTCTCTCGCGCACCCGGTGCCGTCATCGGCACGGGCGGGTATTGATACGCGCAAGCTTTGTGCGGGGCGGGCTGGGCCCGTGGTTCGCCCTGAGGCCTTGCGGCGAGTGATGGAGGGCTGCCTCGAGAGTTGCGGTGCGTCATCGAACTCTCGGAGCGGGTCGTCGAAAGCGATTTTTCCGTCGCTTCCTTCGCACTGCAAATGGGCTGGTTGTCGTTCGCGGCGAGCGCCGGCGCGGTTACTGGTGGCGCACTCGGGCTTTGCCGCAATCGCGGCTCCAGGAATTCCGGGAGTCTCGAAGAGCGTCACCGTAGTCGGACTTGTTACGGTGGTCACCGCAGGTCTCGCTCTTCACCGGCTGGCAGGGGAGAGACGCAGCATGTTTTCGACTCGTCGCACGCGTTCTCGCACGGAGCTCCCGAGCTCGCCGCAACTCTTGGGTTGGCGACCGGTGAGGTCGCGCCTTTGGGCGCGCACTAGCCTATGGCCCGGAACTCTTGGCGCGATGGGTGGTCTACTCGCGGCACACACATCGTTCGTTGACGCGCAGGGGTTTGGGGTTGCGCTTTCTGTGTCGGTTCTCGCGATTGGCATGGCAGGGAGCGAGTAACCCCACCGCCGTGCTCTTCACTGCAGGTCTTATCGTTTCGTTGTTCCAGAGCTCTTGCGGTTGATTGGGATGGAGCTCTCTCCCGCGCGTGCTGCCGAAGGAGACTACTCACATTAGTCGGCTCAAAGCCTCTACTCGCGGCGGCTCGTTCCCGCTGTCCGCAAGAGTCGTCTCGTCGTGATCCGAACGATCAGCCTGCAAGTGCGATTCGGCGCCGTTGCGGCACTCGATGGCGTCAACATCGCACTTCCCGTGTCCGGGTGGTCGGTATCATTGGGCCCGGACGCTGCCCGGAAAGTCGAGCGCTGCTCGACGTGCTTAGCGGCTTCCTACCCCCTGCACGAAGGCGCGATCCATCGGCTGACGGGCACGCAGGCGATGAGTCGTCGCGCGTTGAAAGCACTTGCGGTCCGGTTACATCAGCGTCTGCTGGTAATACCCACGGCGACTTGCGGGTACGAAGAGTGCCAGGTTGCCGCAGCTCGGATTCATCCGTGGCGCCTCGCTGCTGCGCTCGATGCCGCTCGCGGAGGACTTTGAGTACGTCGTGAGCGATCTCCGCTCCGTGCTGAAAGGCCTCGTCGAGAACGCGTTGGGCTGAAACGCGACAGGGGCTGACTTCCTTGGAGAGCTATCATGGGGGCAGGCCCGCGTCGCCGCGACCACTTGCGGTGTTCGCTGACTTCAGAGGCCGCTGGTGCTTCTCGGCGAGCCACTTCGCTGGGCTTGCTCTCCCCGGTGCAACGCGAGTTGACGCGAGTCTTGCGGGCTGTGGCTCGTGATCGAGACTGTAAGTTCTGGCCGGAGCACGATATCGCTGGTGTCCTCCGGGCGTGCGACGACGTAGGCACTGATGCGTTCTGGATGCGTGCGCAGACAATTCGAGGAGGCTGTCGGCGCGTCTAAGAAGGATGTACTTGAGTTGTTCCTCGAAGATCCTCCCCTCATGATCTCGCTGTAAATGGGAATTGCGTTGGGGATTACGGCCAACGCGGGGTTGGTCGGCGACGTCGCTCTGGAGAGGTGGCGGCGGGGGAATCACTGCTTGGTGATCGGGCACAATGGGTCTGGCAGAGACCACATTGCTGCGCGCGGTATTCGGCCTTCTTCGTCCGGTCGGCGGATCGGGCTCCGTGTTCCGGACACGATCTGCTGAGCACGTCACCCGCGATCTGATTTCGGATTGGCGTTCCGGTATCTAGGACAGGGGACCCGCGGGTTCCCTCACCCCTTTCAGTTGACCAGAGCCGGAAAGCGCTAACGAGCCTCTACGGGTTCGGTGGGAGTTGCTCGATTCCAGGATCGGAGATCGAACCAGGACGCATCGGTGGGTTGTCGGTTGGGCGTCGGCGCATGGGAGGCTCTGAACGTTGCTACTCGCGGGGGCACCGCGACTTTTTCTGCTTGACGAGCCGACGGCTGGGGCGGACGCACCGACAGCCGAAACTCCTGCGGAGAGACGCTTCCGATGTCTCATGCGGGACGGGCTCAGCCTAGTAGTCGGCGAGCAAAGAGTTTCGGCCGCTCCTGCGGCGATTTCGATAGATGTATGGTGATCCGCGGAGGGCGAGTGGAGTATCTTTGGCCCCAGCAATCGCCTACTTGACCCTGTCTGAGTTGGAGCGCTACTACTTATGGTGATTACGGATGCCCCGGTCGACCGCAGGGCAACGAGGAAATTTCTCAATGGGCAGCCTAACCTCGATCAGACCCCTCATTCACGCGAACCTCACGGGCGTCAAAGTGTTTCCGCTGGACCCTGATAAGAAACCCGGCGTTCCGCAGGAGGTAGCTCGTAGCCGCCGAGCCGGGGACAGAATCCCGCCGCATCGACACGCTGTCGATGCGGAGATGTTCATCGTCGGCGGCAGCGGCGACGAGTCCTTTCTGACGACCCAACCATCAATGAGCGAGCGGTCTCGTTCGGAAGCGTTGTTCGCTTTGAGCGCGACGGCGTGATGCATGGATTCAGCGCCGGGTCCGATGGACTCGTGTTCTTGTCGCGCAACGGCGGTATCGTCGGGCAGGACGCTAGGGACGTAGGACATCGCGTTCGAGTGACGGGTTGAGTTTTGGTCGCCGGATGACGTCTCACCCCGCCGCACCCCCAACCCTCAGCGACTCAACGCCGGAACCACAACGATCGCCAATGAATGCTCATGTCGAATCATTAGCGCCGACGCTACGCCTTAACGCATTTTGGATTGTAGGATTTGCCGCAGTCTGTGCAGAAACTCGGCGAAGCTGCAGATCGAGCGACAGCGGAACATCGGTGCTCAGTGCACGGGGCAAACGCGCCGTCGCGATGCGTGCCGAAGCCGCCAGGGTTCCGATGTCAGTCTTGGACGCTGGGCCAGTCACCTCTGAGCGACAAAGCGAATTCGTCTGGTGACCTATGCTTCGCCAGGTTGAACCATGAAATGACCTGCTGTGAACTCCGAGCAGCCGGTGGAACTCGCTTCGGCTTCGGCCACACGCACGATCTCGCGGAGAAGTGAAGCGCCCGAAGAGTCGAGAGTGCCGATCGGGGTGCCTAGAAGGTCGCGCACATCATGTGCTGAATGTTCCGAGCTTTCCCGTCGGCGAGGACCACCCTAATCTTCGGGAGGCGTGGCCGCTGGTCCGGAACTGCGGTCCCGTCGGCGGGTGTGGCATCCTTTGGCTCGGCAATCGTCCCCGGGCCCGATCGGCTCGCCGTCCCAGTCGGGATCGCCTGAAGTGGTGGTGCACTCTTCACGAAGTCGTAGATCGTGAAGTAGTCCTTGCCGTCGTAGAGCCGCGTGCCGCGTCCGATGATCTGCTTGAACTCGATCATCGAGTTGATCGGGCGCATCAGGACGATGTTGCGGATGTTGCGGGCATCGACGCCGGTCGAGAGCTTTTGCGAGGTCGTCAGGATCGTCGGGATCGTCTTCTCGTTGTCCTGGAAGTCGCGCAGGTGCTGCTCGCCGAGCGCGCCGTCGTTGGCGGTGACCCGCTGGCAGTAGTTCGGGTCCTTGCTCGTCTTCATCTGGTTGATGAGGTCGCGCACGGCCAGCGCGTGGTCCTGCGTGGCGCAGAACACCAGCGTCTTCTCGCGCTGGTCGATCTGCTCCATGAAGATCTTCACCCGGTGCGCTTCGCGTTCCTTGATCTCGATGATCTTGTTGAAGTCGGCTTCGGTGTAGCGCTTGCCGGTCTCGATCTCGCCCTCGATCAGCTTGTCGTCGGGCGTGTAGACGTACTCGTCGAGCGTCGTGGAGATCTGCTTCACCTTGAACGGCGTCAGGAAGCCGTCGTTGATGCCCTCCTTGAGCGAGTAGATATAGACCGGCTCGCCGAAGTACCGGTAGGTGTCGACGTTGTCCTTGCTTCAGGCGTCGCGGTTAGTCCTAGCTGCACTCGCTGGCACCGAAGTACTCGAGCGAGCTGGGCGGAACAAACTCCCACGCGGATTTGGAACGCGATGAAGGTCACGCCCCAGTAGCGCTCGTGGCGCAGCGAAAGCAAGATGCGCGGCCTACTCGTTTGCGATGGCTGCCACTCAGCTCGCTCGACAGCGATGTCCTGGTGGCACCGGCTGGGATGCGAGCCGCCCTTGGTCCCCAAACGGCACGGCGGCGAAACACGGTCGCGCCACTCGCTGGTCTCTCGCGAAGGTCCTTTTGCCCAGAGTTCCTCGGGGCTGGGGTAGCGCGGAACCTCTCCTTCCTTGCCGGTCTCCCTGTCAATGCCGTAGATGCCTGACCGTTGGTCGAACAGGGTAAACCGAATGGGCCATCTTCTCCGCGCAGTTCTCCAGCCTCGACCCAGCGCCATCGGTCAACGCTTCGTCCCACGCCTTGGCTTCTCGACGACGGTGGCAAGCTTCGTGTTGCGATACTCGAGTGATCGTAATCGGCTTGTGAAGGCGGTTTCCGTCGTGCAGCCTGCCTCTTTCCAGAGGACATCGCCTGACGTTCTTGAAGGCTTGTTCAAACACCGGTACTTTCACTCCCTCCACGCAGTCATCCTGATCCATCGCGACTCATGCGGCTGGCGTCAGCGAAGCGTGCCGTGAAGCAAAGAGGTGTGTCACGAAGAGTTGTCCGAGCTTGTCGGCATTCGCGAGAACGGGCGGGTCAAATCCATCAGTAGCCTGCCCATGGGTGTCTTTGAAGGTTCGTTCATCACGACGGTCTTGTACTTCGCCAGAAGGTCAGTTGCGGACTCGACGCCGAGCAGGGCTCCGATGCGGCACAAAGTACCGCTTCGACCCCGCGCGCGCGAAAATCTCGAACGGGTACCAGCGGTGACTTTGGCGGCCGGCAGAGCGGAAGTGGGAACCACTCCGCGGAAGAGTCTCCATCTCGAACGATCCCACAAAGAAACAGCACGAAGTCCGCTTCCATGATGTGCTCAAACGTTACGCCAGAGCGAACCGCCCGTTGCTTGAAGCTGCGTCGGCAAGCACGCCGATGGTCTGTTCAACTGTAGTCGCGCGTGTCCGAGAACTCGAACGAGCGCGGCTAGCGCTGGAGCAGGCCTCCGAAGGCGTTGATTCCGCTCCCACGTCCCTTCGCCGCGTCCTGGGGAACATAGTAACAGCGCCAGCTGATGGCAGCGCGCTTCTCGAATCGCCGCACGCGAAGGAGAGCCGCGATCAGGTGCAGGCAGAGCGTCATTGCTGAGAAAGAAGCCGTAACTGTCCGCGTAGTCGTCACGCCATAAGCTCGTGGCCGACGTGGGTTGTGCACATGAACCGAATCGGCGTGATTCAAGAAAGACGTGGAGCGGTAGGCAGGTGTCTTCCGTATCGACATGGCGAGCGAAGGCCAAGACCAACGCGGACCTAACCCTGTCGTGAAAAGCGGGAGAAGTCTCTCGATGCTTCTTTGCAGGAATACCAGGGTCGTCGAACGGTCTCGTCAGAAGCCGTATCAAGTCGACGAGTGCTCCGAGATGGACCAGCTACCTGGGCGCTGGAGCGTAGTCGCCCGCAATCGCTGCGGCGCTGCGCTACGCCCTGACGACGCTCGCCGCCATGGCACGTCTGAACAACGCACCCAGTAGTCGCAGAAAGAGCAGAGCGCAAAGCCATCATCGGCCACGAATGAAGGTGCTGACCGGAGAGGCGGTTTCCGATGGAATGGAGCGAGCCGAACACCCAGCGACGAGCTGCTCGAAGTTCTGCCGCCCGGAGTTCTGGGTGGACATGTCGACGCAAGATTGCGAGACTTCAGAAGCGTCGGCACAGAAGGCCCTGCCGACCATCTGTGCCAGAGTTCAAGCGATGTCGCGACGACCTCGGTCTGGTCGACGAACGTTCGTAGACTCCTTCTTTCAGAGCCGGAGAGAACTCTGCGTCTCAGTCCCCACCCGCGCATATCTGTTCGTCGGCACAGCCTTCCTCCGCATATGCCCGGTCAGCCTGAAATGGCCGGCAACCCTTTTGTCGACATCGGGATCATGGTGACCATTTGCTCCATGAAGGCAAACTTGTCCTACTGTCCCTCTGCGCCGGAGTCCCATTTGTCGGACCACATCGTAACACCGCTCTGTCTGAGTTCAGTGGCGAGGTCCAAGACCCATCGTTCGAAGCTCGGGCGATGACCACGAGTAACGACACGAACGCCTTGCGCGCCGGAAGCCTGAAAGCAGCGAGCCGTCGCTCTTCATCTTGGCAGGTCATTCTCGTCTGCCTCTACCCAGAGGTGACTTCATCATGGGGTTCCCAGCGCCTTCACGGGTTTGCCGCGCTGTCTCTGTAAGTCATTGATCCCCGCGCAGATGGAGCCGGCACCCAGACTTGAACTGGGGACCTGCTGATTACGAATCAGCCGCTCTACCAACTGAGCTATGCCGGCATCGGACGCGAAGCAACGCGCATTTCTAGCAGAGTCGACGGGTCCGGGCAACACCCGCGCGCGTCCGCGAGTCGACGGCCGGGCGAGGCGTCCTCTACGATCCGCCGGATGCTCGATCGTCTGTTCGATCCGCTCGTGCGGCGATGGCTGCACCCGCCGCCGCCGTGCGCCCGGCCGCTGCCTGCCGGCGCTCGCCGCGCGGCGCCGAGGACGTCTCGATCCCCGGCGGACACGCTCCCGATCGAAGGCGTGGCTGCGTGCGCCCGGTGGGACGCACGGCGGGGACGGTCGGTGCTCGTCCACGGCTGGGGCAGCGACGGCGGGCGCATGGCGCCGCTCGCGGCGCACGTCGTGGCGCGGCGGGATGGCGGCGCTGCTCGTCGATCTGCCGGGGCACGGACGCACCGGGGCCGGTCGCGACGCTACAACGCGGCGCTGATGGTGGACGATCTGCGCGCGGTGCGCGACTGGATCGCGACGCGCGACGATCTGCGCGCGCTGCCGGTCGGCGATCGTGGGCTTCTCGTTCGGGGCCTGGGCGCGTACGTCGCGGCGTCGCGCGATCCGCGGTGGGCGGCGCTGGTCGTCGATCGCGGCGCCGCTCGGCACGATGGCGGCGGCGCGCATCTACCTCGACGACAAGGGGCTTCCCGGGCGGTGGCTGCGACGGGATGGTGAGGCGCTCGTTCATCCGCACCGTCGGCGTCGATCCCGAGGAGTTCGATGCCGGCGCGAACCTTGCGTCGATCCGGGTTCCGGTGATGATCGTGCACGGCGAGAAGGACGAGGTCGTCCCGGTGTGGCATGCGGAGCGGCTCGAGGCGGCGGTCCGCGGGGCTGGCGACGCGTGGTGCGCGTGCCGGGAGCGAGTCACAGCGCGGTGCTCGACGACGATGCCGTCGGCGCGCGCGTCGCGGAGTTTCTGCACGAGCAGCTCGCTGGCGAGCGGGCGAGGGCCATGAAGACGCGGCGCTGGGGCGAACGGGAATCGAGGTCTCGGAGATCGGCTTCGGCGCGTGGGGCTTGGGCGCGACGATGTGGCGCGGCGTCGCGGACGACGACGCGGTCGCCGCGATTCGCGCGGCCGTCGACGGCCGGCGTGACGTTCATCGACACCGGCGCTGGCCTACGGCGACGGGCACAGCGAGCGGCTGATCGCGAAGGCGCAGACGGACGCCGTCGTCGCGACGCAAGATCCCGCCGCTCGATGGCGCGCTGGCCGGCGTCGCCGGCGTCGAAGATCGCCGACGTGTTTCCCGCGCAGCTACGTGCGGGCATCGCACCGAGACGTCGCTGCGCAACCTCGGGCAGGCGACGCGATCGACGCTGCAGCAGCTTCACGTCTGGCACGACGCGTGGCTCGATCAGCCGGCGTGGGCGGCGACGCGGCGCGAGATGGAGATAGCTCGTCGCCGAAGGGAAGGTCCGGCATTGGGGGATCTCGATCAACGATCACGCGCCGGAGACGGCGCTGCGGGCGCTTCGCGATCCGCTGTTTGCGTCGCGCCCAGGTGATCTACAACATCTTCGATCGCTCGCCCGAGAAGGAGCTGTTCGATCTGGCGCGCGAGAAGGACATCGGGATCATCGTGCGCGTGCCGTTCGACGAGGGACGCGTTGACCGGAACGGTGCGGCCGGATACGCGGTTTCCCGACGGGGACTGGCGTCACCGCTACTTCCGCGGCGACCGGCGGGCCGAGGCGGCGCGGCGGGCCGATGCGCTCGTGCCGCTACTCGGTGACGAGGCGAAGACCCTCCCCGAGCTGGCCCTGCGATTCATCCTGTCGCGGCCCGAGGTTTCGACCGTGATTCCCGGGTATGCGGAGGGCCGCGCACGCGCGTGCGAACGCCGCCGTCTCGGACGGCAGGTTGCTGGATTCGGCACTCCTTGAGAAGCTAGAGGGCCATGCCTGGGAGAAGAACTGGTACGGGGGCTGACGATCGGCTTGGCAATTGAATGATTACGCAGCAGATTATGGTGTTCATGGCGGGCAGCAAAGGCCCCCGAGGAGAGATGATGAGATTCGGAACGACGATCGCCGTGGTGGTTCTCGCGACGGGAGTGACTTTGGGAGGAGCCGCCTTGGCGCAGAATCCTCCCGCGGGGCAATCGAAGCTCGACGGATCGCAGCCGACGACGAGCCGGCCGAAGACGGCTGTGGGCGCGACCCCGTGGAAACAGACCGAGCTCACACCGTCGCATGCGCTCTTGAAGGGCGCTCGCCGGCAAATTGGACGACGAACGTGCGCGTCTTCTCAGGCAGCGTCGCCAAGTCGCGAAACAGCGAAGGCACGGCAGAGCGGCAAGCTGCTTGATGGGCGGACTCTTCTCGTTCAGCTGACCGCAAACCGAGAAACGAGCGAACCAGCCGTACGAGGGGCTGAAGCTCTTCGGCTACAGCGAGGCCCTGAACAAGTACACGGCCGATGCGATGGACACCTCGGCGACCTCGCGCCATCCACTTCGTCGGGACCTACGACGCCGCCGGGAAGAAGCTCACGCTGAGCACGCACTACACCGACTGACAAGGTGAAGAGCCTGAGGGTCGCGAAAGCGGTGATCACGTTCGTCGACGACAAGACGTGGACGTATGAAGAATCCGTCGCGTACGCGCAGTCGACGGGCCCGAGATCCGCGGTCGTGCAGATCATGTTCAAGAAAGCGTAAGTCGCCTTGCGTCAGCGCGGTGGCGTTCGCTGTCGATGAATGCGGCGATGCGCGACGCCAGTCCGGCATAGTCCGCCCCGAAGTGATGCCCGCCCGGAACGGCAGGAGCGTGTAGGCAGGGAGCGGACCCGCAGGACATCCGGTATCCGGGTCGTCGTCCGTGGCCACGCAGCACCGGACGGGCAGGCTGCGACGATCGCGGGCCCCACCGGGCGCCGCGTCGCTTACTGCTTCGTCCGGATCCAATCGAGCGGCGAGACCTCGAATGTGGCGTAGGCGCCCGGTCCGATGAGCGTGAGCCCTGCGATGCGCTTGAGCGCCGGTCGGTCGCGGCCGCGACGACGACCGGCACCGGTCTCGGCGCCGAACGAGTACCCGCCGGCGAAGACGGCGGCGTCTTGCGGTAGCGACCGCACGACCCGCGCGAGATCGTCCGGCGAAGATCTGCGGCGACTTCTCGCAGCCAGAAGTAGCGGAGCGTGTTCCATCCCACCACCGCAATCCCTCGCGCCGCGAGCCGACGTGCGACGCCCTGCGTCGAGGTCGGCCCAGCCGCCGTCCCCGAAACGAAGATGTCCACGGCGTGGGCGCCGGGAGGCCACATGACGACGAGCGGCAGGTCGAGCGCCTCGAGCTTGGCGGTCACGTCCTCGGGGACTTCATCGATCGCATCCTGATGGACCGTGTGCGGGTCCGCATCGACGATGCTCCGAGTCTCCAGCATCTCGACGACCGATCGATCGAACGCCGCTCCCCAGCGCGAGGGCACCGAGAAGCCGTGGCCGACCTTCTCGAGCGAGACGACCTTGGCGTGAGGCACCTCTGCCGACGAACTGAACCGTCTGCGGCGGCGCGCAGACCTGATCGATCAGTCCCTGCAGGGCGATCCACTTGGCGCCGCCCCTTCGCGCTCGGTCATGTCGGGATCTTCCGGGAGCCAGCTCTGTTTCTTCTTCTCGTCCCAGCCGGGGTGCCAGGCGTTCGTCCCGCAGAACTTTCGCTTCACCTCGAGATCGGGACAGAAACCCAGGCTCACCGCGCCGCGAAACGTCGTCGGCGGCGCCTGCGCGAGCGCGCCGTACACCACCGTGGCGCCCGAGGAGTATCCGACCAGGATCGGCCGCACGTACGCGCGGCAGCTTGTAGATCTTTCGAGCGCCTGGGCCGCGGCCTCGAGCTCGCCGGCCGGATACCAGCACGTGCCGGCGTGAGCCTCGACGCGCTTCTGCCAGGCAGGCATCGAGAGCCCGGCGACGATCGCGCGATCGTCGAGGCGGCGCGCCATGTCGACGACGCCGAGCTTCCAGCCGCCGTCGCCCGAGACGAACAGCACGACGCCCCGTGCGCTTGCGAGATCGCGCGGCCGGTAGACCATGACGTCGCCGAAACCCGGCAGGGGCTTCGTTTCCTCGACCGTCGACCGAAGACGCCAGTCGCGAGCAGCGAGGGGCACGAAGGAGAAGGAAGCGAAGTCGTCTCACGGTGTCGGTCCTTTCGCGGGGAGGAGCGCCCGCCATCTCCCGGAAATGAGCTGTGTGGTCGCGGCGACCGCGAACGGCCAGTCCCACGGCCGGCGGTAGGCCAGGTAGCGCGGTTCCCACGCCGGGTGGAACCGCTCCTTGAAGCGGCGCAGTCCCTGATAGTTGTACCAAGCCTCGCCGTGCAAGAAGAACTGATGGGCGAGACGCTCCATCGGCCGCGCGCGGTGCGTCGCGCCGACCGCGGCCAGCGGCGCCATGCCCAGATTGAACCGGCGGAAGCCCCGCGCCTTCGCGTCGGACATCAGCTTCAGGATCAGGTACTCCATCGGGCTGGGAAGGCCGGAGTCGAAGGTTCGGCGTGGCGCATCAGATCGATCGACACCTCCCCGGCGCGCGTGGCCTTCGAGGACGTTCGAGAACGCGATCACGCGACCGTCCCCGCTCTCGACGATCGCGCACGGGAATCGCAGCAGGTAGTCGGCGTCGAACCGCCCCAGCGAGAACCCCTTCTCGGTCGCCCCCTTGGCTGCTGAGCCATGCGTCGGAGACGGCGGCGAGCGACGGCAGGAGCGCGCGCGAGCTCGTCTCCCGCGACGATCCGGAAGCGGCCGCCGGCCTTCTCCATCGCGTTGATCGCGTGGCGCTGGGTCTTGGCCTTGTTCCCTTCAGGTCGAACGCGTCGAGATCGCACGACCGCCTCCTCGCCGAGCTTGAAGAAGACGAAGCCGAGATCGTGCGCGACGGGGAGGAGCGCCGGGGAGATCTGGTAGAGCACCGCCTCGCGGTCCCAGTCCGCCGCGTGCTCGAGGAACGCCGCGAGCAGCTCGTGCTCCTCCCCGGAGCGCAGACAGGATCGGACCACGCGACGACGAACCGCCCCGACGTGCGGTAGGCGATGAACCCTCGGTCGCCGGCTTCGCGGCGGAAGAGGGCCTTGTCCCCGGTCGCCACGAGCATGGCATTCGTGTTCCGGGCCCGAGCTTCCGCGTCCGAGAGGCGCGCACGCGATGGCGGCGTCGTCCGGGAGGTCGTCGGGCGACCCGCGGGCGCTGCCCCAAACGCAGCGCGACGATCGCGGCGACCGACGCGAGGCACGACGAGCCCGCGGACGAAGCGCTCCTCGTGGGCGAGAAACGCGAAGCGGGAGAACGCGGTCGGGACGTCGGGCCATGCGTCGTAGGAGCCCAGGCCCACGGCGCCGAACAGCAAGACGGCCGCCAGTCCCGCCGAAGCGGCGAACTCGAGGGAAGGGTGCAGCCGCCCATCGCGCTCGAAGGCCGCCCGGAAGAGGATCAACAGGACCGCCGCGCCGAGCGCCAGCAGCGCTTCTTCGTAGTCGAGGCCTTTCAAGAACGTCGTCAGCGCCGCGGCGAGGAAAAGCGCGACCGAGAGGCGGTGGCTCGACCGGTATCCGCGCGCCAGCCCGCGCGAGATGAGGATCAACACGAAGCCGAGCAGGATCGAGGCGCCGTGGGAGATCTCGACCAGAGCCAGAGGGACGGTTTCCTGCAGGAGCCTCGATCGATCGGAGAGCGAGGGGAGGCGGCCGACGCGAGGAGCACCGCGCCGCAGAAGAATGCGTACGAGGCCAGCCCGGTCCTCGCGGCGGCGGCCAGGCGGCGCCCGGTCGAGATGAATCGCCCGGCGAGCACGAGGCTCGCGAACAGGAATGGGATCACGTAGTAGACGATGCGGTAGAGAACAAGGGCGGCGGCAACCCGGTCGTGACTCCCCGCGAGCGTCGATAGTCGCGCCCCCAGAACAAGTCGGCGGATCCGAGACCCCCGGGGACCAGACTGACGAGCCCGACGAGCTGGCCGACGAAGAAGATCCGCATCGAAGCCTCGGGCAGGACGCCCGCGACCTGGCTCGTGACCGCGAGGTGGAAAACCATCCACGCGAGGAGCCAGTCCGCCACGCCGACGGCGGCCAAGCGTCATCGCCGTCGTCCGCCGGGCACGCGGGTCTTCCGCGCCCCAGAGCCGCTTGACGCGCGAGGCCGCGTACGCGACCGCGGCGCCCAGAGCGATCGCGAGGATGCGTTCGCCCGGCGGGCCCGCGAGAATGTTCGGCACGGGAACGAGCACCGCGGCGCACCAGACGCAAAGACCGGTCGTGAAGGCCGCGAGGATGGTCACGAGCGCGCGACGGGCGCGCGCAATCGAGACGCCCATCGGCGCGTAGAGCCACAGGCGCAACGCGGGGCCGGCGAGCGGCCCGACCGTGAGGAAGTTGCTCCACGCGAACGCGATCACGCCGACGCTCCAGCGCCGCGTCGCCTGACGGCGGAAGCGTTGCGTCCTCCCAGAGCCGCTACGTCGTAGAAGCCGGCCAGCACGAGATTCGCCGCGGTCCCGGCGAGAAGCAGCGCGAGGACGGCGGTGTCGGTGACCCGCAGGAGGCCGCGCACCTGCACGAAGTCGACTCTGGCGAAGCTCTCGCCAGCCGACGATCGCGACGAGCAGCAGGAGCAGCCAAGGCCACACGGCGCGCAGCACCGGCAGCCCGCGGGGATCGCTCGTGGCGCTGGGTCGGAGGCTGCCTCCTCGTCGAGCACGGTGCAACGTTCTACTCCAGTTCCTCGGGCTTCGCTATCTTGTCCGCATGCGGTTCGTCGATGTCGAGCGCGGTCTCGCCGCGGCGCGGCTTGCGGAGCTGCCCGGGCCCGAGGCCCAGGCCTCGATGGCGCCACGGCCTCGGAGCTATTGGGTCCCCGGCGTCATTCCCGAGGGGGCTCGCCAGGCCGCGGGGCTGGCGTTGCTCTACCCGCGCGGCGACGACACGGCCCTTCTGCTCACGGTGCGCGGGGCGCACCTGGCGAACCACCAGAGTCAGGTCTCGCTCCCCGGCGGCGCGGTCGAGGCGGGGGAGTCCATCGAGGACGCGGCGCTGCGCGAAGCCGAAGAGGAAGTGGGGCTGAATCGCAAGGACGTCGCCGTACGGCTTCGACTGACCCCGCTCCACATTCCGGTCAGTGGGTACGTGCTCCACCCCGTGGTCGCGACGGCGGCATCGCCCCCGGACGTGCGGCCGTGCGCCAACGAGGTCGAGCGCATCGTCGAGGTCGGGCTCTCGAGCCTCGCGGCGGGTTCGGCGCTGGCGATCGAGGTGCGCGAGCGTGAAGGCGGATCGACCGAGGTGCCGTACTTCGATCTGGGGGCGCCAAGCTGTGGGGAGCGACCGCGATGGTGGTCGCGGAGCTGCTCACCGTCTTGGGCGCTTGGAAGCGACACTCTTTCCCCAATAGAGGACACGACTCTTCCGGATTCGACTGACCTCACCGAGGCACGCTCGCGCGCGGGCCTACCTCCGCGCGCTCGCTCCGCCGGATCGCTCGCTCAAGAGGAAGAACCGCTCGCGATCCAGAGGGCCTCGTCAAGGTCAGTCGAACCCGGAAGAGGTGAGACGTGTCCTCTTTTAGAGAAAAGGGAGTGTCCCCTTTCATCGACCGTGGCAGCGGAGGCAGTCGTCGCCGAGCGGGTGTCGCGGCGAGCGCGGCACCGCGGCCTGGGCTCCGTGGCATTGAGGCAAGCGCCGGCGCTCTCGAAGGCCCGGTGCGTCTCGTCCGTCGGGAGGATCGGCGGCTGCCGGCTCGACCATGCGAGCCACGCGACGAACGCGGCCACGATGACGATCACCGCCAGAAGCGTCCACTGCCTACGGCTCATGACCGCTCCGTTGTACCATGCGCGACCCGCTCGAGGAATTCCGTGCGCCCACACCTTCTCGCTCTGGCGATGCTCTTGCCGCACCACCGTGCTCGGCCTCGGAGCAGAGCGCTCGACAACGGACTGCGCGTCGTCCTGATCCCGCACCGCGCGAACCCGATGGTGGCCTCTTCGGTCGTCGTCGGAGCCGGCGTCGTCGACGAGGATCCGGCGGCATCCGGCGCGTCGCACTTCCTGGAGCACCTGCTCTTCAACGGGACGACGACGCGCACGCAGCGGCAGCTGTACGACGATGCCGACCGGCTCGGCGCGTACAACAACGCGACGACCCGCGAGGATCACACGCTCTTCACGCTGCTCGTCGCAAAAGAGCACGCCGAGGAAGGGCTCGCGATCCAGGCGGACATGCTGTTCCGCTCGACGATCCCCGACGAGAGCTTCGAGAAGGAGCGCAAGATCGTCCTCGAGGAGCTCGCGCGCGATCGTGTGGATCCGTCCTACGACGTCGAGGCCGCGTTTCGCGCGTTCGCCTATGCGGGAACACCGATCGCGCGGCCCGTTCTGGGCACGGAAGGCTCGCTCGGCGCGATCACCCGCCCTCAGGTCCTGGCGTACTACAAGAAGCACTACGTTCCCGCGAACATGACGCTCGTCGTCATGGGGGACTTCGACGATGCGGCGATGCTCGCGATCGTGAAGCGCACGTTCGGCGGGCGCCGCGGGCGGCGCTCCCGAAGGCGACCGGCGGAAGCTGGCCGGCGCCGCCGAAAGCGAACGTCGAGCTCGCGGCCGGAGAACACGAGCCCACGCGTCTCCTCGCCGCGTTCCCCCTCGAAGGCTCGCCCTGGGACGCAACAACCGCGGCCGCGACGATCCTCCTCGAGGCGGCCGGGGACGGCACGGACGCGCCGCTCATGCGCGCGTTGACGAGCCGCGGTATCAGGGCGAACGCTCCCACTCTCGGGATCGAGACGCGCCAGGCGCCGTGGTCGACCGCCGTCCTCGACGTCAGAGCTCGAGCAGGGGGCCGATCCCCGCTCCGTTCTCGATGCGCTTTGCGAGGCGATCCGGCAGACCGGCCCCGGGGCGATGCGCGCGCGCGTCGACCGCGTCCTCGCGAAATCCCGCGCCGAGGCCGCGATCTCGCGCGATCAGATTCACTACTTCGCCATGACGCGCTCGTCGTCGATCCTGGGATCTCCGCGAGGGTCGGTGGATGGGGACGCGGCGAAGCTGGCCGCCCTCGGTCCCGCGGATTGGGATGCAGCCTCCGCGCGACTGATCGCAGGATTGCCCGCGCTGCGCGCGCGGCTTGCAGGCCCGGGGGTCGCGGCCCAACGCCTCCCGGGCGCCGCCCCAGGATCAGCGCGGGGCGGCGGACAGCCGGACCGCGGCGCGCTCGGGGGACCCTCGCGAACGGGCTCCGTTACGTCGTGCGCGGAAGCGGAGACTCGGAGGTGTTCGCGATGCACATCGCCTTCGCGCCGCGTGCCGCCGGCGAGCCGTCGGGCCTACCCGGGATCACCGATCTCTTGCATCGCGTGGTCGCGCGCGCGACGACCTTTCACGATCGGGCGAGTCTCGAGGACCGGCTCGCGAGGCTCGGGGCGCGCGTCAAGGCGGTCGACGACCCTTCGGTTCCGTTCGACGACTACTACACGACGCCGGAATTCTCGTGGCTGCGTCTCGAGGTTCCGGCCGGGCAGTGGCGTGAAGCGGTCGGGCTTCTCGCCGAGATGGTTCGATTCCCGGCGCTGAGCGCGGAAGCGCTCGACGAGGCCCGACGCGACATGCAGGAGCGCGTGGCGCGTCGCGAAGGATCCCCGCGGGACGTGGCGGTGGGCGCGCTCGACACGCTCCTGGCACCTGGAAACGCGATGACGCAGCCCGTCTACGGGACCCGAGACTCGCTCCAGGCGATGACGCCTCGATGCGTTGAGGGCCTACCACGCGGCGTGTTTTGTCGGAAGGCGCGCGATCGCGACCGTCGTGTCGCCGGTCGAATCCGGCGGACGTCGTCAGGGCGCTCGAGACCGATTTCGGTCCGCTCGACGCCGGCGAGGAGCCTCAGGCGTCTGCGCCCGCGGCCATGGCGAAGCAGAGCGGGTCGGTCGAGGCCAAGCTCGGGAAGAGCCAGGCTTATCTCGCGATGGGAACCGTCCTCGACGTCCCGGCCGAGGATCGAGCCGCCCTGACGATCGCGGTCGCCATGCTTTCGGACCGGCTGGCCTTCGACCTGCGCGAGACCAAGGGCCTCGCGTATTCGATCGGCGCGTCCATCCGTCCGTGGGCGGGCCGCACCCGCCTCGACGTCGGGATGGGGACCCGCGCCGAGAACCTGGACGAGGCACGCGCAGGGATCGAAGGCGGCATGCGCGCGTTTCAAGCCGCGAGCATTTCCCGGCGGACGTCGAGCGCGCCATCAACGTCGCGCGCGGCGCGGCGCTGATGCGGCGCATGACGCGGATCAGCCTGGCGTACGAAGCCGGGATCGAGCTCCTGCGCGGGCGGCAGCCCGGCGACGAGCGCCGCTTCGTCGATTCGTTGCGAGAGGTCCAGGCCGCGGACGTCAAGCGCGTGGCGGCGGGATACCTCAACCCCGAGCGGCTGTCGGCTGCCGTCGTCCGCTGATCGGAGCCACGATGAAGCTACGAGCGACCGAAGGCACGGCCCCCACGCGGATCGATCTGGCCGGGGGGACGCTCGACATCTGGCCGATCTCGCAGCTGATCGAAGGCGCCGTCACGGTCAACCTCGCCGTCTCGCTGACCGCGCATGCGAGCGTGACGCCCCGCCGCGATCGCCGGCTCGAGATCGTCTCCGCCGATCGCGGCCGGAAGGTCCTGCACGATCTGCCGCTGGCGGATTCCGCGTTCCGCGGGCCGCTGTCGTGGCTGGTGCGGCTGACGCACGCGTTCGCCCCGGGTATCCCTTTGACGCTCGCGTGCCGCGCGGAAGCTCCGGCGGGCGCGGGCATGGGCGGATCGTCGGCGCTCGGGATCGCCGTCGGTGCGACGCTCGCCCGCGCCACGGGGAGCGGCTTTCGAAGGATGCGCTCTTGAGGCGCGTCATGAACCTGGAGACGCGCGAGATCGGCGTGCCGACCGGGAATCAGGACTACCTCGCGGCGCTCTGGGGAGGCCTTAGCGCCTACCATCACCGTCTCGACGGCGTGACGCGCCAGCCGTTGCCGCACGCAAAGGCCCTCGCCAGCCGGCTCGTTCTCGCGTACACCGGCCAGCCGCGGCAATCGGGGTTCAGCAACTGGGACATGTTCCGCCGCTACATCGAGAAGGAATCGACGACGAAGCGACGCATGGAGACGATCGCGAAGCCTCGCGCTCGATGCACGACGCGCTCGTGTCGGGGGACCTCGACGAGGCCGGGCGCCTTCTCGGCGCGGAGGGCCGGCTGCGCTACAGCCTCGCACCGTCGGTGGCGACACCCGCTCTGCGCGCGGCCGATGCCGCCGCGAGGCGGGCGGGAGCTCTGGAGCGAAAGTTTGCGGCGCGGGGGCGGGGGATGCCTGGTGGCGTTTGCCCGCGAGGGCCGCCGCGACGAAGTCGCTTCCGCGATCGCCCAGACCGGGGCGAGCCTGCTGGACTTCAGCGTGGCGCGACGCGGCGTCGCCGTCAGCGGATCGTGACGGGGATCGTCAGCTCCGCTTTGGCGGGAGCGCAGTAGCCCGAAGCCGCGACGCAGTAGAAGTAGCTCAGCTTTCCGTGAATCTCGTGCGGACCTTTCGCCGCCTGCGGGTCGACGTGCAGCGTGAGCGTCAGAGGGTCGACCCCTCCGTGGAAATAGTTCGCGTCGAGCTGATCCGGCGGCGGCGCGGCGGCGTTCCCCAAGGACTGCTCCGCGGCCTCCACGAGCCCCGGCACCGCGGGAATCTGTACCTTGATCTTCGGGTACTTGTTCATCTTGATCCCCGGTTTGGGCTCGAGTCGGACCGTGACCCGTGCTTCGGACCCCGCGCCCAGGGCGGCGGGAGACACCGTCACCGCGACCTTGACCGGCGGCTCGAGGCGGCCGAAGCGCCGTCGGGGGCGGCTTTCACAGGAGAAACGGTCACGGCCAGGATCGCGAGAAAGGCCGGCAGGATCTTCATCCCATCCATTCTAGATAGGGCTGACGTGCCTCGCAACGGAAGCGCCCCGGCGCGAACCCGGAGTTGTCGCCCCCACGCCCTGGCTGTACACTCCCCTTGCCTTCGACCGTCCGTCGTGGCGCGGGAGGACTCTCATGGTGACGAATCGTTTCGGTCGCTTCTTCCTGGTGCTCGCCTTCGTCGGTTTGCTTCCCTTGGCGGCGTTCGCAGAGGAGGTCGTCCACTTCACGAACGGCGCGGAGATGACGGTCAAGAGCCACGTGGTCGAAAACGACAAGTCGATGGTGAAGGTCGATCTCGGTGGGAACAACTCCATCTCGTTCCCGATGACGATGGTCGACAAGATCGTCAATGCCGGGACGGACGTGTTCCTCAACCCCGCGTTCCATGCGTCGAATCAAGCGATTGCCGGTGGTGCGGTCAGCGTCGTTGCCGATACCACCGTTCGCGGTGTCCAGGGTGGGTCCGGCTACAATCCTCAGCCCGACGGAAAGGGTCACGCCGGCACGATGCTTGGCGAAGTGGCCGACCAGAACTCGGGCGGTGGGGCACCGATGGGCGCGCTGACGAACGATACGATGGCCAACGCGCGACGCCGGTTCAATCCCGCGCGTCAGCAGGCGGCGGCGCCGGGGGCAGCCCCAGCTCATCATGCCGCCCGGGATGTCCGCACCGCCGACGCGCGCTCCCGCGCAGCTGACGGTCATCGGCGCGCCCCACGCCGCGGAACAGCAGATCCCTACTCCTCCTCCGCCTCCTCCGGTCACGACCCCCTCAGGAAAATCCGCCCGCGGAAGATCCCGCTCCCGAGGATCCCCCGACAATCCTTAGACCGATGGGTCTCGTCCTAGGAATCACGGGCCCGAACGCCGCGGGCAAAGGCGAGGTGTCCGCCCACCTGAAGACGCGCGGCTTCGACGTGCATTCCCTCTCGGACATCGTCCGCGAGGAAGCCGCCGCACGAAATCTTCCCCCGAGCGTGAGCACCTCATCCGGATCGGCACGCTCCTTCGGGAACAGGGCGGGCTCGGGGTCTTGGCCGAGCGGTTGATCCCACGGCTCGGCGCGCGGGACGTCGTCGATTCGATCCGCAATCCCGCCGAGGTCGAAGTCCTTCGGCGCGTGCCGGGATTCGTCCTCGTCGGCGTCGACGCGCCGGCCGAGCTGCGCTACGCGCGGTCGCGCTCCGCGCACGGCCGGGCGATCCCGGAATCGCTCGCGGAGTTCATGGCCCGCGAGCGGCAGGAGAACAGCGCGAATCCGGCCGGACAGCAGCTCGAAGCGACGATCGCGCTCGCCGATCGCCTCGTCCAGAACAGCGGCGATCTCGACGACCTGCACCTTGCGATCGACGAGCTCCTCCGCCGTCCTCGAAACGGGCGCAAGGGCGGGGTAGCGATGGACGACGTCGTCAGGGACCGCTTTGGCGCGCAGATCGAGGAGCGGGGCGGCACGCGGAACGACGCCATCCTCGGCCGCGTGGCGGGACCCGCCGATCTGAAAGCCCTGACTCCCGCCGGAGCTCAGGCGCTGTGCGGCGAGATCCGCGACTACATCGTGGACGTCGTTTCCCAGAAGGGCGGACACCTCGGGGCGAGCCTCGGGGTCGTGGAGCTGACCGTCGCGCTCGCGCGGGTGCTCGATCTGCCGCACGACCGCGTCGTGTGGGACACGGGCCACCAAGCCTACGTGCACAAGGTGCTGACCGGTCGCAAGGACGCGTTGTGGGGCATCCGGCAGTACGGCGGCATCTCCGGGTTCTTGAAGCGGGAGGAGAGCCCGTACGACACGTTCGGTGCCGGACACGCCTCGACGTCGATCAGCGCGGCGCTCGGCATGGCGGCGGCGCGGGACCTCGCCGGGGTGAAACGCCGCGTGGTCGCGATCATGGGCGATGGGGCCATGACCGGCGGCTTGGCGTACGAGGCGCTCAACAACGCGGGCCATTCCGGACGCGACCTGCTCGTCATCTTGAACGACAACGGCATGTCGATCTCGCCGAACGTCGGCGCGCTCGCGCCACTACCTGACCAGCATCCAGACCAGCCCACGGTTGCGGAAGCTGCGACGGGAAGGCCTCGACGCGATGGGGCGACTGCCGCGCGTCGGCGGAAAGGCGCGAACTCTGGCGACGCGCCTCGAGTCGCGCGATCAAGTCGGCGATCGTTCCGGCGGGCTGTTCGAGGCGCTCGGCTTCAACTACATCGGCCCGGTCGACGGCCACGATCTCCCGATGCTCCTCGACCTTCTCCCGAAGGTCCTCGACCGGCCGGGACCGGTGCTCCTCCACGTCATGACGCCGGAAGGGGAAGGGCTCCCGCCGCCGAGGCCGATCACGAGGGTTTTCACGGCGTCGCGCCGTTCGACAAGGTGACCGGGAAGGCGATTCCGGTCGTATCCGCCGGACGGCCCGGATACACCGCGGTCTTCGGGAAGACGATGATCGATGCCGCGGCCGCGTTCCCGAAGATGGTCGCGATCACCGCCGCGATGCCGTCGGGCACCGGACTCATCGGCTTCAGGGAGGCCTTCCCGCATCGTTTCTACGACGTCGGGATCGCCGAGGCCCACGGCGTTTGCTTCGCGGCGGCCATGGCCTGCGAGGGCGCGCGGCCGGTCGCGACGATCTATTCGACATTTCTCCAGCGGGCGTTCGACCAGGTCGATTCACGACGTGGCGTTGCAGCACGTTCCGGTCGTCTTCGCGATCGATCGCGCGGGCTTGGTCGGCGCCGACGGCCCGACGCACCACGGCGTCGCTCGACCTGTCCGTACTTGCGTTGCGTGCCGGGGATGGTGGTCTCGGCGCCGAAGGACGGCGAACGAGCTTCGGGACCTGCTGTGGACGGCGCTGTCCCAGGACGCGCACCCGTTCGCGATCCGCTACCCGCGTGACGCCGTGCCCGAGGGTACGACCCTGCGCGTTCCGCCGAAGGTGCTCCCGATCGGGTCGTGGGAGATCCTCGAGGAAGGCAGCGACGTCGTGCTCCTCGCGGTCGGCACGATGGTCGAGCACGCGAGGACGGTCTGCCGAACGCTCGCGGGCCTCGGCGTGTCGGCCGGCGTCGTCAATTGCCGGTTCGTCAAGCCCCTCGACCGTGAGACGCTGCGAAGCGTGCGCCGATCGGCACGGCTGCTCGTGACGATCGAAGAGAACAACCTTCCGGGAGGTTTCGGCGAAGGCGTCTTGGCGGCGCTCGACGCGGACGGCGTGTCCTCCGAAGCCGTCCTCCGTCTCGGACTCGGCGATGCGTTCGTCACGCACGGCTCGCGGGACGAGCTGCTCGCCGAGGTCGGATTGGACGCCGACGGCATCCTCCGGCAGGTCCGCGCGGCGCTCTCCCGATGAGCGCGCTCCACACGCCGCACGCCGGCCACGGCGGCGCGATCGGGCCTTGCGTTCGGCTCTGCTCACCGTCAGCGACACCCGCGGAAGCGCCAGGACGACGTTTCGGGAGCCGTGATGCGCGAGCTCGTCGCCGCCGCGGGACACCGGGTGCGCGAGACGGCGATCGTCCCCGACGAGCCCACCGCCGTGCGCGACCGCGTGATCGCGTGGGCGCTCGACCCGTCGTGCGACGTCGATCGTCTCCTCCGGAGGCACGGGGCTGTCGGCCCGCGACCGCACCGTCGAGGCCGTCGGCGCGGTCGTTCGAGACGTCCGATCGACGGTTTCGGCGAGCTGTTCCGCCTGCTGTCGTTCGAGGAGATCGGAAGCGCCGCGATGCTGAGCCGCGCCGCGGCGGGCGTCGTGCGCGGCACGCCGGTCTTCCTGCTCCCCGGCTCTCCCGAAGGCGGTGACGCTCGCGCTGACGCGCCTCGTCCTGCCGGAGATCGCGCACGTCGTGAGCGAGCTCGACGCGCGGTGACAAAGAGCTGTCCCGCCTCTAGTTCTGGAACTTGGGGTCGGGCGGGGCCTCCGACGTCGTCACGGGGCCGAAACGCTGCTCGTAGCGCGTGAGGTTCTCCGCGAGGGCGGTGACCATGCGCTTGAGGTGCCCCGGGCTGACGATGACGCGGGCGTTGACGATCCCCTCGGGGGGCAAACGTTGATGAAGTCGATGACGAACTCCTCGCGGCTGTGGCGGACCACCATCTGGTTCGCGTAGACGCCGCGGAGGAATCTCTCCTCCGGAATCTTGATGTGGATCTCACGCTCGTCGGCCATGGTGCTCCTCCCCGGTTATCCTATCCCGGCCTGCTACAGTGGGCACGAATCCATCGACCCTGAGGAGCCCATCATGGCCATCGTCACATGCACGCGCTGCAAGAACCAAACGGCCGGGCTCGGAGCGCGCGCCGTTCCCGGCGAGACGGGACGGACGATTCTCGCCAACGTCTGCGCCGCGTGCTGGAAGGAGTGGCTCGCGATGCAGGTCAAGTACATCAACGAGTACCGCCTCAGCCCTCTCGACCCGAAGCATTTCGAGTTCTTGATCGAGCAGGCCCGCGCGCTTCCTGATGCTTCCGGGAGCCGGCGCGTCGCTGCCCGAGCCGGGGACGCCGCCGCTGATGACGACCGGGCTCGACGCGCGGCTGGCGGACGAGCTCGACGGGATTCCGCCGCGACGGCGTCTACAAGAAGCTGAACCACCTCGACAGCCCGCAGTCGGCGTGGGTCGACGATGGAGGGCCGCGGCCGCGTCCTGATCCTCTCGTCGAACAATTACGCCGGGCTGTGCGACGTGCCCGAGGTGATCGAGGCCGGGAAAGGCGGCGCTCGACCGTTTCGGCGCCGGCACGGGATCGGTCCGCTTCATCTGCGGCACGTTCACCGATCCATCGCGAGCTGGAGCAGGCGCTCGCGCGCTTCGTCGGCACCGAGGCCGCGCTGTCCTACGTCTCCTGCTGGACGGCGAACGAAGGGCTGATGCCGACGGTGCTCGACGAGCAGGACGTCGTCATCTCGGACGCGCTGAACCACGCGAGCATCATCGACGGCGTGCGGCTCGTGCAAGGCGCCGCGCCGCGTCTACAAGCACGCGGACATGGCGGAGCTCGAGACGATCCTCGCGGAGACCGCGCTCCGCGCGGACACGGTTCATCATCACCGACGGCGTGTTCAGCATGGAAGGGGACATCGCCAAGCTTCCCGAGATCGTCGCCCTGGCGCGCGCGCCACGACGCGGTCGTCGCGGTCGACGACTCCCACGGGACCGGGGTGCTGGGCGACACCGGGCGCGGAACCGCCGAGCATCACGGGATGCTCGGCGAGGTCGACGTCATCACCTCGACGCTCGGGGAAGGCGCTCGGCGGAGCGGCCGGCGGTTTCACGGCCGGGCTCGGCCGCCCTCGTCGACTACCTGATCGCAGCGGTCGCGCCCGCAGCTGTTCTCGAACGCGCTTCCGCCGACCGTCGCCGCGAGCGCGCTCGCGGCGGTGCGCTACCTCGAGGCGCACCCGGAGCGCGGTGGCGCGGCTTCACGACAACGCCCGCTACTTCCGCTCGACGGCTCGAGGAGATGGGGCTGAAGCCGCTTGCCGGGCGAGACGCCGATCGTCCCGATCATCCTCGGGGAGACGGCCAAGGCGATCCGCGCGAGCGAGATGATGCTCGACGAGGGCGTGTTCGTCACCGGATTCGGCTATCCGGTCGTGCCGCAAGGGCACGCGCGCGTGCGCTGCCAGATCTCCGCCGCGCACACGCAAGGACGACCTCGACTTCGCGCTGGCCGCGTTCAAGAAGGTCGGGGCGCAGCTGGGGCTGATCTGACGTCAGGTCGCGGCCTCGAACGTCACCAGGACCTCCTGGTCGGTGAGGCGCTGCAGCTGCGCGATGCGCCAGCCGAGGTCAGCTGCCGCCGGACGCGCTCGTCGTCTTTCGGCTCCCGGCCGCTAGGGAGCGGAAGCTGGAGCTGCAGGCGCTCGTCGTGGCCAACGGCGGATCCTCGCGGAGGAGCGGAGTATACGCTGGCTGATCGAGGACGCAAGCCGTTGACGAAACGGGACTTGGCGCGGTACCGTATTGACGAAGCGAGGGCCTTACGCGTACCGTTCAGGTGGAGGACCGAACGACGATGATCCAGTTGAGCGAGCGAGCCGTCAGCAAGGTGAAAGAGCTCCTGACGACGGACAACAAGACCGGCTACGGGCTTGCGCGTCGCGGTCCAGGGCGGCGGGTGCTCGGGCTTCCAGTACGGGCTGACCTTCGACAACGAGGAGAAGCCGAACGACAACGTCCTCGACATCGACGGTCTCAAGGTCTACGTCGACGCGATGTCCGGGATGTACCTCGACGGCGTCAAGATCGACTACATCGAGAGCCTCGAGGGCTCCGGGTTCAAGATCGAGAATCCGAACGCCTCGGGAGCTGCGGCTGCGGCCAGAGCTTCCAAGCGTAAGGCAGAGTTGCAGTTCACAGCTCAGAGGCGACCAGGGGGCGCGGTGCGCGATCGCGCCCTCCGTTGACGCCCCGCGCCCGTCCGCTACCCTCCCGCCATGGCGATCCTTCCGTCACTCGGAGCGCGTCGAAGGTGCGCTCGCACCGTACGCGCAAACGAGCGCTCTCTCGCGCGGCCGCCGCCACCCGGAAGCCCATCACGGCTACCGCTCGCTGCTATCAGCGGGATCGCGACCGGATCGTCCACGCGCGCGCGTTTCGCCGCCTCGAATACAAGACGCAGGTGTTCGTCAATCACGAGGGCGATCACTACCGCACGCGGCTGACGCACTCGATCGAGGTGAGCCAGATCGGGAGGACCGTCGCGCGCGCGCTCGGCCTGAACGAGGACCTCGTCGAATCGTTGGCGCTCTCCCACGATCTCGGGCACACGCCGTTCGGTCACCTCGGCGAGGACGTTCTGGCCGAGCTTCATGGAGGACCACGGCGGGTTCAACCACAACCGCCAGACGCTGCGCATCGTCGAGCACCTCGAGGAGCGCTATCCCGATTTTCCGGGCCTCAACCTGACGTGGGAAGTGCGCGAGGGGATCGCGAAGCACTCCGGGGCCGATCGCCGTCGCCGACGCACCGGAGTTTCGCGAGTACGAGCCCGGCCCGCGCAGCCGCCGCTCGAAGTCGCAGCTGATCGATCTCGTCGACGAGATCGCCTACAACCACCACGACATCGACGACGGCCTGTCCTCGGGGCTCCTGGACGACCGACGCCCTGGCCGAGTCGGGTGCCCCTGTTCGGCGAGCCGCTCCGCCGTGCGCGCACGGCGATGGCCGCAGGCCGGATCCCCGCCGCGTGAGGACCGTCGCGCTGCGCGGCTTGATCAACGTCCTCGTGACGGACCTGATCGAAACCACCGGCATCGCGGATCTCGGGGGCCGGCGTCGCGACGCTCGAGGACGTCCGCGATGCCGGCCGCCCGCTGGCCGGGACTGTCGCCCGCCGTCGCGGAGCAGAACCGCGGGCTCAAGGACTACCTGCGGACCCACATGTATGAGCACCATCCGGATCGAGCGCATGAAGGACAAGGCGCGCCGCGTGCTTCAGCGCGCTGTGCGATCGCTATCTCGACAACCCGAAGCTTCTCCCCGACGACGCGCGGCACAGGACCGAGGTCGACGGCGTGCATCGCGCCATAGCCGACTACGTCGCCGGGATGACCGATCGTTACGCGAGCGAGGAATACCAACGACTGTTCGATCCGACCGTGCGGGTCTGACACCAGGAGGCCACGATGGACCAGACCCAAGCGGTATCGCCCGGCAAGCTTCTGATCGCCGGAGAGTGGGTGGACGCCCTGTCCGGCAAGACGTTCGCCACCGTCAACCCTTTCGATGAGAGCGAGATCACCCGGATCGCCGAGGCCGGCGCCGAGGACGTCGACGTCGCCGTCGCCGCGGCGCGTCGAGGCGCTCGAGTCGGGGCCCTGGCCGAAGATGTCCGCCGCGGAACGAGGCAAGATCCTCTGGCGCATGGGCGAGCTGATTCTCGAGCGCTTGACGCACCTTTCGCTGCTCGAGACCCTCGATACCGGAAAGACGCTCTTCGATTCCGGGAAGATCGAGCTGCCGATGGCCGCGCAGATCTTTCAGTTCTACGCAGGCGCGGCCTCGAAAATCGCCGGACGCACGCCGCTCCAGCCGCTCCGATGCGTTCCTGTTCACCTTGAAGGAGCCCGTCGGCGTCGTGGCCGCCATCGTGCCGTGGAACTTCCCGTTCCTGCTGTCGTCCTGGAAGGTTGCGCCCGCGCTCGCGGCGGGTTGCTGCGTCATCCTCAAGCCGGCGAGCCAGACGCCCCTGACGCGCGCTCGAGATGGGGAGGATCGGTCTCGATGCCGGCCTCCCGCCGGGCGTGCTGCAGATCCTTCCCGGAGCGGCGCAGGCGTGAGGCATGGCGCTGGTGCGCCACGCCGGGAGTCGACAAGATCGCGTTCACGGGAGTCGACGGAGGTCGGGCGCACGATCCTGCGCGAGGCCGCCGCGCACGGTGAAGCGCGTGTCGGTCGAGCTGGGCGGCAAGTCCCCCAACATCGTCTTCGCCGACGCCGATCAGGACGCCGCGATGCGCGGCGCCTTCAACGGGATCTTCTACAACAAGGGCGAAGTCTGCGCGGCAGGCTCGCGCCTGTTCGTCGAGAAGTCGATCCACGACGGGTTCGTCGCTCAGCTCGCGGAGCGCACGGATGCGGTCGTTCTGGGCGATCCGCGGGACAAGGGCACGCGCATGGGGCCGGTGATCTCGGCCGGCCAGATGGACACGGTCCTCGGGTTACATCGCCTCAGGAAGAAGCGACGGCGCACGGCTCGCCGCCGGCGGACGTCGTGCCTCCGAGATCAACGGGGGCCAGCGGGTATTTCGTGAGGCCGACGGTCTTCGACGGCGTCACCCCGGACATGAAGATCGCCCGCGAGGAGATCTTCGGACCCGTGCTGGCGGTTCTTCCGTTCGACGGACCGGACGACGTCGTCGCCAAGGCGAACGCGACGATCTACGGACTGGCCGCCGGCGTCTGGACGCGCGACGTCGCGAAGGCGCACCGGGTGGCGCGCGCGATCCGCGCGGGCACGATCTGGGTGAACACCTACAACCTCTACGACCCGTCGCTGCCGTTCGGCGGATTCAAGCACAGCGGGTTCGGGCGCGAGCTGGGCTCAGAGGCGATCGACGGCTACCTCGAGACGAAGAGCGTCTGGATCGACCTGGGCCGCTGACTTGCGTGCCGTTGTCATCCGGGAGCACGGGGGTCCCGAGGTTCTCGCCATCGAGGATCGACCGGTGCCCGAGCCGGGGCCTCGGGAGATCCGCATCCGCGTGCGCGCGATCGGCCTCAATCATCCTCGACCTTTGGGTCCGCGGCGGCGTCGCCGGACACAAGTTTCCGCTTCCGATCGTCCCGGGATGCGACGCGGCGGGCGTCGTCGATCGCTTGGGCCCGGGAGCGTCGGGAGTCGCGGTCGGCGACGAGGTCGTCGTCGCGCCCGGCGTGTCGTGCGGCCGCTGTCCGCCTTTGTCGCGCGGGGAGGACCCCCTCTGCCGGGACTACGGGATTCTCGGCGAGTCGCAGCGACGGAGGCTGTCAAGAGTATCTCGTCGTCCGAGACGACGGTTGCTTCCCGAAACCCGAGGGGCTGGAGTGGGTGGAAGCCGCCGCGGTGCCGCTGACATTCCTGACGGCGTGGCACATGCTGAAGAGCCGGGCGCGCGTGCAGCCGGGCGAGCGGGTGATCGTGCACGCCGCGGGCTCGGGCGTGTCGGTCGCTGCGATCCAGATCGCCCGGCTTCTCGGGCGCGCGGGTCTTGACGACCGCGGGGAGCGACGAGAAGTGCGCGAAGGGCATCGCCCTCGGGGCGGAGGAGAGGCGGTCAACTATCGCCGATCGGATTTCGTGGCTGAGGTCAAGCGTTGGACGGGCGGCCGCGGGGTCGACGTCGTCATCGACCACATCGGGACCGACACGTTCGACCGGTCGCTGCGCTGCCTCGCCCGAGAGGGCCGCTACGTCACGTGCGGCGCGACTTCCGGCTACGAGCTGAAGACCGACTTCCGCCCGTGTTCTTCAAGAGCCTTTCCATTTTGGGCTCGACCATGGGGGGAGCCACGAGCTCGCAACGGTTCTCTCCCCTGGTCGCGTCGGGCGCTACTACGTCCAGTAGTAGATCGGGTATTCCCGTTCGAGCAGGTCGCGAACGCGCACCGTTACCTCGCGGCTCGCGGAGTCCTTCGGCAAGGTGGTTCTCACGATCTAGCGCGCCCTGAGGTTAGTATGGGGCATGGCCGGTGAGCGCATCCTCGTGGTCGATGACGAAGCCGAGATCGTCGAGCTCCTGCGGGACGTCTTGACGGCGGAGGGTTACGTCGTCGATGCCGCTCCCGACGCGAAGCGCTTCGCTGCAGCTCATTCGCGAGAACATCTACGAGCTGGCGCTGCTCGATTTCAATTTGCCCGACATGAACGGCGTGATGCTGCACCACCAGATTCGCCAGATGGACGCCGAGCTGGCGTCGCGCACGATTTTTCATGTCGGGCCTGCTCCAGTCCGACGGGAACCTCGGGTACTACATGTCGCAGAGCGGGGATTCATCGCCAAGCCGTTCGATATCCGCGACGTGCTTCGCCAGGTGCGCAGCGTGCTCGAGGACGAGTCGTCGCCCCAGCCTCTCGCAGGAGCGCTCTGCGAGGGCGACGTTGAGCGGGTTCCCGCGAGGCAGGAACGCCAGCACGGCGGCCGCCGGCGCCAACCCATCCGCCGGAGCTCGTGGAGGATCTCTTGGTGGTTCTTCTGGACCGACAAGCCCTTGACGAGAACCGCGAACGCTTCCCTCCGGCGTTCCGCCAGAAGCAGCACCTGCCCGTAGTTCCAGAACAGGTCCGCGTTGAAGAATTCGAGATCGATCGCCTGGCGGCAGAAATCGGCGCCTTCGCGCAGATGGCTTCCGTCCCGCGCGAGCGAGAGCCGTAGTACGAGAGGTACCGCGCCTGCGGCATCGCGCGCCGAGCCGCCGGTCGAGCTCGAGGGCCGCCTCGAAGAGCGCCAACGCCTCGAGGCCGCGACCGTCCCCGAGCGCCGCGAGGCCTCTCTGAAATCTCGTCTCCGCCGCCTGGACGAGCATCGATCCTCCTCCCCCGCTGCGGGGAAGAATATCGAGCCGCCGGAGTCTTGATGAGCCAGACCTCGTTTCGTGAGGCCGATGACGGGAACGTAACGGGCGGCGCGGCCTCAGCCGTTGACCCCGTCGACGAGCGGTTGGTTGATTTCGATCGTGTGCTTCTGCCGCAAGTTGTCGATGAGCCCCCGAGTCAGCTGGTCGCGGCGCTGCCGGATCAGCTCGTCGCGAAGCGCGGTTTTGTCCGCTTCGAACTTCGACGGGTCGAATGCGTCGTGCCGGGTGACCTCGTAGGCGATCGCGCCTCCGGGGCGAGGAGCGAGCCCCTTGGCGCCGATCGTGCCCGAGGCGCCGAAGAGCACCCTGTCCATCTCGGGGACGTGGCCGACTCCGGGGAGCTCGCCGCCGGCCGAGAGATCACCACTCTTCTCTGACGTCGAGCTTGAGCGGTTTCGCCCCCTCGGCCAGGGCTCGTGCTCGCCGCGATGCGGCGGGCCGAAGCATACGCCGACTGTCGGCCCCGCTCGGCGAGCACGTCCGCCTTCACTCGGTCCGAGACCTCTGCGAGCGGTTGCACGGCCGACGGAACGATCTCCGTGCACGCGACGATCGCGAGGCCGCGCGCGACCGCCAACGGCGGTGAGACCTGGCCGGGCGTCATGGACGAAACGGCGCTCGTGAACTCCGGCGACGCGCCGAGGGCGATGCGCCGTCCTCTGCCCGGCACGAGGCGTCTCGTTCGATCTTCAGGCCGGATTTCGCCGCGAGCGGCGTCGAGGTCCGCCGGCTTCTTGAGATCGGCGGCGAGCCGTTGCGCTTCGGCGGTCGCCAGACACCTGGGCCGTCTGAAGCTCGAGCCGCCGGCGGATGTTGGTCCTTGGCCTCCTCGAACGGCGTCGTTCCGCCTCGCGAGCCTCCTCGACCTGAATAATGTGGACGCCGTAGCTCGCCTCGATGATCGGCGCGAACTGCCCGGGGCGGTCGCGAAGGCGGCGTCTTCGAGCGACTGACCATGGAGCCGCGGCCGAACCAACCCTGCTCGCCCCCCTGCGCGGCGGAGGCGGTGTCCTGCGACATCGTCCGGGCCAGCACGGCGAAGTCCTCGCCTTTCTGCGCGCGGGCGAGCACGGCGGCCGCCTTGTCGCGGACCGAAGCCTTGTCCGCCTCGCTCGCGTCGGCGGGGAACTTGAACAGAATGTGACGCATCCGGCGCTGCTCGGGACGCGTGAATTCGGATGCGTGTGCGTCATAGTCGCTCTTGACGTCCGCGTCCGAGATCTTCGCATTCGCCACCTGCGCCTGGCGCTCGACCACGACGAGACGAACCTTGCGGACCTCGGGGCGCCTGTACTGGTCCTGGTGCGAGGCGTGCCATTCCGCAAGGGTGGACGCGTCGACGTTCTGGTCCCCAGTGACCGGCGACGCCGGGACGAAGACATAGTCGGCAGCCGCGCGAACGTTGCGCGAGCGCCAGGCTTGCTCGATCTCCGCGTCCGAGATGCGCGCCGAGGCCGTCATGACCTCGATCCACTGCTTGGTCAAGAGGTCGTCGGCGAGGCGAAGCTCGTAGGCGCGCGACGCCGCCGTCGAAGTTCTGTCCGACGAAATCCGTGATACCGATCCTTGCCGACGAAGTTGCCTGATGGATCCTTGAAGTTGGGATCCTCGAGGATGGCCTTCTGGATGGCCTCCTTCGTCGTTCTCAGCCCCAACGCGCGGGCTTCGGCGAGAATGAGGCGCCGATCGACGAGGCCCTGGATCGCCTGCGAGCCGAGCCTCAGGTTCTTCCTCATCGGCTCGTACTGGCCCCCGAGGAGCTTGCGGTAGTAATCGTCCTGGCTGCGAGCGATCTGCAGGAAATCTTGCGCCGAGATCGCGTGCCCGTCCACGCGCGCCGCCCAGTCGGCCGACGTGCCGCCTCCCTCATCCCCGGTCGAAGAACGATCCCAGATAGAGAAGCATGGCGAAGGCGACGACGACGAGCACCCACTTCAGGTGCTTCAGATTGTCGCGCATGACGTTGAGCATGGACGTTTCTCCAGAACGCGTGGGGCCGAAGAAAGGCGCCATGGTAGTGCAGCGTGGCGTGCGTGATCAACACGGTGGTGTTAGATTGCGGCGGAGGATCGTCCCCGCATGCCCCCAAGCATCAGAAGTCAAATGTCCTCCTCGACTGGTTCACGGTGAGCTACCGCAGCGTGGCGGCCGGAGTTCTGCTCGTCGTCGCGCTGCTCCTCGCCGCAGGCTGGTACTTTTTCTCCTACGCGCCGAGCAAGCCCCGCCAGGAGGCGCAAGAAGCGATCAACCTTGCGGAGGAGAGGCTCGCGGAAGCCCGGAAGTATCCGCCACCGGCCACCTCGACGAGCTGCGCGGATAGTGCCCGGTCCGCGCTCGGCGAGGGACGGGACGCCTTCCAGCGCCGGCAGTACGACGACGCACGGATCGCGGCGATCCGATCGGAGAACTTCTCCCAGAAGGCGATCGACCTCGCCAGGGGAGGGCACGGAATCCAAGGATGTCAGGATCTACCACATGGAGGGGGACGTCCGCGTCAAGCGCGCAGGAGAATTCAACTGGGAGTCGGCGGATCGCAAAGCAGCTCCCTGCGCGTGGGGGATCAGGTCAAGACGGGGGATCGGGCTCCGTCCAGCTCATCTACTTCGACGGGACGCTGACGACGATCAACCCCGGCTCGCTCCTCGAGATCCGCGAGATCCACGAAGACCAGGCGACGAGGGTGCGGCATGTCAGCGAGAAGCTGACCTGGGGAGAGGTGCACGCCTCGACGCAGAAAAGAACGTCGACGGCTCGTTCCATGAGATTGCGACCGAGAAGGTGTCCGCCCGTGCCGAGCGACGTGGGCGAGTTCCGCGTCGTGTCCGACAAGGGAATCGAGGGCGTCCGCCGTGGACGTGTTCCAGGGACGCGTGCAGCTTCTGGCCGGAGGGCGGAACGAACACTCGACTCGGGGAGCGGATTCGCGCCGACGCGTCAGGCGAGCTTCAGGCCGAAGGAGGTTCTGCCGGGGGTCCCGCGTCTGCTCGCCCCCGCCGACCAGAAGATCTTCGTCCACGAAGATCCCTCGAAGACGTCGACCACGCTCTCACGTGGGAAAAGACCGTGGGAGCGGCCCGCTACCACCTCGTGATCTCCGACCGCCTGCTCTTCACGAGCCCGCTCTACGAGGCGGACCGCGTGGAAACGACGGTCCAGCTCGAGCCGATCCACCGGGGAGTACTACTGGAAGGTCGCCTCGGTCTCGGCCGCGGGGATTCGCGGCCTACAGCGAGACCGTGGCGATTCCGCGTGACGTCGCAGAACCTTCACGACAAGGAAGACACGACCCCACCGATCCTGGAGATCACCGAGAACGTCCAATCCGGGCCGATGCTGATCCTCAACGGGAGGACCGAGCCGGTGCGCTCCTGTGGGTGGACAACGAAAGGTCGATGTGACCGACGCAGGTACCTTTACGCGGTCGTCCGCCTCCGCAAGGAGGGTGTCAACGACGTCTCCCTCATGGCCCAGGACGCGTCCGGGAACGTGCGCAAGCTCAATCACCGCGCGTACGTCGACGCCTACTAGAATCAGCCCCGGGGTTTTCTTGCTTTTCGTCGTTTCCGGCGACTAGATTACCGATCCCGATATCGGCGCGGTGGTCGTGTCGCGGGGAGAGGCTCTTCATGTCGTTGTCTCCGTTCATCCATGCTGTCGATGTTCTCGAACGACCTCGCCATCGACCTCGGCACGGCGAATTCCCTCGTTTACTCGAAAGGGCGCGGAATCGTCGTCAGCGAGCCCTCGATCGTCGCCGTCAATCAGAAGACCGGAAAGGTCGAAGCCGTCGGCAAGGAAGCCAAGGAAATGCTCGGCCGCACCCCGGGCAACATCATCGCGATCCGGCCGATGAAGGACGGCGTGATCGCGGATTTCGAGCACACCGAGCGGATGCTCGTCGTACTTCATCGAGAAGGCTCACAACCGCAAGTTCGGCGTGCGGCCGCGGATCGTCATCGGCGTCCCGAGCGAGATCACCCAGGTCGAGAAGCGCGCCGTGCGCGATTCCGCGATGCGCGCCGAAAGCGACCGAGGTCTATCTGGTCGAGCAGGCGATGATGGCGGCGATCGGCGCGGGGCTTCCGATCACGGAGCCCACGGGCAACATGGTCCTCGACATCGGCGGCGGAACGTCGGACGTCGCGGTCATCTCGATGGCCGGCATCGTCTACGCCCGCTCCGTCCGCGTGGCCGGGCAACGAGATGGACGAAGCGATCATCCAGTACATCAAGCGCAAGTACAACCTCCTCATCGGTGAGCGGACCGCCGAGGAGGTCAAGATGAAGCTCGGCTCCGCGTTCCCGCTCGACGAGGAGCTCACGCTCGAGATCAAGGGGCGCGATCTCGTGGAAGGCGTTCCGAAGACGATCGTGGTCTCGCGACGAGGAGATCCGCGAGGCGCTCGCCGAGACCGTGGCCGACGATCATCGAGGCGGTCCGGGCCGCGCTCGAGCAGACGCCTCCCGAGCTCTCGGCGGACATCGTCGACCGCGGCATCGTGCTCACCGGCGGAGGCGCGCTTCTCAAGAACCTCGACAAGCGCCTCCGCGAGGAGACGGGCCTCCCTGTCTCGATCGCGGACGACCCGCTCACGTCGGTGGTGATGGGAACAGGCAAGATGCTCACCGACTTCGATCTCCTGCGGCGGGTTGCTCTCGACTAACATGCATCGCGCGGCGGAAACGGTCCGAGCGCGTTCGAGGCGATCTTCATGGCGGCCGTTTCACCCGCCCGTACCAATGCCCTCCTGCTGGGAGTCATGACGTTCGCGCAGCTCCTGCTGATGGCGGCGAACGTGCGCGGCGGCATGGCCGCGTCCGCCGCCGTGGCCGTGGTCGGCGCCGCCTCGCGCCCCGCCGTTTCGGCCGAACGCTCGGTCTCCGGCGTCCTCCTCGACGTCGTCCATTTCTTCCGCGACCTGCACGCCGACGACGTCGCCAACGTCAAGCTGCGCCTCGAGGTCGCGCGCCTCTCGGGGAGCTCGATCGCAGAGACGCGAGCTCGCCGACGAGAACAGGCGCTTGCGACGCCTGCTCGGCATGCACGAGGATCTGGCGCCGAAATCGTTGGGAGCTTCCGTCGTCACCGCGCGCCTGGGGTCCAGTCGCGCGTGCTCCTCGTGGACCGCGGGAGCGCCGACGGCGTTCGCGCGGACATGGCGGTCATCGCGTGGGGGGAGCGGTCGGGCGCGTCGTCGGCGTCGAGACCGGATACGCCCGCGTGCGTCTGCTCTCCGATCCGAACAGCGGGGCCGCCGGGGTGATCGTCCGCAGCCGCACCGAGGGGATGGTCGTGGGGCGTGGCGGCGATCCCATGGAGATGGTCTACGTCCCCAAGTACGCCGACGTCGTCGTGGGGGACCGTGTCGTCACCTCGGGGCTCGACGGCGTCTTTCCCCGGGGCTTCGGCCTCGGGCGCGTGACCGTCGTCGGCGAGCCGGTGGGCGCGAGCAAGTCGATCCGGCTCGAGCCGGAGGTCGACGACCATTCCCTCGAAGACGTCTTGATCCTGCTCGAGCCGTCCGGCACGCGGTTGCTGACACCCGAGGAGCCGGAGGCGACCCCGTGATCGTCCTGTGGGCCATTCTGGGCATCGGTCTTTCGCTGGCCGGCGAGCTGGGCTTGGGCCGCTTCGCGCCGGGCGCCACCCAGTACCGTCTCGTTGATGACCCTCCCGCTCGCTGCGTACGCCTTGCGCACCTCGCAACGCTCGTCGATGGTCGTGGGCTGCGTGTCGGGGCTGCTCGAGGACTACTGGATCGAGCCGCGCCTTTTCGGGTTGAACGGCGTCGCCAAGACGCTCATGGGCTGGGCTCTGGGCGGCATCGGCGCCCGTTTCGACCTGAACAACTCCTGGGGCCGTTTCGCGTCCGGAGCTTCGGTCCATCTCGTGGATGTGGGGCTCCAAACCGGTTTGCGGAGGCTGTTCGGCGAGGCGGTGGCGCCCGTGGGGGTCGCCACCTTGGGGATCCGCGCGGTGGCAGGCGGGTTGCTGACCGCCGGAGTATTGGCCATCGTAGGGAAGTTCGGGACGAGCCGCCGCGCGACGCGGCAGAAGGCCCGGAAGGCGTGAGGCCGTGGACTACCGAGAGCGCTGGGAGCTGAAGGAATACCAAAGCGAGCAACGGCTCGGACGCCGCGCAACGCTGCTCCACGCGATCATCGTCGTTCGCGCTCGTGGGCTTTCTCGGCGTGTTTTGGTATCTGCAGATCGTCAAGGGCAGCGAGTTCGCCCTCGCTCGCGGAGAACAACCGGCTCCGTCGCATCGCGCTGCCGCCGATGCGCGGCGTCGTGCTCGACCGCAGGGACGAGGTCCTCGCCTCGACGCGCCCCGCGCTCAACCTCGTGCTCGTCCGCGACGGGCTGACCGACGCCGAGGGGCAGCTGAAGCGGCTCGAGGGTTTCCTCGGCATCCCGTACGACACGCTGAACGCGCGCTTGCATGGCGATGCGGCACCGGCCGACGTTCGAGCCGCTCGTCATCAAGGAGGACGTGCAGCTTTCGGACATCGCGAAGGTCGAGTCGCGCCGCGAGTGGTTCCCCTCCGTCGAGATCGAGCAAACCGCGTTGCCGCGACTACCCGGACGGCCCCGCGATCGCCCACGCCGTCGGGTACGTCGGTGAAATCAACGAATCGCAGCTTGCGAAGATCGCGGACGGCTCGCTCCAGCAAGGGGACATCGTCGGGAAGACCGGAGTCGAGCGCGAGTACGACGAGATCCTGCGCGGCCGTCGGGGCTGGAGGCTGCAGACCGTCAACAGCCTGGGCCGCCCCTTCGGCGCGTCGCAGCCGGGTCGCGATCCGACCGACGGGCTCCCGCTCCACCTCACGATCGACAAGCGCCTGCAGCGCAAGCTCGTCGAGGCGCTCGCCGACGAGGTCGGGTCGGGCATCTTCATGGATCCGCACACCGGCGAAGTCCTGGCGCTCGCGTCGACTCCCGGCTACGACCCCAACCTCTTCACGGCCCCCGTCTCGCGCACGACGTGGACCGCGCTGATCGGCGATCCGCGCCATCCGCTCAACGATCGTGCCATCTCGTCGTTCTATGCGCCCGGCTCGACGTTCAAGGTGCTCATGTCGATCGTCGGCTTGGAGACGGGGGCGATCACGCCGGGAACGACGGTGTCGTGCTCGGGCTCGGCGATGATCTACAACCGCCGGTTCATGTGCTGGAAAAAGGGGGGTCACGGGACGGTCGACGTGCACCACGCGCTGGTGCAGTCCTGCAACGTCTTCTACTACCTCCTCGGCAGGAAGGTCGGCATCGACGCCATCAGCAAGTACGCGAAGATGTTCCACGTCGGCGAGATCACCGGAATCGACATCCCGGGCGAGAGCCGCGGCAACCCGCCGTCGGCCGAATGGAAACAGCGCATCCACAAGGAGCAGTGGTACCCGGGCGACACGATCTCGGTGTCCATCGGACAAGGGCTGCTCGCCGTGACGCCGGTGCAGATGGCCACGATGATCTCCGCCGTCGCGAACGGTGGGTCGCTCGTCCGGCCGCACCTGGCGCGGGACACCAAGACGGAGCCCGTGAGGCTCCCGGTGAGTGCGGAACGCTCGCCCTGATCCGCGATGCGTTGGCGGACGTCGTGGAGGAAGGGACGGCGACGCGCGCGCAGCTCGGGCCGATCCATGTCGCCGGGAAGACGGGGACGGCGCAGGTCTTCAAAAAATCGGTGGGCGTCGACGCCGACAAGCAGCCGAAGGACGAGCGTGATCACGCGTGGTTCATCGGCTACGCTCCCGCGGAGAAGCCCGAGATCGCCTTCGCGATCGTCATCGAGCACGGCGGACACGGTGGAACGACGGCGGCGCCCGTCGCGCGCAAGGTCCTCGAGGTGTTCTTCGAGGACCGGCTGCCCCCGAAAGAGCCGGCTCCGGCACTGCAGGCGGACCTGAAGACTCGCCCCGAGGCTCGCGTTGCTCAGACGTCGGCTGCTCGATAGGCTCGACGTCCCGACGATCGCGGCGGCGCTCGCGCTGGCCGTCGTCGGCATGACCGCGATCGCCTCGGCGACGATCGAGCAGCCCGGCCGCGCGGGGTTGTGGAAGACGCAGCTCGCCTGGCTGGGCGTTGCCTCGGTCGCCGCGGTCGTCGTGATCGCGATCGACTACCACATCTGGGCGGAATTCGCGCTCAGCCTCCACGGAGTCACCGTGGCCCTGCTCGTGGCCGTGCTGCTGTTCGGCAAGCAGGTCGGGGGCAACAAGTCGTGGCTCGTCCTGGGGCCGCTGACGTTCCAACCTTCCGAGTTCGCGAAGTGGACGACCTGCGTCGCGGTCGCGTCGTTTCTCGCCAAGCGGGTCCACGAACGCCTCCGCTTCGTTCCAGGTGCTTCAGCTTCTGGCGATCATCGGCGTGCCGATGCTCTTGATCGCGAAGCAGCCCGACATGGGGACGGCGCTGACGTTCGTGCCGATCACCCTGGCCGCCGTCCTCCTGGGGGCTTCGGTGGCGCATCGTCATCCTCGCGATGTGCGTCGTCGCCGTCTTGGCACCTCTCGGTTGGCAGCACCTCAAGCCGTACCAGAAGGAGCGCATCTTGACGGTCGTCGATCCCGGTCGCGACCCGTCCGGAGTCGGCTATCAGGTCCGTCAGTCGAAGATCGCCGTCGGTTCCGGGCGGCTCACCGGCAAGGGACTCTTCAAGGGAACCCAGACGCGCCTGAATTTTCCTTCCGGCCCAACACACCGACTTCGTGCTCGCCGTGATCGCGGAGGAGCTGGGCTTCATCGGTGGCCGCCGCCGTCCTCGCGCTGCTCTACTACCTCCTCTACCGAGGCATGCTCGCGGCGCGCTCCTCCCAGGACCGGCTTGGGACCTACCTGAGCTTGTTGGTGGTGTCCTGGCTGGCGGGGCAGTCGGCGATCAACATCGGCATGGTCTTGGGCCTGATGCCGACGATCGGCGTGCCGCTGCCGTTTCTCTCCTACGGCGGGACGGCGCTGATCGCGGTGACGTGCGGCGTCGGACTGATCGCCAACGTCCGCGGACGGCGATTCGTCAACTAGCCTCCTGCTAGAATCGGTGGGGTGCAAGTCCTCCCCGACGACGAGGCGCTGTTTCGCGAGATCCTGGCGGGCGTCCAGAAGCCGACGCGCTACATCGGCGGCGAGTGGAACGAGGTCGTCAAGGACCATCGCGACGTGGCCCTGACCTTCGCGCTGGCGTTTCCGGACGTCTACGAGATCGGGATGTCGCACCTGGGTTTCGGATCCTGTACCCGCTCCTGAACGCGCGCGACGACGTCGCCGCCGAGCGCGTGTTTTGCCCTGGCCCGACATGGCGGATGCGCTGCGGCGCCACCGCCGGCCGTTGGCGACGCTCGAGACCGCGACGCCGCTTCAAGGTCATGGACGTCGTCGGATTCTCGCTCCAGTACGAGATGACCTTCACGAACGTTCTCGAGATGCTCGATCTCGCCGGCATCCCCTGCGCGCGTCGCAACGCGGCGAGGACGACCCCTGATCGTCGCGGGCGGGCCGGTCGTTTTCAACAGCGAGCCGATCGCCGATTTCCTCGACTGTGTTTTCGTCGGGGACGCGGAGGAGCTGCTGACCGAGTTCCTCGACACCTTGAAGGCGTTGAAGCGCGATCGCGTGCCGCGCGCGGCGCGCGTCGCGGAGCTCGCGAAGATCCCCGGCATCTACGCTCCGGCGCTGTACGACCTCGAGGACGACGATGGCCTGTTGATCCCGGTCGGCAACGGCCGGGCGCCGTATCCGGTGAAGCGGCGCATCATCTACGACATCGACCGCTTCCCGTTCCCGGATCGTATCGTCGTGCCCCACGGCGAGATCGTCCACGATCGGGTCTCGATCGAATTGATGCGCGGATGTCCCGTGGGCTGCCGTTTCTGCCAGGCGGGCTACATCTATCGCCCCACCCGCGAACGCGACCCCAACCAGGTGCGCGACACCGTCATCCGCAGCGTGCGCGCCACCGGCTACGACCAGTTCTCGCTCGCATCGCTCAACACGGGGAGTACGGCGCCGTGCAGCCGCTGATGTTCGATCTGATGGACCGCTTCGAGCCGGAGTCGGTCTCGGTGTCCCTGTCGTCGATGCACGCGTCGACGATGACGGAGGATCTCGCCGCGCCAGGTCCGCCGGGTGCGGAAATCGGGATTCACGATCGCGCCGGAGGCGGGCACCCAGCGCCTGCGGAACGTCATCAACAAGAACCTCAACGAGGAGCAGATCCTGAACGCCTGCCGGCTCGCGTTCGAGGCAGGCTGGGAATCGATCAAGCTGTATTTCATGATCGGTCTCCCCACCGAAACCGATGCCGACGTGGACGGACTGGTCGACCTCGCGCACGAGATCCACAACGTGGGAAGGCGGGTCGCCAAGGGAAGGCGCCCGGAGGTGACGCTGTCGGCGTCATCGTTCGTCCCCAAGCCGGTGACGCCGTTCCAGTGGGTCGGCCAGGAGCGCCTCGAGAGCCTGTACCGGAAGCAGGGCCGGATCGGCTCGCGCGTCAGGCGCGGCGTGCGTTTCAAGCATCACGAGTGCGAGACGACGTTCCTCGAGGGGCGTTCTCACGCGGCGATCGGCGTTTGGCGCCCGTCCTCGAGCGCGCGTTCCGCCTGGGTGCTCGATTCGACGGGTGGGCGGAGCACTTCCAGCTCGACGTCTGGCAACGGGCGTTCCGCGAGGAGGGTGTGGATCCCGAGCGGTACGCCTACGGCGACTGGCCCACCGACCGCCGCCTCCCGTGGGACGTCTTGGATTCGCTCGTCAACAAGAAGCGGCTCGGGCTCGAGCTGAAACGGGCGCTTGCGGAAGGGACGCTTTCGATCTGCGGACCCGCCGATTGCCACGGCTGCGCGCCTTTCGCGAAGGAATGCGTGAAGGGCGTCGTCAAGGAAACCACGGGACGTCCTCTCAATTCCTCGCTTCCGATCCTGACGAGTCCGGCCGCACCCGGACCGGGCCTGCCGGCTCGGTCGGTCGATGCGCCGCGCGCCTTGAGGCCCGAGGAGGCCGCCGCGCTGAACACCGCGCTTCCGAGCTTCCGCGCTACCGCTATCGGCTGCGCTTCGAAAAGACCGGCCGCCTCCAGTTTCTGGGCCACCTCGACCTGACGCGCGCGATGCTCCGCGCGTTTCGACGCGCCAGGATCGCGCTCGTCTATTCGCAGGGATTCAATCCGAAGCCGCGGGTCCAGTTCGGGCCCGCTCTTTCCGTGGGAATCGAATCGTACGGCGAGTACCTCGACTTCTGGTCGTTCGACGTTCTGGACCCAGGCGACGCGATGGCCGCGGTCAACGAGTCGCTGCCCCGCGGGCTCAGGGTGTCGGCGCTTCGCGACGTGGCCATCGACGCCCCGGTCTTTCGGAGTCGGTGCGCGCGGCGCACTACCTCGCCCATCTTCCGGACGGCCTGACGTCCTCGAGCGCGGAGGAGGCGTTCGCGGCGCGCGAGGGCAAGCGGCTGTGAGACGGAAGGACGGGAAGACCGTCGTCGTTCCCGCTTCAGGTCTGGCTGCACGACGTCGTGAAGGTCGACGAGACGTCGTTCCGGATGGCGTTGGGAGCGGGCGGTGACGGCGCCTCGGTGCGGCCGGACGAGGTGCTGACGCGTCGTCTACGGCGACGCCGCCAAAGCGATTCGCCTCGTCCGCCTCGACCTCGCGGTCCTCTGGGGCGACCGGCTGGTCAGCCCGATGCTCGCCGACAGGGCGGCGGTGCCGGTTGTCGAGCGAGCTGCTGGTTAGCCGCGCGGGCGGCCGGACCTGCGCCGCGCTCCGCGAACACGGCGTCACCGTCGAGCTTCGCGTCGAGGACGACAGCCGGACGCTCGCCGTCGGGCACATCGTCAAGGCGCGCGTCTCGAAGATCCTCCCCGGGGTCCAGTCCGCGTTCCTCGATGTCGGCCAGGACAGGACGCGTTCCTCCACGTGAGCGACCTTCTGCTCCCGGGAGAGACGGCCTCCTCTCCGCTTCGGAGGACGGAACCCGAGGACGAAGCGGAGGTCCCCGCGATGACGCCGCGACCCGACGGGCGGGACCCGATCGGGCCTCCCTTCAGGACCGGCTCAAGGAGGGTCGCGAGCTCGTCGTGCAGGTCGTGCGCGAGGCGTTCGGCGGCAAGGGACCGCGCGTCACGTGCTTCATCACCCTCCCCGGACGCTACCTGGTCTATGCGCCCCAGGCGCCGTTCCGCGGGGTGTCCCGCCGCATACACGATCCGGAGGAGCGGCAACGCCTGCGCGACATCCTCACCGCGCTGCCCGAGATGCCGGGCGGCTTCATCGTGCGCACCAACGGCGAGGGTGCGCCGCCTTCGGCCTTCGAGGCCGACGCCCGCTTCCTCGTGAACGCGTGGAGGGCGATCGATGGGAACATCGCGCGGTCGTCTTCGCGCCGGCCATCCTCCACGCCGATCTCGATCTGTTCTTGCGCTCGCTGCGCGACGCCCCCGGAACGTCGTTGAACAGGGTGGTCGTGGACGATGAGGAGATGTACGTCGCGGGGCTCGACTACTTGCGCGAGATCGATCCGCCGCTCGCCTCGCGTTTGCGTCTGCACGTGGGCGGAGAGTCGCTCTTCGACGCCACCGGGGTCTCGCAGGAGATCGAAAAGGCCCTGCGGCCTCGTGTTTGGCTGCGATCCGGCGGCACGATCGTGATCGAACAGACCGAGGCGTTGGTCAGCATCGACGTCAACACCGGGAAGTTCGTCGGCACCAAGCGGCCCGAGGAAACGGTGCTGAGGACGAACCTCGAGGCCGCGGAGGAGATCGCGCGCCAGCTGCGGTTGCGCGACCTCGGGGGATCATCGTCGTCGATTTCATCGACATGGACCGTGCCGAGCACCGGCAGCAGGTGATCGAGGCGCTCGAGCAGGCTCTTCAGCGCGACCGCTCCCGCACGAAGATCGTCGGTCTGTCCGAGCTCGGGCTGCTCCAGCTGACCCGCAAGCGCACGCGTCTGGCGATCGGCGCGCGTTGACCTGCCCCTGCGCCTCCTGCTCGGGCACCGGTCGGATGAAAACTCCCGAAACGGTCGCCTACGATGCGTTGTCCGAGGTGCGACGGGTGGCTTCGCCCCTCACGAACGGTGAGGTGACGGTGAGCGCCCACCCCGAAGTCGCGCGCGCGCTGCGTCTCGCGCTCCAGGCCGCCGCGCCGGTCGTCGATCGCGACCTCGCCGAGCGGCTACGCGTTCTCGACGATCCGGGGCGCGGATGGATCAGTTCGACGTGAGCGCGCTCTAGACGCGCCGGGAGATGCGCTCGCGCCGGCGAGCCGCCGCCGCGACGGCCCGTTCTCGTTCGACGTCCGTCGTCAACGCGAGGCGGGGGCACGGGCGGGCGCGCCGTTCGGCCCGACGGCGACCATCGTGACGAATGCTCGCGTCGTCAGCCGGCGTACGCCGGTGAGCGGATCTTCCGCGTGAACCTCGATCTCGATCTCCATCGACGATCCGAACACCGCGTTCAAGCGGCCGTTGAGGACGAGCACATCGCCGACGTGGACGCCGGTGCGAAAATCCACCGAGTCGAGGGACGCCGTCACGACCTCCGCCCGGGCATGCCGGATGGCGACGATCGCCGCGCACTTGTCGACGAGCGCCAAGACGCGGCCCCCGAAGATGGAGCCGCGCGCGTTCGTGTCTTCCGGAAGCACGACCTCCGTCATCTCGACAAGGGAGGCAACCGCGGGCCGCTCGCCCTCGTCCGGACCGTCCTGCGCGTTTCCGCTCAGCGATGGGTCCCGGCGTCAGCAGAGGGTGCAACCGGCGGCGCGTCCTGCGCGGGCTTGCTCTTCGAGGTGGCGGTCGCGACGGCCGCCTTCTCGGGGCTCTCCTTCGCGGCCGTCGCGGTTTTCGCCTTTGGCACAACAGGGCATGCTGCAGCCCTTGGCATCACCGTTCGCGGCAACGGCCTTCGCGTCCTTGGCGTCCTTCGCTTCGACCGCGTCGGCGTGCCGATCGCATGACCAAGCTGCGGACGCCGACACGGCGAGAGCCACGGCAACAGATCGTCGATCCGATCCTTCGGTTGATCACGTCGATTCCCTCCGATGCGACGACGCAGGATACGGCGACCCGTGCCGGACGTCCATCGGTGGCGAGCCGAAAGTTTGACACGTTTCGGCGGCTTCCCTTACACTGGTCCTCTTCCAGTTGAGAACCAGTCGCAACTAGAAGCCGCAGGCAAACGCGAACCGACGAGGCGGGGATCGTTGGAGCGAAGCCGTCCTGATCCCCGGTGAGATCTCGAGAGCCCTTCCAAACCAACCGGATCGTCCTCGTCGGAAATCCCAACGTCGGCAAGAGCGCGCTCTTCGGGGCGCTGACCGGGCATTACGTCACCGTCTCCAACTACCCGGGGACGACCGTCGAGCTGACGCGCGGTCACCTCGAGCTCGCGGGCGCGCGCGCCCGGTCGTCGACACGCCGGGGACCAATTCGCTCAATCCGAGCTCCGACGACGAGCGCGTCACTCGCGACGTGTTGCTCCGAAGCGCGTCCGCGTGCCGTGCTGCTTGTCGGGGACGCCAAGAACGTCGAGCGCACGCTTCTCCTCGCGCTGCAGCTCGCCGAGATGGAGCTTCCTCTGGTCGTCGCCCTCAACATGTGGGACGAAGCGACGGAACGGGCGCTGGTCATCGACGCGGAGGCCGCTGGGCCGGGAGCTCGGCGTCGAGGCGGTTCCCACGGTGGCGATCCGCCATGAGGGGTCGACTCCTTGCGCCAAGCGTTGTCGGCGCCCCGGCTCGCGAAAGCGCACGTCGAGTACCCGCCTCCCATCGAGCGCGCCATCGCGACGATCGCGCCGCGCTTGCCGGACGCGCCGATCTCCCCGCGAGCCTTGGCCCTGCTCGTGTTGTGCGGCGACGAGACCTTCCGAGGGAGATCGCGCCGTCGGGTCGGCGAGCGTGTCCGGCGCGATACATCGAGGCCGCCCGCGTCGAAGCGCAGGCGGCCTGCGACGATCCGTTGGCCGCCGTCGTCAACCACGCGCGCATGCGCGCTTCGTGGAAGATCGCGGATCGCGTGCGCTCGCGCGGGTCGCGCGCGGCGGAGCCCGCCCGGCGCGTAGGAGTCGGGCTCGAGCGCCTGGCCACGCATCCGGTGTGGGGGCTTCCGGTTCTCGCGGGTGTTTTGTGGCTCGCGTACGAGTTCGTCGGCGTCTTCGGGGCGACGACGCTCGTGGGCCTTCTCGAGAACGGCCTGTTCAACGGGTGGATCAATCCGCTCGCGATCTCCTTCTTTCGATGCCTACGTGCCCTGGGCCGTGGTTCGCGATCTCGTGGTCGGACCGTACGGCATCCTGACCATGGCGCTGACGTACTCCCTTCGCCTTGGTGCTCCCATCGTCGGTACGTTCTTTATCGCGTTCGGCGTCTTGGAGGACTCCAGGCTACCTGCCGCGTCTCGCGGTCATGGTCAACCGTCTCTTCAAGAAGATGGGGCTCAACGGCAAGGCCGTGCTTCCGATGGTCTTGGGGCTCGGTTGCGACACGATGGCGACGCTGACGACACGGATTCTGGAGACCCGCAAGGAGACGGCTGATCGTCATTCTTCTGCTGGCGCTGGGCGTGCCGTGCTCCGCGCAGCTGACGGTCGTTCTGACCATGCTCGGCTCGCTGTCGCCGGTCGCGATGCTCCTCTGGCTCGGTGTCGTGCTCCGACCGATCCTGCTCGTCGGAGCGCTCGCCGCCCGCGTCATCCCCGGCAAAGGAAGCGAGTTCATCTTGGAGCTGCCGCCGCTGCGGGTGCCGCGCCCGGGAAACATCCTCGTCAAGACCGTCGCGCGGATCGAGTGGTACCTGAAAGAAGCCGTCCCTCTGTTCGTGCTGGGGACCCTGATCCTCTTCGTCGCCGACCGGCTGAACGTGCTCTCGAAACTCGAGGCGGTGGCGGCGCCGCTGCTTCACGGTCTTCTCGACTCCCCAGGAGACCGCCGTCGGCCTTCATCGTCGGCTTTCTCCGCCGCGATTTCGGCGCCGCCGGGTCTGTACCACCTGTGCGCAGACCGGCCAGCTCGACCGCGTGCAGGTCGTCGTCGCCGTCGTGGTCATCACGCTTGTTCATTCCCTGCATCGCGAATTTCTTCATGATGGTGAAGGAACGCGGCTGGAAGACCGGCGCTGGCCATCGCGTCGTTCATCTTCCCCTTCGCGCTGTTCGTCGGCGCGAGCCTCAATTGGGTGTTGCGGGCCCTGCACGTGACGCTGCAATGAGCGAGACCGATCCCGCTGCCATCCCCTTCGTTCAGAAGACCGAGGCTCGAGCGGACGCCACGGAGTTCACTCTGCGCGTTGTGCGGCGCGCACTTCACCCACGGCACGCTCGGTCTGTGTTTCGTGCCCGCTGAACGTCGGGTGCGAGGTCGTCAACGTGCCCTGCATGCGGCTATTCAATCGCCGCGCCGCTCGCGGATCGTCGATGTCTCGCGCGAGGCGTGTTCGCGTCCAGGAGGACGCGGGTGTGATCCGACCCGTCACGAGGCTTCGACCGGGAGAAACGGGGATCATCACGAGCATCCTTCAGACGGTGCCCGAGCGCCTGGTGAAGCTCTCGAGCCTCGGAGTGATGCCAGGCGCCGAGGTCACGCTCGTTCAGCGCGAGCCCCGCGGTGGTCCTTCAAGATCGCGCGAAACCTCGATCGCCCTCGACGGCGAGAGGTCGCGGACGCTATCCTGGTGGAGTCCACGGAGGAACGATCATGAACCGAATCCGATCCGTTCTCGCGCAGCCTGGCGGTGTCCGCCGTCGCCGGCGTCGCGCAGGCGCAGACGTCCGCGCTCGTCGGCAAGGTCGTCGACGCCGATGGAAAGCCGGTCGCCGGCGCCGAGGTTCAGGCCTCGGCCAACGCCGTTCCCTGATCGAGTCTACAAAGGGTACGAGCGACAAGAAGGGGAACTTCTTCGATCGAGGGCTTGCTGTACGCCGTCCCAGGCGCCGATGTGGACGGTGTCGATCAAGGCGGAAGGCTTGGATCCCGTGGGCGTGAAGATCGTCGCGCGCGACGCCCAGCAGACGCTGTACTTCTCCGATGACGCCAAGCTGACGGCAGAAGAAGCCATCGACCGAGATCAAGATGCGGGCCTTCGCCGAGATCCGCATGGAATTCACCATGCGCCGCGCGACGCCGCCGCGGAAGACGCGCCGCTTCCGCCGATCTCCGTGCCCGGCGCCGCGCGCGGCGCGCCGCGGCGCGCCCGCGGAAGGCGACGCCGTATGCGCAGGCGATCGAGAAGGTGCGGGCGGGAGACTCCGAAGGGTCGGTCGACCTGTTCAAGAAAGCGATCGAAGAGAAGCCGGACGAATGGGAGCGCCGCGATCTCTTCGCCAAGATCCTTCTCAAGCTCGACCGGCAAGGGGAGGCGACGATTCAGGCGAACAAAGCCGACAGCAGCTCGCTCCCGACAAGGCCGGCCCGCTCGTCACGCTGACCGACATCTACATGGCGCGTGGCTTGGCCGACAAGGCGGCGGATGCGATCGCGAAAGCGCAGAAGCTCGAACCCGAAAACGGCAAGGTGCTCGAGCGCGCGCGCGAGCGTCGCCGCCGGAGCCGGGAAGGATCGACGAGGCGATCGCGCTCAACGAACGTGTCCTCGCGGCGAAGCCAGACAACACCGAAGTCCTGGTCGCGCTGGCCGATCTGTACAACCGGAACAAAGCAGCCCAAGAAGGCCGAGGAAGCTCTTGAACAAGGTCGTCGCGCTCGACCCCGAAAACGCCCACCGGACCTTCTACAACCTGGGCGTCGTCATCGAGAATCGCGACGATGCGACCGAGTGGCGATCACCGGAAGGCGATCGAGGCGTTCCGGAAGGCGATCGATCTGAAGCCTGACTACGCGCTCGCCCACCGCGACCTCGGCTTCGCGCTGATGAGGACCGGCGATCTGATGGGGGCTCGCAAGGAGCTGCAGAAGTACGTCGACCTCGAGCCCCAATGCGAAGGACGCGGCGGACATCAAAGCAACCGTCAAGAGCCTCGACTCGACGAAGTAGGGCGAGCCGTGACGCGCAGCCGCGTTGGCGTCTCGACGAGATCGACGGCGTCCTGCTCCTGCGCTGCGCGGCGATCGAAGCGCATCCGCGGAATCGCGCACGCGTTCAGCACGCGCATCGCCTCCGGACGCAGCGGATTTCGATCTTGGGTCCCGCCGAGAGCGCCACGCGCGAGGTTGCGATCGACGCCGCGCGGCGTTCCTCCGAGCGGGCGGATTCGGCGCGCGCGGAGCCGTCGATCCTGAAGCAAGTCCACGGCGACGTCCATCGTCGATGCGATTCCGGGGCTCGAGACGTCCGCCGTCCGCGCCGATGGGGTGATCCGCGTCGCCGCCCGCGGATCGCGCGCTCCGGTTCCTGCTGTCAGGACGGCTGACTGCGTCGCCATGCTCGTCGTCGATCGAGGTGAGCGAGCCGCAGGCGGCGCGTGCACGCCGGGTGGCGCGGTCTTGCCGCGGGGATCGGGCCCGCCGCGGTGTCGCGATTCGCCACCGAAGGGATCGAGCCGCGCGATCTCGTCGTCGCCATGGGGCCGGCGATTCTCGGGTGCTGCTACGAGGTCGGCGACGATGTTCTGTCGGCGCTCGGGACCCGTCTGCGGGCGCCCCGCCGCCTACGTGCTCGCGACGCGGCTCGGCCGGACGACGATCGACCTCCATGCGGCGTTGCGCGCGCAGCTCGTCGCGGCGGGGTTCCGGACGGCATCGATCCACGCCGCGCCGTTTTGCACCCGCTGCCGCAACGACCTGTTCTTCTCCTTCCGGGCCGAGGGTCCGGCCGCCGGCCGCGCTCATGGCGGCGATCGGCCCGCCGGCGGTCCTTGACGCCTGCGGGGCGCTGCGGTCACAATCCCGGCTTTCGTCCCGGCGCCGCGATTCGCGGCTTCAAGAGGCTCGTTACGAGTGCGTAGATCGTGTCCTGCGTTGATTCATCGCCATGGCGTCGCCGTCGCCAGGCGCGCCGCAGCCGCAGGGGAACTTCCTCCTGCTGATGATCCCGTACGCGCTGATCTTCGTCGTCTTCTACTTTCTGATGATCCGGCCGTCGCGACAGCGTCAGAAGGAGCACGCGCAGCTGCTGGACGCGCTGAAGCCCGGCGACAAGGTCGTTTGCGCGGGCGGCATCCACGCCACCGTCGTCGGCGTGACCGATGCGACGGTTCAGGTGAGGATCGCGGATCAGGTCCGCGTCGACGTCGAGAAGGCGTCGATCTCGACCGTCAAGCGGCCTGAATAGCCCCGAACGCGGGAAGGAGAAGGGATCCACCCATGTCGAACCCCATCACGTGGAAACTCGGGCCTCATCGTCGGCGTCGTCGCGCTGGCGGTTTGGCTCTTCTACCCGCTGAAGGAAACCATCAACCTCGGTCTCGATCTCCAGGGCGGCTTCGCACCTGGTCCTTCAGGTCGAAACCAGCGGCCGCGGTCAAGAGCGAGATCGACCTCGCGATCAACCGCATCGGCCAGATGCTGAAGCGAAAAGGCGATTCGCCAACGCCGGCGTCAGCAGCGCGGCCGACGGTCTGGGCATGGACATCCAGGGAACCGACCCGGCGCGCTCGGCCGAGGTACGGGAGATCATCGACACGATCGTTCCCCGCTGGAACGTCGCGCCTTCCGGCGCCGACTGGTCCATCCGCATTCCCGACGCGATCCGGCAACAGGTCGAGGCGACGTCTGTCGACACGACGCTCACCGTGCTGCAGACAGCGCGTCGACGAGCTCGGCGTCAAAGGAGCCGATCATCCAGAAGCAGGGGAGCTCGGGCGATCGCATCGTCGTCGAGCTTCCCGGCCTCGAAGATCCCGAGCGCGCCAAGGGCGTCTTGCAGGATCAGGCGGTGCTCGAATGGAAGGCCGTCGCCGTACCCGCAGGGCGTGACCGATTTCGAGACCTGGAGGCCGCCGGCGACGAAGGAAGCGATGATCCAGATGCTCGGCGGCACGGTCCCGCCGAACGTCGGAGCTGCGCCCCGAGATCTACGTCGAGTCCAACGGCACGAAGACCGGAGTTTCTGGTGGCCCCTCCAGTCGATCGCGGCGATCGTGGGCAACGACCTGCCGCTCCGCCCGCCGGGGAGCCGACTCGATGCAGCGCAACGTCGTCGATTTCGTGCTCGTCCCCCGAGGCCGGCAAGACGGTTTCAGGCGGCCACGCGCGAGAACCTTCGCAAGAAGATGGCGATCGTCCTGGGAAGCTCCAAGGGCAAGGTCGTCGATCTCGGCGCCCGTCATCAACGACGACGCGATCAGCGACCGGGGGCAGATCTCAGGTCGGTTCGACGTCAAGTCGGCCGAGGACCTCGCGCTGAAGCTGCGCTCCGGCGCCATCCCGACCGCGGTGACGATCATCGATGAGAAGACGGTCGGGCCGTCGCTCGGTCGCGACTCGATCCGTGCCGGAGTGCTTCGCGTCGCTCCTCGGCTTCGTCGGTGTCGCGGGCTTCATGCTGATCTACTACCGGCTGTCCGGCGTGAACGCGGTGATCGCGCTCTTGATGAACGTCGTGCTCGTGCTCGGCGCGATGGCGTACTTCGGATCGACGCTGACGCTTCCCGGAATCGCCGGGCTCATCCTCACGGTCGGCATGGCGGTCGATTCGAACGTCCTGATCTTCGAACGCATCCGCGAGGAGCTCCGCCTCGGCAAGGCCGGTTCGTACCGCGATCGACCAGGGGTTCTCGCGGGCCTTCGGCACGATCGTCGATACGCACGTCACGACGATCGTCTCGCGTTCTTCTCGTTCACGTACGGGACCGGCCCGGTGAGAGGCTTCGCGGTCACCCTCGTCATCGGACTGGCGTTTTCCATGTTCACCGCGGTGTTCGTCTCCCGCGTGATTTACGACCTCGTCTTGGGCGATCGGCGCAACGTCCAATCGCTGAGCATCTGTGCAACATGTAACTGAACGAAGCATAAC
>ERZ1370068.5650-contig-4669_pt1 | contig 50396 bp, 89 predicted proteins | sample MGYA00561227_ERZ1370068 | MGnify/ENA primary metagenome ERZ1370068 (study PRJEB38410, sample SAMEA6850437) | metagenome | study: Metagenomic assessment of the ecological functions of the soil: analysis of the soil microbiota associated with the... | reverse complement strand
CATGCCATATTGCTGGGAATCGTGCCCGCGAGCCGAGGGCGCGAAGGCCGAAGGGGCCGCAGCACGGAAACTTGCGGTCAGCTGGCTGGCCGGGCGAACTGACGAGCAGCTGCAACTGGCGGGCGACAAGGGGAGACGAAGGGGCGGGATCCGGAGCTGCACACTGCAATCGGATCGGGCGCGGAGACTACGAAGCGTTAGTAGAAGGCCGCGACCCGCACACGTAAATGCGCACGCGACTCTCCAGCTTTGTAGTGAGTGGAGTCCGCCACACGAAAGGCACCCTGACCAGAACCGCGGTCCTGGCAGAGCAGTTATGCCGATCAATTGCTGAGCTCAGTAATGAGACGACGGCGTTCCCGGGTGCGGAGGTCGTGCGCGCCCACGAGTACTTCGCTAGCACGCCCCATGTTGTCCCCGGCGTCCCTACCTCGCTGCGCAGACGCCGAATCCCGACGATACGCCGCTGCGCCGTCAGGAAGGTGGGACGTCATGTTCGACCGAGCATGGGCCAAGATCGCTGACACATAGGCGCGGGTCCAGCGCTGCCGCCTTCATCCCCGATAACTGTCTGAGTTCGCTGGTCCGTGGCGCTGAGCGCCATGGCTCGCGGCACCGATTGCCACATTTGCCATATCCCGCAGGTGTCCCTGCGCCCGAGCAATCCTGCCCTGAACAGTTCAAAAAAGGCAAAGAATTTCGCCTTGGCCAGATCGCCATTGTTAGCCCCAAGCGCGCCAGAGCTGGATGAGGCCCTATTCGCGGTTGCGATACGATGCGCCAGACTCAGGTCTGATGCCTGACCACGCCTACTTCCGCTTCGTCCGGAAATCACCGGTTGCAATCGTTGTCGCGAGTGCTCGAGATTGTGCTTGGCGCCGTAGGAGAATCAACGTCGTTGCCATCGCGGTGGAGTGCAACGGCAAACAAGATTACAGCGTAAAATATGGCTGGCTAATCTCTTCCCTCAGCGAGCGAATACCTGGGCGCGAGAGTGATGCAACGATGCACAAGGTTCGGCCGATATGAATGCCGTCAAAAACGCGTCAAAAACGCTCGGTTGATTGTGGTTTGCAAGAGGCGCGTGCGGTGGAGTACGAGGCAGCGGAGCGCGTCGACACCGGAAGCGGGAATCGCGCCCGCGAGCTAAGGCGCGAAGCGCCAGAAGGTTTCCTTTGAGTCGTACCCGCGGCACGAACCGAGCGCGAGCGAGGTGAGTGCCGGGTGGAATCGCCCACTGAGCCGAGGCGCGAGCGCCGACGGCGGCGTGCCTGATTACAACGCCAGGAGTGATCGTGAGCGAGCCGGATAGTGCCGGGGTGGAATCGTGCCCGCTATAAAGGCGCGAAGGACGGCCGCGCCTGAGTCGACCCGCGGCGCGGAACCGAGCGCTGAAGCGCGAGTAGTGAGTGCCGGGGTGGGAATCGAACCCGCATTAACGCACCTCTTTTTGGGATCCTCGGGATTTTAAGTCGTCCCGTGCGTCTGCCAGCGTTTCGCCACCCTGCATGCTGTGGCCTGTGCGCAAGACTCTCGATTGACCGTGCACCTGCAGAGCTTCGCCGCAGGATTTGATATTTTTGACGTCAGGATCCGTAACCTCTTCAGACCCTACGCTTTTCGAGCCTGCCGCCCGCCGGCCGAGCCCCAGCCCTCACAAGAGCCCACCGGACAAGGAGGCCTCGAATGGCAACTGCGGGCGATCTCAACGAACAAATATGACGCTGTCAGGATCTGCTTCGCCGACGTGGCGCCTCTGATCGCCTGCGCAGACAGAAGCGCGCAGCAGCAGCATCACACGGAGCCGCGTCGACTCGTGGACCTACGCGGTGAACAGCCGCGGGGTCCCACGCCGGGAACGTCGCGAGCGGTTTTTCGAGGCCGTGGCTGGCACAGTGAGAGACCTCTCCGCAGCCATATCAGGAATCAGGGGAAAGCTCCTGGCCGGACATGGGCCGCATGGTCACGGAATCCTGGGCGAGAGATAAGTGACGGTCCGGCTGCCGCCTGTCGTCCTCCTCCTCGGTGGCTGCACGGCACCCCCAGCCCCTGCCGCTCACTGACTCATCGAATCCGTTCGCTATCAATGATCATCGCCACGAGTCCGACGTGGTCTCGCTGTCACGCGAACGGCTCGCCCGATGTGGTGCTCTCGTGGACGTGCGCTGAGCCAAGGGACCCTCGGCGCTCGAGCTTCTTTGCCGAACTCTTCAGGCGGATCCGACACCAGACGATCCCGGATCGCGATCACCGGCGACCCCGCCGTCGGATGTTCATGACCCCATGCCGCGCGATGCCACGAGCTTCGCATGCGCGTGGAGGAACAATAGGGTGCTGGCCGTGACCAGGAATCGCCCTCCCGCCAGCCTAGACCCGGCGAACAAGGTCTCTGCCACTTCGTGGCTGCACGGCGGCCGCCGAGAGCTTAGCGCTGTCCTTGCCTCTTCTGCTACTCTCCTCGCATGCTTGATTTAAAATCGTCTCTTATCAGCTACCATCGCGACGACGCGGGCGACATGTGGGCGCTTATGTCGGATCGTCTCTCGTCGCCCGCTTTGCCGAGCGTCTTCGGGACGTGACGATATCCAGCCCGGACAGAACTTCTGAGCAGGCGATCGAGCAGATGCCGCTACGATGCGATCGCCTGTCTGCGGTCATCCCCGGGGACTATCGAAATCCGTCTGCTTAACCTGGATACCCATAACGTTAAAAAACCTGAGTTGTAGTCCGATAATCGACGCCAGGCGCCGTCCTCGGACCAACCGGCCGGAGTCGCTGTGCGGTAAATGTCGTCGATGAGGCCCCTCCCCGCTAGCATTGAGGGGCAGCGATTTTACTGATTGCCACGAAGCCAATTCCTCCGGCAGCGAAGATCTAATTTCGCTCGCCACACGATCATAGAATCGGGCCTGCTTGCGTTAATTCAGGATAACCGGCGTAGCGGAACCCCAATCTCCATCGTAATGACGCCGTGCGGATTGATGCCCGCTGAATCTACTCCATTAAGCAACGCGAAACTACAAGAATCAGCAGTCCGGCGCTCTATCAGGAGCACAAAGGCACGCGTGATCTCTGAAACGACCAACGAACTCAACAACAACCCTGATGTGAGGTGACACCGCCAGCGCTGTGCCTCTCCGTCCCTCATTCAACGCCCCCGACCGCGTTCAATTTGGGGAGAACGAAGCGCCGGAACAACCCCGTGAACATGATATCCCGTTATGGAGAAGCAATCACCATAGTGAAGGCCAGAACGCGGAGGTCAACTACAACATTCTCAACTCTCAGTGGAATATTCGCGCCGAGGGTGTTCACGAGAATCCCGGAACCGCGATCGCTGTCCCCGTAAACCGGGGTCAGTCCAAGAAAGCCACCCAGCAAACTCAAAAAGATGCTCTCTATCAAGACTTAAGCCGCATGTAGTCCGCGTTGCCCCGAGCGCCGTTTCTAATCGCAAGTTCCCCCGACGCGCGCGTGATGCCCCGGGCCAGTAAGAGATTTGCTACGTTTGCAGCAAGCAACAAGAAGGACGAAAACCGACGGGCAACCTGCACACAACACGAGCAATGAGGTGCTGAGATTTCCGACCACCTGGGTCGTGAGTGAAATCCACATTATAGGTCGCACCTTTGTTCACACGGGATATTGTTGAGCCAGGCGAGACGCGAGCGTTTCCAACTCAGCACCCGCTCTGCGCCAGGGATACCGTCGGCTTCACCTTCTCCGATCGGGGCCGTAAGAAAGCCCGGGATCCGCGGTTTATTTCTGCGGGTCGCAGAACCAGCGGTATGTAGGTGCGGCCCAGGTCTCGAGGCTGGATAATAGATGCCCGGTGGCAAAACTCCGATAATCGTGTGCCTTTCCATCTATAACGACTTACTCCTGCCAATTGTCTCTTTTCGACTGCCATACCGCCCTGCCAAAGAGTAGCTTATTATCACTACGGGCTGTGCGGTCGGTTGATCTTCTCCGGCAACGAAGTCGCGCGTCCCTGCTGTCGGTCGAACTCCCAAAACGGTTAGAAAATTTACGGATACTCGTGCCCCGCTCAAGCGTTCTGGCTCTTCGCCGTCATCGAAGATCATCGGCTGCGACCGGATAGCAGCGATCTGCTCAAACACCGTAGTTCTCGAGCTTGTAGATCCTGAAAGTTTGGGACCGAGTCAGGTTTTGATCGGTCTTCGTTTCGACCGCGTTCTCCAAATGACGGCCAATCTTGATGGATCGCCGGGCAACGGCAGCGGTAAGCAGTACCGCATTTACGACGCTAAACATTGCTGCGTTAATGCCCACCCACACGCCAGTGTGATGAGACAAACAACTGAGAAGAGAGGGCGCTTTAAGAGCATACGCGCTGCGAATCGGCAATCCTGCCATATCAGATGAATCATAGGTCGGATGGTAGCCGTGATCCATACATCATACAATCTCATTGTTCTCATGTGTTTTCGATGAGCAGGATTCAGCGATTCGTTTTTTGTTGTTCGTGTTGTTTTGTGTGGCAAGCGGGCTTCCACGATAATCTTCGTGGTCTGTATTCTTCTTTGCGGGCGGAGTCGCGCCGGATCTCGCTCATCAGTCGGCTCTCTGATGATTATCAACCACACAGAGAGGCACGGAGAAACCCGAGTTCCAGAATTGGCTTCGGAGGATTAGGTCAGAGTCGCATCAGGATTGATTGCTCGAATGAGGCGCAGCTTAGAGCTATTGGTCCGTTTCTTTGCTTCCGGAACCAATACGGAGTTATTTCCCAGCAGGCGGATAAAGGCATCAAGATGTGCCGGCGGTTTCGTCGTTCTTAAAGTAGCTGCGTGCCACGTGCGCCAGAATCCCCGCTTGGTTAAGGGGATCGCTTGCACCATGCCGGCCTTCAAGTTGTTGGGCTATGGACCACTTCGACAGTATGCCGATTCCGAGGCCCGCTTAACCATTTCGACGATAGCTTCGGTCAATCGACACACTTGAGATCTCGCTTGGGGAGAAATGCCGGCCGGAACCAGGAGTTTTTGAAACACCCGATTGTCCTCGGGCGCTGAATAGATGATCATGCTGATCCAGGAAATCCCTGGGTGAGACATAGCCTTTGAGCAAAACGGATGCTCTTTCGCGGCGATGACCACATATTCATCACGAAATAGCGGCTGGTAGCGGAGTTTCTGGTTTTGTCGTGGTGAGTTTGTAAGTCCAATATCGACGCGCCTTCCAGGAGCGCCCTCGATTGATCCTCGGTTGCTTCGACGATAATCTTTACGTCGATTCCTGGTACTCGGTATTAAACTTCTTCAAGACCGGCGGAAGCCAATGGTAGCAGGTATAGCATTCGGTGCTGATTCGCAGCACTCCTCCAGGTTCGCTGGCGACGCGCTTAACCTCTTCTTCGACGCGATCGAGATGATCGGAGAATTTCGTTGGCGGCGACTAATATTCGCGCTGGCCCGCCGCCGTCAGAAGCATTTTCTTGTTTACTCGATCAAGTGGGGACGCCCAGTCCGGCCTCCAGGTCGCGCAAGTCTGATGGCTCAAGGCGGATTGTGTGAGAAAGAGTCGATTACCTGCTTTAGTGACGCTGCCTTCCTCGGCAATTGCTCGAATAAGACGCAGGTGCCTCACTTCTAATTGCATACTTTACTCTCGTCGATGAGCGGAATACATACTAATCCGAGCTTGGATGAAAATGTTACACGTACGCAGATAGTAAACTCATAGATACAATGGAATTCAAATCAAACGGTGTGGGAGCGAGAACACGTTTTAAGTATGGACCAGTTTTTTGCCCAGTGGAATTGGCAGCCCCCGCCGCATTGGAACCAGGATCGCCAACAATTGATATGCACACGGGCGGCAGAGCTAGTTAGCATGTAGTGGTATCGGGCTTACCCGATACCAGACGGGACTGTGTTGGAGAAGCGCCGTTATTTTCCTCGGGGAACACTCTGGACGATCTCGCGCAAAGGGCTTGCATGGGAACCGCGTGGTCACGCCGATATGTGTACGGAGCAGTTGTCACGCAATCTGTTGATGCAGACTTCGATGTGTTCTTTCTCCACAACGAGGGCTACAGCACTGCGTGTGCAGACACGCAATCATCGCTCTGACAGAAGCTCATGATCAGAGACGGGCCCTCCACGTCCGCAAAGAGAGGGTGACGTTAATCCAGACAAATCGTGATCGACGCCCGCCGGCAGCAGCTGAGGCACAAGCCCGGATGGAATCCGGAAAAGTCCGAGCGGTTCTTCGTTCCGGAATGTACCTTCGTTTCTCTACCTTCGCGATGAACGGATCGAAGCGCCGGAGCCTTGGTCGCGATTAGCTCGCTGATGTGGCTTACGAGGGGAGGGTGCATCTCTACGCGCTCGTTGGAGGCGCGCTCCGTTGGGCCTGGCTCTCACTCCAGATGATGATTACCACCAGCTTATCGTGATTGTGGTCTGGCGCATCAAGCAGTGCTGTGATGGCCAATTTTCCATCAAGCACCCATTCGAGGATGATCTCAGCTTTCTGTATGGGACGATATTCACTGGTCCGGCGCTTCAGGCCGGACACCCGCAGTCGCAATGCCAAAGGGGCATCTTCGCGGAGGGGAGGTTGGGAACGTTCCCGGGCTGAAGTGGCGTTCCAGGCGCGGAGCGCCTCGCGCCGCTCGTGCATGCGCGCGAAAGGTGGAGCTGCAGCCCAACGAGCAGATCGTCACTATCGAAAGTAATTATTGGCAGCACGATGACGGTGCTGCGAGCGGTGGAAGTCAAATACCACGTTCGGTCCAGAACCAGGCTGTTCATCCTTCGAAGTGAGCGGAACGGCTTCTTTCGCCATTGGGCGAAATGATTTCTATTTCTGACCTCGGCCGATCCTTTGTTCCGCAAAGGGTTTTATCCCGCGTTGAGCTGCAGACATTCGGCTTCGACACCTCCCGCCATGCGACCGCCGCGCAAAGCAATGCACCTTGGTGGTGGAACGTAAGTCCCGTCCACTCCGGTACGGCCTTTTTTACTCTGCGGCTTCGAGGCGGTCTCTGCTGCCATCTATCTTTGCCCATGCCTGCGCTAGCGCCACAGCACCACCGATACGCACCCGATAGGTTCCGGTACTCGTACTCTTTGAAAGGCGTCAAATGCAGAATGACTGGTTTGCTGCGTCTGCCAAGCTTTAATGCCTTCCGCCGTCGCGCCCCGGTCGTGTCCCGGTGCTGTCGGCCTGTGCACCCTCACAGCAAAGCAGCACTTTGTTGGCATCCGTGCGTCCAACAACTCTTCAAAAGCGTTCCCGGTGGTTCCAACCGGATGATTTTGACGTCCACGGTGATCGTGGCTTCCACCCGGCCCGGCGGTAAAGGAATAGAAATATTCAATTTCCTCGCCGTTCGACTCCCCCCTGATCCTCATCAGGAACCTAAACGGGTGTCGGATGGTCCCGGTCCGTAGACTGAGCAAACGCAGAACCAGTAGCGGCGATAAGCACTAGCAGGCTGGTGGCGAGTAACAAACTTTTCTTCATTTTCATTCTCCTGTTTTGATAGGCGCTGAGTATTGGTCCGCAGCGCAGGTTGCGTAACAAAGCGGCTGGGGCTTAGGACTTACATAGGCTGTCGGCTATCGCCAATCAAATTCATATCTACTGGTAACGCAGGAATTCGGCGACGAAAACCGCATGTGCGCGTTCAGTCGGTCTTCTTCTAATTAAGCTGAAAGTAAGGACCGTAGTGGATCAGAAGGGTTAACTCTGAGGAATGACAGGCTATCGCTCTATTTATGGCGATGGCGAGGACGCTCGACTCCGTGAGGTCGATGCGCGCGTAGAAGATGTCCGTTTGTTTGCTCTTCGCATCCTGCGCCAGGACAATCGCGAGCCCTTCCTTCTTTTTCCCATCCTGGCGATTGAAGAGACAGACCGCTCCCTGGCTCTTCTGGTCCTCTGTGTCGCTGATGCAGCCTCGATCAGCTTGCTACCCAACCAGCCGACTTCATTCGCTCTTTGGAATAGAAGTCCTGCACCTCTTGCGCGCTCTTCTCAGTGGTGAAGGCGATGAAGCTCACCTTTCCCTGCATCGCCGCCCGAATCATCAGCCGAGCCCCAACGGAAGTGCCAAGTCGGTCTTGGTCGCGCCTGCAAGAGGCGGCACGTCCGGCCACAGTGATCAGCTGACCGTCCCGGCTTTGCTATTACCAGTGAGGGGTGTCAATCATCCGGCAGGAACCGCACCCGGTCGCGATTAGCAGAGCAGACTAGAATTGTATTCGTGATGCGCATTTCGTTGTTGGCTCTCTGCCGCTCTGCAAACCAGGTATATCGTAGCTGTCATCGGCGGTTGACAGTCAGACACCATGGCGCTCTACTGAGCAATCACTGCGGCTTGCATTACCTTCAAGGCAATGGGAATTCTTGGCTGTCTGCTGAATGTCGGGTTTGCCAACTTCAAGCTCAACTTTGGTTGCGCTTTCCGGAATTACAAACGACAACGTGACGTCCTGTGAACTCTGCCCATTGACTATATTGTTATCACTCATGTTCTCCGGAGCCGAAGGAACGCCGTCGATCATCAGACGGAAAAACTCGGGGAGAAATTCGCCGCCGCCGCCACCGCAACTCCTTGTTCGCCACCCGGACCGACAGATTCAAATAACGCTTGCCTAACGCAACGCGTTGGCCTGCTCCGTCAACATCCACGCTGGCGCCCAGAATGGTGTACGTCATTGCCGGCTCTTTGGTAGTTGTCTCGTCGCCTGAGGCCAGCTCAGCGGGATATTGTTGCGACTGCGCAGGGCCATCCAGCGCCAGCGTAGCCGGCTCCTTGTCCTGTTCATCCAGAGTAAGCTGCGCACCCTTCCACTCGGCTGAAGGAGGAACACGGAAACTTACCATTCGTTCTTTGGTGTCTCGCGACGCAAAATTATCTTCGTATGGTTGCTTGTAAACAGATCCATCGCCAAGTTTCAACTGCCACAATGCGCTTCTGATTGAGACGCTATCTTTCAATGTATTGACGACCGTGAAGGTCAGGTCAGCCAGCGCCAGGTTGGTATTGTCCTGCGGCTGATCGTTCGCCACTCGATCGGAAATCACTGCCTTTGTCAGCGTGAATTGCAGATTGGCGTAGCTTAGTGTTCGCGGCCCTGTCAGTTGCAACGGGCGTTCAAAATGGAGATGGCCTGGCTGTGGAACCGCCGTAGTTGCCACCGTTGCTGTTGGAGTTGGAAGACAAGGAGCCGATATGTTTACAAGCAAGTGGCACGACCAGGACAAATGCGATGAATATCCACATTTAACAAAGGTGTTTTTAGTTTTCATTAGTTCTCCTACAACAAGACGGCTGGTCGTTTATTCCAATTCCTACGCTCGATAAATTCTCTTCTAATTGGTAACGCAAGAAATTGCGTTGAAAACCCGCATGCCAGCACTCATTTCGCTTTGGCTGGTTCGGAGCGTAAGCTGCTGAGGAAGTAGAAAGAATGATTGATGCAGAATTCCGCCCCGACGGGTGTTACTCAACTCCTCGTCAACTGGAGCAACGGCGATAAGGCTGCCCTCGACGAGATGCTGCCGCTCGTTTACCAGGAACTGCGGCGCATCGCGGTTAATCGCCTGCGTCAGGAACTTCCCAATCACACACTGCAGCCGACGGCGCTGGTCAATGAGGCATACCTCCGGCTCATCGATCAGAAAAACGTAAACTGGCAAAACCGCGCCCAATTCTTTGGCCTCGCGGCGGAAATGATGCGACGCATTCTGGTCAACCACGCGTTACATCGCCGGGCAGCAAAACGAGGCGGAGGCGCACTGCGCGTGTCCCTGGCAGTGGCCGTCAATTCCTTTGAGCAGAAGGACGTAAATCTGGTAGCGCTGGATGAGGCGCTGAAGAACCTTGCGATCATCGATCCTCGGCAATGCAAGATCGTGGAAATGAAGTTTTTTGGAGGCTTAACCGTCGCCGAAATAGCAGAGGTCTTGCAAGTATCGTCCGACACCATTGAACGCGATTGGAAGATGGCGCGCGCGTGGTTGCACCTTGAAATCAGCAATGGGTAATTGATCATGACTCCAGAACGCTGGCAGCGAATTAACGAAATGTTTCATGCGGCTCTGGTCCTTGACGGCGGGCAACGAGGCGCCTTTCTTGTCGCTCAGTCCGCTGGGGATGACGCTTTGCGCGCGAAAGTAGCAGCGCTTTTGGCTTCACATGAACAGGCGGAAGGATTCATTCAGGGTCAGTTTTCGGCGACGCCGCGCAACTACTCGTCGAGGAAGAAGCCGAGGCCATGATCGGCCAGCACATTGGACTCTACAAGATCAATCGAGAAATCGGTCGCGGAGGGATGGGTACTGTTTACCTGGCGACGCGCGACGATGATCAGTTCGAACAGCAGGTAGCTATCAAAGTCGTCAGGCGGGGCATGGATACGGACCTCGTTCTCGCCCGCTTTCGCAATGAACGTCAGATTCTCGCCGGCTTCGATCATCCAAACATTGCTCGTCTGTTCGACGGCGGTTCGACCGAAACCGGTCTGCCGTACTTCATCATGGAATACGTCGAAGGCCAGGCCATCGATGAGTATTGCGACAGTCACCGGCTCTCAACCGCCGCTCGCCTCGAACTATTCCGCACGGTTTGCTCAGCCGTTCAGTACGCGCACCAGCATCTCGTGATTCATCGAGATATCAAGCCCAGCAATATCCTGGTGACCGCCGAGGGCGTGCCGAAGCTGCTCGACTTTGGGATTGCCAAACTGCTTCACTCTGAGGCGACCCAGGGAACCGCAACCACAGCAATCGTGCAGCGATTGATGACCCCGGAGTATGCCAGCCCCGAGCAGGTTCAGGGAGAGCACGTAACAACTGTTAGCGACGTGTATAGCCTGGGAGTGCTGCTATATGAATTGCTCAGTGGCCATTCTCCCTATCACTTCAAGACACTGTTACCCCAGGACATCGCGCAGGTCATCAGCGATAGTGAGCCGGAGAAACCCAGCACCGTTATCAACCGCATTGAAGAAGTAACGACCGGTGGCCGGAAAGGTACGAAGCTCACGCCGGAATCTGTCAGCAAGACTCGCGACGGACGCCCGGAAAAGCTGCGCCGCAAGCTGGCCGGTGATCTGGACAACATCGTGCTCATGGCGATGCGTAAAGAGCCGCCCCGCAGGTACTCTTCCGTCGGGCAATTCTCTGAAGACATTCGCCGACACCTGAATGGGCTGCCGGTGGTGGCGCGCAAGGCGACGCTCTCCTACCGCGGCGCGAAGTTCATCCGGAGAAACACTGTGGCCGTCGCGGCGGCCGCGGTCATCAGCTTGATTCTAATTGTGGGCATCGCTGCGACCGGATGGGAGGCTCACGTGGCTCGCGCGCGAGCGCGCGCGAGCAGAGGCGGCAGGAGCAAGAGCAGAGCGGCGATTCAACCAGGTGCGCAAGCTGGCCCACTCCGGTGTTGTTCGATTATAACGAAGCGATCCAGGACCTTCCTGGATCAATGCCGGTACGTGAGAGGCTGGTCAAGGATGCCCTGGAGTATCTCGATAGTCTGGCTGGGGAAGCCAACGATGATCCATCGCTGCAGCGGGAACTCGCAACTGCGTATGAGAAAGTTGGCGACGTTCAGGGGAGGACCTTGCGGGCCAATATGGGTGACACTTCCGGCGCCAAAGAGAGCTATCGGCAAGGCGCTGAGAATTCGGGAAACGCTGGTAGCCGCCAATCCGAAAGACGCATCATCCCGCAGTGATCTGGCTGACAGCTACCGGGAGTTTGGCAGGTTACTATGGACGGCTAGCGATACGGCTGGCGGATTGGAGAATGCCAGAAAGATGTCTCTCTGCGTGAAGCTTTAACGGCAGAGAATCCCAACGAACATGCAAGCTCGCTTTAGCCTGGGGGTAAGTCATGCTGATGTCGGAGAAATACTCTTGGAACAGGGTGTGACGACCGGCGCGGCGGAAAGTCTCAGGCGGGCATTGGCTGTTTTTGAAGCAGCTGTTAGCAACCGAGCCTGCCAACGAGAAATGCCGCGCTGCCGTTCCTTTCATTTATCAGAAAAGCAGCGAGGTCATGTTATGGCAGGGTAACGCAGTTGGCGCCCTAGCGGCGAGTCGTCAGGCACTGGCGCTGGACACGAAATTATCGAGTGCGTATCCAATGAATACGCACTATCGCCAGGAGGTGGGAATTGATTTTGAAAAAGTCGGTAATACGCTAGAGAATCTCGGCGATATCAACGGCGCACTGGAGAGTTACCGCAACGAGTTACGGATCTTTGAAGAGCAGTCGGTTAGCTGATCCGGCGAACGCGCAATTCCGCAGCGATCTTTCGTCAGCGTATTTAAAGGTTGGGAGCATGCTGGCCAGAGTTGGCAAGCCAGCAGATGCTCTACTGAACCAGAGCAAGGCCCTGGCAATCCGCGAAGCGTCGGCGACGGCTGACCCGCTGGATTTATGGAAGCGCTGGGACTTGATCGAGAGCTATGCAAAGACGAGCAACGCGCTGGCGAAGGACGGCGACTCTGTTGCTGCGCTGGACGCATGTCGCAAGACCCAAGCTCTGCTGGCCGATACAATCGATGATCCAACCAACGTCTACCTCCGCAGCTATCGGGCCTATGCGTCCGCTGATGTTGGCGAGGCCCTGGTGATAGTCGCCGCAAGCAACAAGACCGCGTCAGCCGAACGGCGAGAGTTACGGGTTACAGCAGAAGCTCTGTACCACCAAAGCGCTGATATCTGGGAAGACATGCGGAAGAATGGCACGTTGAGCAGTCCGGACGCCATTAGGTTCGATCGCCTAACCCGCGAAATCGCCGAGTCTCACGATGCCTTAAAGAAGTAGGGTGCGAGAGTTCGAAAATGCGCTGAGAAACTCTGTGCCGTATTACGCGATCCTGCAGACTGATGGACAAAAAGCCGGAGTACGTGACCAGGCGCCGAGGGTAAAAGTTCTCTTGTTTGTCTGCCATTTAGACTGGGCCGCCTGCCGACAATAACTCTTCGATTCCTCAGAGAGTTTCCAGTTTCACCTGGTTGTCGCGGCTGAGGAACCTGGCGAGAATCAGGAGCATCACGATCCCCAGGATGTTGGCGAGCGTGAGCATGACGAATACGTTTGGGTCTTTGAAGTTCTGGATGGCGATAATAACCCCCGCCGCGGTATTGCGCTGGGCGGTGCCGAGCCCACCGACATCTTCAAGCTGATCCTTTCCAAATCCCGCGAGATATCCGAAGCCGAAAGCCGCCGCGACGAACAGCAGACCGACGAGAAACGCACCCGTTCCGATGATCTGAAGCAGGTTGGGAAAATAGCCGACCAGCGTCGCCACCAGCATCGCGTACATCGGCGATGTTGCCGAGTCCGCCGACCAACGGCTGCAGCTTCTTACTTAGGCCCGGCAGGAGCGCGGCGGCCAGCATCCCTACGCCGATCGGCAAAAGCATCTGCAGCAGCAGCGCGCGGGCGATGGCCAGTGCGTTCACGCTGACACCGGAGAGCACCAGCGGCAGGACGAGTGGCACATAGGGGACCGTCACGATCATCAGCACCATCATCACCGCCGCCCCGAGTGCCAGGTCATGCTCCGCTGTCTGGGTTAATTTGATCAGGAAGGGCGCGCCCGCGCCCAGGCAGAAGATCATCAAGCCGGCTTTGAGTGCGGGATCGAACGGCACCAGATATAAAGCGCCGATCATCACCAGGGCGCGAAGATAAAGTTAGCCGCGAGCATCTTGAGCACGAACGGCCAGTTCTTCAGATGCCCTGCGATTGCCGACGGCTTTTGCGTCAGGCCCACGTTCAGCATCGTGCAGATGACAAAGACAGGGGCGATGTACTGAACGGAGGTCCTAAGAAACTGAAACATGTACACCTCCGCTGATTGTTGATTCTTCCATTACTCACCTTCGACCCGCGTCATGTCCGACAAACTGTCAGGGGGTTGAATCTCCCGCCCGGGTTGCCGACAAGAGAACGATTGCCAGACATGTAGTACAACTGAGGTGAAGGCTAACGAAGAGGCTCGGGAGAATTAACTGGTAGTTTTGACAGGACTGCAGGTCGTCTTCGAGAGCGCATCTTATGACATCACCCCTTAAGCCATCCGTCTCGTGCCAACCCTGTCAAAAGTGCCAGTGTTTGACCGTGCCCAATCGAATAGCATTTCGAAAATCAAGCGGAGTTCCAAGCGAACGCGATTGACTAAGAAGGAGCTTCAAGATGGATATCAAGCCACAGGCGATGGCGTTACCTAAAGACACTTCGACCCTCCCGCAGGGTAAGTACGGCCCGATCTTTCCCAAAACACCGGCATGCTACGGGTTCACGATCATCGCGAAGATTATTCCCGGCCGCGAGCCGGTTTTTTACGAATATGCCGCAAAACATCGAAAAAGCAGTGGCGGCAATGCCGAATTGTCTGGCGCCGCTTCAGCTTCACTATCTTCGTTGGGTCCTCTTTCCCATCGATGGCGTGACCTACTTTATGTATTCGGGCATCTTCGACACGGATTTCGACAAGTACACCGATGACGCGGTCGCGCTGTTCATCAGTTTGGGAGTGAACACCGTCTTCGAAAACCTCGAGGGCTTTCCGAGCGACTGGAAAACCAATCCCGAGGCGTTCGTCAAATTCGTCCGCGAGCATCAATGCCCGAGTTTCATGGAGTACGGTGAATATCCGTTTGTCAGTGCCGATGAGATCAAGAAGGCGCTGAATGTGAAGTCGGCGCTGTCGAGCATGCTGGATCAAATGCAGTGACCGGCGGTACTGAGAAAAGGGAGATGAAATCATGAGCCACGCAGCGCGCACCTATAACCAGGATCACATCGCGCGCAAATACACGCCGGGCAAACGGCGCTTGAGCATCTACTGGAGCTGGAGCTACCCGTGGGAATCGCAACGCGATCTGACCGAAATGGAGAATCGCTTTTCAACCATGACCGAAGTGCGCCGCGTGGCGTGGCCGAATTATGAAAAGCCGGAGTGGGGTTCGGCGCAATTTCTGCAGGGCATTGCCGGGACCCTCGAATTATTCCATCGCTCGGCTTTGAGCTTTCAGCAGATCGCAGGTGAAGCGACAGGACATCCGGTCGCGGTTTTCCAGCGCATCGATCAAGCCGGATACCAGCAGCCCATCGACGAGCGCATTCTCGATGACTGCGACACACTGCTCGTGTTTGGCCTGGACCATCTCGCCTCAGGCGAGGAAGCTGCGCCGGAAGAAATAGAGCGATCAATGAATGGTTAAAGCGTGAAGGCACTTGCCTGCTGCATCGCTCCGCACCATGACGTCGGCTTCACTGACGACTTAGAGCAGCGGCAGGTGGAATACAAGCATCATGGTGATGCCCTGGTGCCGCGTCAACAGCGATTCAGTTCCTACGCGCGTTCGTTGCTGAAGGCGCTCGAGATCCCGGTCTGGAACCGTTGGGGTTTGCGGCCGGCACTTGCCGAAGGCACGCGCGACATCGCGCCGCTGACTGCTTTCAGAGATCTCGACAAGCTCGGGCTGCTTAACAACGTCCCCACACTCAACTTTCATCCACATTTGCCGCATTACGAACTGACCAACGACGACGGGAAGACCGTGCAGGTGCTGGCGCGCCAACCGATCGATCCTAATCGACCGCACCCGTTCACCGCTGCAGGTAACGCCGAATTTAACTGCTTACTCTGGCTGCCGCCTGACTGGTAATCGTGCGGGCGACATCGTGATGGTCGACTCGACCAACTTCACGACATTGTTTGGCGGCACGGACAGTCTGAAGAACTTTTGGAAAAATCTGGCAACGATGTGAACTAACGATGGAGCGACCTCGAATTTTGACTTGGTAGTCTAGCTCGCGTCTTCGTGCTGTCGCGGTGTTTCCGATTGAATCTATGCTCGAACTCGACGACATACAGAGTGGGGTATTGCGTCCACGGCCAACGCCTTATGAGGCCACGTACATCGCGCTGCGGATCGACGACCGCCAGGCTGGCCGTGCGTTGATGCAACGCATATCGAACGCGGTAACTTCAGCAGCAAATCCCGAAAGTCCGCTGGCCGATACGTCGGTAAGTGCGGCGTTGACTTACCAGGGCCTGAAGGCGTTGGGCGTGCCGGAAGAATCGCTCAGTAGTCTTGTCCTGGGAGTTTCGCCAGGGCATGGCGGCTCGCGCCAAAGATTTGGGAGACGTCGGTGAAAGTGATCCCCAAAATTGGGAGAAGCCGTTGGGGGTTCAGATGTCCACGTGATCATCGTAGCCGTTTCACCTGATGCAGAACGGCTCGAAGCGGCGGTCGCGAGGGCCCGCGAAACCTATCAAACGATGACCGGGATTGAAGCCATCTGGCGCCAAAACTGTCATGCGCTGCCAAACGACAAAGAGCCCTTCGGCTTCCGCGATGGAATCAGTCATCCCGCGATCGAAGGCAGCGGCATTCCGGGAACGAATCCCCATGAACAGCCACTCAAAGCCGGTGAATTCGTGCTCGGCTATCCGGATGAAATCGGCGGCGTGCAAAAGACCACGCCTGAAATACTCGGCCGCAACGGCACGTACGTCGTTTTTCGCAAGCTTCATCAACGGGTTGCCGACTTCCGCCGCTTTCTCAAGACGAATTCGAACTCTTCCGACGAAGAAGAATTGCTGGCAGCCAAGATGATGGGCCGTTGGCGCAGTGGCGCTCCGCTCGCGCTGTGCCCTTTCCATGATGATCCCGAGCTCGGGGCAGACCCGCAACGGAACAACGCTTTCATGTTTGAGGAAGATGACAAGGCTGGTTTGAAGACACCGGGTGGTTCGCATATTCGTCGTACCAATCCACGCGATGCCTCGATTGCCGGCGTCGCTCGCATCCATCGAATGATTAGGCGAGGTACGGCCTATGGTCCTTTGCTGCCCGAAGGCGTCCTCGAGGACGACGGCGCCGATCGCGGACTCATGTTCGCTTTTGTGGGTGCCAACATCGGTCGTCAATTCGAGTTCGTGCAGTCGCAGTGGATTAACGACGGAATCTTTATTGGGGCCGGCGACGACAAAGATCCAGTTCATTGGATCGAATGGCGATGGCGGAAATTTTACGGTTCCTCGTAAGCCGGTAAGACGAAGAATTCAGGGAATTCCGAACTTTGTGGTCACGCGCGGCGGGGAATACTGCTTTATGCCCGGGCTGCGCGCCCTGCGCTGGCTCTCCGACCTTCAGACGTAGGGGGCGCCGTCCGATGACGCGAAGTCTCAGCGCCCGACTGCTCACCTCCGCTATGCTGGCGGCGGCATGCTGCGTCGCACTCACTCGCACGACGAGTGCGCAGAACAGAGGCGTATACCCGCTCGGCATGAGCGCCACTAACTCCGGTGTGACACCCGAGCCCGGCTTTGCGTATGTGAACCAGCTGCTGATCTACTCGCGCGATGAATCGAAGGGGCCTGACGGTGAGGTGTCTGGGTACGGGGAGCAACTCCGTCGTGATGGACATGAACACCCTCGCGTGGGTGAGCAAGAAGAAGATTCTCGGCGGCGCGAAGTTCTCGATGACGGCCACAATACCGATTGCCAAAAACTCGCTTACCTCCGACGTCACCGGCCCGGTCAGCGGCGGCGGCGGCCTTGCCGATTCTTATTATCAACCATTCATTCTGGGTTGGAATGAATCGCGTTTCGCCATCCGCGCGGTCTATGGTTTTCTCGCGCCCACTGGTCGATTCCAGAACGGCGCAAACGATAACGTCGGCTCCGGCTATTGGACCCACGCGTTCTCTTCAGGACAAACATTCTATCTAACCAAAAACAAAGCGACTTCGATATCAGCGTTTCAGATGTACGAAGTGCACACGACCCAGAAGAGCACTTCCATTCACCCTGGCGACACTCTTGATCTTGATTATTCGGTGATGCATTCGTTCTCGTTGGGAGGCGAGAAGCGCGTGCAGCTGGGGCTGGTTGGATACAACGCGAGGCAAACGACCGACAAAACCGGCCCGACGATCACGCCGGCACAGTCGAAGGCGCATTACAAAGTGAACGCGCTGGGTGTTGGCTCGAACCTGAGCCTCTCGGCCAAAATCAATGTCGGCTTTAAGTATTTCCAGGAGTTCGCTAATCGCTCCACGTTCCAGGGACACTCAATTCAGTTTTCGGGATCAATCAAATTTTGAATATGTTGGACGTGCTTGTTATCGGTGGTGGCCCAGCCGGCGTAGTTGCCGCCATGCGGGCGGGCGATCTCGGCGCCAGGACTGCGCTGGTGACTGAGGGAGAGTTCGGCGGAATGGCGGCCAATGATGGTCCAGTGCCGGTGCGGACCCTTGCTCATGCTGCGCGTTTGATTCGCGATGCGCGGCAACTTGGCCGCTACGGCATTCAGGTGGGCGAACCACTGATTGGATTACTCGCAACTGCTCGAGCGGGTGAGGGAAGTAGTTGCACGACGTTCGCGCCCATTCAACGTTTCGTTCGCAGACTGATTCAGCGGGGGTTCAGATTTACGAGAACGCCGGCGTGGCTCGGTTCGTGGATCGCGCACACCATCGTGACTGCGAGCGGTCTGACGCTGCAATCCGACAAGATTATCCTTTGCCCGGGCGGCACCAGCCGAAGACTCTCGGTTCCCGGCGCGGATTTGACGGCGACTCACAGCGATGCCTGGGGTCTTAGCTCGGTGCCGCAGTCCATCATCGTGATTGGCGGTGGCGCCACCGGAGCGCAAGTCGCGTCTGTGTTCAATGCGTTCGGTGCGAAAATTCAGCTCTTCCAAAGCGGGCCGCGAATTCTGCCGACCGAAGACGAGGATGTTTCGGCAGCCGTCGCCGCGGCATTTCGCGAGTCGGGCATTGCCGTGCGAGAAGATTTCGGAAGTATCGAATCGTTTGAAAAGACTCCAGCCGGTATCCGAATGCATTTTTCGAAGAACGGAGACCGTGAATCTGCACAAGCAACGCTCGCAGTAGTGGCCATTGGCTGGGTCGCAAATACTTCTGAGCTGGAGCTATCGAAAGCCGGCGTGGAAATCAATGCGCGAGGATTTATCGGCATCGATGAATTTCTGAGAACAAGTGCTGCGAACATATTTGCTGCTGGAGATGTTACGGGCCGGCTGATGCTCGTTCCCGCAGGCCATTCAGGACGGATTCGTGGCCGCGACAAATGCAGTGCGCGGTTCAGCGATGAAGCTGTTGGATCAGCCTGCGCCGATTGGCAGTTTCACTGACCCTGAATACGCGCAGGTTGGCCTAACGGAAACCAAAGCCAGAGAAAAGCATGATATCGCCACCGCCCGCGTCGATTTCAAATCCACCACCCGCACGATTATTGATGGCCGAACGACTGGGTTCTGCAAGTTGATCGCGGATCGGACAACGCGAAAGATTCTCGGTTGTCACGTAGTTGGCGAACGTGCGGTCGAGATTACTCAACTGGCCGCCGTAGCCATGGCGGGCAACGTGCGCGTCGATGACCTGGCGCAAGTACCGCTTTCATTTCCAACATACGCAGGCGTCCTGGGGCGCGTCGCCGCCATGATCACCCGGCAGCTTAATCTTGATTTAGATTGGCAGGGAAACCGGCGGAAGACGCGCGCGTTAAGAGGCTCAGCTTGCCTTGGGTCACCAGCGCGAATACCATGAGCGCGAAGCGGCGCCAGTTTGTCGCCGTTCGGCCGGCAGGAATGCCTCGTCGAGGAATGGCCCATGTTCCGTTGTCGTTCCCCACTTATGCCGGGGTGCTCGCGTAGCGGCGAGTACGCGCCGGTTAAACCTGAACGTTGACTGGCAGGCGAGTCTCGCGGCAACAGCAAATCGGGTGAGGCCGATTTCGGCTTTTTCAGCAAAATGCGCAGACCTTCCTGTCATTGCTAACGGTTATCCTCAACCGGCATGCGAAAGAAGATCGGCCTGATTGAGTACCATGAGTACAAAGATGGACGTATCAAATGTCCCGGCGGATGAAGCGTTACGCCGGTTGATTGCCGGAAATGAAAGGTTTGTCTCCGGCCAGGTGAGCTTCTCGGGCCTGCGAAAAGAATCGCTGCTCGACCTTGCAGCAGGTCAACGTCCGTTTGCCACCATCCCGGGTTGCAGCGATTCACGCGTTCCGCCGGAGTTGATTTTCGCTGCGGGGCTGGGCGACTTGTTCGTCATACGCGTGGCGGGAAATGTATTCTCTGCGGAAATAGCCGCCAGTTTGCAGTACGCGGGCCACCATTTGGGAACCGAGCTTTTGTGGTGCTGGGCCACGAGGGATGCGGAGCAGTAAGTGCGGCGCTACAGACGCGCGACCAGGATGAGCTGCACCGCTCGCGCATTCAACTCCTGGTCGAAAAGATTTTGCCGGCGCTTCCGCGATTTGATCCCGCAGGTAACGCCTGCGGCCCAATTGGCGCAGGCAGTAGAAGCCAACGTGCGCTGGACGGTCCGCCAGATTATGGAGACTCCGGAAGGACGAGGCCGCCTGGCTGAAGGTCGATTGAAACTTGCCGGCGCGATCTACGAGATTGAATCCGGTCGAGTGAGATTCCTCGATTAAAGCCTAACAAGGCATCGCAGGAGGAAGGTGAAGAAGCTTGCCATGATACTTTTCGCCGCTGATTGCCGCTTGTGGCGCCGTGGCCTCAGCTCAGGAAATGGAGCCGAGAGCATACTCACGCGCTCCGGTGGGCACTCAGTTTGTCCTCCTCACCTACGCTTATCAAAGTGGCGATGTGTTGACGGATTCGTCGCTGCCGTTACGCGATGTCAAAGTGAAACTCAGTTCAGGATCGCTCGCCTATGGCCGCACCTTCGGTTTGGCTGGAAGACAAGCAAGCGCGAGTTTTTTCCTTCCCTACCATAAAGGCCAACGTAAGCGGAACCGTTTTCGAGGAGCAACATGAAGGTAACCTCGTTCGGGGCTGGGAGATCTTCGCGTGCGGCTCATGATTAACCTGATCGGAGCCCCCGCATTAAGTCCAAAAGAATTCGCTGCCTACAAGCCGAGAACCGTGGTAGGGGCCAGCGTCATCGTCATAGCCCCGACTGGCCAATACGATCCGCGCCGCCTCGTTACGCTCAGTTCAAATCGGTGGGCGTTCAAGCCTGAAGTGGGAGTATCAAAACCCGTCGGCCGATGGACTGTGGAAGTGGCGGGCGGAGCGTGGCTGTTTACGGCAAACAATAATTTTTCGGCGGTCAGCGGCGTGAACAAAGCCACTCATATCGCTCCAGAGCAATCTGATTTACACCTTGCGGCGCCGCATGTGGGTTGTCGGTGAATGCGAGTTACTTCAGCGGCGGGCGAACGACCGTGAATGGAGTGATCAATGACGACCGGCAGGGGAATTCGCGAGTCGGGGCCACAGTTTCGATTCCTTTGAATCAGCAGCAGTCCATCAAGGTAGCCGTGGCCAAAGGTGTGACTACCCGAATAGGAGGCCACTCTGAGTACAGTTGCCGTCGCCTGGCAATATACATGGCACAAATGATCTCGGCGGAGGTTCGCATCTCAATTGGATAGATCGGCATTGCGTTTCAGAACCACCGCAGTCAAGTCGTCCATCTGTTCCGTGCCTTTGCAGAAACTCTCAACCGCCGCGCGTAACTGTTTGATGACACCTTCAGCGCTATCGTCACGCGATTCACGGATCACCACTTCCAGCCTGCCCAACCCAAACTGTTCGCCGGAGGATCCTCCCACTCGTAGAAGCCATCGGTAACCAACACCAGCATGTCGCCAGGCGCCAGCCTTCTTTGGTTTGCCTGGCTGTATTTCACGCCTGCAATCATTCCCAGCGGAATCCCCTGGGCCTCGAGATTTTCGAACTGGTCGGCAGCGTACTGGTACCAAAGTATGGGACCGTGTCCGGCCGAGAGCACCTTCACCTGCGAGCTGACTGGATCGAGGAAAGATGACCGCAAACGTAACAAATCGGTTTGCGGGCAGATCGTCAACCAACAACTTGTTGAGCCGGTCCAGTAGTCCATTCTTGTCGGCGCCGCTCAGGAAACTTGCCCGCGCATAAGCTCGACACGATGCGCTCACCAGCGCCGGACCAATTCCGTGACCAGTGGCATCGCCCAGACTGATCGCCAAACGACCATCCGGTAGAGTTTCCCAATCAAAGTAGTCTCCGCCGGTTTGGTCGGCAGGCTGATTCCAACCGGCAAAATCAAACCCGTCGAGGTTGGGTGAATGCTCAGGCATGAGGCCCTGCTGGATGGAACGAGCGATCTCAAGATCGTGGTTTACGCGATCAAGTTTCCCTTGCAACTCAGCTTCTCGCAGGGCCGCTGCGACGTGGCCCCGTATCTGCCCGGCAACGACGCCGGCGAGAATTCCGCCAATCAGAATTACGCCCGCATAGGTGAAATAAACAGCACGAGGAAGAGCGGCCAGCCTGGCTGCGGGATTCTCAAACTTTTTCCGCGGCGTAGAAGGCAACCATAAGGTAACCGAGAGCGGACAGAGATCCGGTCAGGATTGTAAGGCTCGGGCTGAGCCGCAGCGTGGAGAGGATAATGAACAGGAAGTAGACCATGACGGCGGGAGCGACCAGCACTTGCGAGGGAGTCAGCCATTGACTTGTCAGTAACAAGAAGAGCGCTACGGTGGGAAGTTGACTCTCGACGAAGACGTTGAGCATCCAGGCCGCCGCCGATACGTCTTTGTCATGTTTCAGCGCTCGCCTTATCGCCCTCACCATAATCGCCTCGTGCGCGATAGCGATGGTGAGCACGACAGTCTGTGCCAGCAGCAGGCGAAACTCTCCAAATACGAGTGCGCGGGCGATGGTGTATGCCAGCAGTATGCCCAACAAGCCTAAAAGTCCGGCTGTCCGATACAACTCGCTTTTTGAGGGTAGCGTGATAGAAGGCCTTGGATTCCAGATTAGCGTCACTCATGAATGCCGCCGGCGTCGCTTGACCTGAAGTTGCGCCAGTGAGCGGACCAGGGAAGCATTGACCGAAGCCACTTCTTCATGCAGAGATCTTCTCGCGGAGTCGGGCCTCAGCTCGTCGACGCGCTTCTTCGGCCTTCGCTTCATCGATGCTTTCGGCCGCAATGGCCATGTCGGTCAGCGATCGACTACGCTGTCGCTGGTGACTTCCACCAGTCCCTCGCCCACAGCCAGAAACTGATCGCGTCCGTCTTTACGCACCATCATTTCACCGGACAGCATTTGCGTCATTAGCCGGATGTGATTGGGAAGAATTCCAATTTGTCCATCAACCGATCGCAGCCCAACCATCTCCACATCTTCGCAGTAGACCGATGCCTTCCGGCGTTACGATTTGTAGCTTGAGAGTGTTCGGCATGTTCGCAATTTAGAGATAGTCGCTGCTTGCCCCTGCTCTCCCGACACGCGACCAGAGCTCACCCTTCTCTGATTTCTTCAATCCGCGCCCTTCATGTAGAAGTTGCCTTCCGGCACATCGTCATGCTTGCCTTCCAGGATCTCCTTGAAGCCGCGAACGGTGTCCGCCACCGGCACCTGTTTGCCCTCGCGGCCGGTGAAGACTTGCGCCACGCTGAACGGCTGACTCAGAAAACGCTGAATCTTGCGCGCCCGCAGCACAGTCAACTTGTCCTCCGGCGAAAGCTCATCCATGCCCAGAATCGCGATGATGTCCTGCAGGTCTTTGTAGCGCTGCAGTACGCTCTGCACGCGACGCGCTACGTCATAGTGCTCCTGCGCCCACGATCTCGGGTGCGAGCGCGCGGGAGGTTGACGCCAGAGGATCCACTGCCGGATAGATCCCCAATTCAGCAATCGCGCGCTCCAGGACGATCGTGGCGTCCAGGTGCGCGAAGGTTGTAGCCGGCGCCGGATCGGTCAAATCGTCAGCCGGCACATACACCGCCTGGAAGGAAGTGATCGATCCCTTCTTGGTAGACGTAATGCGTTCCTGCAAGGCGCCCATCTCCGCGGCGAGCGTCGGCTGATAGCCGACGGCGCTGGCGGTGCGGCCGAGCAGGGACGACACTTCGGAGCCAGCCTGAGAAAACCGAAAAATGTTGTCGATGAAGAGCAAGCACATCCTGGTTCTTCTCATCGCGAAAGTATTCGGTGATGGCGAGGCCGGACAGCGCCACGCGCAGACGCGCGCCGGGCGGTTCGTTCATCTGGCCATACACCAGGGCGATCTTTGGATGCGCTCAAGATCTTTCTGATTGATAACTCCGGCTTCGGACATTTCGTTGTAGAGATCGTTTCCTTCGCGCGTGCGCTCGCCGACACCGGCAAACACCGAGACGCCGCCGTGCAGCTTGGCGATGTTATTGATCAGCTCCATGATGACGACTGTCTTGCCGACGCCGGCGCCGCCGAAAGCACCCACCTTGCCGCCTTTCAAGAAGGGACAGATCAAGATCGATGACCTTGATGCCGGTGAAGAGCACTTGCGGCGAAGTCGATTGATCCACCAGCGGCGGCGCCGGGCGATGGATCGGATAGTATTTCTCCGCGTCGACCGGACCGCGCTCGTCGACGGGATTTCCAGTCACGTCAAACACGCGGCCCATGACGCCTTCGCCGACCGGCATCTTCATTGGCCCACCGGTATCGATCGACCTCGAATCCGCGCTTGAGGCCTTCGGTGCCGGACATGGAGATCGTGCGGACCCACTTGTCTCCCAGATGTTGTTGCACCTCGAGCGTCAGCTTCACCGGGCTGGTCCTCAACTTTGTATTCAACCGACAGCGCGTTGTAGATGCCGGGCAGCGCATCCGGAAATTCCACGTCTACAACTGGACCAGAGACTTGAACGATTTTGCCTTGTGCTCATAATCAAACCTGCTTTCAGTTATGTGTCGCCGAGGATTGCTTGTTCAATTCCGCCTGGCCGCCCGCGATTTCCAGCAACTCCTTCGTGATATTGCCCTGGCGCAGCTTGTTGTATTCGAGCGTCAAATCATCGATCAGGTCCGTCGGCATTATCCGTTGCGTTCTTCATCGACACCATCCGCGCGCTTTGCTCGCTGGCTTTGGCATTCAGCAAGACCTGATAGATATAAATGTTGAGATAATGCGAGAGCAGGTAACCGAGAAACTCGTTCGGGCTCGGTTCGAACAGAGTTTCTTTGTGCGCTGCCAGTTCCGCTTCGGACACAGCACCCGGGATCTTCATTCCTTTGATTTCGCCCACCGGAAGAAACTCAAGATCGACCGGGTGCTGCGTCAGCGTGTTGACGAAGCGAGTGGCTAGAATCCGGACCTCGTCTACTTCCTTTTTCAGAAAGAGGTCGCGAGCAAACGCGGCAATTGCCCGCGCTTCTGGGAATCGCGGCGTGTCGCCATAAGCGAAACTCGGCAACCAACTGCCGGCGAGTAGCCGCTACAAACTGCGCGGCTTTGCGCCCGGCCGTGATGAAGAGAGTTGACTCCGGACTCAAATTGCGCAGCTAAGCGAAACAGATTGCTGTTGAGCGCGCCACACAAGCCCTTATCCGCGGCGACTCAGAATCACCGCACGCTTGCGGACCTCGCGGACTTCGAGCAACGGATGTTTGAACTCTCGCATTTGCGTCGTAGCTTCACGCTGGAAGCGATACAATCAACTGTACAAATGGACGTCCGGCGAGGGCGGCATCCTGGGCCTTGCGCATCTTCGACGCCGCCACCATCTGCATGGCTTTGGTGATCTGCGCGACGTGCTGCCGACTCGACCTGGATGCGTCTGCGAATGTCACGAGTGCTAGCCATGGCCCTACTATTTCCAAGTCTGCTTGAAAGCACCGATTGCCGTTCTCAACTCGCCTACCAACGCATCACTCAGCGCTTTTTCGCGCGCGATGTTTTCCAGCAACTCAGCTTTGCGCAAGGTCACAAACTCCGATCAGCTTGCTCTGGAATTCTTTGACTCGGGGCACGGGCACATCGTCCAGATATCCGTTTTGGACCGACCAGAGCACCGCCACTTGCACCTCCACTGGAATCGGGCTGTACTGCGGCTGCTTGAAGATTTCGACGATGCGCTTACCGCGGTCGATTTGCGCTTGCGTCTTCGCATCCAGTTCCGAACCGAATTGAGCAAAAGCCGCCAGCTCACGAAATTGCGCGAGATCCCCTTTGAGCTGCCCGGCGACTTGCTTCATCGCCTTGAGCTGTGCCGCTGAACCCGACGCGCGAAACCGACAGTCCGACAGAGATGGCCGGACGCACGCCCTGATAGAACAAATCCGTTTCCAGATAAATCTGTCCGTCCGTGATCGAGATGACGTTGGTCGGAATGTAAGCGGAAACATCGCCGGCCTGCGTCTCGATTATTGGCAGAGCTGTGAGCGAACCGTTGCCGAAGGCTTTCGCCGACGCGAGCGGCTCGTTCGAGCAAACGGCTATGCAGGTAAAACACGTCGCCCGGATACGCTTCACGACCAGACGGCCGCTTCAAGACCAAACAGACTTGACGATAGGCAACGGCGTGCTTCGACAAATCGTCAAAAATAATCAGAGCGTCCATGCCGTTGTCCATGAACCACTCGCCCATGGCCGCGCCGGCGAAAGGCGCCAGATACTGATTCGTCGCCGAATCGGAAGCAGCGGAAGCGACGATGATCGTGTAGGGCATGGCTCCGGCTTCTTCAAGCACGGTGATGATGCGCGCGATGCTGGATTGCTTTTGGCCAATCGCGACGTAGATGCAGTAGAGCGGGCGAAAGTCTTTATCAGCCGGCAGCGTCGGCCGCCTGGTTTAGCCGCGCCTGATTGATGATGGTGTCGATACAGATTGTCGTCTTGCCGGTCGAACGGTCGCCGATGATCAATTCACGCTGGCCGCGGCCAATTGGAATCATGGCGTCGACCGCCATGATGCCAGTTTGCATCGGTTGTCTGACCGGACGGCGCCTGATGATTCCCGGCGCGAGGTTTTCCACTGGATAGGCGATCTCACTTTGAATCGGACCCTTGCCGTCAAGCGGTTCCCCCAACGTACTCACCACGCGGCCCAAGCAAACCTTTACCGACCGGCACCTGCAGGAGTTTGCCCGTCGCGCGCACCTCGTCACCCTCTTCGAGCCGCGTGTAGTCGCCCATGACCACCACGCCGACTTCCGTCTCATCGAGATTCAACGCAAGGCCGGTAATGCCGTGACCAAGATCGATCATTTCATTGAGCATGGCGTCGCTGAGGCCTTCGATTCGGGCAACGCCGTCACCGATCTCGCGGATGATACCCACGTTTTGTTTCGCGCCAGATGTCTTTGCCCCGAGGATTTGCGCCTCAATCTCCATCACTAAGTCGGCCATGGTCTTTACCTCAATTCATGCGCGTCGCCGGGCCCAAACGTCAGCAAGATCTCCCAGACTCATACTTGAGGAACCGTGCGGACACGCCGTTGCGCCCCACTAGAAACTTTGTTCCAAAGTCGCCAGGCCTGCTTTAACGCTGCCGTCGTAGACATCACTAGCGACGCTTATGCGCATGCCGCCAATCAACGCCGGCGTCTCTGTGAACGACGTGTGCATCCCGGGGCCGTACATTCGCGCCAGACCTGCCTCGACCTGCATCCGTAACTCCGGCGACAACGTTACCGCGCTCTCCACTCTCGCCGTATGTTGCAACTGATCGAGTTTCACCAGCCGTTCGAATTCACTAGCCAAAGCCAGATGACCCCGGCGTTTCGATCCCAGCACGCTCTGCACCACACGGCGAACGCGCTTCTCGTCCAGCGATCCGTTTGGCTCGGCACAGCCGAAAAAGATGTCTGGCGTCTCGCTTGATTTGTTTGATCGTTTTCATCTCGATTAATGCGCTTACGGCGCGGTCAGTTCCCTCGCCGTCTCTTCCGCCAGCCGCTGCTGATCGTCGGCCGTCAAAACTTTGCCGGTGATTGCAGCAGTAGTGCTGCACCACGAGCCGGCCCACTTCTCGCTTGAGTTGGGCCAGCATCTGAGTGTGGTCCTGCGCCGCGGCTTCGTGTGCCCTGGCCACAATCTGAGCGGCGGCGGCAATTGCTGTTTGCTTTTCCTGCTCTCGTAGGCGTGCGGAAGCAGCGCGCGCTTCTTCTATCAGCTGGCCGGCCTGAACGTTAGCCTGCGCGATTACCTCTGAGCATTGTGACTCAGTCTTCTCGAGTTCGGCTTTTATCTTTTCGCTGTTAGCCAGACCCTGAGCGATCAGCTCACGCCTCAGTGTCAACATCCTGAGGATGGGCTTATACGCGAACAGATAGAGCAGGCCACAAACGATCGAGAAGCTTATGATCTGGGCGCCCAGGTGAGGCCAGTCAACGCCAAAGGTCCGCGCAATAGTTTCGACCTGCCCGCGACTCTCAGCTTCCGCAATTAAGAAAAGAACATTCATACTCACATCCTCGTGCGATTGAGCCCACTAAGACGCTTCCGGTTGCGTCAGGTGCTGCGCTTACTTCACCAGGAACAAGGCGTAGAACACGATTGCTTCGGCGAATGCGATCGCCAAAATCGACTGCACCAGAACTTTCGTTGAGGCTTCCGGATTGCGACCGACTGCTTCCGAAGCCTTCATGCCGATGAGACCGACCGCGATGGCTGCTCCAATCGCGGCCAAACCTACGTGTAAGTTTCCACTCATGACTGTCGTTCCTTTCTTAATTGTCAAAACTTATGCGTGCGTGGGATTTGGATTCTCCCTCGTGCTGGCAGATCAGCAGCGTAAAGACAGCGGTCAGTAACATGAAGACCAACGCCTGAACCAGACCCACGAGCAGCTCCAAAAATAAAAAGGGATTGGCAGTAACCAGCCGAGGCCAGGAACCAATCTGGACATCGTTTCCAACATGTTTTCACCCGCGAACGTGTTGCCGTAGAGTCGAAAACTCAGTGAGACTGGGCGGAACAGAATCGAAACCACCTCTAAACATCCGACGACAAAGAACACCACGACCAGCACTAACTTCATGAACCCGCTGCTCTCACCCTTGGGCGCGAATAGTTCTTTTGCGAATCCCAGGGGTCCAACTTCTCGCAAGGCCCAGACGATCCAGCAGGCAAAGAAGATCAAGGCCATCGCCAGTGTGAGGTTGACGTCGGCATTCGCGCCACGAAGTAAGGGTTGGTCGATCGTGGAAACCGTGAGCGGTATGCTCTCCCCAACCGATCGTTCCTACTCCCGGAAGCAACCCTATCCAATTTGCAGAGAGTATGAATATGAAGACCGTCGCGAAATACCAAAACGTCCGGTCGACTAAATGCTTGCCAATGAGTGATTCAAGGAACCCGTAGAGACTTTCAATCAACCACTCGAGGAAATTCTGGGCTCCAGCGGGAACCTGATCCATGCGTCGCGTTGCGATGCGAGCAAAAGCGATCAACCCGAGAGCAACGATCCAGGTCACCACCATCGAGTTGGTTATAGGAAGCCGAAGACGCGACCGACCTCGACCGCCTTTGCGATAAGCCATGTTCCTCCGGTTCAGCAGTCGCGACCGACTTCAGTTGTTCGGTTGCTGCCGGCGATGCTGGCGGGGCCGTGTGGACTGGGCCGTTACCTTTAATGTCGTGCAGACAACGAAGAGCAGCAAGACAACCCCGAGAATGGTAATCGGCTTGACGCGATCGCGATCACGCGATGGAGTTACAACGGACGTCGCGCCGGCATAATGCACCATCTCTCGGAATTGCGTGAGCATGAATTATCACCGTCTGGAACTAGTGGCCTTTGCCACGATTCAGACTTCAAGCTGGCAGAGATCTTATTGATCCTATTTGGCAGAGTGAGTAGACAATACTGTCAAAATTAACAGGCCAGGCGGAGAGAGATCTGCAACGTCAGGATTACCAGTGGGCTTGTAGGCTAACCTTCAGAGTTTTGTTTACGTCCTGTTCGTGTTTTTTCGCGATTTTTATTTCGTGTGGCTTCGTGGTTCAAGCCTTTCCTCAGCGGGAAAGAATCCGCTGGAAACACGAACAACGCGAAAACCCGTTTGCTCTGAAATGCCGGGCTAAACTCATTGGGACCTGTGAACTTTTATTGTTGCCAGCCACCGCCGAGGGATTTGTAGAGCTGGACCACCGTCAGCAGCTCATCGCGGCGGACCTGAGCCAAACTCCGTTCCGCTTCAAACAGTTCGCGATCGGCATCGAGCGCCTCAAGCAAGTTCGAGACGCCGCCCGTGTAACGCATATACGAGAGGCGCACACGATCCTGGAGCGTGGCGACCAGCAGTTCACGCTGCTCGCGTACTTCTCTTGTCTTGCGACGGGCAATCAAGGAGTCAGAGACTTCGCGAAAGGCATTTTGAATTGTGCGATCGTAGTCCACCAGAAAAGATCTCGCTGCGCCTGAGTGAACCGAACGTTCGACTTGAGCCGGCCTCCGGTAAAGATGGGCTGCGTTACTTCCGGAACGAATGCCCAAATACTTTGCGGAGACTTGAAGAGATTCGATAGCGAAGTACTCTCGAATCCGAAGAACCCGGAAAGTGAGATCCGCGGTAAGTAAGCCTTGCGAGCGACGTCGATACGTGCACCTGCGGCAATCAGGCTCTGTTCCGCTGAGCGTATATCGGGACGTCTGACCAGTAAATCGGAAGGCAGACCGGGCGGAACGGCCGGCGGCAGTTGCTCCTCAGTCAGGGAAAGCCACGCGTGATCGGCCCAGGATTTTGCCGACCAGGACACTCAGAAAATTTTCCTGTTGCTCGATCAACTTTTCCAGAAGTGGAATCGTCTCGGTGGCGTCATAGACCAGTTCTTCGGCTTGTCGAAGGTCCAGCTTATTGGCGACACCTCGTTCCTCTCTTAGCTTGATTATGCGCAGCGATTCCAGGCGCGAAGTCAGAGTGCGCCTGGCAATATCGAGTTCGAAATCCAATTCCCGCAGGATGAAGTAAGACCCGGCGACGTCGCTCACAATCGTAGTCAAGACAGTCTTACGAGCCTCTTCACTCGCTAACAGGTCGGCCCTGGCGGCCTGAGTTTGTTTTCGCAAGCGGCCCCAAATGTCCAGTTCAAAGCTGAGCAAGTTGATCAGCACACTGCCAAAGCTGTGAGCTTTATTTACCGGTTCGGGAAGTCGCACTTCGCCGTCTCTTGACCGGCCCACGGTCGTGAAGTCGGCGCTGCCATAGATTTGTGGGTACTGTTCCGACCGAGTCAGTCCCAGATTCGCGCGGGCTAAATCGATGCGCGCGACGGCTTCGCGCAAGTCATAGTTATAAATCAGCGCCTCGTGAATCAGATCTTGAAGCCGCGGGTCTCGAAAGACGTCGAACCATTTCGTATCAGCAAGCGTTTGCGGATCCGGCGGAGCGTTCGGATCGGGCACACCGCGAAAACGGGAGGCGTTGTTACTTTTGTCGCCTGACTGTTTTTCTGTCCGAGCGCAAAGGTTGGGAACAAACTCACAATCATGAGGAGGATGAGCGCTCGCTTCATGAGTGGCCACCTCCTCCTCCCGCAGGGCAAAGGCGGCGGTAGCACCGCGCCGGCTTCAATCGGAGGCTCAACCTTTTTTGCGTTTCAAAACTGACTCAACGAAGGTGTAATTGCCGGGGATGATGAACACGCCGAGAGCCGTCGCGACCAGCATGCCGAAGAATACGCCCGTGCCCATTACGTTTTGAGCGCCTGAACCGGCGCCACTCGCTTTCATCAAAGGAATGACACCCAGAATGAAAGCGAAAGCCGTCATCAGAATTGGCCGGAACCGCAGTCTGGCTGAGGTCAGTGCCGCATCTTCGAGCGACAGACCCTCATCATGTTTCGCCTTCGCGAATTCAACGATCAGAATTGCGTTCTTCGCCGCCAGACCGATCAGCATGACGAGACCGATCTGCACATAGACGTTGTTGTCGTAGCCGAACAGCCAGACACCAAACAACGCGCCCAACGCAACCAGTGGCGAGCCCAACAACACCGCCCACGGAAGCCGCCAACTTTCATACATCGCAGCGAGCAAAAGAAATACGCAGAGAATTGCCAGAACCAATGTCGGCAAAGGCGGCGGCGCAATTTTTCCTGAAACGACAACTGCGAGTACGCAAAACTCATTTCCTTCGGCATCTGCTCCGCGAAAACTGCTTCGAGCGCGGCCAACGCCTGGCCGGAGGTGTAGCCGGGCGCGGGCGCGCCCTGGATCTCGACCGAGCGCAGCAGATTAAATCGGGTGGTGAGCTCGGTGCCGGCAATGTCTTTAACCGAGACCAGCGTCGCCAGCGGAACCATCTGGTTCGTCGATTTTGAGCGAACATAGATCTTGCCGATATCTTCCGATTTCAGCCGACTCTCAGGTTGCGCCTGGACATAGACACGGTAGAGCCGGCCAAACCGGTTGAAGTCGTTGACATAGGCGCCGCCCATCGCGGTGGACATCGCCTGGAACACGGTCGTTGACCGGCACGCCGAGCGTGCGCGCTTTCTCGCGATCGAGCTCGACTTTGACCTGGGGATAGTTCGGGTCGAACGAGGTAAAGACATTCCCTAACTCAGGTCGTTGACGTGCCGCCGCAAGAAACTTCCTTGACTGATCGCCCAATTCGTTCGACGGTCATCGACCCGCTGCGATCCTGGAGCAAAAAGTTGAAGCCCGACGCGGCCCCGAATCCCGACAAAGTAGGAATATTGAATGGGAAGATAATTGCTTCGGGAATGGCAGCGAACTCCTTCTGCTAGATCGGCCATGATGCCCTTAACTTTTTCCTTTTGATCATGGCGCTCTTCCCATGGTTTTAATCGCGCGAAGAGCGTGCCGTAATTAGGCTGGAAGGTATTGGTGACGACGCCGTAACCACCCACCGTTTGATACGACTCGATGGCGTGGACCTTGCTCAGAATGACTTCGACCTTCTTGAGTACTTCATTGGTGCGCTCAAGAGAAGCTCCTGGCGGCAATTGCACGTTTACCCCGAGAATGCCCTGATCCTCTTCGGGAATGAATCCCGCCGGGATCATCCTGCCAAAGAAGCCGGCGCCGACTACCACGACTCCCACGATTGCGATCGTGATAATTCCGCGTCGAACCAGAAGGCGAGAGCCGCGTACATAGCCGTTGGTTGTAATCTCGAACACTTTATTGAACCCACGGAAGAAGGTTCCCAACGGACCGCGCGTCGGCTTCGGCGGCCTGAGCAACATCGCGCACAGCGCCGGTGTTAACGTCAGTGCATTGAATGCCGACAACAACACCGAGATCGCAATCGTAAGAGCGAACTGCTTGTACATGCTGCCGACCAACCCGCCTAACAAACGCCACCGGAACGAACACGGCGGACAGAATGAGCGCGATGCCGATCACTGGAGCCGAGACTTCCTTCATTGCCTGGACCGTAGCCTCTTTCGGACTAAGGCCGTGTTCGAGGTGATGGATTACAGCCTCGACTACCACAATCGCGTCATCAACGACGATTCCAATCGCCAGTACCAGTCCGAACATTGAGAGCGTGTTAATTGAAAAGCCAAGCAGCGGAAAGAAGATGAAAGTGCCAATCAGCGACACCGGAATCGTGAGCATCGGAATGATTGTCGCTCGGAGGTTCTGCAGGAAAATGTAAACCACCAGCGTCACAAGGATCAGGGCTTCAACGAAGGTCTTCAGGATTTCGTGAATGGAGGCTTCGACTGCCGGCGTGGTGTCGTAAACGATCTTGTAATCCATGTCGGGCGGAAACAGCGACTTGGCATGCTCCATCGGTTTCATAGATCGTCTCGGCAGCTTTCAATTGGTTGGCCCCGGGAAGCAGATAGACAGCCATCGCACCGCCCGGTTTGCCATTAAGACGTCCGAATGAGTTGTAATCCTGTGAGCCGAGTTCGACGTGCCCGATGTCCTTGATGCGAACCACCGCCCCGGTCGCTGTCTGGCGCACGATAACGTTGCTCAAACTCTTCGGGAGTAATCAGACGGCCCGGAGCACTAACAGTCTCGGTCATTTCCTGAGTTTTCGGCGTTGGCGCTCCGCCAATCTTTCCGGCCGGCGCCTGAATGTTCTGCTCTTTGATCGCCTCGATAACGTCTGACGGAACCAGGCCGAGTTTGGCCATCATGTCGGGCTTGAACCAAACGCGCATGCCATAGTCCGTCCCGCCGAAAAGATCAACCTGGGCAATGCCGGGAATGCGCAGAAGCTGATCGCGAAGGTTGATCCCGCAGTAATTAATCAGGAAGTTGGCGTCGTATGAATCCTTCGGCGAGTAGAGTGAAACCACCATCAAGATGCTGGGACTCTGTTTCTTGACCGTAACGCCCTGCTGAGTTACTTCCGCCGGCAGGCGGGCCGCCGCCGATGCTTGCCGATTCTGCGTGAGAACGTTGGCGGTGTCCTGGTCAGTTCCCACCTGGAAGTTAACGTCGAGCAGCATGCGGCCGTCGCTCGTATTCGACGACTTCATGTAGATCATGTTGTCGACGCCGTTGACTTCCTGTTCGATGGGCACGGCGACTGATTGTTCGACCGCCTCCGCTGACGCCCCGGGATAGGTCGCAGTCACGCGAATGTTCGGCGGCGCCAGAAAAGGGTATTGCTCAACCGAAAGTCCGCGGATGATTACTACACCGAGTAGAACTATCAGAATGGACAGAACGATCGCGACGATCGGCCGGTTGATAAAGAAGAGAGCCATGGCTTAACTACCCATCCTTCTTTGGGCCGGCGTCGCTTGCAACCTGGGTGCTGGAAGGCTTGACCTCACTTCCAGGTCTTGCTTTTGGATGCCTTCGACAATCACTCGATCACCTGCTTTGAGGCCTTCGAGCACGATGTAGTAGTTGTCCGACTTGTCGCCGAGCTTTATCGTCCGCACCTGAACTTTGTTTTGATCGTCCACAATCATGACGGTCTTGGCGCCCTGCAATTCCTGAATTGCGCGCTGGGGTACGAGCACAGCGTTTTCCCTTTCCGCGACGGCTACGCGGACACGCGCAAATTGTCCGGGACGCAAATAGCTGCCGGGATTTGGAAAGCTCGCCTGGACCTTCATTGTTCCCGTCGTGGGATCAACCGTGCGGTCGATTACTTTGAAAGTCCCGGGCTCGGGATGTTTGCTGTCGTCCGAGAGAATCAATTCGAATCTCACACCGGCAGCGCGTTTCCCTGTCTCATTATCCGGATTGGTAATCTTCAGAAATTCGGTCTCGCTGAGACTGAAATCGACCATCAGCGGATTCGACAAAGAAACAGTCGCGAGCAAGGTTGCGTCACCGCGACCAACCAGATTGCCTTCGTCAACCTGAAGAAATCCGATCACGCCGCTGATGGGCGAATAGATGTTGCAATAACTTAAGTCCAGCTGGGCCTGAATCAAGCGCGCCCTGGCGGCGGAAACCTCGGCTTGGGCACGTTCAATGGTGTACTTAACCGACGCTTCAAGGTTGGTAAGATTAGCCTGCTTTGCATCGACGTTTGCTTTGGCCGACTTCTCAGCTGCGACGGCAGCGTCCAGTTCCAACTCGGTCACAGCTTTCTCTCTGGCTAGTGGCGTAAGGCGCGCCAGGTCTTGTTCAGTTTTGCTTTGACCGCCCGCGCATCAGCGAGTTCCGCCTGAGCTTGCAGCACATCGACGCGTTGTCTTGCCTGCGCGAGATCGGCAATTGATTTAGCGAGAGCTGCCTTCGCCGACTGCACCGCCGCTTCGAACGGACTTTTTCGATGCTGAAAAGAAGCTGGCCTTTCCTAACAGGCATGCCTTCCCGGAAGTAAACCTTGTTAAGAATTCCCTCGACCCGCGCTCGTAAGTCTACCGTTTCCTCCGCCTTGGTTTGGCCAACATACTCGCTATAGATCGGCACCGTCTTTTTCGAATATTTGCTCGACCACGACGGTAGGCGGGGGAGCTTGAGCCGTGTGGGAGGCGCTTTCTTGCCGCATCCAACGCTCAGCAATCCCAACGCGACAATCAAAATCAGTGGAACGTAAAGCTGGCGACTTGGCTTAGTGTTCATCATTAACTCCGCGGGCAGCGGACGATTCCCTGACCGAGAATGGATCGGGGATTCCTTTTCCTCCTGGTCTATCGATCGTCACTCAGCCACTTTATTGATTTCGGTGCCGGCCAAAATAGACTTCCTTAGAAGCTGCCGTTACCGAATTCTAGCTCGCAGCGGGCGCTTAACACTGGCAAAACTGACAGTTTTTTGGCAGACGGGAAACGAGGACTCTGGGTGGTCGTCATGGTAAGAGAGCTACTGATCGCGTTTGGAATTATGGGAGTCTGTCTGGTGATTCACGTCACCGGCATTCTTTTCCTCGGCGAGGAGCTCGTCCGTCATCGCCAAAAATCGAAGCACGGATCGGTTTCGGCTATGCCGCTCTGCTGCTGATCGCGGTCTTTGTCGCAATCATAATTCTCCACATGGGCGAGGCGGCAATCTGGGCGCTCTTTACCGGCAGGCCGGACTCTTCAAGAATTTCGAAACATCCTCTTCATTTCTCACTTCAGTCTTATTCGACGGTTGGTTACGGCGATGTAGGGCTGCCGGAAAACTGGAGGTTGTTAGGGACGATTGAGGCTATCGCTGGAGTGCTCTTGTGCGGGCTGTCCGCCGCCTTTCTATTCGCTATAGTAGGCGTTCTCTTTCGCTTTCGAGTTAAACGATTTCGTTGGCGACAGACTCATACTACCGAACCGTAGATGTCCATAATTTGCCCACTGCACGCGCCGGCCCTGTCAAAACTGACAGGTTACCGCTGTCTTGACTGATGGCTAGGTTGGCAATGGAACAATGTGCACTCCGGCATCTCGGTCACAAAGCGCTGGCGGACTGAAAGGAGTCGATAATGGGAATCGATCGAATACTGAAGGCGAGCGCTCTCGCGATTTTCTTGTCTCTTCTCAGCTTAACGGTAAGTGCATTTGGCCAGGAGCCTTCATCGCTGGTAGTGAGCGCGAATGGCGAGGGCACGATCAAACTCTGGTAAGGAAGAATTTCAACTTCACGCTATCGTCGTCAAGCTGTTCGAAGACGGCAAGGCAGAACTCCATCTGATCAGTGATATTACAGTCTTAGTAAACGGAACGTGGACGCGCGTTGATGGGGCAAAAGACATCGACCTCAAAATTACCGGGCAGGCGGCGGGCGCCGGCAGCCTGGAAGGCGGCGGAAAGTTGTTTCTTAACGAAGACCGCAAGTCGATCAAAGCGTTGAAGCTGCAGGTCTTTAACAAAATCAGTCGGAAAGCGATCGAAGTCGACTTCGCCGCGAAACAAAATTAGAGCGTTTAAGACTCCACCACATCTCCTGATCGCTCACTCCTACTCCTGGGAAGAAGCGCATCCGCCCGAGGAAGTAACCTTCACTCCAATATTTTCGATGGGCCGTACCCCGCCACGGCCCATCATGAGGGTTCGTCATGGGCGCTCGTCGCCAAAGAGCACCCTTTGCGCGATCCCTCCATTCTCGGCGCGGGTACCGACTTGAAAACTCAACTCGAATTCTGGGCTTCCGTATTTAGGTTCTAACGACATATTCATCCTCGCGAGCGGCTTTAACTTGTGGCCTCTTCGTTTAGCAAACTCCGCATATCACTCGCTCGAAGCGTCATACCTTTCGAGTACGTCTCGATGATCTTATGAAAGTGAGATCGAGTTGAAAACTGTGAATGCTGACAGGGTCTCCATCTACAAAGACCGCGCGACCACTAACAAACTTCTGATTCGCCAGAGACGATCAGTTCCCTTCCCTGGACGCGCTACCGTCAAAACTGACAGTTATCCCCCTGTGTTCACAAAGTTAGGTTTGAGCAGGAGCGCCAATGAGTTGGATTCAGCGATATCACCTGCGGCTTTATTTTCATAATTCAATTTGGATCCTGCCTGCCCTCAGCATCCCTGTCGCGCTGGTTACGGTCTCGCAGCTGACGCGTTACGAGCGCGCGGTTGGCTCGCACATCAACATAAGCACTGAAACTGCCCGCGCTATCATGAGCATGGTGGCAGCTTCGACGTTTACTCTGGTGGTTCTTGTTGCATCCGCGGTGCTGGTCGCCGTCCAACTGGCCAGCGCGCAATTGACGCCACGAGTCATCGCGCTCGTCTACCGAAACCCTTACCGTAAAGTAGCTTTTTCGATCTTTGTTCTTACTTTTACATTCGCGGTGGGCGTCCTGGTGCGAATCGAAGACACCGTTCCAAGGCTGGCGGGTTCATGCAGCCGCCTATGGGTTTCTCTTCAACCTCGCGCTTTTCATCATGTTCATCGACAACATGGGAAAGACGCTGCGTCCGAGCTCGGCGGCGCGCTTGGTTGGCTTAGCTGGACGTGATGTTATTAGGGCTGTCTATCCGTCACGGCTGAAGGAAGATTCCAAACCTCAGCCGACAACAGCGATCGAAGGCAAAACACCCTAGAGTCGTCCGCAATATTGTGGACGGATCCGTCCTGGCCTTCGATCTGAAAGGTTTGCTGGCCCTGGCAGAACGAACTCAGTGTGTAATCGAATTGGTGCCTGAAGTAGGCGATTTCATTGCTCAGGGCGATCCGCTATTTCGAATCTATCAGGGTGGCGCTGAGATTTCGGACGCCAAGTTGCGCAATCCGTCGCCGTCGGCGCAGAACGCACGTTGGAACAGGACCCGCTGTTTTCGTTTCGCATCCTGGTCGACATAGCCAGCAAAGCTCTATCCCCGGCGATTAACGATCCGACGACGGCGGTTCTGATGATTGATCAGATTCACCACTTGCTGCGCGATATTGGTTATCGTTATCTCGCTAATGGGCACGAGCAGGATTCGACCGGACACGTGCGTTTGGTTTACCGAACGCCGGACTGGGAGGACTTTGTGTTGTTAGGGACGACGGAGATTCGGCAGTACGGTCGCGACAGTATTCAGGTGCAACGACGTTTGAGGGCAATGCTGAAGGATCTAATCGATACCCTTCCGGAGCGGCGCGGACCGGTGCTGCGCAGAGAGCTCGCACTTCTGTCGAGCTTGTCGAGGCGAGCGTTTCCCGATCTCGGCGATCAAGCGTTAGCAGAATCCAGCGACCTTCAGGGATCGGCGGCAGCCACAGTGAAATCTCAGAGAACCATCGCGACGCCACGCTGCGGCTGGTTGGAAGCTGATTGACTGGGTTTCGCTGAGGCTCTCGACCAAGCACTCTATTTTCCTGACAAAAGGCTGGCTGCCCAGCCGGCAGCTTTCGATCGCCTGTTAAAAATGACAGTTACCCACCTTTTTCGGCGCCGATACTAAGGCGACCTCAAGCGAAGTGGAACTGATTTTGACGCCTCGCGAGTTTCACTCTCAAGCTTGGAGCGAAGGGCTGGATGCGGTTACTTTTCGCTTTCCTCAGCCTGTAAAAACTAACAGTTCTCAGAACTTCGATAGTTGCGAAAATCAACTTCGGCCAGCAACACGCGCCTTTGGATGGCCAGGGTTGGTTGCAGTGGGGTCAAAACGACCAACTATGCCGGTTCGGGGCCTGGTTACGGGGGCAAAAACCGACTCCGAAGCGCGGATGGCGTGGGGCGTTAGTGGCCACGGTCAGGGCGGTCACTAACGCCAGCACGCCGGCGTTCAGGTTGCGCGATTGAGCTGCGAAAGGTTTGGGAGTGAGTCCGTATGGGTGCTAGACTTCGGTAAACGCTCACTGGGTAAGCGCTGCACACCTTGATAACAACTTCCTTCCTCGAAAATTAGGAGATCTCACGGAGAGACCCTGATTACAAGAGAAGGATCTTGCCACTCGGCTTAATAGAGTGGAGCGATGAAGCAAGTAAACGAGTCTCCCTACCGCGACCAGACTTCTGATCTCGGTGGAATTTCTGCGCGCGCGATCTCGGCAGAAGGTAACGAGCAGTCCAATCAGGATACGAAAGTCAACCTGATTGCCGGCGCTCACCGTTTGGCCTCTCACTGTCACAACGACCTTGCTGTGGGCTTACCTACCAGCTTCCATCACGCACCACTCACGGCGTCAAACAAAGAATCAAACGATCATGGGCGCTGAATCGTGCGAATCGCACTTCTTGAAGCCTAAATCCAGGAGATCGACCTCGGTGAGCACGTCAAACTAAGTCACGCGAGACGAGGTATGCAAGATATCACCCTGGAACGATTTATCGGATTAGCCAAGCTGAGGAGTCGGCAGGGTGTCAGACGCTACCTCGACCTGCGCTTGCCGGCTTGCTGGTCGGCCTCAGCTATTACGTTGGTGCAAAGATTGGTTTCGCGTTCACATTCTCACAGCATCCCGTATCAACGCTGTGGCCACCCAATTCAATTCTGCTTGCGGTCCTGGTGCTCGCGCCTTTCGGTGGTGGTGGTGCCTTCTGCTCGCCGTGCTGCCCGGCGCATTTCTTGATTCAATTGCAGTCGGGTGTTCCTGTCCCGATGATTTTGTGTTGGTTTGTCAGCAACTCGAGCGAGGCATTGCTGGGCGCATTTTGCCTGCGTTATGTGATCGACGGACCGCTACGCTTTGACAGCATTCAGCAGGTTGCAGTTCTTGTTGTCGTCGCATTGCTCGCCCCTTTCGTGTCTTCGTTTTTGGATGCCAGCTTCGTAATACTTAATCGCTGGGGAACTGGCAGCTACTGGGCAACTATGGCGAATGAGGTTTTTCTCAAACGTCCTCGCGGAAATCATTCTCGTGCCACTCATAGTCATGTGGTGGCCGGATCCACTCGCCACATTTCCGGTCGTTCTCGATTTGGCGTTTGTTGGAGACAGTCGCTTTTGCCATTGCCCTACTCGCTGTCAGTGTGAGTGCCTTCAGTGTGAATCTAGCAGGCTCGATCATGCCTGGCACGTCTCTATGGCCCAGTGCCAATCCTGCTTTGGGCCGCCGTACGCTTTGGTCCAAAAGGAATAAATCTATCGCTTGTAGTATTGACGTTCCTCACCATTTGGAACGCTGTTCATGGGTACGGACCTTCATTGCATACTCGCCCGAAGAGAATGCACTCGCCATCCAACTATTTCTTATCCTGATTTCCATGCCGCTTATGCTTCTTGCCGCCGTGATGCAGGAGCTTGGGCGATCCCAGGAGAAAGCGCGCCGAAATGAAGATCGACTGACCATGGCTCTAGGCGCAGCGCAAATGGGCACCTGGGATTGGGACATTAGAGACGGTGCGACGAAATGGTCTTATGAGACAAAGCGAATGTTTGGTTTTCAGCCAGCCGATCCTGAAGTTAGTCCAGAGGTTTTCTATTCGATGTTGCACCCCGATGATCGCTCGTTCGTTGAAGATCTCCATCGCGCGTTCGATCAGGATGGAACCCCATACGAGGCAGAATTTCGCATGCGGCAACCGGCCGGGACTGTTCGTTGGATTCATGGCGTGGGACAGGTTCTATTTGACGAGCAGCGGAAAGCCGCGTCCGTATGATTGGCGTGAACGCAGACATAACGGAAACCAAAGATGCCGAAGTGAAACTACGCCAAAGCCATCGTCAGATTCGCGCTCTGGCGGGCCGCTTGATCAATGCTCAGGAAACCGAGCGCCGTCGGGTTTCCCGTGAACTACACGACGACTTGAGTCAACGCGTCGCCACCCTCGCCCTGGTACTTAGCCGGCTAAAGCGAAAACTTACTCGGCCAACCGGAAATCATCGCCGACATGAATCAGCTTTACAATCAAACAAACCAGTTGGGTAACGATATTCGCCAGTTGTCCCATCAACTGCACCCGGTCACACTTGAACATCTCGGTCTGGTCGGAGCGTTGCAGGGATACATCGGTGAATTCGAAAGAGAGACTGGAATCCCCACGAGTTTCAGCGCCCGAATCAACGAGCAGGAAACTACCCTTTGAGATCTCAGTCTGCCTTTACCGAATCGCTCTCGAAGCATTGCGAAATGTTGCCAAACATTCCCATGCTCAGTCCGCTTCGGTTGTGTTGGAGGAAGACGATCAAATTTTGAAGATGAGCGTTGTGGATTCTGGAATAGGATTCGATATTGAGACAGCAAGACGCAGCAGCGGACTCGGTCTCATCAGTGCCGAAGAGCGCGTGAACCTGCTGCAAGGAACTTTCGAGCTGGTATCGACTCCCACAAAGGGAACGAAACTTACTGCAATCATACCTCTGGGGTAAACCATGAGCCGTCTCAGCATTCTTTTAGCCGACGATCACAAGATGTTCTCTGAGGGGTTACGGAGTTTGCTCCAGGATGAATACGAGCTGACCACAGTTGAGGACGGCCAGGCGCTGGTCGATGTTGCCGGCCGTTTGGATCCCGATGTCATCATCGTAGATATTTCTATGCCGGTGCTAAACGGGTTTGATGCCGTGCGCAAACTCAAGAAAGAGGGGTGTTCTGCAAAAGTAATCTTTTAACTATGCATGCCGATGCCGACCTGGTTGCGGAAGCACTGCGGTGTGGCGCATCGGGTTATGTTCTAAAGCAATCAGTTGGCGAAGAGCTAATTGCCGCAATCACGCAGGTCCTTGAGGGAAAAGTTTATCTGCCGCAACTTATGGGCAACAAATTGGATCAGTCCTTAAAACACGGCCCGTCGCATAGTCTTAACCTGACACCTCGCCAGCGTGAAGTACTTCGGCTGATCGCACAGGGTCGCACTATGAAGGAGATCGCAGCGTTACTGGGAATCTCTACGAGAACGGCTGAATCGCATAAGTATGAAATGATGGAAGCCCTGGGGATCCACACCACTGCCGAACTGATCCAGTACGCTATGAAACTGGGATTAATTTCAACCTAAAGGCACGGGCAATACAAATTCCCCGTATTTTTCGGATTGTCTTGCTTACCAGCCTAAAGTAGGCTACCGGCCGTAACTAATCGGATCTTCATGGAAATAGGAACTTTCGTCTAGTGGAATCGAACAACACTCAAGAACCACTGAACAGTGCATCCGTTTCCACCCCGACCAGTTTCGGAATTCACCGAGCTGATGAAATTACATCGATCGGGTTACAGCGGATCTCTCTGGAGCTACTAATCAATTGCTCTCCTCGTCTTGCATTCCCTGTCTCGCGGCTGCGCTCTTGATGGCTGCCTGGCTACCGCTCCTGTCTGCAACGACCACCGCTCAATCAACCGCCGCTATTCAAGGCGAAGTCACCGATCAGAACGGCGCCGTGATTTCCCAAGCCAACATCATCGTTAGTGGCAACGCGATTGATATTGACCGAACGGTGACGACTGATTCCGGTGGCAGATATTTAGTCGCCGCTCTGCCCGTTGGCCCATACCGGATTGAGGCCAGAGCCAGCGGGTTTCAAACGCAGATCATCGAGAGTTCAACGCTCGAAGTAGGACGAACAATGGACGCAGAACTTCCAACTTCAGGTGGGAGACGTTTCTCAAATTGTGGCGGTACCGACCACCCGTGATCTGCTCGAGCAATCAACGATGGCCATCGGTCACGTTGTGGACCAAAAAATGGTGCAGGCGACGCCACTGAATGGACGCTATTTTTTGGACCTGGGATTGCACGTCCCCGGATCAGTTACACCTCCCCAGGGAGCTTTCTCTGCATCTCCGTCCCGGGGCTCGGGCTCGCTGGCCATCAACACCGGCGGCAATCGGGAGGAAACCGTCAACTACATGGTAAACGGCATTACGCTTAACAACCTGACGTTCAGTTCAATTAGCTTCCAGTTGTCCATCAACACCATTCAGGAATTCAAGCTCGACAACTCGACCTTCAGCGCCCAATACGGTCAGAGCTCCGGCGCGATTGTGAACATAGCGACGCGGTCTGGCACCAATCAATTTCACGGTGAACTGTTTGAGTTCTTCCGCAACGACGCGCCTCGACGCCCGCAACTTTTTCGAATTCACCTCGAACCAGCCGGCGCCCTTCAAGCGTAACCAGTTTGGCGGAAACCTGGGCGGCCCAATCATCAAAAAGAAACTTTTCTTTTTCTTCGCCTATGAGGGTCTGCGACAACGTCAGGGCCTGGCCCTCAACAGCGTTGTTCTCAGCGACGCACAGCGCGCCTCGGTAACGGATCCCGTGATCGCAAAACTAGTTGAATTCATCCCGCGAGCAAACTTCGTCGATTCGTCTGGCACGTCGCGGTTCATCAGCGCCGCGAGTGCTCCGGTCAACGTCGATCAGTGGACGACCGATGTTAACTATAACCTGGGCGACCGAGACATTCTGCATGGATATCACGCCGTTCAGAACGCGGAGACCCTAGAGCCAAACCGGACGCGGCAACACCATTCCTGGCTTTGGTCATTACCAACCGCGCGTGTGCGCCAGATCTTTACCTTGAATGAGACTCACACCTTCGGCGCCCACAGCGTCAATGAGGCGCGCGTCGGCTTCAATCGTTGGTCTTCGAGCAGTACGCCGAATGCGCAACTCAACCCGGCAGATTTCGGAATCCTTAACGGCGTCAATCAACCGATTGGTCTGCCTCAAATCAATGTGGCGGGCGGGGGTTTGAATTTCGGAGGGCCGGCCGCACAGCCTTCAGGGCGTGGTGATACCCACTTTGTGGTGGCTGATTCTCTGAGTTGGCTTAATGGCAGACATTCATTAAAGTTCGGCGGAGAATACCGGCAGTTTCTCAACAACAATTTCCGTCAGGGTACGGGCTCTTTCAACTTCGCCACGATCGCGCGACTTCGCAGCCGGCACCGCAAATTCTTTCAGCGTGACTCTGGGCAGCCAGACGAGCAGCATAGCCGAGGGAGCACTGGGATTCTTTGTTCAGGACAATTACAAACCGCGAACGAGATCTGATGTTGGAATTCGGATTGCGCTACGAATGGAACATGACCCCCAGCGAGCGTTACGATCGATTCATTGTCTTCGATCCAAAGACCGCTTCGCTTGTGCGCGTCGGAACCGACATCGACAACATCTATCACGAGAACAACAAGAACTTTCAACCTCGAGTCGGCTTTGCGTGGACACCATTTCAAAACGGCAAGACCGTGTTGCGCGGTGGATACGGGATCTATGTCGACCAACCAATGACCAGTATCGTCACGGCGACCAGCGGGAATCCTCCACTCGCCATCCCGCTCACCTTCACCGGCGCAGTACGTCTTGATAACGCGATCAACGTTGCGCGCCCGGCGGGTCTGGCTCCGCAGTCCATCGACCGTGATTTCGAGAACGCTTACCTGCAGTCATGGAATTTGAACGCGCAGCACGATTTCTCAAAATTCGTCTTAATGATCGGTTATATCGGCTCGAAGGGCACGAACTTGATTACACGACGCAACATCAATCAGCCGGTGAACGGTTTGCGGCCCTATGCCTCATTGTCTAGTTCCAGTCCGATACTGCCCGGCACTCCGCTCGGAAACGTCACCCAGGTCGAGGGCTCTGGCAACTCAAGCTACAACGCCGTTTGGGTAACGGCCACCCGCCGCCTCATGAATAACTTGCAACTTCGATGCTTCGTACACCTGGTCCAAGTCGCTCGATTACAATTCATTCAGCAGCGGAGGAATTGTGACCCAGAACAGCTATGACCTCACGGGCAGCCGCGGATTGTCTGATTTTGACGCTCGTCACCGATTTGTAGCTAGCGTCCTATACGACCTGCCCTTTCGCGGCAACCGGTTGGTGGAGAGGCTGGCAACTCGCCGCCGTTGTTCAGTCGCAAAGCGGCAACCCGGTAAACATTGTCACTACGAACAGCACCGTGAACGGCGTGGCGGGCACGCTCAGGCCAGATGTGAATGGTTCTATCGATATTCTGGGCGGCGTTGATGCCTGGTTCGATACGTCCGTGTTTACGGCAGTAACGCGCTTTGGCAACCTGGGCCGAAATGTGGTTATCGGGCCCACCTTTAACAACACAGATTTCTCAATCACCAAGAACACCAAGTTCGGCGACTCATATCGCCTGCAATTTCGGGCTGAGTTCTTTGATGTTTTTAACCATGCGAACTTCGGCCAACCCGGCAACGTAGTCGGCAGTCCGTCGTTTGGGCAAATCACGAGCACGAGGTTTCCAACAGGTGAATCCGGGTCCTCACGACAGATACAATTCGGGGTAAAACTGCTAATGTAGGCTATCTCTGATGACTCTCCTCGCGACAGATTTAGAAAGACTTCCTGGGGCTGACGGGTTCCACTTCACTCCTTCGCGAACCCTATCGGGCCATAGTTTCGGACGCCGTTTCTTTTTGAGTTTGCTGGTTCTGACCCTGTTGTTCTGGCCACTGGAGTCCAGGGCCCAGGAAGCTACCAAGCGAGTTCTTATCCTCACGGGAGCCGATCCGAATCAGCCCGGCTTCGGAGTTCTCACTAAGAGTATACGAGTCCACTTTACAGACCGTTCGCCAGCTCGGGTCGAGTTACTTTACGAACTGCAGCAAGGGCTCTTACCCAGCTCTCAGTCAGCGAGCAGCGATGAAGAATTGATCAGTTACTTGAAGCGGAAGTATGCCGACCAGAGAATTGATTTGATCCTAGTGATGGTAGCCGCGCGATTTCGAATACTCGCTGCTCGAGATCGCACGCTTTTTGAAAATATCCCAAAGATCTTCTTTGACTTCGATAACGAACGCGAAGACACGAATCGGAGCCTGGGGCCTGACATAACCGGAGTTTGGTCCAGCCTGGATCGCCATCGAGCGACGTTGGACCTCGCTTTTGCATTGACCCCTGATGCACGGAAAGTCGTTGTCATATCCGGCAATAACCCCGACAACAAGCTGGTTTTGGAGCACGCGCAGGCCGACTTCCGCCCCTACGAAAGCAGAGCAGAGTTTTCGTACCTCACTGGTGAGACAATCGAGGAAGTAAAACGTCAATTAGCGGCACTGGATAAGAGATCGATCGTGATCTTTACTTCGTTCTCGAGCGATAAGCTCGGGAACAATTATGTCGCGCCGGACGCCCTCTCGATGATCGCGCCGGCTTCCGCCGCTCCTATTTACGGTTCGACCGAGACACTCATGGGCCTTGGGATCGTCGGTGGCAAGCTGCTCGACTTTGAAGAGACCGGAAAGCGAATTGGCGAGATGAGCCTGAGGGTTCTTGCCGGTGAAAAACCCGAAAGCATTGCGCAAGAAACTGCGCCAAGCGTAACGGCAGTGGACTGGCGCGAACTGCAGCGATGGGGAATCGGCGAAGAAAGACTTCCACCCGGTAGCGTCATCAGATTCAAACAATCGTCGTTCTGGGAATTATACAAGTGGTACGCCATCGGCCTCGTGGGTGCGGTAATCATTGAGGCGCTTCTCATAGCCTGGCTGCTGTTTCTGCGCACACGTCGACGTCAGGCTGAAGAAGAAACCCTGCGCCTGGCGCAGGTGGCTAACGCTGAACATAAGCGCCTGGACGAAATAGTTTCAAACGTTCCGGGGATCGTTTGGGAAACGGTGTTGGAGCCCGAAACGAAAGAGCGAAAGACCACTTTCGTCAGCGACTACGTTCGCAAAATGCTGGGCTATACGCCGGAAGAATGGCTGGCAGCCGCACCCGGTTTAGGGTTACGGATTATGCCCGAACCAGATCGCGAACGCGCGAAATGCGAGAGTGAAGCCGTTATCGCGAGCGGCAAAGAAGGAACTAGCCAGTTTCGCTGGCTTGCAAAAGATGGACATGCGGTTTGGACGGAAAGCTACCTCAATCCCATGAAGGACGAAAGTGGGAAGGTCATCGGGTTGCGTGGTGTGACGCTCGATATTTCCGAGCGTAAAGAGGCCGAGCAAGGTTTGTGGGAGGCCGAAGAGAGAGACCGTGCGATATTGAATGCAATTCCCGATTTGATGTTCGTGCAAAGCCGCGATGGGGTTTACCTCGACTATCACGCCAATGATCCAAACGATCTTTACGTTCCACCTGCATCATTTCTGGGCAAGAACATGCACGATGTTTTACCGCCAGAGTTGGCCCGGCAATTCGCGCGTTGCTTCGAAGACGCCGAAGAAATGGGAGAGCCGCAAATTCTGGAATACAAGCTCGGGATTAACGGTAGCCAGCGCTGGTTTGAAACGCGCATGGTGCGCAGTGGCGATAACATCGTAAGTGTCATCCGTGACATAACGCAGCGCGTTCTCAGCGAAGCATCGATCAAGAAAAACGAAGCACAGTTGGCCGGGATAATCGGGTCGGCTATGGATGCAATCATTACTGTCGATGCGAGCCAGCACATAATGCTTTTTAATGAAGCTGCCGAGAAGATGTTCGGTTGTTCCCAGGCCGACGCAATGGGAGTATCGCTTGATCGATTTATTCCTGAGCGATTTCGCAACTTGCACAGCGAGCGTCTCCGCGAATTCGGCAAAGCGAAATGGATCGGCCCGGCCGGTAGGAATACTCGGCGATTTGTATGGCGTTAGGAATTCAGGTGAAGAATTCCCGATGGAGGCGTCGATCTCGCGCATCGATCTCATCGAACAGGAGTTTTACACGATCATACTCCGCGATATAACTGAGCGAAAAACTGCTGAAGAGGCCGTGCGCGCCGAACGTGAGTTACTTGAAGTCGTTGTGCGTCATTTGCCGGCTTCGGTTTGCTTGATTCGCGGAAGCGATTTGCGCTTGCAGATCGTTAACCCGGCATACCAGGCCATCGCTCCCGGCAAAGAAATGATCGGCAAGACGCTGGACGAACTTTGGCCAGAAACGGGCCAGAATTTTGCGGCCCTCTGTCAACGCGTGCTCGAAACAGGTGAACCGTATGAGGTCACAGATGAGTTGAACACCATTCGACGGAGGCCTAATGCTCCGCTGGAGTCGGCGTATTTTAGCTGGTCGTTGCATCGCGTGCGACTGCCTGGCAACGATGGCTGGGGTCTGTTGAATGCGTCGTGGGAAACCACCCAGCGCAAGCAGGCGGAGGACTCCTTGCGCGAAAGTGAGGAGCGATTCGGAAAAGCGTTCAGGGTAAACCCGCAGCCAATGTCTGTAACCACGCTTGCCGATGGCGTTTACATTGATGTCAATGAAAGTTTTCTCTCCATGTGCGGATATGAGCGTAAAGAAGTAATTGGCCGCAGCTCGCTTGAACTCCGCATTTGGGAAACGCCCGAATGCCGCGCCGATTTTGTTCGGCAACTAATGGAACGCGGCGCGTTAGTCAATGTCGAAACAAAATTTCGGACCAGGGATGGATCTTTTAGGTGGCTCCTGTCTTCAGCGGAGCGACTGGATCTTGGTGGCGTCGAATGTCTACTCGTTGCGTCGAGTGACATCACCGAACGTATGCAGGCGCAGCAGGCGTTACAAGAGAGTGAAGCGCGGTTCCGCAATATGGCGGACACCGCGCCCGTGATGATTTGGGTTGCCGGCGCTGGACAAATCGGCTACTTACTTTAACCAGCAGTGGTACGATTTTACTGGACGCTCCATGGAGCAGGAGCTTGGCACTGGCTGGGCGGAGGGCGTTCATCCCGACGACAGCGCCCGGTGCCTGAAAACATACTTTGATGCTTTCGATCGTCGCGAGCCTTTCCGCATGGAGTACCGGCTGCGGCGTGCTGACTCGGTGTACCGCTGGATCATTGATAGTGCAGCGCCTAGCTTCTCTGCGACGGGAGCATTCCTCGGGTATATCGGCTCGTGCATGGACATTACTGATCGCAAAGAGTCTGAAGAGTCTTTGCGGCGCGCCCACAAAGAAGTTAGCAGCTTGAAAAACCAACTTCAGGAAGAGAACATTTATCTACAGGAAGAGATCAGGCTGCAACAAAACTTTGGCGAGATCATCGGTGAGAGCGATGCCCTCAAATACGTTCTGTTCAAGATCGAGCAGGTTGCGCCCACCGATTCGACCGTTTTGATCACCGGCGAGACCGGCACCGGAAAGGAACTGGTAGCCAGCGCAATTCACAAGGCCAGCACGCGCGCCGATCGGCCCCTCGTAAGAGTCAATTGTGCGGCGTTGTCAGCCAGCTTGATCGAGAGCGAATTGTTCGGACACGAAAAGGGCGCCTTCACCGGCGCTTCAGCGAACAAAATCGGCCGCTTTGAACTGGCCAAGGGAGCAACTATTTTCCTCGACGAGATCGAGCGAGTTGCCGCCCGAATCACAGGGCAAATTGCTTCGCGTGATTCAGGAGGGTGAATTTGAACGTCTGGGTAGTTCACACACGATTAAGGTTGATGTGAGAATCATCGCCGCCACCAATCGAAATCTGGATCTTGAAGTTAAGAAGGGATTGTTCCGCGAAGACCTGTGGTATCGGCTCAATGTTTTCCCGATTACCGCACCTCCTCTGCGCCAGCGCCGGGAAGATATACCTCTTCTGGTCGAGCATTTCACCAGGCTGTTCAATAAGAAATTCGGAAAGAAGATCACTTCTATCTCGCCAACAACTCTTAAGAGCTTGCAGGATTATGCCTGGCTGGGAAACGTGCGCGAACTGGCGAACGTGATTAGAACGTGCCACCATTAACTCACACATGGGGCCGTGCTTAAGATCGGCAGAAGATTTTGAGGAGTCTGTCAGGCTCAGTCAAACTCATCCTACACCAGACCGCTTGATAAATGGGGCCTGAATTCCCCATGTTCGCATCCCCTCATGAGGGTCATGATTTTGTAATAGGGGACAACGAAGGGGCCGCGCGCCTCCTCTGGACTACAGGATCCAGTACCTAAACTCATGAGACAGGAGCGTTGGAAGCCCCAGGCTAACACACATGTAATGCATGG
>ERZ1370068.4791-contig-3846_pt1 | contig 50397 bp, 58 predicted proteins | sample MGYA00561227_ERZ1370068 | MGnify/ENA primary metagenome ERZ1370068 (study PRJEB38410, sample SAMEA6850437) | metagenome | study: Metagenomic assessment of the ecological functions of the soil: analysis of the soil microbiota associated with the... | reverse complement strand
TTGTACTTCGTTCAGTTACGTATTGCCTTGCTCCCTTCGTCACTGCCGGCCGTAGGCATCTGAAAACACGATTGATCCGTCCCTGGAGATGCGCGAAATCCTTCAATGGGTCTGTCAACGAACGGTGCCATGATGTTTGATCTCCTCTTTTCACTGGCGCTGGGGCCCCCACCCCAGCGCGAATCTTGCACGATGCTCGCCCTCGGATTTACTCATCCTCGGGCGCGCGCATGGCCGCAGGCGCTCTCACCTGGCGGTGGGGCCGTCCACCTCCCAGCGCGAATCTGACGCCGATGCCTAACGGGCCTCGGATTTAATCTGGCCCCGGTTCTCTCGGGCTCGGCATGGCCGCAGGCGCTCCCGCCCTACCCTGCCCCACTGCCTCGTTAGATCGTCTCCGCGTATTCCGCGTCGACGACTTCGCCGTCCTTGACCTTCGAGTCGTTCGGGCGCCTGGCGTCCGCCCTGCGGCCCGTCGCCGAGGCGCCTGCGCCTTGTAGAGCGACTGCGCGATCTCGTAGGAGATGCGCTGCAGTTCGTCGGTGCTTCGCTTGATGCCGCGCGAGATCGTCGGTCTGCGACGGCCTTGCGGCCTCGGCGATGGCCGCCTCGGCTCTCGACAGCTCGCCGACCGCGCACCTTCTCGCGGTTCTCGTTGACCGTCTTCTCGACCTGGTACGCCAGCGCGTCGGCCTGGTTGCGCGCGTCGATCAGCTCGCGCCGCGCGCTGGTCTTCGGCCGCATGGCTCTGCCGCGTCCTTGACCATGCGGTCGACCTCGTCCTTCGACAGGCCGCTCGACCCGCTGATGGTGATCTTCTGCTCCTTGCCCGTCGCCATGTCCTTCGCCGTGACGTTGACGATGCCGTTGGCGTCGATGTCGAACGCGACCTCGATCTGCGGCACGCCGCGCGGCGCCGGCGGCAGCCCGACCAGGTGGAAGCGGCCGAGCGTGCGGTTGTCGCGCGCCATCGGGCGCTCGCCCTGCAGCACGTGCACTTCGACGCTCGTCTGGTTGTCGGTCGCCGTCGAGAACGATCTCGCTCTTGCGCGTCGGAATCGTCGTGTTGCGCGGAATCAGCGTCGTCATCACGCCGCCCAGCGTTTCGATGCCGAGCGACAGCGGCGTGACGTCGAGCAGCAGCACGTCCTTGACCTCGCCGGCCAGCACGCCGCCCTGGACCGCCGCGCCGACCGCGCACGACTTCGTCCGGGTTCACGCCCTTGTGCGGCTCCTTGCCGAAGAACTCGCTGCACGAGCTGCTGCACCTTCGGCATGCGCGTCGAGCCGCCGACGAGCACGACCTCGTCGATCTTCTGCGGATCGACGCCGGCGTCGGCGAGCGCCTGCTTCACCGGCGCCATCGTCCGCTGCAGCAGGTCGTCGACGAGCTGCTCGAGCTTCGCGCGCGTCAGCTTCATCTGCAGGTGCTTCGGCCCGGTCTGATCCGCCGTGACGAACGGCAGGTTGATCTCGGTCTCCATCGCCGTCGACAGCTCGATCTTGGCCTTCTCCGCGCCTTCCTTCAGGCGCTGCAGCGCCATGCGATCCTTCGCGAGATCGATGCCGTCGGCTCTTCTTGAACTCGGCCGACGAGCCACTCGATGATCGCGATCGTCGAGGTCGTCGCCGCCGAGATGCGTGTCGCCGTTGGTCGCCTTCACCTCGACGACGCCCTCGCCCACCTCGAGGACCGAGATGTCGAACGTGCCGCCGCCGAAGTCGTACACGGCGATCGTTTCGTCCTTCTTCTTGTCGAGGCCGTAGCGCCAGCGCCGCCGCCGTCGGCTCGTTGATGATGCGCAGGACGTTCAGGCCGGCGATCTTGCCGGCGTCCTTGGTCGCCTGGCGCTGCGCGTCGTTGAAGTACGCCGGCACGGTGATGACGGCGTCGGTGACCTTCTCGCCGAGGTAGTCCTCGGCCGCCTGCTTCAGCTTCTGCAGCACCATCGCGGAGATTTCCGGCGGCGAGTACTTCTTGCCGCGCGCCTCGACCCACGCGTCGCCGTTCTGCGCGCGCGCGACCTTGTAGGGCACGCGCGCAGGCTTCGCTCGGACACCTCGTCGAACTTGCGCCCCATGAACCGCTTGATCGAGAAAATCGTGTTTTCGGGGTTGGTGACCGCCTGCCGCTTCGCCACCTGGCCGACCAGCCGCTCGCCGTCCTTCGCGATGCCGACCACCGACGGCGTCGATGCGCGCGCCTTCCTGATTGACGATGACGGCCGGCTGCCCGCCTTCCATGACGGCGACGACCGAGTTGGTCGTGCCGAGGTCGATTCCAATGACTTTGCCTGGCATGTTGTCTGAGCTCCCCGCAGGTCGTCGATGGATTCGTGTTCGAGAAGAAGTATAGGACTATATGAGTGTATGTCAAGCATATTATCTTAGTCTAATAACACTCATATATGCTCATCAGCGCTATCCTATTCATATCGCCGGGCTGTCTTGACAGACTGACGACCGGGTCGCGCTGTGCGATGATCCCGGTCGTGCGATCCCGGATTCACGCTCGTCGCGCTGCCTTCCGAGGTCGGCGACTTCGCCGACGAGTCTCGACCGGTTCTTTCGGGAACTCCGGCCGGCGTTCGGCCGAGCGCTCACGCGGCGAGTGCTCCCCGCCGCTCGACGTCTTCGAAACCGACGAGGCGGTCGAGATCGCCGATGGACCTTCCCGGCGTCGAGCCGCGCGCCGTCCGCGTCGTCGCCAGAGGCAGACGCGCTGCTGATCGCCGGCGAGAAGACGCCGCGCCGCGGACGCGGCGACGCCGAGCTTTCATCTGGTCGAGCGCGGATTACGGGCGCTTCGCGCGCGCCGTTCGCCTGCCGGCGCCGTGCGACATCGCGCGCGGCGCGCGCGCGACGCTGCGCCGGCGGCGAGCTGCGCGATCACGCTGCCGAAGCTCACAGAGCGTCGCGGCCGCAGCGATCACGGATCGCGATTCCGGCGAGCCACCGATCAGCGATGATCCGCATCCTCTTCATCGGCGACATCGTCGGCCGGCCCGGCCGCGAGCTCGTCCGACGCGGGCTGCCGGCGCTCGTCGACCATCACCAGCATCGATCTCGTGATCGCCAACGCCGGAGAATGCCGCCGCCGGGTTCGGCATCACGCGCGAGATCGGCGATCAGCTGCTCGACTGGGGCGTCGACGTGATGACGTCGGGCAATCACATCTGGGACAAGAAGGAAGCGATCGACTACATCGGCGCCGAGCCGCGGCTGCTCCGGCCGGCCAACTATCCCGCCGGCGCGCCGGGCAACGGCAGCTACCTCGCGCGCACGCGCGACGGCGCAGTCGGTCGGCGTCATCAACGTCGATGGGCCGCGTCTTCATGCTGCAACATCGACGACCCGTTCGCGGTCGTGCTGCGCGAGATCGACGCGCTGCGCGCAGCGGACGCGCGTCATCTTCGTCGACTTCCACGCCGAGGCGACGTCGGAGAAGATCGCGATGGGCTGGCACCTCGACGGCAAGGTCACGGCGGTCGTCGGCACGCACACGCACGTGCAGACCGCCGACGAACGCATCCTGCCGAAGGGCACGGCGTATCTGACCGACGTCGGCATGACCGGCCCGCACGATTCGATCATCGGCGTCGAGATCGAGGCCGCGCTCGGGCGATTCCTCACCGCGCATGCCGGCGCGATTCGAGACCGCCACCGGCAATCCCCGGCTGAACGCCGTCATCGTCGAGGCCGACGAGCAGACCGGCCGCGCGACCGACATCGAGCGCCTCAGCTACAGCCTCGACGAGCTGCGAGACGCTCGCCCATCTGATCTGCGGCGAATCTGCGCGTCGACGTCCGCAGCTCGAGCCAGGACGAGCTGACAGTCGCGCGATCTCCGACGGCCGCTTCGACGGACGCACCGACCGAGCCCGCGACCGGATCGCCGCACGCCCCGCCGGCGCGCCGCGATCCTCACGCGTGACCGAGCTGACCGTCCGAGTCCGCGATCTGCTCGAGAGCGAGTTCTTCGAGGTCTGGGTCGAGGGCGAGCTCTCGAACTGCCGCGTCTGGAACACCGGCCATCTGTATTTCACGCTGAAGGACGCCGGCGCGCAGATGCGCGGCGTCATGTTCCGCTCGGCGCTGCGCTATCTGAAGTTCAAGCCCGGCGGACGGCCTGCGCGTCGTCGCGCGCGGACGGCTGTCGGTCTACGAGCCGAAGGGCGAGTATCAGCTCGTCTGCGAGCACCTCGAGCCGCAGGGCCTCGGCGCGCTGCAGCTCGCGTTCGATCAGCTGAAGAAGCGGCTGCAGGCCGAAGGGCCTGTTCGACGCGGCGCGCAAGCGGCCGCTGCCCGGCCGCTGCCGCGCAAGATCGGGATCGTCACCTCGCTCGACGGCGCGGCGATCCGCGACATCATCAAGGTGCTCGCGCCGCCGCTACGCCAACGCGCAGCATCGTGATTCGGCCGGCGCGCGTGCAGGGCGAGGGCGCGGCGCTCGACGATCGCGCGCGGCGCTGCGCGCGATCGGCCGCGTGCCGGGCGTCGACGTCGTGATCGTCGGGCGCGGCGGCGGATCGATCGAGGATCTCTGGGCGTTCAACGAGGAGGTCGTCGCGCGCGCGATCGCGCGCGTCGTCCGGTGCCGGTCATCTCCGCCGTCGGCCACGAGACCGACGTCACGATCGCCGACTTCGTCGCCGACCTCCGCGCGCCGACGCCGTCGGCGGCCGCCGAGATCGTCGTCGCCGCGCAAGGACGAGTTCTCGCGCGCGGATCGATCGGCTCGCAGGATCGGCTGCCGCGCCGGCGCGCGCGGCGCGCATCCAGAGCCTGAGCCGGCGCGTCCACATCGTCGAGCGGCCGGCCGGCGCTCGCGGGCGTTCCCGGCCGCGTGGCGATGCGCGGCCGCGCACGCCGCGGAGCTGACGCACGCGCTCGCGCGCGTCATGCGCGCCGGCATCGCGGCTCCGCGACCGCCGGCTGCAGCAGCTGCGGCGCCAGCTCGACGACGTTCGACCTGGGCCGGCGTCTGGCCGCGCATCCGCACGCGGCTGGTCGCCGGCCGACGGACGGCTCGGCGCCGCGATCGCGCAGCGGCGCCACCGGGCCGACGCGCAGCTGCGCGAGCTGCGCCGGCCGGCTCGACACGCTCAGCCCGCTCGCGGTGCTCGGGCGCGGCTACGCGCGTCGTGCTGGAACGCGGACCGCACGCGGATCTGCGCGACGCGCGCGGACGTCGCGCCGGCGACCGCGTGCACGTCACGCTGGCGAGGGCGAGCTGGATTGCGAGGTTCGTCGAGACGATCGACCACGGACGCCGCGACACGACGAGCCATCGAGAACGTGGTAAACTGTCCATGCGTGGCAGAGTCCATGATGTCCGATACCTCCATCAAGGACTTCGAAGCCGCGATCGCCGAGCTCGAAGTCGATCGTCAAGAAGCTCGAGGAAGGCGACCTGCCGCTCGAGCAGTCGCTCGCGCTCTACGAGCGCGGCGTGCAGCTGTCGCGCTTCTGCCACGCCCGGCTCGAAGAAGCCGGAGCGGCGCATCGAGATCCTCGACCGAGCGCGGCGAGCTGAAGCCGGCGCCGGCGTCGCTCGACGGCCGACGACGCCCGAGCGCCGCTGATCGCTCGTGACCGCCGCTGGCTCGCTCGACGCGTTTCTCGAGCAGCGCGCGGGCGCGCGTCGACGACGGCGCTCGACGCGCTATCTGCCGCAGCCGCCGGCGTGCCCGCCGCTCGTCAGCGACGGCGATGCGCTACAGCGTGTTCGCCGGCGGCAAGCGGCTGCGGCCGTCCTCGCGCTGGCGGCCGCCGATGCGCGTCGCACGCCGGTCGCACGCGGCACGGCGCTCGCCGGCGTCGCTCGCGCTGCCGGCCGCGTGCGCGATCGAGCTGATCCACACCTACTCGCTGATCCACGACGATCTGCCGGCGATGGACAACGACACGCTGCGCCGCGGACGGCCGACGCTGCACGTCGTCGTACGGCGACGGCATCGCGATCCTGGCGGGCGACGCGCCTGCAGGCCGAGGCGTTCGCGCTGCTCGCGCGCGGAGCCGGTCGGCGACGATCCGGCGATCGTCGCGCGGAAGCTGCGCGTGCTGCAGCGTCGATCGGCGACGCCGCCGGGCGCGAGCGGGCATGGTCGGCGGGCAGGCGATCGACCTGCAGGCGCGCCGGCCAGGCGCCGGGCCACGCGCGTCACGCTCGACGGCGACGGCGCTGCGCGCGATGCACCCGCGGAAGACCGGCGCGCTGATTCGCGCGTCGGCGGTCAGCGGCGCGATCATGGCCGGCGGCGACGACGACGCACGGTCGACGCGATCGACGCGCTGCGGCGACCGAGCTCGGCCTCGCGTTTCAGATCGTCGACGACATCCTCGACGTCGAGGGCAGCGCGCGCGAGCTCGGGCAAGACCGCCGGCAAGGACGCCGCCGGCGACAAGCCGACCTATCCCGTCGCTGTTCGGCCTGGAGCGGCCCGCGCACGATGGCCGGCTGAATGCGTCGAGCGCGCGCACGCCGTGCTGGTGGACGCGCGGCTGACGCGACGGCTGGCTCGGACGCATCGCGGACTGGGTGCTCACGCGCAGGAACTGAAGTGCGAACGCGAATGTCGCCGGCTTGCCGGACCGTGGTCGATCCTTCGCATGCGCTGACGAAGACCGCGGCTCGACGTCGCTGCTGGTCGAGCGCGGCCTCGCCCCGTCGCGCGAGCGCGCGCGCGCGCTGATCCTCGCCGGCCAGGTCACGGTCGACGGCCAGGTCGTCTCGAAGGCCGGCGCGCCGGTCGCCGACGACGCGCCGAGTCGAGCTCGCCACGCCCGGATCATCCGTATGTCGGCCGCGGCGGCGTCAAGCTCGCGCACGCGCTCGACGTCTTCGCGCATCGACGTCGACCGGACGCCGCGCGCTCGACATCGGCGCGTCGACCGGCGGATTCACCGACGTGCTGCTGCAGCGCGGCGCGCCGCGACGTCGATCGCGCTCGACGTCGGCCACGGCCAGCTCGACTGGAAGCTGCGCAGCGATCCGCGCGTCGTCGTCCGCGAAGGCGTCAACGCGCGCGCGCTGACGCGCAGCCGACGCTGCCGCACGCGGTCGATCGTCGTGACGATCGACGTCGCGTTCATCTCGCTGCGGCACATTCTGCCCGGCGCTGCCGCCGTTCCTCGCGCCACGGCGCCGACATCGTCGCGCTCGTCAAGCCGCAGTTCGAGGCCGGGCGCGACGAAGTCGGCAAAGGCGGACTCGTGACCGATCCGGCCGTGCACGAAGCGGTGATCGCCGAGGTCACCGGCGACGCGGTCGGCGCTCGGCTTCGACGCGCGTCGGCGATGACGCCTTCGCCGATCACCGGCGCGACCGGCAACCGGGAGTTCTTTCTCCATCTTCGGCCACGGCCAGGGTGCTGACCCGAGGCTAGGATGACGCTCATGCCCCTGTTTCCGCTTCCGCCGATCTCGCGCGTCGGCATTCTCGCCAAGTCGCAGCTGCGCGCCGCGACGCCGCATCTGCATCGAAATCGGCGAGTGGCTGGCGCTGCGCGGCCGTCGCCGCCGGTGTACGAAACGGAAACCGCCGAGCTGATGCCCGCCGGCCGAGCGGCCGGCACGTCGCGGACAAGGGCGGCCTCGCCGAGCGACGTCGACATGGTGCTCGGTGCTCGGCGGCGACGGCACGCTGTCTGTCGATGGCCGACGCATATCGGCGAGGCGGGATCGGGCATTCCGATCCTCGGCGTCAACTTCGGCAGCCTCGGATTTCTGACCGAGGTCACGCTGCCCGAGATGCTACGCGTCGCTCGAAGCGGCGCTCAGCGGACGGGCGCACGTACGAAGAGCGCCTGATGCTGCGCACGACGACGATCAGCGAGCGGCCGTCGTCTTGCCACGTCGATCGCGCTGAACGACGTCGTGATCACCAAGACCGCGCGCGTCGCGGATGATCGATCTGTCGGTGTGCGTCGGCGACGAGTTCGTGACGCGCGTCAAGGCCGACGGCCTGATCATCGCGACGCCGACCGGATCGACCGCGCTACAACCTGGCGGCCGGCGGTCCGATCGTGCAGCCGAGCGTCGACGCGCTCGTGCTGACGCCGATCGCGCCGCACACGCTGACCAATCGGCCGATCGTGATTCCGGCCGACGTCGGCCGTGCGCGTTCAGCCGAACATGGACGAACGCGACGAGGTCTTCGTCACGCTTCGACGGCCAGGCCGGCTTCGAGCTGCAGGCCGGGCGACGAGATCGGCGTCCGCCGCGCGGAGCAGCCGCTGCGGCTCATCAAGCCGTCGACGCGCAGCTACTTCGAAGCTGTCTGCGGACCAAGCTCAAGTGGGGCGAGCGCCCCGGTCAGGGTGGGGCTGAAGTAGGGCAGGTGGGCCGGGTGGGTCGGCGGGACAGATGGCGCCTGCAGGCCATGCGAGCAAGCCGAGGACAAGCCGATCCGGGCCCGGCACCGGCTGTCAGTTCGCGGCGGGGGTGGGCCCGCCGATGCTCGCCAGTCGGAAAAAAGCTTGACGCTCAGGCTCGCATGGCCGCGGGCGCTCCCCTACCCGGCCTACCGCCCTACCAATGCCGAGCTACCTGCCCTGCCGTGCTCCGGAAATGCTGGACCTGAAACTTCTGCACGTTCCGGTTGTGCTCCTCGAGCGATCGCGCAAACACGTGCGACCCGTCGTTGCGGCTGACGAAATGCAGATAGTCCGCGTCGGCCGGATGCGCGGCGGCGTCAGATGACGCGCCTTGCCGGGGGCGGCGATCGGACCCGGCGGCAGTCCCGGATGCCGATACGTGTTGTAGGCGAGTCGCATCGGCAGATCGTCGCGCCGCAGGTTGCCGTCGAACCGCGCCCTGCCGCTGCAACGCGTAGATGACCGTGGGATCGCACTGCAGCGCCATGCCGATCCGCAGGCGGTTCGTGTAGACAGCGGCGCACGGTCAGCCGCTCGCTCCGGCCGCGCGGTTTCCTTTCTCGACGATCGAGGCCAGCGTCGACCAACTGACGGACCGTCCAGCCACGATCGGCCGCGGCCTGGCGGAGTTCTGGCGTCAGCACGCTGACCGGTATGCTCGCACCATCGGCGCGCGACCAGGCGCGGCACGCGTCGATACGGCGCGACACCTTGTAGGTGTCGGGGAACAGATAGCCTTCGAGATCGTGGCGGACGCGTCGAACGAACGGACCAGCGCGCGGGTCGTGCGCGCGCGCTCGAAATCAGCCGCGCGCTCCGGGCCGCTCGATTCGAAGACGTGCGCCATCTCCGCGATCGTCAGCCCCTCGAGAACGTGATGGCGATCCTGATCGACTTCACCGCGCGATCTTGCCGACGACGTCGCGCGGCCGTCATCGGATCGATCGGCGATGCGCTGGCCGCTGAAGCCGCCGCGCGTCGCCGGTCAACCGAGCGCCAGCCGGTACGTGATGCAGTCGCGGCACGACCCCGGCATCGATGAGGCCGCTGACCGATCGCATTCGTCTCGAGCCCTGGGGAATCTCGACCAGCTGGTCCGCGCCCTGGTAGCCGCGGAACGGCTCATCGAGGCGCCGCATCGCGCACAACGCCGCGGCGCCGGCCAGCCGCCCAGTACAGCGATGACGAGGCAGCCAGATCGCGAGTTTTCATCGCGCCGCCCGCGTGCGATCCGAGATAGTCCTGCAGGAAGACCGCCGCCGCGGCGCGTCAAGCTGCGCTTTCCGCTTGCGCCAGTCGCGCTCGGTGACCGCCAGACGGCTCTCGGCTTCACGACTCGTCAATCGCTCGTCCTCCATGACAATCGGAATCGGCGTGCGCGCGCGCGGGCTGCTGTGACGAACGCCTGCACGTATTCCGTCTGGTCGCTCGCGGTGCCGTCGAGGCCGCGTCGGCACGTCCGACAACAATCCGTCTCGAGCCCGTCGTCTTCAGCCGCGAGGCGATCGATCTGGCCGGCGACGCCGTTCAAGCCGATGGTGACATCGGAGCCGGAACCGAAAGAGTTGTCAGCGGACGCGCGAGCGGTGCGGTTGGATCGCTGATCGCGAGGCCGCTCGCCGGTGGCCGACGTCAATCGCCAGAACGCGCATACGCAGATGTTATTATTTTCGCTCTCCCAATACAGCATGAGCCCTCGCGTGCACGTACCGGGCGGTGTCGCAGCGACGATTGTCGTGGCCTGCTGCACGCTCACTGCACGGCAGACCGCCGCAGGCGAGCAACGACGCCCTCTCCCGCCGCGCCGCCGATCGCCTGCAAGGCGCTCCACGACGAAGCCGATCGACTGACGCTCGAGGAACGGACCATGCTCAGCGACCTGCGCCGGCTCGAGCTCGAGCGCCAGATCAAAGCCGAGGAGTTCCGCAGGCCGAGGCGCGACATAGACGCGGTGTCGAGCGAACTGGCGGCGCTCGATCAGCAGATCGCCGCGCATCGAAAGCGAAGGAGCAGCGCGAGGAACCAGACCTGCGCGCCCGGCTCGTAAGCCTCTACAAGCTCGGTCGCGGACGCTACGTGCGGCTGCTGCTGTCCACCTCCGACTCGCGCCGCATCGGCCAGGCGGCGCGCATGGTGTCGGAGCTCGCCACGCAGGACCGCGTCCGCATCGACACCCACAAGCGCCGGCCGACGCTCGAGGCGCTGCAGGCTGCGCTCGCCGTCGGCGCGAGAGCGATCGAGCTGGCGCGCGGCGGCTGCGCCTGGCGCGCGCGAGCACACGCGCGCGTCAGATCGACCAGCGGCGCGACCTGAACGCTTAGGCTGGCTGGCGAACTGCTGAGCTGCGCGCAGCAGAAACTGCAGTCGACGATCGGCGGCGGTGGCCAGCCGCCGAGCCGTCACTGCCATTGGTCCGTTCCGGGGCGACCTCGACTGGCCGGTGCCCGGCACCGTCCGACAGCGGTTCGGAGCAAACGACTGGGCGGCGCCCCTCAGCCCAGCGGGATGGACATCGCCGCCACGGAAGGCGAGGGGTCACGCGCCTGCACGACGGCGGTCGTCGCGTACGCCGACGCCTTCGCGGGCTTCGGCCGGCTGGTCATCGTCGATCACGGCGCGCAGACGTTCAGCCTCTACGGCAACCTCAAGGACATCGAGGTCCAGCGCGGGGCGCGCGTCACGCGCGAAACGCTCGGGACGGTCGGGGTCTCGACCACCGGTGCGGCCGGGCTGTATTTCGAGCTGCGCATCGACGGTCGCCCGGTTGATCCCTTACAATGGCTGAAGAAACAGGTAGGCCATGTCTCGCAAACATCCGACGGCTCGTGCTCTGGATTTCTGCGCCCGTGGTCGCCTTCGCGATCATCGGCGGCTTCCTCAGCAAAGTCACCGCGCGCGAAGACACCTATCCGCAGCTCCGCGATCTTTCAGGATGTGGTCAGCCTGATCACCGGCAGCTACGTCGACGAGGTCGAACGTGCGACAAGGTGATGCACGGCGCGATGCACGGCCTCGCCGACGGCCTCGATCCCGGACAGCGCGTATCTCACTGCCCGATCAGGTGCAGGCAGATCGAGAGCCAACGCGCCGCTGCCGGCCGGCGACGTCGGGACTCGAGCTCACCGCGCCAGTGCTTACCTGCGCGTCATCGCCGCGCGCGACGGCTCGCCGGCCGCGAAGGCCGGCCTGCGCACCGGCGACTACGTCGCGCGATCATCGGTGACACGCCGACGCGCGAGATGTCGGTCTACGAGGGCATGCGCCGGCTGCGCGGCGCGCCCGGCACGAAGATCTCGCATCACGGTCATCCGCGGCAGCGCCGCCGATCCGCACGTCATCGAGCTGACGCGCGAAGCGTGCCGCCGACGACCGACGTCAGCGGCCGGATTGCCGCGCCGGGCGTCGGCTATCTCCGTATCGCGGCCGTCGGCCCGCGCACCGCTGAGCAGGCCAAGGCGCGGATCGCCGGACCTCGATCAAAGGCGGCGCGGCGAAGCTGATCGTCGACGTCCGCCGCGCGTCAGGCGGCTCGCTCGACGGCGGCATCGCGCTGGCGAAGCTGTTCGTCGGCAGCGGCACGCTGACGATCCGCGAAAACGCGCGGCGGCGGACAAGGTGACGATCGACGGCGCGCGAGCGGGCGACGGCAGCGATCACGCTGCCGACCGACGTGCTCATCGACACCGGCACGTCGGGCGGCGCGGAGCTCTTCGCGGCGGCGCTGCTCGGAAACAAGCGCGCCGAATCGATCGGCGAGCAGCACCGATCGGTCGCGCCGCGCTCGCAGAAGCTGGTTCAGCCTGCCGGACGGCAGCGGCCTCGTGGCTGCACGACGACGCGGTTCCTCACGCCGGCCGGCGCGCCGCTGCACGAGAAAGGCCTGGAGCCGACCGTCGCCGTCGACGAACCGGACGTCGAGTTCGGCCAGCCGGCGCCGACGACCGACCCGATCCTCGACAAGGCGCTCGAGCGGCTCGCGCCAGAAAAAAGGCGCGTAACGCTGTCGAGCTGGAGCCGGCCGTCTGTAGCCAACACTTGCCCGAGCCCATCCGGCTATTACTGTGGCGTTCGTCTAACGCCTGTTTTTGCAAGATGTAGGCGCGTAGCTCAGAGGTTAGAGCGCCTGCTTGACACGCAGGAGGTCGGTGGTTCGAGTCCACCCGTGCCTACCAACTCGACTCGCGCGCCAATCGCGAGCGCTCGCTCGTGGCAAGCCATGTCACGGCAGGCTCGACGTCGCTGAGCGAGCTGAAGCGCGTCGAAGGACCATCCGACACCAGATCACGCCCGATGAGTCAGGTCACCGTCACGCTTCCGGATGGATCAGTCGCACGGTGCCCGCCAGGCGCGCTCGTGCGCGACGTCGCGGAAGCGATCTCGCCGCGGCTCGCCAAGGCGGCGCTCGCCGGCGTCGTCGACGGCCGGCTGGTCGATCTGTCCTATCCGCTCGAGCAGGACGCGGCCGGTCCGGATCGTGACCGACAAGAGCCCCGAGGCGCTGCCGCTCTATCGCCACAGCACGGCGCACCTGCTGGCCGCCGCCGTGACGCAACCTGTTCCCGGCGCGCAGTGCGGCATCGGTCCGGCCACCGACGAAGGCTTCTTCTACGACTTCGTCGTCGAGCGCCCGTTCGTGCCCGAGGACCTCGAGGCGATCGAGCAGAAGATGCAGCGAGCTCGCCGTCGCAGGATCTGTCTACGAGCGGCAGATGTGGCCGCGCGACGAAGCGATCGCGTTCTTCGCCGAGCGCGGCGAGCCGCTCGAAGGTGCAGCTGATCGACGAGAAGACCGCAGGGCCAGCACGAGGTCTCCTGCTACACCATCAAGGACAAGGACACCTTCGTCGACTTCTGCGTCGGCCCGCACGTGCCGTCGACCGGCAGGCTGAAGGCGTTCAAGCTGCTGAACGACGTCGAACGCCTACTGGAAGGGCGACGCGCGCAACCAGCCGATGCAGCGCGTCTACGGCACGGCGTTCTTCACGGACAAGGATCTGAAGGCGCACCTGCACGCAGATCGAGGAAGCGAAGAAGCGCGACCACCGGCAAGCTCGGGCGCGAGCTCGGGCTGTTCACGTTCCATCCGTGGGCGCCGGGCGCGGCGTTCTGGCTGGACAAGGGCACGACGCTCTACAACACGCTCGCGAACTACATGCGCGGCGTGCTGTTCCCGGCCGGCTACGTCGAGGTGAAGACGCCGCTCGTCTACAACAAGGCGCTGTGGGAGCGGTCGGGCCACTGGGCGCATCTACCGGCCAGAACATGTTCCTCATCGAGTCCGGAAGGCGAGACGATGAGCATGAAGCCGATGAACTGCCCGGGGCATTTCCTGACCTTCGCGAGCGAGGTCGCACAGCTATCGCGATCTGCCGGTGCGCTATCACGAGCAGACGCCGCTGCACCGCAACGAAGCGTCGGGCGTGCTCTCGGGGCTGACCCGCGTCCGCCAGTTCTCGCAGGACGACGCGCACTGCTTCGTGACGCCGGAGCAGATCGGCGACGAAGTCGAGCGGCTGATTCGGCTCGTGCAGCGTGTCTACGGCGACTTCGGCCTGCCGTTCACCGCGAAGCTGTCGACGCGTGCCGGACCGAGCATCATGGGCGAGGTCGCGACCTGGGATCACGCCGAAGCGCAGCTCAAGGCGGCGCTCGAGCGCGCCGGCATGGCCTACGACCTGAACGAGAAGCGACGGCGCGTTCTACGGGCCGAAGATCGATTTCGACGTCACCGACGCGATCGGCCGGAAGTGGCAGTGCGCCACGATCCAGCTCGATTACCATGCAGCCGGAGAACTTCGACCTGAAATATGTCGGCGCCGACAACGCCGAGCACCGGCCGGTGGTCATCCACCGGGCGATCTTCGGCAGCTTCGAGCGGTTCATCGCCATCCTGATCGAGCACTACGCCGGGGCGTTTCCGCTCTGGCTGGCGCCGGTCCAGGCGGTGGTGCTGCCGATTGCCGACCGGCACCTGCCGACTACGCCGCGGTCCGTGCGGGACCAGCTCAGGCGGCCGCGGGCTCCGGGTCGAGCTCGACGAGCGCCAGGAGAAGATTGGATATAAGATCCGGGAGGCCCAGCTGCAGAAGGTGCCCTACATGCTGGTCGTCGGCGACCGCGAGAGCAGCGGAAGGCACGGTGTCGGTGCGCACGCGCAGCGGGCGGCGATCAGGGCAGCAAGCGCGTCGAGCGCGTTCATCGCGTCGCGCGCGACGAAATCGCGCCAAGGAGATGCGGCGTCGAGCACGTGCGCTAAGCCAGGCTTGGTCAGTCAAGGAGGAGGCTTTATCGCTTTCGACAGAAGTCCCCGCCGTGACGACCGCATGCGCGTCAACGAACGCATCCGCGTCCGCGAAATCCGGGTCATCGACGACACCGGCGCAGCAGCTCGGCATCATGCCGCCGCCGCAGGCGCTGGCCATCGCCAAGCAGAAGGGACTCGACCTGGTCGAGATCTCGCCGACGGCCGTGCCGCCGGTCTGCCGGATCATGGACTTCGGGAAATACCAGTACCAGGAGCAGAAGCGCGCGCGCGAGGCGAAGAAGCACCAGAAGGTGATCGAGGTCAAAGAGATCAAGTTCCGCCCGAAGGTCGACGAGCACGACTACCAGTTCAAGAAGAAGCACATCGAGCGCTTCCTCGAGGACGGCGACAAGGTCAAGGCGACGATCTTCTTCCGCGGCCGCGAGATGGCGCACCCGGAGATCGGGCGGCGCATTCTCGAACGGCTGATCGGGGAACTGGCCGAGGTCGGCGCTCGCCGAGACGATGCCGCGGATGGAAGGCAACCAGATGCACACCATCCTGACGCGCCGTCCGCAGAGCGGCGGCGGCAAAAGCAGCGGCGGCGGCGACGACGACGGCGGCGGCAACGAAGTAACGACGACGATCAACGCAGAAATCGCGGAACACGCAGAAAGAAAGACGTTTTGCTCAGCGGGTCCTGCGAGTACTGCGACGTACGCGAGACAGATGGCGAAGAAGATCAAGCTGAAGACACACCGCGGCGCCGCCAAGCGGTTCAAGCGGACCAAGAACGGCAAGTTCCTGCGCGGCGCAGGCGTTCAAGCAGCACATCCTGACCAGCAAGACCAGGAAGCGGAAGCGCAAGCTCACGGGAACGACGACCGTCGCCGACGTGGATGCGCCGAAGCTCGCGCGGATGCTGCCGTATAAGTGAGCTAGGGACTTGGGGATCAGGGCTTAGGCTTCAGGCGTAGCGCGGCTTGCCGAGCCGCGAGCCTGAGCCGTAGCCGTGGAGATAGAAGAATGCCGCGTGTAAAACGAGGAACGGTCCGCGCGCGCCAAGCGGAAGAAGCTGCTTGGGCTGGCGAAGGGCTATTACGCCAACAAGAGCAAGCTGTATCGTGCCGCGAAAGAGTCGGTCGACACCGCGCTCAAATACGCCTTCGTCGGCCGCCGCCGCAAGAAGCGCGACTTCCGCCGCCTGTGGGTGGTCCGCATCAACGCCGCCGCGCGCGAGCACGGCCTCACCTACGGCCAGTTGATCAACGGGCTGAAGACACGCCGGCGTCACGCTCGATCGCAAGAGCCTGTCGGAGCTGGCGATCGCCAGCCCGGCGGCCTTCGCGACGCTCGCCAAGCAGGCCAAGGGCGCGGCGAAGATCGCGGTCAAGTCGGCGAAGAACGCCGAGAAGGCGGCGGCATCGAAGGCCGCCAACGCCAAGGCCGCGGCCCGCGCGTAGTCTTTCACGGCAGTGTCCGGCTCCACCTCGCTCGTGTTCGCGTGAGCTACGGCGGCAGCAGCCGGACTGCGACGGTCCGCCTCAGCGGACACTACTACGTGGTCGATGGGCTCGACCTCGAGCGAACCAGCCGTCTCTCATGTCCGACCTTCTTCCCGACTCTGAATCCGTCAGCGTGCTCGTCGCCCGTTCGAGCGCGAGCTTGCGCAGGCGACATCCGCCCGCGACGCCCAGTCGGTCCGCGACCGCTACCTCGGCCGCAAGAACAGCGTCGTCGCCGTGCTGGATGCAGCTGATCGGCAGCGCGCCGGTCGGAGCAGAAAAAGCACATCGGCCGCTACGCCAACGAGCTGAAGCAGGCGATCGACGCGCGCTGGACGCGCACGCGGAGACCGCGCCGACCGCGGCGCCGGCCGGCGCGCGTCGACGTCACGCTGCCCGGACGCCTGCCGCGGCTCGGCCACCGGCATCCGCTGACCATCGTCCGCGACCGAGCTCGAAGCGATCTTCACGCGCATGGGCTTCGCGATCGTCGAGGGGCCCGAGGCCGAAGACGAGCTGGCACTGCTTCGACGCGCTGAACATGCCCGCCGAGCACCCCGCGCGCGACATGCAGGACACGCTCTACCTCGCGACGCCGATCGCGGGCGACTCGGGCGGCGACGACGACGCGCCGGACGCTGCTGCGGACGCACACCTCGTCGATGCAGATCCGCTACATGCAGGCGCATCAGCCGCCGATCCGCATCGTCGTGCCGGGGCGCGTCTATCGCCGCGACGACCTCGATCTCACCGCACTCGCCGGCGTTCGCGCAGATCGAAGCGCTGGTCGTCGGCGAAGGGATCTCGCTCGCCGACCTCAAAGGGCACGCTGCTGGCCTTCGCGCGCGCAGATGTTCTCGCCGACGGTCGCGCGTGCGGTTCCGCCCGAGCTTCTTCCGCATACCGGAGCCGAGCGCGGAGATCGACCTCAGCTGCTGGCAGTGCGACGGCGCCGGCTGCGCGATGTGCAAGAAGAGCGGCTGGATCGAGATCGGCGGCTGCGGCATGGTCCACCCGGCGGTCTTCGAAGCGGTCGGCTACGACGCCGAGAAGTACACCGGCTTCGCCTGGGGCATCGGCATCGAGCGCGTCGCGATCCTGCGCTACCAGGTCGAGGACATCCGGCTGTTCTACGAGAACGATCTCAGGTTTCTGGAGCAGTTTCCAGCCACTGACTGCAGGTGCCCGGAACACGCTAAATGCAACCACAGCACGAAGACCACGAGAAGACGACAGAAAAAGGGCTCTCTGCTTCGTGTCTCTTCGTGACGTGCTGTGACTGCAAGAGTCCCGGCAACGCGACGATCGGACCCGCTAGATCAGCACATGCGACTAGTGCTCCTCGTGGCTCCGTGAGTTTGTTGACGTCAAGGCGTCGGCGGAAGAGATCGCCGAGAAGATAGGGCTGCGCGGGTTCGAGGTGGCGTCGATCGAGGCCCTCGACGGCGGCGATGCGGTGATCGACTTCGAGATCACCGCCAACCGGCCGGACTGCCTCAGCGTCCTCGGCCTCGCGCGCGAGGTCGCCACTGCCTACGACCTGCCGATCGCGCCGCCGTCGGCCGTGCCGGGGCGGCGGTGCGGCTGGCTGCGGTCCCGACGGCATCGTCCGATCGCCTGACCGTCACGATCGAGGATCGCCGACCTGTGCCCGCGACATTCGCCGCGCGCGGTCGCCGAGGTGACGCGTCGGGCGCCTCGCCGGCATGGCTGGCCGCCCGGCTCCAGGCGCGCCGGCGTCCGGCCGATCAGCTCGATCGTCGACATCACGAACTACGTCAACCTCGAGCTCGGCCAGCCGATGCACGCCTTCGATCTCGCGCGGCTGGCCGGTGCCAGAGATCCGCGTGCGCCGCGCGAAGCCGGGCGAGACCGATCACCACGCTCGACGGCGTCGAGCGCAAGCTCGAGCCCGACATGCTGGTCATCGCCGACCGCGACCGCGCGCAGGGCGGTCGCCGGCGTCATGGGCGGCGCCGCCTCCGAGGTCTCCGCCGCGACGACGACGGTGGCGTTCGAGAGCGCGTACTTCAAGCCGGCATCGGTGCGGCGCGACGAGCAAGCGGCTCGGCCTGAAGACCGAAGCCTCGTCGCGCTTCGAGCGCGGCGCCGACATCAACGCGCCGGTCGTGGCGCATGCAGCGCGCGATCGCGCTGATGGAGCAGATCGGCGCCGGCGCAGCCCTGTCGACGCGATCGTCGACTGCTACCCGCAGCCGCGCGCGCCGAAGACCGCTCCACCTGCGCCGCGCGCGGCTGCGCGCTCGTGCTCGGCGTCGCCGTGCCCGACGCCGACGTCGTCCGGATCCTGCGCGGGCTCGGGCTCGAGCGTGACGCCGGCCGGCGACGGCTGGGACGCCGTCGCGCCGACCTTCCGCGTCGACCTGCTGCGCGAAGCCGACCTCATCGAAGAAGTCGGCGCGGCACTACGGCTTCGACAAGCTCGAAGCCGACCTTCCCGGTGATGACGCAGCCGGCGCCGCCGCCGGATCCGCGCGTCCCGCGCGATCGACTCGTCCGGCGCGTGCTGACGGCGGCCGGCTGCTCCGAAGCGGTGACGTTCGGCTTCATCGAGGCGAAGGCGGCGGAGCTGTTCGTCTCCGCTTCGGACGAGGGAACGCCAGGCGCACAATTGGCGCACAGCCAAAGCGAGGCTCGCTCGTCGGCGCGCTGCGGGCCTCGGCGTTCGATCGGCTCGTTCGCATCGCCAACCCGCTCTCGGCAAAGTTCGACACGCTGCGGCCGTCGCTGCTGCCCGGCCTCGTGGACGCCGTCGCGCACAACCGCCGCCACGGCCGGCGCGACGTCCGGCTGTTCGAGATCGGCACGCGGTTCACGCCGGACGGGCGAGACGCGCGGCGTCGCGGTGGCCTGGACCGGTGGCGGCTCGCGGCGAGCACTGGTCGGGCGGCGCTCGCGAGGTCGGATTTCTTCGACGTCAAGGGCGTCGCCGAGCAGCTGTGCGACGCGCTGACGGTGCCGGTGCGGTTCGCGCCGATCGCGCGGCCGTACCTCGTCGCCGGGCAGGCGGCGTCGATTCACCTCGCCGACGGGCCGCAGCACGGCGCGGTCGTCGGCATCGCCGGCCAGGTGACGCCGGCGATCGCCGACGCGCGCGGTCTGCCGCGCCAGGATCGCGTGTTTGTCGCCGAAGTTGAACCTCGATCGCGCTCGCGCGCGCGCGTGGTGCCGGCGAGCGACGCGACCCGCCCGCTGCCGCGCCATCCGTTCGTCAGTCCGCGATCTCTCGATCGTGGTCGCCGATACCTTGCCTGCCGAAACCATTCGTGGCACCATTCTGGCCGCCGGCCGCGATCTGCCGGCGCCGCTCGTCGGCGTCCGGCTTTTTCGATCGCTATCAGGGCAAGGGCGTCCCGGACGGGCGCGGTGAGCCTGTCGATCAGGCTGACGTTCCAGGCGGCCGATCGCACGCTGACCGACGCCGAAGTGCAGCAGAGCGTCGAGACGATCCTGGCGGCGCTCGTCGCGCGAGCACGGCGCCGTCCAGCGACAAGCGGTAGTGACGGCGAATTGGTGAATTGGGTGACGATTATGGCGCAAGACAGCGACCCGCAGCGTGGATCTCGAACCGATCGACCGGCTGGAGGAGAAGATGAAGCTTCTCGTCGGCCTGGTCGAGCGCACTGAAGCTCGAGACAGGCGCGCGCGCGCGGAAGAGAACCAGCGCGCTGTCGCGCGAGCTCGACGCGATGCGCGCGCGGCTGGCGCTCGAGCGACGGCCGTCGCCGTCCGAGCTCTCGACGCTGAAGGAAGAGCGCGACGTCATCCGCACGCCGCGTGACCGACATGCTCGAGCAGCTGGAAGCGCTCAGCCTGTGAGTGCGTTCCCGTCCACGGCAGGCGCGACCGCCGGCCCGCCAGGGATTGAGCAGAAACCGCGCCGATGGCTGACGAACAAGTCGTCTCGGTCGAGATCCGCGGGCAGCGCTACCCGATCCGCAGCGCGCTCGAGCGCGGCAGTACGTGGCGCGGCTGGCGAGCTACGTCGACGAGAAGATGCGCGCGGCCGCCGACTCGGCGCCGACCGGCGACATGCTGCGGCTGGCGGTGCTCGCCGCGCTGAACGTCGCCGACGAGCTGTTCCGGTGCCGCGCCGTGAACCACGCGCGCGACGGCGAACTGGCCGAGCGCGCCGGCGAGCTCGAACGGATGCTCGATCGCATCCTCATGGCGTCGTAGCTCACCGTGGCCTGGGGCGGCCCTGAACGCAGAGGCGCGCCACCGGCTAACCCCGCCCGCGCCTGCACCTGAATCGGCGAGTTGAACCTGGAACCTGGAACCCATCGATAAGATCGCTCCAGAGTTCTGGGTTCCCTGCGTTGTTCGTGATGGCGGATGGCTCGTTGAGCCAATGTTTCACCCAAGTGAGTCGCGACGCCGCGTGGTGTGCATGCCTCTGTAACGAGGAAGCCTGAAGCGCGGCTTGTTTGAGCGGTTCCACCTGCTTTAGCAGGTTCATCGACCTCCCCACACGGCAAAGCGGGGCTTTTCGCTCTCGCACCCCTCCAGTTCTTCTCGTTAATCGGGCTCATCGTAGGGGTCTGACCCCGGCAACGGGAAAGGACGTCACGCGTGTTGTCTGATTTCGCGAAGGTCATCGTCCCCGCCGGTCGTGACCGCCATCGTCGGCGCGGCGATGTATCGCCGTCTGGGTCGCGAACCGGCAAGCGCATCGCCGCCGAGACCGTCGGCCGCGCCGAAGAGCAGGCCGCTGCGCATCGCCCGGGACGCCGAGCGCGACGCCGAGACGCGCAAGAAGGAAGCGCTGCTCGAGGCGAAGGAAAAGGCGCACGACATCCTGATGGAGGCCGAGCGCCAGGCGCGCGCAGAGCGCCAGCAGGCGGCGGCGCTCGAGCAGACGCTCGCGCCGGCGCGAGGCCGCGCGTCGCCGAGCGGCAGGCGGCGATCGAGCGCCTCGAGAAGGAGCTGCGCGGCCGCGACCGCAGCGCTGCGCCGAGCGCGAGAGCCGTCGCGGCCGCGGCGGCGTCGAAATGCGAGCAGCTCGTCGCCCAGCACAAGCACGAGCTCGAGCGCGTCGCCGGCCTGACCGCCGACGAAGCCAAGGAGCTGCTGATCAGGCAGATCGAAGGCGAGGCGCGGCACGACTCGGCCAACCTGCTGAAGCGGCTCGACGCCGAAGCGCGCGAAACCGCCGGTCGACCGCGCCAAGCAGTACATCACCGAGGCGATCCAGCGCTGCGGCGCCGAGCACGCCATCGAGACCACGGTCTCGGTCGTCGATCTGCCGAGCGACGACCTCAAGGGGCGCATCATCGGCCGCGAAGGGCCGCAACATCCGCGCGCTCGAGCTCGCCACCGGCGTCGACCTGATCGTCGACGACACGCCGGGCGCGATCATCCTCTCCGGCTTCGATCCGCTACCGCCGCGAGATCGCCAAGCAGGCGATCGAGCGGCTGATCGCCGACGGCCGCATCCACCCGGCGCGCATCGAGGAAGTCGTCCAGAAGGTGAAGGACGAGACCGACGAGTCGATGCGCAAGGAGGGCGCAGCCGTCGCCTTCGAGCTCGGCCTGCACGATCTGCATCCGGAGATCCACCGGCTGATGGGCCGCCTCAAGTTACCGCACCAGCTACGGCCAGAACGTGCTCGCGCACTCGGCCGAGGTGGCGCGGCTCGCCGGCATCATGGCGCGGGAGGTCGGCCTCGACGCGCACGTCGCCGGTCCGCGCCGCGTTCGTGCACGACATCGGCAAGGCGATCGACCGCGAGATGGAAGGCACGCACCTGCAGATCGGCATCGACTTCCTGCGCAAGCACGGCGAGAGCGAGGCGGTGGTGATGGCGATGGCCGCGCACCACATGGACATCGACTGGCCGTCGCTCGAGGCGATGATCGTCCAGGCGGCCGACGCGATCTCGGCGGCCCGGCCCGGCGCGCGCCGCGACATCCTCGAGTCCTACGTCAAGCGGCTCGAGAAGCTCGAAGGCATCGCCGACTCGTTCAAGGGCGTGTCGAAGTCGTTCGCGCTGCAGGCCGGCCGCGAGATCCGGATCATGGTCGAGAGCGAGAAGATCTCCGACGAAGAAGCGGTGTGGCTGTCGAAGGACATCGCCCGCCGCATCGAGAACGAGCTCGAATACCCGGGCCAGATCAAGGTGACGGTGATTCGCGAAACACGCGCCGTCGACTATGCGAAGTGACGACAACGCTCGACCTCGCACCCGCAGCAGCCGCAGACTCGCTGTTCTGCGAGCGCCGCGAGCGCCGCGGTAGCGTCGTTCCGGAGCACCGTGGGCCTGACCGTCGCTTGCCTCTCCGAGCGCGAGCTCGATCGCGCGCATCCGCAGCACCTGCCGCCCGCGCCCGAGCTGGCTGCTCGTCGGCATCGGCGACGATGCGGCGGTGGTCGAGCCGGAGCGCAACCGCGTCGAAGTGCTGAGCGTCGACGCGCTCGTCGAGGGCATCCACTTCGATCGCGCCTTCGTGCCGCCCGACGCGATCGGCCACCGCGCGCTCGCCGTCAACCTCAGCGATCTCGCGGCGATGGGCGCGGCGCCGCGGCTCGCGCTGCTGTCGATGGCGCTGCCCGCCGGCGCTGCCGCTCGCCGACTTCGACGCCATCGTCGCCGGCTTCGCGGCGCTCGCCGCGCGCCACGCGCTGCACGTGGTCGGCGGCAACCTGACGCGATCGCCGGGCCCGCTGATGATCGACGTCACGGTCGATGGGCACGGTCAAGCGCCGCCAGGCGCTGACGCGCGGCGGGCGCGCGGCCGGGCGACGATCTCTACGTCACCGGCACGATCGGAGCAGCAGCTGCCGGACTGACGCTGCTGCGAACGGCCGCAGTCATCAGTCGCAGTCGTCAGTCGCCAGTCAGCAGTCATCAGTCGCCAGTCCCAGTCCCAGACTGACGACGGCAGACTGCCAGCATGACTTACGACTGACGACTGACGCTGCGACTGACGACTGCGTATCTCTTCGCCTCCACGCGTGCGAACGGGCCTGCTGGTACCGCAACGCGCCGCGGCGGCGTGCATGGATCTGAGCGACGGGCTCGCCGACGGCCGCGCAGCAGATGGCCGACGCCAGCGGCGTCGGCGTGACGATCGACGCCGGCGCTGCTGCCGATCGATCCGGCGGCGCGCGCGTTCTTCGAAGCGCGCGGCCAGGACGCGGTCGCTCGAAGCGCTGACCGGCGGCGACGACTACGAGCTGCTGCTCGCGGTCCGGCCGCGCGCGCACCGCCGCTTCGCCGCCGGCGATGCAGCGCGGCGACGTGCCGTGCTCACGCGCATCGGACGCTGCACCGAAGCCGGCGCGCATCACGCTGCAGTCGGGCGCGGCGTCGAGCGCGCGCCCGCTGCCGCGCGGGCTACAGCCACTTTCGATGATTCACGCTCACGCAAGCGCGCTGAGTCCGGCGGTGGCTGGACACGCTGCTGCACGTCGCCGACACGCCGGAGCGCACGGCGGCGGCGTTCGCGATCGGCGTCGTTCTTCGGCTTCTCGCCGTTCCTCGGCTGCACACGCTGCTCGGCGATCATCGTCGCGTTCCTGTTCAATCTCAACCGTGTCGCCGCGCTGCTCGGCGTCTACTCGAACCTGCCGTGGATCATCGCGCCCTACTACGCGTTCGCGACGATGGCCGGCGCGACGATCACGCGGACCACGCGTCCGCCGAAGGGTTCAAGCGCGCAGCTCGTCGCGCTGTTCGAAATGTCCGCGCTCACACGGCGAATTCTGGCACCAGCTGATCACAATCTTGAAACCGCTGCTCTGGCCGTACACTGTTGGCTCGCTTCTTGGCGCGATCGTGATGCTCGCCGGAATTGCCTATCCGCTGGCGCTGGCATTCGTGACAAGTCGCCGCCGCATTCGTGACATCATGCACCATCACACAGATGATCATTTCCGGCCGCTTCTGGCGGAGGGCGATCGTGACGGCGGTGGCGGCGATCGGCTTCGTGTCGTTCTACGAAGTCACCGCGCTCGACTCGAAATACGTCGCGCGCCTCGCGACGCTGCACGAGACGGCCGCGCTGCCGGTGCCCGGGCTCGCGCCTCGCGTTCAGCGCGACCGCCTACTGTAAGGGCATCGTCACCGCCTCCGGCGTGCCGGTCCAGAGCGGCGTCGCCGCCGCCGATCCGCAACTGCTGCCGGTCGGCATCGGTCGATCGAAATCGATTCGCTGCCGCAGAAATACAACGGCATCTACACCGTGATGGACACCGGCCCCTCGATGCAGGGGCGCGCTGGTCGACGTCTACATGTGGAGCTGCAACGAGGCGCTGCAGTTCGGACCGCAAGCCGATTCACCTGACCGTGCTGCGCCTCGGCTGGAACCGCGCGCGACGACGCCGAGCTTCCTCGACCGCTTCTTCAAGCGCCCCGAGCCGGAGCCGCTCCCGTCGCCGGCCGCTACCGCTGCCGCCGGCACCTAAGAAAGCTCGAGCAGTCGAGGACTGAAGTTCGAAGTCGACCGTTCTAGTCGCTTCCACTTCTAACTTCTCACTTCGACTCTTCGCAACTTCTCGCATTTCCGTCTGTACTGCAGCTCGAACAGCTTGAAGTAGATCCCGCGCTGCGCCAGCAGCTCCTGGTGCGTGCCCGACTCGCGGAGCTGTCCCTTGTGCAGCACCAGGATCTTGTCCATGTCCTGGATCGTCGACAGCCGGTGCGCGATCGCGATCGTCGTCCGCCCGGCCATCAGCACGTGCAGCGCGTCGCGGATGATCAGCTCGGTCTCGGTGTCGACGCTCGACGTCGCCTCGTCGAGGATCGAGCACGCGCGGATCGAAGGCCAGCGCCCGCGCGAACGACAGCAGCTGCTTCTGGCCCACCGACAGCGTCGAGCCGCGCTCGGCGACCGGCGCTGGCGTAGCCGTCCGGCAGCCGCTCGATGAACGGTTCGGCGTGGACCGCGCGCGCCGCGCCGCCGCACGCGCGTCGTCGTCGATCGCCGGGTTGCCGAGACGGATGTTGTCGGCGATCGTGCCCGAGAACAGGTGCACGTCCTGCAGCACGAGGCTGAACAGCCCGCGCACGTCGGCCAGATCGAGCTCGCGGATGTCGACGCCGTCGATCGTGATCCGGCCGCGCTGCACGTCGTAGAACCGCAGCAGCAGGTTGATCAGCGTCGTCTTGCCCGATCCGGTGGCGCCGACGATGCCGACGCGCTCGCCGGGACGGACCTCGAAGCTGACGTCCTTGAGCACGAAGTCGTCGGTCGTTGTAGGCGAACCAGACGTCGTCGAAGCACGATGTGCCCTGCGCCGGCGCCGGCCGCCGCGCCGGCTGCGCCGGCGACTCGATCGACGACCGGCTCGTCGAGCAGCTTGAAGATCCGCTCGGACGAGGCCATCGCCGACTGCAGGACGTTGAACTTCTCCGACATGTCGCTGATCGGCCGGAAGAAGCGCTGCGAGTACTGCAGGAACGCGACCAGCGCGCCGAGCGTCAGCGTCGCTGCCGGATCACGCTGCCGCCGCCGTACCAGATGATCAGCGCCGAGGCGAGCGTGCTGACCACCTCGATCGCCGGGTAGAACACCGCGTAGTAGAAGATCGAGTCGATGTTGGCGTCGCGGTGCTCGCGGTCGATCGTCGTCGAACCGCGCGAAGTTCAGCGCGCTCGCGCCGGAACAGCTGCACCGTCGACATGCCGGTGATGTTCTCCTGCAGGAAGGCGTTGATGCGCGCGATCAGGCCGCGCACGACGCGGTACGAGTCGCGGACGTTGCGCCGGAACCACTGCGTCACGAAGAAGATGAGCGGCAGCACCGAGAACGCCACCAGCGCCAGCCGCCAGTTCATCCACAGCATCATCGACCATGATGCCGGCCAGCGTGAAGACGTCGCCGAAGATCGTGACCACGCCCGAGGTGAACAGGTCGTTCAGGACGTCGACGTCCGAGGTGACCCGCGTCATCAGCCGGCCGACCGGGTTGCGGTCGTAGTAGCGCAGGTCCAGGCGCTGCAGGTGGCGGTAGATCGCCATCCGCAGGTCGAACATGATCCGCTGCCCGGTCAGCTGCATCGTCCAGGTCTGGACGTACTCGGCGGCGAACGACGCCGACCAGGACCGTCGAGATAGAGCGCCGCCAGGCCGTCGAGCCCGGCCAGCCTGCCGCTGCGTGATGTAGCGATCGATCGCGATCTTGATCAGGTAGGGCTGCGCCAGCGACGCCAGCCGCGCGCGATGACGATCGCGACGAGCGCGAGCGACGACCTGCCGCCAGTAGGGCCGCAGGTACTCGCAGCAGCCGGCGCATCAGCCGCGCGTCGTAGGCCTTCCCGATGATGTCGTCGTCGGTCGACAATCTGATTGGGTAATCGGGTAATCGGATAATCGGGTAATCGATTGGGCGATGTGCCGATCTGCCAATCAATTACCCGATTACCAGATTACCCGATTACCGACTGAGCGACCCGGTTACCGATCGGGCCCATCTGATACAACCATTCTTCTCCTGTGGCCGTCCAACAGGAGTGACCGATGGCTGAGAACCCGAATCCGACATCCTCCAGGGCACGCTCGACCTGATGGTCCTGCAGACGCTCGACGCGATGGGGCCGCTGCACGGCTACGGCGTCGCGCGCCGCATCGAGCAGATCAGCGAGGACGTCCTCCAGCTCAATCAGGGGACGATCTACGCGCGCGCTGCTCCGGCTCCAGCAGCGCCGCTGGATTTCGGCGAGCTGGGGCACCTCCGACAACAACCGCCGGGCGAAGTTCTACGCGATCACCAGGGCCGGGCGGCAAACAGCTCGCGGCGCAGACCCGGAACTGGGAGCGGATCTCCGCCGTGATCATGCGGATGCTCCGCCTGGCCGAGCGCTGAGCCGATGTTCACCAGGCTCGCCGTCCTCGCTGTCGCGCCTCCGCGGGCTGGCTGCTGGCGCGCCGCCTGGACGACGAGTTCGACGAAGAGGTCTCGGCGCACCTGGCGATGCTGACCGAGGAGCACATCCGCCGCGGGCTGACGCCGGACGAGGCGCGCGCGCCGCCGCCGTGCAGTTTGGAGGAGCGATGCAGATCAAGGAAGAGCACCACGACGCGCCGCGGCCTGCCGTTCGTCGACACGACGCTGCAGGATCTGCGCTACGGGCTGCGCGCGCTGCGCAGGAACCCGGCGTATTCGCTGGTGGCGATCGCGACGCTGGCGATCGGCATCGGCGCCGGCACCACCGTCTTCAGCATCGCCGGCGCGGTCGCTGCTGCGGCCGCTGCCCTACGGCGATCCCGGACGGCTGGTCCGCGTCTTCGAGACCAACCCGCTGCAAGAACTGGACGCGCAACATCGCGTCGCCGGCCAACTACGCCGACTGGAAGTCGCAGAACACGGTCTTCACCGACATCGCCGCCTACGAGCAGTTCAACGAGACCGGCAGCGGCGCGAGCGAGATCTTCCTGACCGGCCAGGGCGAGCCGCAGGGGCTGAAGTCGCTCGGCGTCACCGGCAACTTGTTCACCGTGCTCGGCACGCGGCCGCTGCTCGGCCGGCCGTTCACCGACGAGGAAACCTTCGAGGGCAAGGCGCGCGTGGTGATCCTCAGCCACGGGCTGTGGCAGAGCGCGTTCGCCGGCGACCCGGGATCATCGGCCGCTCCATCACCCTGAGCGGCCGCGCCTACGACGTCGTCGGCGTGATGCCGCGCGACTTCTTCTTCCCCGGACGCGACGTGCACCTCTGGCTGCCGGTCGCCTACCAGCCGTCGGTGTTCGTGCGATCGCGCCGGCCGCACTGGCTCGGCGTCGTCGCGCGGCTCAGCCGGGCGTCTCGCTCGAACGCGCGCAGCGAGGAGATGGACCAGATCGCTCGCGGCCTCGAGCAGCAGTATCCGGACACGAACACCCAGATGGGCGTGCGCCTCGAGCGGTTCCACGACAGCCTCGCCTACGCGCCGCGCCCGGCGCTCCTGATGCTGAGCGGCGCCGTCGGCGCTGCTCTTCCTCATCGTCTGCGCGAACCTCGCGAACCTCCAGCTCGGGCGCGCGACCGCCCGAGTCGCGCGAGCTGGCGATCCGGCGCGCGCTCGGCGCCGGGCGCCGCCGCCTGGTCCGCCAGCTGTTGACCGAATCGCTGATCGTCTCCGCAATCGGCGGCGCGCTCGGCTTCGGCTCGCCGTCGCTCGCGCCGGTCGGCGGTGCAGCGGCTCGCCCCGTCGGTGGTGCCGCTGTTCGCCGAGATCCGTCTCGACCCGATCGGTCGTGCTGTTCTCTATCGGCCTGTCGCTCCTCGCGCCGGTCATCTTCGGCGTGCTGCCGGCGCTGATGGCGTCAAGCCAGGACGGCTGGCCGAGCGCGGCGAAGTCGCGTCGCGCGACACGCGTTTCCTGCGCAGCACGCTCATCGCCGCCGAGGTCGCGTTGTCGGTCGTGCTCGTCGTCGGCGCCGTCCTGCTGGCGCGCAGCCTGCTGCGGCTGCAGGCGGTCGACCCGGGATTCGACGGGAACCACGTCGTGACCTTCACGCTGGCCTTGCCGTCCGCCCGCTACGCCACCAGCGCCGATCGCCTGCGCGCCTATGAAGAGATCGAGCGGCGGCTGGCCGCGAACAGCCAGGCGTCCAGGCGGCGGGCGCGGCCAGCACGCTGGCGCTGCGCGGCTTCACCTGGACTGGCGACGCCACCATCGAAGGCCGAGCCCCGACCGACTACGAGCGCGAGCTGCGCCACAAGTCGGTGACGCCGGGATATTTCAAGGCGATGAGCATCAAGCTCCTGGCCGGCCGGACGGTGACCGAGAGCGACACCATCGAGCAGCCGCGCGTCACCGTCATCAACGAGGCGCTCGCGAAGCAAATATTTCCGCGGCGAGGATCCGATTGGCCGCCGCATCAAGTTCGCGCGCCCGATCGACAACGACCTCTGGGTCACGGTCATCGGCGTCGTCGCCGACGAAAAGCAGGACGGCCTCGATCGGCCGGCGCAGCCGGCAGGATGCATCGAGCCTCCGCCAGCGGGTGCAGAATCCGCTGACCTTCGTCGTGCGCTCGTCGCTCGACGACGGGGCGATGCTGGCGGCGGCGCGGCGCGAGGTGCAGGCCTTCGATCGCGACCTCGCCCTGACGTCAGTCGCGCCGATGCGCGCCGTCGTCGACGAATCGATGGGCGACCAGCGGTTCCGCACCGTCGCTGCTGGCGGCGTTTGCCGCGATTGCGGTGCTGCTCGCCGCGCTCGGCATCTACGGCGTGCTCGCCTACTTCGTGTCGCAGCGCTCGCGCGAGCTCGGCATCCGGCTGGCCCTTGGGGCACGGCCGCGGGCGCTGTTCGGCATGGTCGTCAGGCAGGGGATGCGGCCGGTCGCCGCCGGCGCGGTGCTCGGCCTGGCGGGCGCGGTGGCAGTCACGACGGTGCTGCAGTCGCTGCTGTTCGGCGTCAGCCCGGTGGACCCGGCGACCTACGCCGCGGCGACCGCGGCGCTGGCGGTGATCGCGCTGGCCGCCTGCGCCATTCCGGCGCTGCGCGCGACGCGCGTCGATCCGCTGGTGGCGCTGAGAGACGAATGAAGTCATATGGCACGACGTGAACGCAGAGCTCGCAGAGATCGCAGAGAAGGACTTGGCTCTGCGGACTCTGCGTTGAACGTTGTCTTCGGCAGGCGCGGGCCGGAGGTGTGTCGGCTAGGAGGCCGCGAGCTCTTCCTCGAGCAGCTGCTTCTTGTGGAGCTCGGCGTAGAGCCCGTTGTGGCGGATGAGCTCGTCGTGCGTGCCGCGTTCGGCGATGCGGCCGCCGTCGAGGACGAAGATGACGTCGGCGTCGCGCACGGTCGAGATCCGGTGCGACACGATGATCGACGGTCCGCTCGCGCATGACGCCGCGCAGGCGCGATCAGGATCTCCTCCTCGGTGTAGGTGTCCACCGCCGACAGGGCGTCGTCGAGGATCAAGGATGCGCGGGTCGATGACGACGGCACGCGCCAGCGCGGTCCGCTGCTTCTGGCCGCCCGAAAGCGTGATGCCGCGCTCCCCGACCATCGTCTCGTAGCCCTTCGGGAAAGTCGGCGACGTCCTTGTCGAGACGCGCGATCGCGGCGGCGGCGAGCACTGCGCTCGTTCCGCTCGGCTGACGCCTGCGCGCTACGGGCGTTCGCGTCGTACGTTCCGCTCGCGCTCGGCGACGTCGTCGTAGCGCGCAGGCGTGAGCCGAGCGTCCCCCGCATCCATCCCGAAGGCGACGTTGTCGGCCAGCGTGTCGGAGAACAGGAACGGCTCCTGCGGCACGAAGCCGATCGCGCCGCGCAGGACGTCGAGCGGCAGGTCGCGGACGTCGACGCCGTCGATGAAGACGCGTGCCGGGCGGCGGGTCGTGGAGCCGCGCCAGCAGCGAGATCAGCGTCGACTTCCCCGATCCGGTGACGCCGACGAGCGCGACCGTCTGTCCCGCGTCGATCGTCGCCGACACGTGGTCCAGCACCGGCGCTGCGTCGCCGTAGGCGAAGATCGAGATCGCGGAACTCGATTTCACCGCGGATTGTCCGGCGAGATCGGATCGGCGTCCACGAGTCCGCTCGAAGCCGGACAGCTGTTCAGCGCGGAGCCGTGTCGGCAATCGCCGGCTCGACGTCGAGGACCTCGATCATCCGCTTCCACGACGCCATGCCGCGCTGCAGCATGTTGCGTGACCCAGCCGAACGCGATCATCGGCCAGCTCAGCATCGTCAGGTAGGAGTTGAACGCGACGAACTGCCCGACCGTGATCCGGCCCGCGATCACCTCACGGCTGCCGAGCCAGACGACGAGCAGCGCGCCGAGCCCGAGAAAGAACCCCATGCTCGGGAAGAAGAATCCCTGCAGCACGATCAGGCGCGCGATTGCGCCGCAGTACTCGTCGATCGACGCGCGGAACCGTTCGAGCTCCGCGCGCCTCCTGCCGGTAGGCGCGGACGACGCGGACGCCCGACAGCGCTTCCTGCGCGACCGCGCTGACCTCGGACAGCTGCGCCTGGATCTGCTCGAAGCGCTTGTGAATCGGCGCTGCCGAAGACCTTCACCGAGATCGACACGAACGGCAGCGGGATGAGCGACCACGAGCGCCAGCCGCGCGTCGATCGACACCATCACCGACAGCGCGACGACGAACGTCAGCATCGTGTTCGCCGAATACATGATCGACGGGCCGATCATCATGCGCACGGCGTTGAGATCGTTGGTCGCCCGCGACATCAGGTCGCCGGTGCGGTGCGCCTGGAAATACGCCGAGCGGCAGCGTCTGCAGGTGCGCGAAGAAGTCGTTCCGCATGTCGTACTCGATGTCGCGCGACGCGCCGATCAGGATCCGCCGCTGCGAGGAACAGGAAGACGCCGCCGACCAGGCCGATCGCCGAGCAGCAGCGCGCCGTAGCCGGCGAGCTTGCCGCGGGTGACGCCCGTCGTCAGATCGTCGATGGCGCAGCCGAGCACGGTCGGGCCCGGCGAGCGCCACGGCCCGGGTCACGACGACGCAGCCGAGGCCGAGCGCGAACTTGCGCCGGTAGCGCGACGACGTAGCCGAGCAGCCGGCGGATCGGGGACACGCTCCGAGTATAAGTCGAAGCCGCCTTATCGACTTTCATTAGTCCAATCTCCTGTTAGAATCCGCCGATGCGTGCCCTGTACATCATTGTCCCGGTCCTGTGCATTCTTGTCGATCGCCTACCGCTACTACAGCGCGTTCATCGCGGCGAAGGTCATGGTCGCTGGACGACACGCGGCCGACGCCGGCGCATACCAAATCCGACGGCGCACAACTACTATCCCGACCAGCAGATGGGTGCTGTTCGGCCACCACTTCGCGGCGATCGCCGGCGCGGGTCCGCTGATCGGTCCGGTGCTCGCGGCGCAGTTCGGCTACGCGCCCGGGCTCATCTGGCTGGTCGGCGGCGTCTGCCTCGCCGGCGCCGTCCACGACTTCGATCTCGCTGTGGGCGTCGACGCGGCGCGGCGGCGCGTCGCTCGCCGACATCGCGCGCACCGAGATCGGCCCGGTCGCCGGCATCGACCGCCGCGCATCGCGATCCTCTTCATCCTCGTCATCGCGCTGGCCGGCCTCGGCCTCGCCGTCGTCAACGCGCTGGCCGACAGCGCCTGGGGCACGTTCACGATCGGCATGACGATTCCGCTGGCGCTGCTTGATGGGCTTCTACATGTTCCGGTGGCGGCCGGGGCCACATCAAGGAAGCGACGATCGTCGGCGTCGCCGGTGATGTTCTGCGCCGTCGTCTTCGGCAAGAACGTCGCCGAATCGTCGCATCGGCCACTGGTTCGTGCTGTCGCACCACCAGCGTCACGATCGCGATGGCGCTCTACGGCTATCGCCGCCGCGACGCTGCCGGTCTGGATGCTGCTGACGCCGCGCGACTACCTCAGCACGTTCATGAAGATCGGCACGATCGCGTTCCTCGATCATCGGCGTGATGATCGTGAACCCGGAGCTGCAGGCGCCGGCGTTCTCGCAGTTCATCGGCGGCGGCGGCCCGATCATCCCGGGCCCGCTCTTCCCGTTCGTCTTCATCACGATTGCCTGCGGCGCGATCTCCGGCTTCCACGCGCTGGTCGTCGACCGGCACGACGCCGAAGATGGTCGACAAGGAGACGCGACATCCGGCCGATCGGCTACGGCGCGATGCTGATCGAGGGCGTCGTCGGCGTCGTCGCGATCATCGCCGCCTGCGCGCTGCACCCGGGCGACTACTTCGCCATCAACACCACGCCCGCGGTCGTTCAAGACGCTCGGCATGACGGTCGTCAACCTGCCGGAGCTCGCAGGCGCAGGTCGGCGAGATCGTCGCCGGACGGCCCGGCGGCGCCGTCTCGCTCGCCGTCGGCATGGCGCAGATCTTCAGCGGCCTGCCGGGCATGCGCGGCCTGATGGCCTACTGGTACCACTTCGCGATCATGTTCGAGGCGCTCTTCATCCTGACGACGATCGACTCCGGCACGCGCGTCGGCCGCTTCCTGCTGCAGGAGTTCGGCGGCCGCGGCTGTGGAAGCCGCTCGCGCGCGCACGACTGGCTGCCCGGCACGCTGGTGCTCGACGATCGTCATCGTGCTGCGCGTGGGCGCTACTTCATCTGGACCGGCAGCATCAGCTACGATCTGGCCGATGTTCGGCGTCGCGAACCAGCTGCTCGCGGTCGTCGCGCTGGCCGTCGGCGACGACGCTGATCATCAACATCGGGCCGCGCAGCGCTACGCCTGGGTCACGCTCCTGCCGCTCGTGCTTCGTCGGCGATGACGACGCTGACCGCCGGGGTCCTGAGCGTCCGCGACAACTTCTGGCCGATGGCGATCGGACCCGATCCCGGCGCTGCACGTCCAGGGGCTACGTCAACTCGATCTGCACGGCGATCATGCTGCTCTGCGCCGTGATCATCCTGGTGGAGACCGCGCGCCGATCGCTCAGCGTGCTGACCGGCACGCCTGCCGGTGCTGTCGATGGCCGAGTCCGAGGCGTAGCGATCCCGCCAACGCGCCGGCGTGATGTTATGATCGACGCGCCTATGAAGATTCCTGCTCTGCTGCTCAGCGTGGCCATCCTGTCCGGCGCCGCGTCGCCTGGCGCCGACCAGACCTGGACCGGAAAAATCGCCGACAGCGCCTGCGGCGCGAAGCACGAAGAAGCCATCGAAAACGAAGGCGTGATGGCCGATCGCGACGTGCGCAGGCGTGCGTCGCGGCGGGTCGAAGCTACATCCTGGTCGTCGACGGCAAGGTCCTGAAGATCGCGAATCAGGACAACAAGGACCTCGCCACGCACGCCGGCCACGCCGTCAAGGTCACGGGCGAGATGAAGGGCGACGCGATCACGGTCTCGACGATCGAGATGGCCGAAATAGAATTCAGCGAAGCCAGGCAGCTGTGGGTGCTGGGCTCTTCGCTGCAGGGTGCTGGGCTTCTTCGCTGGAGGGTGCTGGGCTTCTTCGCCGGAGGGTGCTGGGCGTCGTCGCTGCAAGGTGCTTGCGCTGACTGTAGGATGCCGGGCGCTGACGACGCAGGTGCTCGGGCACTGATGCTGCAAGAGGTTGGTAGGCAGGATGCTCCGCTGCAAGGAGTGCTGCGAGGCACTAGCCACGCAGCACGCCGGTTGGAGGCGCACGCCACGCAGCGGTGTGCTGAGTGCGCACGTCAGCGCCAGCACGTTGGAGGCGCAGTCACGCAGCACGCTGGAGGCGCAGCCACGACAGCACGATTGGAGGCGCAGCCACGCAGCACGTTGGGCGACGCAGCCACGCAGCACGTTGAGGCGCGAGCCGCCCAGCACCTGGGGCGCAGCCGTCAGCACGTTGAGGCGCGGCTCACCCAGCACTGGGGCGCGGCGCTGCCTAAGCACGTTGCGCCGAACAGCTCGTCTAGGCCGCGTCGCGGGCGTCGCCCGGACGCTCGTGCCGGTGCGCAGCACGCCGAACACCAGCCAGTACAACGCCGCCGCGACGACCAGCAGCATCATCCAGCGCATGGCGCCCGCGAGGAACGCGGCGTCGATGACCGGCCACTCGAAGCGGAACTGGCGCAGCGCCGTCCCAGCGCTCGGTCATCCAGTGCCACGCCGTGTGCGCGACGAGCGCCGACAGGATGATCGTCCCCATCCGCTCGGCGACGACGTAGCGGAACAGCAGCGTCGAGCGCCGGCACGAGCAGCACGAGCACCAGCAGCTGCCCGAGCTCGACGCCGACGTTGAACGACAGCAGCGAGGTCAGCAGGTGCGAGCCGGCGAACTGCAGCGTCTCGCGCAGCGCGAACGAGAACCCGAAGCCGTGCACGAGGCCGAAGGCGAACGTGATCAGCCAGCGCGCGCTGAGCGTCCGCCGTGCGACGACGATGTTCTCGAGCGCCATGTAGACGATCGAGACGGCGATCAGCGTCTCGATGAGCGGCGGGAACCAGAGCGCGTCGGGCGCCAGGTCGTAGGCCGAGGCGATGAGCGTGATCGAGTGCGCCACCGTGAACGACGGTGACGACCGCGACGAGCGACGCGGACGCGGCGGAACGGAATCACCAGGCACGAGCAGGAACAGCAGGTGGTCGGTGCCGTCGAGGATGTGGAAGAAACCCGAGCTGCACGAACTGCAGCGCCGCCTGGTGCCAGCGCGGATCGAGCCGCACGAGGCCCGGGTCGCCGTAGAACTCGAAGCGCGCGCACGGCGCCGCCCGGCGGCAGGAAGCGGAGCACGGTCAGCGATGCGGATGCCGAGCCGCGCGAGGCTCGGGCGGATCGAGAAGCGCGACCGGTCCGACTGAATCGGATACTCGAAGAGCACGTCGAGCAGTCCCTGGCTCCAGAAGAGCTCGGTCCGGTCCGGCAGCGGCGGTCCGGTGACGTGCGCGAGCGCCTCCTCGTAGCGAGGCGAACGACTTGTCGGACTGCAGCGACGCCCGCACCGACGACCACCTGCGGGTCGCCGAGCGGCGGCGTCGTTTTCGTAGAGCTCGATGAAGTCCGCTGACCCAGAGCGTCGCGGCGTCGCGCAGGCTCCGCTCGGCCGCGCGCGAGGTCGAGCAGATCGGCGTTTGCGGCGCCGGCCGGCCTGGGAAAGTCCATGTCGCGCATGGCGCTGAGCGGCACGCGGACCAGCAGCCGCAGGCGCTGGCCGTCCGGCTTCAGGAAGGCCTGGACGGTGACGTCGTTCGGGATGTCGTGCGCGGCCGGGCGCGGACGCCGCCAAGACAGAAGCGCCGCTAGCGCTGCGCAGCCGCAGGCTGACGCTCGGCTGAGGCCATGAGCCGCCCACGCCTATGCCCTTAGCCTGAGCCATAATGCTTAGGCGCACGCCGGTAGTATACTGTCGCCTCTCCGGATGGAGGATGAGCCTGATGAAGCGGAGACGTAATCTTGTCGATCGGGTCGTCGTTGCTCGTGCTGCTCGCCGCGCTCGGCGTCGCGCAGCACATGCTCGAGCAGACGCGCGGCCGCCCAGGCCAAGACCGCCGTCCAGGCGCCGCGGTTCGAGGTCGACCCGATGTGGCCGAAGCCGCTGCCGAACCACTGGGTGATCGGGCAACGTGATCGGCGTCGGCGTCGACAGCGCAGGACCACGTCTGCATCATTCACCGCGGCGCCGGATCGCTCGAGGCGCAAGGAAATCTACGCCGCCGCGAACCCGCCGCCGTCCGAGTGCTGCGTGCCCGGCGCCGCCGGTGCTCGAGTTCGATCGCGGAGGGCAACATGGTCCGCGCGTGGGGCGGCCCGGGCCAGGGCTATCGAGTGGCCCGAGTCGAACCACGGCATCACGCGTCGACCGCAAGGGCAACGTGTGGATCGGCGGCAACGGCGGCGAACGACGGCCACATCCTGAAGTTCACGCAAGGACGGCAAGTTCGTCAAGCAGTTCGGCTTCGCCGTACGCGAGCGCCGGCAGCAACGACCCGTGGGCGTTCAACAAGGTCGCGAAGGTCTCGCTCGACGAGCCGAGCAACGAGGCCTACGTCGCCGACGGCTACGGCAACAAGCGCGTCGCCGTCATCGACATGGACACCGGCAAGATCAAGCGCTACTGGGGCGCCTACGGCAACAAGCCCGACGACACGCAACGCTCGGCCGCTACAACCCCGACGCGCCGCTCGCGCAGCAGTTCCGCAACCCGGTGCACTGCGCCGAGCTGTCGAACGACGGCTTCGTCTACGTCTGCGATCGCGTCGAACGATCGCATCCAGGTGTTCACGAAGGACGGCAAGTTCGTGAAGGAGAGTCGTCGTCGCGAAGAACACGCGCGGCGACGGCTCGGTGTGGGACATCGCCTTCTCGAAGGACGCCGCAGCAGAAGTACTTCTACCTGGCCGACGGCGCGCAACGAGAAGATCCGCGTGTTCGATCGCGCAGTCGCTCGACCGAGCTCACCAGCTTCGGCGACGGCGGACGCCAGCCCGGCCAGTTCTACGCCGTGCACAGCATCGCCACCGACTCGAAGGGCAACGTCTACACGACCGAAACCTACCGCGGCCAGCGCGCTGCAGAAGTTCGTCTACAAGGGCCTCGGCCCGGTGACGAAGCGAGAACCAGGGCACGGTCTGGCCGACGCGGACCACGCACTAGAATCCGTCGTCATGGCTAATGGCTGATGGCTGATGGCTTAGGGTCGATGGTTGAATGGACACCATCATCCCTGAACCATTAGCCATTATCCTTAGCCATCAGCCATGGCGTTGGTGGTCTCCCTCACCCGCCGCGATTTCCTGTCGGCGGTCCTTCTCTCGCCACGCGCTTCTGCGTCAGCCGCCGCCGGGTGCGAGGCTGATCGCGCCGATGCCTCTGGGCAATCCCGGAGGTCTGCCGACGCCGCCGTTCGGGCGTCTCCTCGGCGCCGGGCTCGACGCGCGCCTCTTCGCCGACCTGTCGCCGCTGTCGGCGGACGGCGCCGGCCTCGCTGATCACGCCGAACGATCGTTTCTTCGTCAGGACGGCCGTGCCGTCGGCGCTCACCCGCACCGATTCGTGGCGCATCCACGCTCGGCGGGCGCGTGGACGCGCCGGTCGATCTCGGCCTGCGCCGCGCTCGAGCCGCTCGCCGGGGCCGGCGGGCGCTACCTGATCGAGTGCTCGGGCAACGCCGACCAGTCGCAACTACGGCCTGATGAGCGCCGCCGACTGGGAAGGCATCCCGCTCGCGCGCGGTCCTCGATCGCGTGCGCCCGTCGGCGGCGCTCGTACGCGCGTCCTCATCTCGCGGCGTCGACGACGAGGGCTCGCGTCCGATGCACGTCGGTGCCGGGCGCGAGCTGGATCTTCTCGCGCGACGACCTGCAGCGCGCGCTGCTCGCCGTGCGCATGAACGGCGCGCCGCTGCCCGCGCGACCACGGCTTCCCGGTCCGCCTCGATCGTGCCCGGCTGGTACGGCTGCGCCTGCATCAAGTGGGTCGATCGCATCGAGCTCGTCGCCGGACGACGCGCCGGCGACGGCGCAGATGCGGGAGTTCGCGGCGCGGACGCACCAGCCATCGAGCCGCGCGCAGCTCGCTCGCAGGCCACGCTGCGCGCGCGACTTCACGCCGGCGGTCATCGACACGCGCGGCGATGCCGGTCCGCGTCGAGAAATGGCTGATCGACGGCCGCCTCGCCTATCGCGTCACCGGCATCGTCTGGGGCGGCTCGAAGCCGACCAACGCGCTGTCGATCCGCTTCCGGTCCGGCCAGCCGTGGGTGACGCGTCGACGACTGCCCGCTGCCGGCGTCGACGCTGACCTGGAGCCTGTGGGCGCACACGTGGCGGCCGGAGGCGCCCGGACGCTATCAGATCGTCCTGCGCGTCGACGACCCGTCGATCCGCACCAGACGGCTCGATATGTTTTTCTACGTGAGAGAGATCGAGATCGACGAGATCTAGCAACGCTCGAACGCTCAACTTTCAAGGCTCATCGCTCACACTGAGCGTGAGCGTTGAGCTTGCGAGTTCTCAGCGAGCGAGCCCGCGAGCTTCAGCGAGCTCAGGACGATCCTTGTCGGCGAGGTGCCACACCGCGAGGAACTCGCGCGCGGCTATCGGCGCCGAGCGTCGTCTGCCCGGCTGCGCTCGCGGCGCGCGCGAGGCCGAGCAGCGACGCCGGCCCGCCGCGGCGTGCGGGCCAGCGCCGCCTTGAACTGGACGATCGCCGCCGCCGCGTCGCCGGTCCCGAGCAGGATCTCGCCGCACAGCTCCGCCGCCGGCTTGATCGGATAAGGGCGCGCGCACCGGCCTGGGCGCCGCGCCTCGAGCTGCGCGCCGCGCGGCGAGCGACGCGAGCGCGCCCGGCGCGATCGTTGCGCGCGAGCCGCATCAGGCCCGTCGAGCTCGGCGCGCCATGATCTGCGCGATCTCGCGCGCATCGCGGTCGGGCAGCGTCGTCGACGCGGTGGTCAGGTGCTCGAGCGCGGCATCGGCGCGCGCCCGATCGTTCAGCGGCACGCTGGCGACGCCGAGCGCGAAGAGCTCGTCGATGTTGTCGAAGCTCGCCTGCCCCTTCATCGGCGCCCAGTCGGCCGCTCTCGATCACCAGGCGCGCCTTCATCGACGCCAGCTCGCTCTTCAGCGACATCGCCCCGTAGCCGCGGCCGATCTCGCTTTCGACGTGGTCGTGGGGGCGGGTAAGGCAGGCGGGGCTGGTTGGCCAGGTGGGTGCGGCGCGGCGATCGCACGCTCGACCGTCCGCATCAGCTCGCGCGCCTTCGCGAACCGCCCCTGCTGCAGGTACTCGTAGTGCAGCCAGCCGAGGCTGTGGAAGTCGGCCTGCGCCATCGACAGGCCCAGCCGCTTGACGCGATCGACCGACGCGGCAAACGCCGATTCGTCCGAGGCGACCGCCTCGTCCCACATGCCGAGCGGCAGGAAGACGTGCGACGGCATGTGCCGCGCGTGGCTCGACGCCGGGCGCGATGCGGGCGTAGATGCGCGCCGCCTGCAGCCCCATCGCCGCATGCTCGCCGTCGTCGAAGGCGTGCAGCGCGTAGTGCGCGGCGCCGGGGTGCTCGGGATTCTTCTCGCCAGCACGGCGGCGGCGATGCCGCCGGCCTTCAGGGAGACGGCGGTGTCGCGCTCGCCCGACGGCATCGTGGCGAGCAGCGCGAGCGCGTAGAACGCCGCCGCGTTCTCGTCGTCGGGGAACTGGCGCGCGAGCTCGGCCATGCGATCGGCGTAGGCGCGATCGCGCGTCGCTCTTGTCGCCGTCGCCGAACAGGCGCTCCACGGCGTCGAGGTAGGCCTGTTCACGAGCGGTCGGCGCCTTGGCCTGCCGCGCGGCGCGCGTCGGCGCCAGCCGCGCGAGCACGGCGCGCGCCTTGTCGACGTTCTCGTTGTACCAGAGCGGCTGATTGTAGGCGAGCGCCTCGCCCCAGTGGGCCATCGCGAACCCGGGATCGATCCGCTGCGCCTGCCGGAACGCCTCGATGGCGTCGTCGTACTCGAAGCTGTGGAGCAGCAGGACGCCGCGCACGAACGGCGCCTGCGCCGGCGCCGCGCCCGACGTGGGAAAGGAGATGCGGCCGAGCGACGGGCAGGCTGGGCCGCGAGCACGGTCGCAGCGGCACGCACGACAACAAGGCAACGCAGAGATCGCAGAGCGCGCAGAGAAAATGACTCTCTGCGAACTCCGCGGACTCTGCGTTCAAACGTCGATCGTGCTACGGCCGTCTGTAACGGAGCATCATGAATTGTCACTCCGTGCTCTCCTCCGACCTAGAACGTGAAGCGGAACATCACCTGCGTCAGCCGCATGAACCCGGACTGGGACGCTGATCTGCCCGAACGCGGCGTTGCCCGCATGTCACGTTGATGCTGTTGGTCTGCACGCGGTTGAACAGGTTGATGACCTCGACCTTGATCTGCGCCGACTTGCCGCCGCTCAACCCGATGTTCTTGGACACCGACAGGTCGGTGTTCTTGATCGGCGGCGTGCGCGACGTCGGTGATGAGCCGCGGCGCGTTGCCGAAGGTGCCCGCCGGCGCCGCCGATGATCGCCGCCGGGTTGAGCCACGTCGCGGTCGGATGATCGGCCGACGCGAGCCGGTCGGCGAAGTCTCCCGGCGTTTCGAAACCGGCGCCGGTGAGGTTCGGCCGGTTCGCCCCGGCGAACAGCGTGTTGTCGCTCTGCAGCGAAGCCGATCGGGAAGCCGCTCTGCAGGTTGACGACCGCCGACATCGTCCAGCCGCCGGCCAGCGCGTTGGCGAGCCCACTGGTCGCCCACCGGCCGGTCCTTGCCGAACGGCAGCTGCCAGATCGGCGCGATGATCACGCGGTGCGGCACGTCGAGGACGCCGTAGCCGTACTCGGCGAGCGGGTTGAAGCACGCGGCGAAGTTCGTCGTCGCGCACGCCGGCATCGACGCGATGTAGTTGTAGTTGTTGAGCGGGACGCCGTTGCCGTTGTTGGTGTAGAAGTTGGTCTCGCCGACCTGGTTGTCCTTGAGCACGCTGTAGGTGTAGCTGACGCGGCCGCCGAGACCGCCCTCGGTCGGCCGCTTGCTCCACTCGACGACGCCGGCGTTGTAGCGGTTGACGCCTTCGGAGACCTGCCGCGTCCTGGACGTTCAGGAACTGCGGGTACGGCCGCAGCAGCTGGCGCGCGGGTCAGCGTCGCCTGGCGTCGCGAGCGGCCCGGCGCTGGCGTTGCCGAAGAACGGGTTCGGCACCGTCTGGCTCAGGACCGTCGGCGCCGAGCGCGAGGTATTTCGGATCGAGCTGGTTGATGTTGACGACGGTGTCGACCGTGCCGCCGAGCGGCAGGTGGTCGCCGCGCGCGCCGATGTAGCTGACCGTGACCGCCATCGCGTCGGGCAGCTCGCGCTGGAGGTCGGCCGAGTACTGCTGCACGCGCGGCGCGGTGCGGTTCTGATCGACGTAGCTGATCGTCGTGCCGACGCCGGAGAGCGCGCCGAGCGCGTTGCCGAGCGGCTGCGACGAGGCCGTTCGGGAACGGGTTGGTCAGCGCTGACGGTCGGCGTGCCGCCGGTCTGCGGGCTGACGCGTGTTCTGCGTGAAGCCGATCTGGCCGTAGTTGCTGGTCGCGCTGCTCGGCACCGGGTAGTTCCACGGCGCCCAGTACAGCCCGTAGCCGCCGCGCAGCACGGTCTTGGTGTTGAGCGAGTAGACGGCGCCGACGCGCGGCGACCACTTCACGCCTCGGCGGGTTGCCCTGGTAGCTCTTGTTGCCGTTCGACGCCGGCGAACATCAGGCCGCCGGTCACGCGTCCGCGCCGCGCGTCGCGCCGCGTCGGATCGACCGTCGCCGGGGATGACCACGCTGCTCAGCGCGCTGGTGGCCGTCGGATCGAAGCCGACCGTGAAGTTGTTGTCCACTTCACGGATGCCGTCCTCGTGCTCGATGCGCAGGCCGTAGTTGAGCGTGAACTTCGAGCTCGACGCGCCAGTCGTCCTGCCAGTAGCCGCTGTAGTAGTTGGTGTAGATGTCGAGCGGCGTCGTCAGCGTCATCGTGCTCTGGCGCGCCGCCGTCGGCCGTCGGATAGCCGAGCAGGAAGCTGGCGAACGCGTCGCCCTCGGTCGTGCTGTTCTGGTTGAGGCCGGTCGACGAGGTGAACTCCTTGTCGAACTGGAAGCTCGCCGCGGCGTTGCCGGGGTTGAGCAGGTAGACGCCGATCTTCCGGTAGTCCGCGCCCATCTTGAAGGTGTGGGTGCCGACGAACTTCGAGAAGCTCGCCGTTGCACGCCCGACGACTTGTAGGTGCGGATACGACGGGTTGATCGCGCCGAAGCCTGTTCTGTAGCCGCTGGTGAACCGGTCAGCACGCTGCGGGAACTTCGGCACGCCGGTCTGCCCGACCTGGCTGATGAACGTCGGCGAGAAGCCGAGCGTCGACGGATCGAAGTCGATCGTCATCGTGCTGTTGTCGACGAACTGCGTCCAGCCGTAGCGCAGCGCCAGCACCGAGTTGTCGCTGAGCAGCCAGGTGTTGTTGAGCGCGAGGATCTGCGGCGTCCGCTTCAGCAGGTAGTCGTTCGGGTCGGCGAACCGGTTCGCGCCGTTCTTGCCGATCTCGAAGTAGTTCGAGCACGGCTCGTCGGTGTGGTTCCACAGGTAGAACCCGGTCAGCGACACCTTGTCGCTGAACTTGTGCTCGACCTTGCCCGAGTACTCCTGCGCGACCGTTGTGGATCTCCGCCGTGCGCGTGTAGTTGGTGCTGCCGTTCGACACGTTGACGTCGGGCAGCGGCAGGTATCTGATGATCGCGGCGGCGACCGGGTTGATGCGGTTCGTCGGGATGATGTTGCCCGCGAACGGCTGGTGCGTCAGCGGATCGTAGATGGTCGACGCGCTGGCCGGCCGGGGTTGGTCAGCGCCGAGAAGTCGCCGCTCCGCATCGCCTGCGGTCGGCGAAGATCGTCGAGACGCTGCGGGTCGAGACGTCGCTGTAGCCCTCGCCGGCGAACCAGAAGAAGGTCCGGTTCTTCACGATCGGCCCGCCGAAGCCGCCGCCCGGCAGGTAGTACTTGGTATCCGGCTTCGGCCGGCCCGGCCTTCGCCGCCGAAGTAGTTGTTCGCCGCGCCCCACATCGGGCGCGTCTGGAAGAAGCCGGTGCCGTGCCAGTTGTTGGTGCCCGACTTCAGCGTCGTGTTGAACACGCCGCCGCCGGTGCGTCCCATCTCCGCGTCGTAGGTGTGCACCTGCACCTTGACGTCGTCGAGCGACTTCGATGCTCGGGTTGGCGACGGCGCGGTTGGTCAGGTCGGTGATCGGCACGCCGTCGAGGACGTAGTTGTTGCCGCGGCGCGTGCCGCCGCCGAGCGACAGCAGCGACGCGTTGGTCTGATCCTGCTGGCGGTTGAACTGGCCGTCGCCGGACGGGATGACCGTCGGAATCGAGCACGCCGATGAGGAACGCGGCGCGGCCCGGCGCCGGCAGCGTCTGCAGCGCCTCGGAGTCGAGCACCGTGCCCTGCGACGCGTTCGCCGTCTCAATCAGCGGCGACTGCGCCGGTGACGGTGACGCTCTCCTCGACGGCGCCGACTTCCAGCGTCAGATCGAGCGTGAGGAACTGCTGCGTGCCGATGCGGATGCGCGCCGCGGTCGATCGTCTTGTAGCCCTGAAGGGTCGCCTTGACCGCGTAGGTGCCGGGATCGACGTTGGCGAACACGTACTCGCCGCGCTCGTTGGTGACGGTCGAGCGCTTGATGTTGGTCTGCTCGTTGGTCAGGACCACTTCGACGCCAGGGACGACGCCCCGGCGTCCTTGAGCGATCCCGCGTAACCCGCCCTGGAATCCCTGCCCCGCCGCGAGAGCGACGAGGCGAGGCACCAGCAGCGCTCCGAAGACGAGCGAAGCCCGGACTCTCATACACGCTCCTTCACGTGACGCGCACGTCGAGTGCGAAACCCCGTTGAACCGCCGACCAGACCAGAGCGCCGACCAACACGCCCGGGATCCGACGAGACGACGAAGCCGTGAGCGTGAAGAGTGTATGAAGGACGGGTTGATGGGGATTCTGGAGGAGTTTTACGGTTCCGCAACAGGGAGTTAAGAAAGATTTTGACGACGAAAGAAGCCGACGGAGGGACCTGAAGGATCTCGTGGCCATTAGAGCGTCGCTCTCGCGTTCGTGCGCTACATCGCGCTAGAACGAGAAGCGGAACATCACCTGCGTGATCCGCATGAACCCGGCCTGGCGCCGGTCTGCGCCGAAGTTGGTGTTGCTCGGAGTGTGTTACGGCCGCTCAGCGCGCGGACGTTCGGACGCGGTTGAACAGGTTGAGCATCTCGATCTTCGATCTGCGCCTGCTTTCGACGCCGAAGCTGAAGTTCTTGCTGAAGCACGCCGTCGACGTTGATACTGGCCCGGCGTTCGCAGATCGGTGATCGTGCGCGGCGCGTTGCCGAAGGTGAACGCCGGCGCCGCGGTGAAGGCCGCCGGGTTCAGCCACGTCGCGGTCGGGTGATCGGCCGAGGCCAGGCGATCCTCGAAGCTGCCCGGCGTGGCCAGAGTCGACGCCGGACACGATGTTCGGCCGCTGGCACGCCGCCGAACAGATGCCGGTGTTGTCGGTCTGCATCGACGCTCAGCGGGAACCCGCTCTGCATGTTGATCGCCGCCGACGACCGTCCAGCCGCCGATGATCCAGTCCGCGGCGCTGCTGTTGCTGCGCCCACTTCTTGCCCTTGCCGAACGGCAGCTCGACGATCGGCGCGATGATGACGCGGTGCGGCACGTCGAGCAGGCTGTCGCCGTAGTCCGCATCCGGGTTGTAGCACGCGGCGAAGTTCGTGGCGGTGCACGCCGGCATGCTGGGATGTAGTTGTAGTTGTTGAGCGGGCTGGTGGCCGCGCCGGCGAGTAGAAGTTGCCCTCGCCGATCTGGTTGTCCTTCAGCACGCTGTAGGTGTAGCTGACGCGGCCGCCCCAGCCGTGCGTCATCCGCTTGCTCCACTCGATCACGGCGGCGTTGTAGCGGTTCTTGCCTTCGAGCACGTGGCCGCGCGTTGACGTTGCGCGAACTGCGGATACGGGCGCAGCAGCTGCGCGCGGCCGAGCGTCGCCTGGGTCGCGAGCGGCCCGGCGCTCGCGATTGCCGAAGAACGGGTTCGGCACCGGCTGGCGTTCAAGCGCGCGTGCCGAGCGCCAGGTACTTCGGATCGAGCTGGTTGATGTTGACCGGCGGTGTCGTTCGATCCGCCGAGGCCGCAGGTGATCGCCGCGCGCGCCGATGTAGCTGACGCGTGATCGACTGACTGCCCGGACAACTCGCGCTGCAGGTCCACCGAGAACTGCTGCACGCGCGGCGCCGTGCTGTTCTGATCGACGTAGCTGATGTTGGTGCCGGCGCTGGTCAGCGCGCCGCGGCTGTTGCCGCGACGGCTGCGACGACGCCGTTCGGGAACGGGTTGGTGAGGCGTCACGGTCGGCACGTGGCGCCGTCTGCGGCGACGAGCGTGTTCTGCGTGAAGCCGACCTGGCCGTAGTTGCTGGTCGACGTGCTCGGCGTCGGATGGTTGCACGGGCGCCCAGTAGACGCCGTAGCCGCCGCGCAGCACGGTCTTGGTGTTCAGCGAATAGACCGCGCCGACGCGCGGCGACCACTTCAGCCTTCGGCGGGTTGCCCTGGGTGGTCTGTGTTGCCGTCGACGCCCGCATACATCAGACCGCCGCGTCACCGTGCGCGCCGCCGTGCCCGGCGATCGGCGTCGGCCGGAATCGTCGACCGACGACAGCGCGCTCGTCGCCGTCGGATCGAAGCCGACGGTGAAGTTGTTGTTCTGCTCGCGCAGGCCGTCCTCGTGCTCGAGGCGAAGACCGTAGTTCAGCGTGAACTTCGAGTTGACGCGCCAGTCGTCCTGGGCGTAGCCGCCGAGTAGTAGGTGAAGACGTTCAGCGGCGTCGACAGCGTGAGCTGGCTCGGCCGGTCGTCGACGTGCCCGGACGGGAAGCCCGAGCAGGAACGACGCGAAGCGAGTTGCCGTCGAGGCGTTGCTGGTCGTGACGCCGTTCGGACGAGGTGATGTCCTTGTCGAAATCGAAGAAGCCGGCGCCGTTGCCGGGATGAGCGTGTCGACGCCGATCTTGCGGAAGTCGCGCGCCGATCTTGAACGTGTGCGTGCCGACGAACTTCGAGAAGGCTGCCGTTGCGCGCTCGATCGACTTCCAGTTGATCTCGGTCGGCTTGATCGCGCCGAGCGTGCGGCCGCGTTCGTGGTCGTAGCCGCGGATGCGGACCTGCGGGAACTTCTGCAACGGTGATCTGGCTGAGGTACGTCTGCGAGAAGCCCAGCGTCGACGGATCGAAGTCGATGCTGAGCGTGTTGTTGTCGGGGAAGTCGCGTCCATCCCGAACCGCAGCGCCATGCACCGAGCTGTCGCTCAGCACCCAGGTGTTGTTCAGCGCGAGGATCTGCGGCCGGCGCTTCAGGATGTAGTCGAGCGGGTCGGCGAAGCCGGTTCGGCTCGGTCTGGTCGGCGGTGCCGAAGTAGTTCGCGCACGGCTCGTTGGACCGGTTGTACGAGATAGAAGCCGGTCAGAGCGACACCTTGTCGGTGAACTTGTGCTCGACCTTGCCGTGTATTCCTGCGTCCAACTTGTTCTTGATCAGCGACGTGCGGTTGTAGTTCGCGCTGCCGTTGTCGATGCTCGACGTCGGGCAGCGGCAGGTACTTCAGCATCGCCGCCGACACCGGGTTGATGCGGTTCGCCGGGATCATGTTGTCCGGCGAACGGCTGGCGCGTCAGCGGGTCGTAGATGATCGACGCGGCTGGCCGGCCGCGTTGGTCAGTCGCCGAGAAGTCGCCGCGCGCGCTCGCGCGCGGTCGGCATGATCTCGCTGGCGTTGCGCGTCTGGACGTCGTGATAGTTCTCGGTCGCGAACCAGAAGAACGTCCGGTTCTTGACGATCGGCCCGCCGAAGCCGCCGCCGCCCGAGGTAGTACGGGCTGTTCGGCTTGCGGCACGGCCCGGCCTTGCTCGCTGAAGTAGTTGTTCGTCTGGCCCCAGATCGGGCGGGTCTGGTAGAAGCCGGTGCCGTGAAAGCTGTTGGTGCCCGGACTTCAGCGTCGTGTTGAACACGCCGCCGCCGGTGCGCGCCCATCTCCGCGTCGTAGGTGTGCACCTGCACCTTCACGTCCTCGAGCGCCTCGATCGTCGGGTTGGCGACTCGCGCGGTTGCGCATGTCGGTGATCGGCACGCCGTCGAGCGTGTAGTTGTTGCCGCGGCGCGTGCCGCCGCCGAGCGAGATCAGCGACGCGTTGGTCTGATCCTGCTGCCGGTTGAACTGCGTGTCGCCGGTCGGGATGACCGTCGGCACCGTCGTGCCGATCATGAACGCGTTGCGCGGCCGGGCGCCGGCAGCGTCTGCAGCGCCGCCGAGTCGAGCACGGTGCCCGTGCGACGCGTTCGACGTCTCGATCATCGGCGCCTGCGCCGGTCACGGTGACGCTCTCGGTGATCGCGCCGACTTCCATCGTCGAGGTCGAGCGTGAGGAACTGCTGCGTGCCGATGCGGATGCCGCGCCGCGATCGATCGGTCTTGTAGCCCTGAAGGCGCGCCTTGACGCTTGTAGTTGCCCGGATCGACGTTCGCGAACACGTACTCGCCGCGCTCGTTGGTCACCGTCGATCGCTTGACGTTCGTCTGTTCGTTGGTCAGCGTGACTTCGACGCCGGGAACGACGCCGCCCGCATCCTTGAGGAGCCTCGCAGGCCGCCCTGGAACCCTTGCCCGAACACCGTGCCTGCGGCGAGCACGACTAGCAACGCTCCGATGAGCGTAGCGCGGAATCTCATAGGTCTCCTCCGAAGTTGTTGAAATAGGACCCGGTAGCGGGATTGGCCACGATCCTAGGGTCGCCTCCAGACACGACTGCAAGGTAAATTGTCGAGCAAAATGGCCGGAATTCGGGGTAGGGAACAACGAAATGGAGCGCTCGCGTGCAGAGCGCTCCATTTTTCCGAATCAGCGGGAACGGGCTGGACGATGGCTACGGCTTTTTCACTTCGAACTTGATCGTGCTTCAGGATGCCCGCTTCCTTCGGCAGTCTCGGTGGTTCCCGCCGGGAACTTGCTGGCGCTGAACATGAACGAGAGGATGTCGGCGTTCTGCTGGCCGCTGAGCGACCCGGGGCGTTCTGCGGCATCGAGATGCGGATGCGCTCGAACAGGTCGCCGACGGTCAGGCCGTCCCATCCCGCCATGAACTCGCCGCCGGCGAGCGGCGGGCGCCATCTCGCCGCCGGTCAGCTCACCGCCGTGGCACGACGCGCATTCCTGCGAATACATGGCCTTGCCGCGCGGTGGCCTGCTCTTCGGTATAGATACCGTCCCAGATCGACTTGGACGGGGGCTGCGCCTGCACGCGGGCGTTGAGCATCAGAACGGCCGCCATCGGGAGGAGCGCGACCGCTGCGAGTTTGAGTTTCATGAGCTGTTGTGCAGCAAAAGGGCCCGGTTTGCCCGGGACCAGACAGCCTTACACGTTTAACCGCCGAGACCGCAGAGAACGCAGAGAAAACCGCTATTCTCGGCGATCTCTGCGTGCTCTGCGGTAAAACGTGCATCTGTCCGGCTCAGAACCGATAGCGGAACGACAGCTGCCAGATGCGCATGAACCCGGCCTGTTGCGTGATGCGGCCGAAGCTCGACGAGTCGATGGCGTTCGAGTCGATCCCTCTGAACTTCGCCGTGTTCGTGAGGTTGAGGATCTCGAACCGGATCTGCCCCGGTGTGCGTGCGGCGCAATCGTCGTGTCTTTCGAGATCACGAGGTCGATGTTCTTCCGGAACTGATACCGCGCGTCGCCATCGGCTCGCGGGGCGGTGCCGTATTGCCCCGCCCCCGGGTTCGTGAAGGCCGCGGCGTTGAAGTATGTCGCGGCATCGTTGCCCTCCGAGGCGACGCGCGATCGTCGTCGCTGCCCGACGTGTTCGGATCGCCGGATCAGGTTGGCCGCTGCCGGCCGCCGAAGAGCCCGAGGTTGCGTGTTGGACACGCCGCTGCTGAGCACGGCGTTCAGCGGCGACCCGCTGACCAGCTCGACGACCGCCGAAGCGTTCCACCCGCTGAGGAGCATCCGGTCGTTTCATTGCTGCTGTTCGAGCTTGGGAAACGTGTACGATGGGCGCCAGGATGATCCGGTGCGGCGAGTCGAAGTTGCTCACGCCGTATTCGGCATCCAGGTCGTAGTTGTTCTGGGGCGTGGCCGTGCGAGTCTGGAAGGTGCTGGCCTGCCCGAACTGGTTGTCCTTCGTATCGGCTCAAGGTGTAGCTGTAGCGGCCGCCCAACCCTCGCGTCGAGCGCTTGTCGAGCACGAACGTGGCGGCGTGATACTGCCGCCGCCCGCCCGCCGTCGTCTCATACTGAAAGACGTCGCCGAACTGCGGGAAGGGACGCAGGAGCTGACCCGCTTGAATGGTCGGAGACGAGCCGAACTCGCCCGTCCCCGGAACGCCGAAGAACGGGTTGGGCACCGAAGCATTCAGGCCGCCGCGTTCCAGGTGCCGTTCGGCCCCGGAAACGCCGCGCGCGCGACCGCCGGGATCGATCTGGTTGATGTTGATCGCTCGCCGGCGTTGCCGCCGCTGGTGCCGTAGTAGCCGATGTCGCGTCCGGTGGCACCCACGTAGCCGATGGTGATCGCCATGGCGCCCGGCAGCTCACGCTGGACGTCGACCGAATACTGGTGAACCTTCGGGTCCCCTTGTTCTGGTCGATGAAGTTGATCGTGCCGCCGGTGCCGGTCGAGCAGTCCCAGCGAGCTGCCGATCGGCTGGATGAGGCCGGCCGGGAACGGATTGTCCAGCGACGTGAGCGGAACGCCGGTGGTGCTGTCGGATCTGAATCAACGACGTCGTCCGTGTGAAGCCGACCTGTCCGTGCTGACCTCGCTGTAGTTCCACGGCGCGTAGAACAGCCCGTAGCCTCCGCGGACGACGGTGTTCTTGCTCGGCGCATAGGTGACGCCGCCGCGGGGGCGACCTTGATCGCGGCGGATTCCCCTGCGTCTCCGGCGCACCGTTCACGCCGGCGAAGATGAGGCCGCCTTTGAGCGTGCGACCCGCGAGCAGCCCGGTCTTCGGCACTCGCGCGTCGAGCGGACTGGTCGCGGCCTGATCGAAGGCGACGGTCTGACGGTTCTCGATCTCCCGCAGGCCGTCCTCGTGTTCGAGTCGCAGGCCGAAGTTCACCGTGACCTGCTGGCTCACGCGCCAGTCGTCCTGGACGTAGGCGCCGTAGTAAACTTCGTGAACCACTCAAATGGACCATCGTCGAACGGGACCGACCCTGGAGTAGGGCACGCCGAGCAGGACGCTCGCCAGTTCGTGGCCGCCCACGCCCCTGTTGCTCGTAAGAGAGGCGATTGAAGTCGAACCGTCCGCCAGCAATACGTAACT